>Ga0116227_10006197_pt1 | contig 24456 bp, 15 predicted proteins | sample S1TSphgellanicum_FD_89693 | JGI IMG/M metagenome (GOLD analysis project Ga0116227, IMG submission 89693) | Host-associated microbial communities from peat moss isolated from Minnesota, USA - S1T2_Fb - Sphagnum magellanicum MG | ecosystem: Host-associated > Plants > Peat moss > Unclassified... | reverse complement strand
GGAAGCCGCTCCTCCTCCTCCTCTTCCTTCTCTGCTCAAATATTCGACAACTGTCCCGCTGCTACAGTGTTAGCGAGGGGCCACTGTCCTCGCTGCAACAGCCTGCCAGCAAGCGCTGCTACAATGCCGCCGCTTGCTTGCACACCCGTGCTCCGTGCTCCCGATTCTCCTGCTCCTGCTCCGTGCTCCTGCTCCGTGCTCCTGTTCCTGCTCCTGCTCCGTGCTCCTGCTCCGTGCTCCTGTTCCTGCTCCTGCTCCGTGCTCCTGCTCCGTGCTCCTGCTCCGTGCTCCTTCAATGGAGTTCAGAATTTGCACTGCTCCTGGAATACCTGTAGGCAAAACCCAAAACCCAAAACTATGTGATTAGGTACCTTCTTAATAGCCTTGATCTTCATCCTGTTCCAACCAGCAGAAAAGAGTTATTTGGCCTCCATAACATGGTTACTGAAAGAGGCCCAAGGCAAGGCCAAAATAGTCCTATTATTGAGGCTTTAAAGCATTAGTGTTCATTAACAGCCATTTGAAAAATTTCTCCTCTCAGTGGACCCCTCATTCCAGGTTTAAAAAAATAAAAAAATAAAAAAAATTTAAAATTTTGAAAATTAATGTTGATATCGAAAATTTGGCGAATTTCTCCAACAATTTTAGCAATTTTAAGTTGAGCTTACACTAGAAAAACAGAAATTACCAGAAAATTACCAATTTCTTGGTTATAGAAAGAAAAAATCTGTCAAATTAAAGCACTTCCTCCTTTTAAGTGAAATCCCATTGACATTTGGTTAGTGTATATTGGGGATAATTATATCATTAAGATTGGATCATACACTGTGAATTTTCTATAGTCACCACTAGGCAATACCTGACCTTACATGGTTTTGTAAAGGTCTTGAACATGTTACACTAGGAGATTTGAAGGGCGTTTTCTAAAGGATAAGGGATTATTTTGTAGCCATTGATCTCAGTTCCAAAATATTAGTGAGACAGCCCCTTCTCCTATTCTGAGCATTTCAAACTATTGTTTTTCTCTTTTGTTCCTTAAGTTTTTTGGTGTAGGGGGAAGTGGTTGTCCATCCCTAAGGCGATTTAGCCAAATTTGGCTATAAACTAGATATGAAAGTTAATAGATTTAAGCATCATTCTATATCTTTTGTGACCTGCTGGAACCTATTACAGAAATCTGGAAATTTTTAAATAATTAAATTCTGGCGAATTTGAGCTATTTCAACATATATATACAATCCTTTGAATATGTCAAAATCCGATTTTTCAGGTTAAAAAATTGCAAAAATTCCCAGAAAAATAAATCACTGATCTCATGTAAAATACTTCTTCAAGAACAACAAGCACATTTTTAATGACCTAATATACTTTTTTTTCCCTTTCTTTTTCTTCTTTCAATTTTTTGATTTCATAAAAGAGGTAAAATTTTGCTGGAAAACAGGTTCTCCTAAGTCTCCCCCAAAAATATTGCAAAATAGCAAACATCTCACCCAAATCCCCCCCCCAAAAAAACTGATCAAGAAGGTTGCTCCAATTTTCCACCACATACTTTTTGGGAAGCCTTTTCCACTCTGCAATAAGATTTTCTTATTTTCCCCAGAGAGAGAAAAAAAAAAAAATTGAAATGAATAGAGAGAAAATCAACTAAAGATGTGTACTAAATGATAAGGGAGTGGGAGGGTGGTGGGGCTAACCCATGGCCTCAGTTGGTGGTGGTATTGAAGTATTAGGAGAAGGAGAAGCTGGGGACCAAACAGCCCATGGCCTACATCTGTTTCGGTAAAGGCCACAGGCAGTCAGGGTGAGCATAATCAATAAAACCATGAGTTTTGCCATCTCCATTACATCACCAGACACCACCCATGCCGACCATTGCACTGATGGTGGTTCAGCATCTGAACCTATCATGCTTCGGAATGTTGATATTGTTTCACCTCTTCTCAGTTCAACCTGAAATCAGTCCTTGAACTGCTCTTGAGAGCTGAGTATTTCAAAGTATGTTCTGCACACAGAAAAAATGAAAAGAAATGAACATCAACAATCAGACTTTCAAAAACAAAGGGTATCAAAAGCCAACCCAACAATCAAATTCTTTTTTTTAAAAGCTATGGAAAAGCAACCCAATTGATCAAAATTTGCACCACTTTGAGGTGACAATTGAGTATTCAAGAGAAGGTGCTGTGCAGGAAATTAGTAACAAAGAGACTTGAGGACGATGGGGACAAACAGAGCGCATGCAGTCAGGTCCTTGTGAGACAAATCTCCCAGCTTGCTAATGCAACATCAGGGGATTCTTGACAACTGATGAAAAGTGTTGCCAGTGCTTCTTGCTGCATCTGCTCTTCTAACCTGCGACAAAACAGCTAAACTCTAGACCTTGAAATTGGCATATATGTGCGTCCCTGCAAATGCGAGGTGAAGACACAGTGGGACTGGATTAAGCAATTCTTATTTATATGCTGAAAGTGGTCCTTAGTGTTATTCTGTTGCAATTGTCCCATTGGTTAACAGCGACAATATTTTAACAATGTGTTGTTAACAGATCACACTGTTAAAATATTGTCACTGTTCACCAATGGGACAATTGCAACTGTTAACAGATCACACTGTTAAATATTGTCCCTGTTAACCAGTGGGACAATTGCAACAGAACAACACTGGTAGAAAAGGACCGCTTTCAGCATATAAATAAGAATTGCTTAATCCAGTCCCACTGTGTCTTCACCTCGCATTTGTGTTTCAGGATTCTCTGGGAACTGTACAAAATGCTGTTCACAAGTGGGGCCCAGCTTTCATTGGTTTAGGGAAGAAGCTCCAAATGTTGGAGATGACACAGGCTTCTTGCAATCCTATGGATTGGAATGTTGCCCACATTACCATTTGTTTAGTGAAGAATCTGCACATCTTGGGAGGTGACAAAAATGGTTCACAATCACATTTGCCTAGGATGGAACTTGCAAAACCTTGGAGTCAGGCCAAACTTTTAGCATTCCAAGTATTAAAGAGTTAATTTTTTCCTAATTGTAATTTTCATGGGTCTGCGTGCAGTCATATATTGTGCATTATACCTATCTGGTTTATTTGTTTAACTGTTAAGTAATATTTTGTTTGATACTTAATCTTCTATTTTGGGAAGTGCCCCATGTTCCAAAAATATTGGTGATGGGTCAATCAAATGTCTCCTTTTGAGAGAGGAAAAAAAAACTGAGTGTGCCCTCTCACACCTAGTTAATCTAGTGAGGGTTTTAACGTGTCACTATGGTATATAAGTTGTTGGTGACACTTATGGTGACTATATAACCAATCATCAAACCACTCACAAAAACCATAAAATGTGTCTGTGGACATAGAACTGTAGTAGGAGAGGAGGTTGAGTTTGCACTGGGTTTTAGGGTTTTTGGGTTTAGACTGAATCAGTTGAAGACTGGAAGCAGACCCACAAGGGGTTTCAGGAGAGAAATGTCTTGTCTCGATGGGTCCTAGTGTCTGAATTTTTTTGGCCTACAAATATGATGAAACAATGGCTCCTGAAGTTGTCCAGGAGGAAGAGCACTTTACCTGGGATTGTAAGCCATAACTACTTAAGTGACAAAAGAAACTGAGGTAACTGAAGCTGTTTTATGGTGTGAAATTCTCTTTTTCTTTTGATGTGGTTGAAGAAAGGTTTAAGGTTAGGGTGAAGGAACTCATGCAACATGGAGAACAAGCGAGCTTTGCATTAATGTTGCAGTTGATCTCATTGACATCTGGAAAGGAAATGGCTGCAGAGTTCAAGAGGAAGTAGCAATGGCAAAGAAGTTGAGACTTAGCTTTTTTTGCTGGGAAGTTATCCTGACAGTGCATAGAGCTGGCAAGTGAGCATGGTCCAAAGTCCAAATAAAATCCAAGCGGAATAACAACCTGTGAAGTGCATATGATGTGTTATGTCAGCTGATTGTTGCTTCTGAAATTGCTTCAGATTGTGAAAGTGATTTAAGCAACACAACAGTTTGACACTGTATAAATCCCCATGAATATTTGAAAGCCTGGAACCTTTATATTATGTTGTACCTGATGACAACTCCAAACACAGTCAATTGAGCCTAAAATCAAAGGAACAGGAATCTTGGCAGTGTGGCTAAAACTTGTGTGAAGGGTCAAGGCAAACTGCAGAAACAATACTCCAACAGACACATTTTCTGTCAAGAAACATATGTTTTGTGAGGGTGACTGGGCTTGCATGCAGCTCCAGTGATCATCCTGCCATGATCATTGGGTGTAGATAAACTTGTCAGTGCAAGTTATGCAGCAACTCTGTCATCTGATTCAAAAAAATACTCCTCTAGTTTAAGGTTTGAAAAAATGAGAACCATGCTCCCAACATTTGCCATGAAAGGATTTCACTAAGCTCGTCAGAATTCCAGGTACAATATGAAACATGCAGTTCTGCAAAAATAAAGATGTTTTAATTTGACCAGTACCTAGCCCTAATCCTGAAATCCAAGCCTTACATATTTAATCCTTTAGTCTGAAAGAAGAAAATCTAAACCTTACAAATCCCAACAAGTTGCTTCAGCCCTGTTTTAGGGTTTCCACAATCCCCGGTCCATTGAGTTGCATCTCTTCTTCTTATGAAAGAAGAGGTCGTGAATCATGCTTAACAGAGCTTTAAGCTTCATTGGAGTAATCCTCAAGCAGCATTAGGGTTTGCGACTACACTCTGTTCCTCGTCTCGTCTGCAAAAGCACATGCGATCCCCATTCGATCTCCAAGCATACAACAAGCATGCCTAATTTTTCCCAAACTATCTGGAAGGAGCAGTAGAACCTTCTGGAAATAAAACTCGGCAATGTTCTGTCCAATTTACCAAATCAAACAGCAAAGTGCGCAGAAAATCAGAAGATCGAAAAATTCCAAGAGACAGGCCATAAGAAAAAATCTTCAAAATCTAGATCCAGAAAACCCCGGAGAAGCTAACTTTCGAAATATGCACGGCTGAAGGATTTATTTCGAGCTCCGCAAGTCCATGATACTCTTCACGCGGGGGCCGTAGAGAGAGTAGACAAGGGACTGACGTCTGGCGATCTCCAGCTGCCGCAAACCCCGTTTGAAAGCCGCATCCACAACGGCAGGATCTGATTGGTCCCGATACTGGTGAAAAGCGTCGATGGCCCTCCGCTTCACATACTCCCGCACGTTATAGTTGGAGAAACGGCTCGCCTCGCGCAGCAGCGCACGGAAGAGATGTCGCACTTCGCCTGCCGATGCCGCCATTGCCACCCACAACAAAGAAAAGCAACGGAAAAAAACAACACAGCGACAAGAAAGAAGGAAGAAAACTAGGGCCGGAAAAGAACAGTTTCGTCCCCTCTTTGTTGCATGCGGACGTTTTTGTCATCCCCTCTTTTTACTTGGTCGCCGCTTTTGATGAAACTCGCTGGGGCTACCACCATAGTACATTGCAGTGTTTTTCTTTTCTTTTCCGCAAAGTAGCCATTGGGTCCACAGCTGAAGGGCATGGAGTGCTGAACTGGCTAAAACTAAGATGTGTTGGGAGCTCTGTCTGGCCCCACTGGTAGTTTTTTAATCTCAACATGGCTGTCACTTAGAACTTGAAAGTGAAAATTCTGGCCCCTCCTCCAACTTTAGATGTGAAGAAATCTCATTACCCTTGGAATTCAGTTAGAGGTCTTTGGCTAATCTTCTTTTGCATTTGACCTATTTAAGGCAACGTGTGAAATGATTTTGCTAGCATCTGGCAGCTACTTGTTTCAAATTGTAGTGTTTAGGGCATGTGAGTGAGCACTATTAAATGCATTCTGCACACACAATGCAAACTGCAAGCACACACTTAAACAAAAAAACACAAACAACATATGAACATGTTGTAGCAAACAACACATCACAAGCACGCTGGCCCTGCCAATAGATAAGATGTTGTACATCTACCTACTGTGTCCACACTCTGAACACCAATAAAATCCGTTTCAATCTAAACAGTCTAAACACTTTCACCAAAAAAACTGGTTCACATAATGTGAAACCGGTTCTAATAAGGTAAAACTTCCAAAAGTTGGATCAAATGCTATAGTCTCTGTCCCTGTGGGAGCAGGGCCCAACAAAAGCACTTATGGAGGAGTTGAACCTCTAAAACTAACCATTTTAGAATAAGTGACCTACAAAATCAACCCAAGTTAGCATACACTTATGACTTCAAGAAAATATGCAAAGACAAAACATTATAAGCATTGGACAATGGAGATTGGGCAAGACATGCTAGCATAATAGAAACATCATCTAATGCTAATTCATTCTTCATTTGTGCAAACTTAATGAGAGATAAATTAGTAGAAATTAAATAAGGGAACTCGTGCAAACTTAATGAGTGATAAATTAGTGGAAATTAAATAAGGGAACTCGTGCAAACTTAATGAGAGATAAATTAGTAGAAATTAAATAAAGGAGAGTTCCAAGGATTTATCTTTGCATTGGTTCTTCATCAATGATTCCACATCAACAAATGTATCTTTAGTGACAAAGGTAGGTATCATGGTCTCCAAATCTCAATGCATTGTCCATATATGTTAACTAGTTACCTTAAGGATCAAATGTTGACCCCCAAAATTAAGATTAGGTATCCATTTCGTTTGAATGTTTTCATGCTTACACTCAAGCAATGACTTGAAGGCCTAGAAGGTGTTTGTAATAAAGTTGGAAGACTATTCACAATACATGTTGTATAAATCACCATGGAAAACTTTGATAATAACCATGAGGTTGCACACAAACACATCTTTCATTTGTGTAAACTTAATCATAGCATGCATGGATTTTAACAAAAATAAGATACAAAAAAGTCCAAACTAAATTTAAAGCTCACATAAATGTTCATAATTCATCTTTGCTTGCTGGTTTTTAGGGTTGTCTAACACCATATTCACTAAGAGCATTCAATATTTTGTCATTGATCTTTTAGTAAGGCCCAATATTGAAATCAACTTCGTTTTCACATTTTGTAAAATCTTGTTTCACTTTGTTTCTAAGATTTTTATGAGTTTTGTAAACTTTAATTGCTTCTTAAGTGAATGTGTAAAGTAGTTGTGGAAGGTTTAGCAAATTTTCAATGCAAATGACCAAAAGCAAATTTGACAAGGTTTGCACTTCCAAATTAATGTGATGGGTCATACAATGGATCCTTAGATAAATAGGCACATAGTTGTCATGAATTTGCTTTGTAACACTTGTTCTTTTGCTTTGAAAAACATTAACACCATTTGCCTCAAAACAAATGAGTTTCTAAGCAATTTGGTTTCATGGCAAGCCACCACTTACTAATAACTCCTCCATAATCATTTTAATTAGGTTATCATACCTTGATCTTGCAACCACGCCTAATCCAAAAAAATGAAAATGAAATTCATCTAGTTTTTCATCACATAATAGTGGATATACAACCACAATGGGTTGTGAACTTTAGAAACTTTACCAAAACTAAAAGTAATGTAGTGTGTAGCTTGAACAATTGCCCTAGTTACGCTCGTCACCACTTGGTACATGAATATTGTCATGGTCCAACTCAAATTTTCATTTCAATGTTTTTGGATGTTTTTTTGGCATTACCAAAAATTCATATATAATGGCTACAATGATTCATATTCCAACATTGGATGACCTTGTTGCAACGAATGAAGGATAATAAAAAATTGAATGTCTTTCCTTACTTTTTCTCTAGCCACCCCATGTGTCAATTGCACACCAATAATTTCCCAACTACGGAAAATAAAGGTTCTTTAATTTTTGGCATGGTTACACACTTTGGAATAATACTAATTCCTTTTTTTCACATTAGACCTCATATTCTTGTTAGTCTTCTTACAACCTACATGATTACAAAAAGAATCCCCCTTATGAACAAATAATTTGTCCTTCCTTTTTACATTAGTACAAATCTTACACTTGACAATGTTCAACTTCCATCTTCCCTTGTAAACAACTCGGCCCATGGGAATTTCATTACCCATTTGTCTTGGAATTTTTTTGTGACATCATAATTTTGCTTCTTGATTCGTACCTTAGATGGATGGGAAATTTTTTTCACGAGTGTGGGAAAATTCACAAAAAGACATATCGACATCTTAAATTTAATTTATATTTGAAAGATCAAAACTACAACCAAATAACAAGGGAGGAGAAGATGAAACATGACCACAAGATGAAAAAGCTACATCACAATTAAGACTAACAAGAAGACCACCCATGATAAAGTTCCCAAAGGAAAAGAAATATTTGAATTTGTAAGTAGGTAGGAGTAGTGGTGGTATTGTGATAAAAAAAGGATAACAACTAACAAAACCTTTATTACAATCTATGTAATTGAACAAAACAAAGTTTTAATTTTGCAATCTTAAGTCCAATGAGCACATAATAGTGGAAAAACAACTATTGTTTTTATACACATTTAGTTTTTGCATTAGAAAGTAAAGAACATCAAAATGAGGTTGTAGAACCCTAACCATTTGCTATGAAGAATTAGTCTCATTGACAAATAGTCCAATTATTGTTCATGGATATAGGGTATTTGGTTTTTAAAGTTCCTTTATCAAATTGCATTAGATCAATAGTGCATAGATCAATAATGCTTAAATTAATATTGCATTAGTTCATTAATGTTTAAATTAGATTCGACACAATTGTTTTTGCAAAGGAATGTCATAGGTTGTAAAGTAATCAATTTCATGTGTGATCTTTGTTGAATAAGTTTTATTCAATGAATCTCAAAAGTTCAGGATTTGTATAGTAGACAAAAACATTTCCTTTATTTTTAAATCATAAAAAACGTTTATATCTAGTGTATATTTTTATCTTGGGCAAACATAACAACCTTATAAAACATAATAGATGGAACCTATTCTAATGAGATAATTTCTTGTACCTCGAATGAAGGGCCATTGTTGTTTTGCAAGCATGAATGTTTTGCTTTAAAATCATTTAAAAATGTCATGGACAAAAAACAACAAATGAAGACCATCAATGTTGCAAACACATCATTCAAATTTTTAAAACATTCATGAAGGAATAAACTTTTTGATATGGGTTTGTTAACATTATATGAGTGATGTTCAATAAAAATCATAGATGATAACAAATAAAAGAAAGGCATAGTGGGCTTGGTTGGGTTTTCTTTGTCAAGTTTTTTTTCTCATTCATATGATTTTATATAACAAGCATCACACAAACTCCTTGGACTTGTTGATTATCAATGTGCAATGTTGATGTGCAATATCCATTGTCGATTTACACTTGTCATCGATCTACTAGGTACATACATGACTATAAGCAAAAAAACACCTAAAACTTTACAAGCATCTTACACCTTGCGATTATATAAAATCACACAAACTGGCCTATTGCACAATCCACACCAAAATCATTCATAACATGGTTATAGACTTGAAGATGCAAATAATAATAATAATAATGAGAAAATGTATTATCCCTTATTGTCGGGTTTGATTTAGTTCATGTAAAAACATCAATGCATAATGCGGCCATTGTGACAGAAGATCTTTGCAACACCCACCACTAGTGATTGTTCTCATTGAAAACTTGCACAACATGCTTTGAAGATAATGTGAAATATTAAAACTTCAAAACATCTTGCAATTTTCTAAGATGGCACAAACTTCAAAATGACTTTTGTTTTGCATGGTGCACACAAAATTCATTCACAAGACCTTTACAAACTTGATGATGCAAAACACAAAAAAATAATGATAAAAGAAAAATTATACATATTCTTTTTCACCACCAAGGCTTGAGAAAGTTCACAAAAAAAATCAATGTAATTCTGTGTAGTGCTTATCACCATCAATCCACTTCATTGAAAAGTTGCAACTTGCACAACAACAAGGTTTGTAAACATAAAATGTTAAAATCATTGAAAACCTTGGAGATTGTAGTTAATGAGTAAGAACTCCTACACATGGAAGACCATCACAAATAACATTTAATTATTGATGAGTAAAAACAACAAAGAGAAGGACTATGGCAAACATTTTGACATAAACAATGACAAACTTTAGTGATGAAGGTGCTAATTCTTTTGTGAACAGGCTATTTGATAACTTAGATGTGGCATTCACATGATATTTAACATCTTCCATGTCCCATTTTGGCAAGAAGGAAATTAGGTTAAGGGTTTACTTTGGTGAATCCACATCATGATCGAATGTTTTCTGACCCATCCCATAAGTTTCTTGCTACTTTACAATGATTTGAAAATTTTCACACCATACTTTCCTTTTGTATTAGTAGCCATGGTTTTTTTAAATAGAAAAAATGGTGATAAATCACTAGAAAAAATAGTGGTACCTTGGCAACTTTGACACATGTCTGTGGCATAGTCTACCAACAATTGTTAATTGGTAGATGTTTGTGAAAATAATTAATTTAAAAAAAAATGGTTTGATAGTTTAAATTGATAGATGTTTGTGGAAATAATTAATTAAAAAAAATGGTTTGGCAGCTTCAATCTGAAAATTTCAGAATATCAACAATAATGACTAACTATACTCTGTTTTCAACTTGCTAGTGGTATTATTGAAATATCTTCATAGTTTGGATGTTTGGACTAAGTGATATATGGGGAATGTCTCAAGTTAAATTTTGTGGAATTTTAGTAGTGCAAGTTCAAGTTTCTCTTTTTTTCTGGGTAGGCCTTCTTCAGAATAATTAGTGCTGAACATCAATCATATCTATAGTAATTGATTAATTAGTTTTTGAAATTTTATTTCAAAAAGTGAAATAATCATGAAGATTCAATATTTTCCTTCATACAATTTTGTTCTTTGAATTTTAGTATAAAATTTCAACATTTTTGAAAATAAAGTAATTAGTGTTAAAGTTGCCAAGGTACTATGGTATTTCAAATATTTGTACTGATGACATTATTTTATTATAATAAGCTTAGATGGATAGGACTATCATAGGAGTTGATGGTGGATTGTTGTGGTGGGTAGTTGTGATCGGTCTTTTTGTGATGAATTTTTTCATTGCAGTCATAGAACAAACACAAAATTGGAATTTTTTTGAAGCATATGATTGGTTTTTTAATTTAAAAATCTCTAGAAAAAATGAGGGAAAATTTTTATTTTTGAGGAAATTCCCTAAAAATCTGAAGTCTCTTTCTAATGTGTTAACTTCCTAATTTGAATATCCTAGTACACCTTAGATGCAGTTTTTTTTTTCTTTGGCGAATTCTATAACTGTGGCAACAAAGGTTTTTGGAAAATTTTGGAAAACAAATTATATTTAGTGTAAATTAAAAATGATCAGAAAACATTTGCCAAACTTTCAAAAACAAAAAAATTGAAAAAAGAAAAAGAGAAACCCTACTTAGATTACTCTTTATATAATCTACATATTGTCAATTGTCTGTTATATTGAAAATAAGTTTCATGCTATTCAAAACTTGAAATTGGGTTAGTCCCTGTAAAGCAACTTTTATTGAACCTTGGCCTATACACAGCATGGATGAAATTCCAGAGTTGGATGATGGCAGGAAACTAACTTTGCCTGTGTACAGGGTAATTTGGATGATGTTCAAAAGTTTTGAAATGTATGAAACTGAGCTGGGACCTCTAAAAGAATCTTGCGCTAAAATTTCGGCTATGCACACTAATTTGGATGAAGTTCCAGTTTTGAGTAGCAGCATCAAACGGAGTTTGGATGGAGTCTAAGAACTGTATTTGGATGAAGTCTAAATACTGAATCAAACTGTAAACAGAAATGTCGGCAGAGTCCAACTGAATTTGGAGCTGCAAAAGAATGTTGAATACAACTTGTGCAAATACCCTAACAAGTACTGGAGAGTGGCCATTGATTTGCCCTTTTGGCCCCCACTGTGTGAACGGGGTTCTAGCCCCGTATGACCATACGACCCTAAGCTACACAAGCGTAGTTGAGCGAGCCTCGTATTATACGACCCCAATGCGACACAAGCGTAGTTGAGCGAACCTCGTATTATACGACCCCAATGCGACACAAGCGTAGTTGAGCGACCCTCATACTATACGACCTGCACAAAACGAGCGGAGTCGAGCGAGCGTCGTAGTATACGATCCCGAGAGACACAAGCGTAGTTGAGCGAGTCGCGTATTATACGACTGTACGCTATGCAAGCGTAGTTGAGCGAGCCTCATTTTATACGTCCTAGACACAAGCGGAGTCGAGTCCTCCAGGGCCGCCGAAGAAGAAGTAGCTTCCCCAGTTCGCGAAATCTCCAGATTGTTGGATCGAAGCGTTGTAGCAATTGGCGTTTGTGACACCCAAAAGACTCAAATTGGCATCGGTGGGAGTGAGAGCAGAGTCGTAGAATATCACGTTTCTTTGGTATGCGGCCATGGGGAAGCCGGCACTCGGAAATGCTCCAGAACCCATACTTGTGTTTGTGGGTATAGTGGAAGGCGCAATCTCGCCGCCCCATTCCACAGTATCCGCACTGGTTTGTAGAGTCGTGTAGAGACTCGACGGCCAGTAACCCACATTCGTTTCATTGATGAACAATGACCATCCCGGGATTGTAGAATCGAAGTTCACCGAGATGGAGATTTCGTCGTCGTAGTTGAATTCGTTCTGAGTCTCCTCGGCGAGTGTGGTGTATGCTAAGCTTCCACCCAGTACCCAAGTGTTGCTTGTCTGCACAAACCCAGGACAATCCAGATTGTAGCACCCATTTCCCTGGTAATCATCTGAAGTCCAGTAGACAAACAGATGTGGAGCTAGAGGGTTGTCCCCCTGGTGTAAAGCTGGATATGTCTGCCACCCAACTTCCACTGTGTTGGTGTTGTTCCCGTCCCCCGCAGCAATCCACAGTTGTGAAAGGCTGAACTCGTACGACGGATCTCCGATCACAGGTCCATTCACACTGAAAATTGCGCCTGCACCCGCGTAACCTCCCACAGTCTCCGGCGCTCCCACTACTGCATACAGATGTCCAAAGTCGTTCGCAGCTGCAGCGGATCCATTACCCATGTGTTTCGAATGCCTTGGATGTCTTCTGTAGTACTGCTGTTGTTTTCTCAAGCTCAGCTGTTTGGAATCCGTTGACATTCTCTGTACCGGGATGGAACCTTCAGGGCATCCTCCATGTTCCCTGGCAAAACGTTGTGGGTGCAGTAAGGACTGTTTATCTGCATTTTGTCGCTGCAAATTCAAATGTGTTGATGATGATTCCTGCATCCAAATGATATGATCTTGGAGTGCAGGGTGATGAGCTGCAATTTGCTGTTCTATGGGGATACAATCTACCCAGCTTCCATCAGAAACTTGGAATGATTGCACAGCAGGACCATGCATAGGAGCTCCATTACTTCTGCTGTCTGTGTAAGCTTCTAATCTTCTTTCATGTCTTGAAGCTGCTGTTGCAGCTTGTCTCAATTCTCTCCCTTGAGATGACCCAACAAATATAATGGTCACAAGTATAACTAGCCGAATACAATATGTGCCCATAACAACCCATGATGAGTACAAACGCCTGATCCTTGCTCCAGGAATTGTACCCCATACTCCTCTTCTGGAAGCCTCCATTGTATAAACTCGAGCTTTGAGCTTCAGCTTTTTCTTTCTCTTTGAACTCAATCGAGAAATTCAGAGATCTACAACCAAAATTAGTTGCAGCTCAACAAACTAAAGAATGAATGAATATATTTCCAGCTTGCACTAGATCATAATTCTCTGTGCAAACAAGAAATCCTAATCTGATTTCTAAACTGGTGGGGGAATTGGTGCACTGAAATCCTGATGATATCAATGATCTCTATAATCATAATTTTGGTTCCACTGGAATCCAATATACTTACAAACAGAACAAAAATTATACCCAAAGAAAAAACCCAATATTCTTCCACACACAGAAAAAAAATTATACACAAAGAAAAAACCAAACTATTCTTCCAGACACAGAAAAAAGATTATACACAAAGAAAAAAAAACCCAATATTCTTCTTCCACACACAGAAAAAAGAATTACACACAAAGAAAACACTAGCGTTGGAATGAAAGAATTGGAAGTGGCTAAGCTACTAGTCTGGGAACATTCAGGACCTTGCACGAGTGGAGACTTACATAGGGATGGAATTTGCTTCAAGCAAGTGGAGACATAGAAATGGATTGGTTTGTACGCGGCTTCAAGCAAGCTCCAGGCAAGCAATGGGGAAAAAGTGGCCATTGGGGGTGGGCCTCAAAACTGGGACCCGATTTGGTTTGATCTGTTTTGCAGTGGTTACCACGTTCCTTTTCTGCTGTTGCAAGTCAACTTGGTAGGGTGCCTATCTCTCGTGTCCCTACCATTGTTTTTTATTAAAAATTATTTTAAAAATTAATTATTATTTTTTATCACAAATTTGTGAGGTAGATGGGTTGGTGATCATCCATACAAGGTTTTTTTTTCAATCTTATGAGGTAAGTGGACCTGTGATCATCCATAAGAGGACTTAGCCCTAAACCCTAAACCCTAAAACCCTAAACCTAAACCCTAAACCTGGAACTTTGACTAGAGGTTAGAGATGAGTAGAGTTTTTTTCAAACTCTGGTATATACTGGTGAGATACAAGAACCTATGCTCTAAATATGGCGAGATTTACCTTTTTTTTCCTAGAATTTTTTATTTTATTGTGGGGCTTTTTTTCATGAAATCATTTGGACAGTTTGGGACTCTGCCTTTTTTTTTAAAATCTCAAAGTGGCAAAAAATCGCCCAAAAAAGGAACCCTGCATCCACAAGAAGACTTAAGCCAAATTTGGCTACAGAATTTAAAAAGAAATTCATGATTCCTCATCCTTTTGGCCACATGTTGGAACCTTTTGTTTATTTAAATATTATGAATTAAAAAAAAAATTCCTCATAATGCAGTGACTTGGGCCCATTTTTCTTCCATAAAAAGTCATTTTGTATCATTTGCACCTCCACTTGTTTTGTCTGCCGTATGCAAAAATTAGTCAAAATGGAAAACACTGGTAGCTTTTCTCATGTGTTAATGTATCTAGTTCTCTCCTTCCAGCACAATTCTCGCTTGTGAGCATCCCAAGAGGGATTTCCACGGAAATGGTGACAGGTTCCTAGAACTTGTCTAAACAATGAAAAATTGCTTTAGAAAATGCTACCAAACCAAAATCTGGGGTCAAAACGTGGGCAAAAAAATTCAAATTAAAAAAAAAAAAGAGGGCTATTTTTTGGGTGAAAAGACAGATATATTTTTATTTTTTGCATTTGTGCAAAAAAATGGTAACAAAAGGAAAGTTGCTTCAGTTTGTTTCGTTTTGATTTTGATTTTGTTTTTTGTTTTTTTCAGTTTTGCCAAATAAGCTGAGATAGCCACAGTGGCAATCAGCAAACTTTTCGACAAATTTGGACTTAAAAAACCAAAAATTGGGAAAATTATGCATAAATTGTATGTGTTTTTAGTGTAAATTTGACTAAATTTTCTCATTCTTTTGGAATCGTTTGTCAAATTTTTTATATTGCAAAATTGAAAAGAAAACTATAGTGAAAATCATCCATAAGAAAATTTAGCCAAATCAGAGTTCGAATGATGAGATACAAAAATAAAAACATTTGCCAATTCTTGTATATTTTTTTGTCTACATAATAATGGAAAACTATTATCAAAATCTTGTGGGTTTCTATTGTTTTGTTTTGAACCCCCCCATATCTTCAAGACCCTGAAATTATTTGTTTCTTTCTCTATTCTTAGACTGGCTTATAAAAACGCCGTCTTCCTTTATCCAGAAATAGAAAAAAGATACAATGAACCTTCATAGAAATCCAACAGTAATGAGTTGAAATTCACCAAAGTCTTGAATATGGGCAGGTGGACCAAGGTGAAGTTTGAACCCCCCACCTACACTTGCTATATTTAACTTGGAAAATGTTAAACGTGGACTCAAAGACCCTGATTTAGTCTAAAGACAGTATATGTTGGTTAGAAGCAACCCAAAAAAACTTTGGGATTTTAATCATGGTACGCGTTAGTTTTTTTGGGGGGGGGGGTGGAGAATTTTTGTTATTTTTGCACAAAAATATTGTGAAAATTTTGAAATTTTTTCCTAGTGTAGATCTCACTAATTTTTCTATTTTTATGAATTTTTTCTCAAAATTTTTTAATATCAAAAAATGGAAGAAAAAACCCTGGTACCAATGTAGGTGCTGAGTTTCCAACTTTCTATATATATATAAACCCCTCAACAAAGGACAAAAAGAAAATTTCTTGGAGATTCTTGGAAATTTTTTATGTGCCTTCATGAAAAGAACAAAAGAGTTTTCACCAGTTTAAAAAAAGTTGCTGTGTGGTTTAATACAAAAAATCGATTGACTAAAAAAGGGTCCAATGGTATGTTTTGCAACTCTCAAAGTCAAGTCCTGGGCTTTTCTCGCACCCCACTACTGAATAAAAAAAGAACCATACTGGTCTCATTTGTTCTAGAGTAATTCATGTGTCCTAAGGTCCAACTCAACGACATATAAATTATTTTGACCTATCCAAAGGCAAGGACCTGGTCCTTGGGACATTGGCCTGCACACCCTAGGACTTGGGGTATTATTATAGAATGTCTTAAAAAATCTAGGACCATAAGGTTTGAGAGTTTAGGATAAGAGGATTTCAAGGCCTAGGTCTTGATGCTTTTCCAATCCTAAGATGCTAAGGTTTAGGATGTGAACAATATATTGGGTCTAGGACTTGCAGATTAATTCAAGGCCCAAAAAGTACTAATCTTAAGCACCTTAGGCTCAAAAAATTCTAACCCAAAGCCCAGAAATATTCAAAATTCAAGCCTTATGGAATTCTAAGTCCAAAAAGATTCTAGCTTAATCTTTAAAAGATTCTAACTATAGGGCTAAAAGGATTTGAATGTCAAGTCTAAATAGATTCTAAAGCTAGGCCTAACTAAATTCTAGCCCTAGGCCCAAAAAAATCTAGTCTTAAAAGACTTTAACTTGAGATTAGCTTAAGTCCTTGAAACTGTGATTTTTGGGAGTTTCAAACCTAAAGTTCTAACTTGAAGCTTTAAACAATTCTAACCCTGTGCTCAAATTCTATCCTTGACCCTCAAGAAGATTTTAACTTCAGGCCCAAACAAATTCTAACTTTATGCTTATAAAAATTTTAATCTTACCTGGCCTAGGGAGATTCTAAGCCTAGGCCCAAGAAAGTTTTAACTTACTTAGTTGGCCAAGATTTGTCTAGTGTCTTTTCCTTGTTGTTTGCTACTTCATCACTGCTAGGGTATCATGGCTTTTCTAACATTGTGGCTATTGTTGCAAATAATGGTCTAGGATTTGATGTTTGATGTTTTTAGGAGGAAGGGTTTTGTTATAGTGTAGTGTTGTTAGTGTGGACCTCATTTTGGCTACTTTTGGTGATTGAAGTACATAATTCAGCAATATTGAAGAGTTGCATCTCTTCAATGTGACTAGGAATTTTCCTCTCATGAATGTTATAATTGTGACATTGTATGTGTGATTTATCGAGGAGTCAAATTTGATGTGGTGTGGGATGTTGTTGTGGTTACATGCAAGCAAATAAAAAGTTGGAATTGGATTTTGTGAACCATACATTCAATGTTTGGGAAAGTTGGACGGTGCTAACTTGTTGATTGCAATTTGATCAATAGTAAGTTCAGCTCTATAAGCTCACGAACCTTATGTGATGTCCATTCTGTAAGTACAAGCTTGAGGAAACTTGCTTCTTTTCCATGTAAACATTCTTTCAATACATTCTGCCTAGCAAGGTCAATTAGCCACAAGGTACAAAAGAGCTACTGTGTTAGAGTTGATTAGGGTTATTTAAAAGAAGCCTTCATAGTGTCATTAGCACATCTTCAATGAGGTGGAATGAGGGCTTTTGTCCATAGTGTTGAAATTGAATAGTGATAAAATCCGATGTGCCTTCTCTTTCAAAAATGCCTTACATTGACACACAATCATGCAAGTGAGTTTTAATGTATTGGTGGAAATTTTGGCAACAGTTGGTGAAAATCATGGAGTTGCATCTAGGAAGCTAAGGTTTGATGATTTGCAGCACCTTTGTGGAATGCACATTCACATATTACATGTGCATTTTTCTTGGGCAACATGGCTAAGTTTTTGATGTGGTGCACACATGGGACTTGAGTTGTGCTTCATCTCCATCTTGAAACTTGAGGCGCATGTATCCAGAAAAGGAGATCTCAAGTGCTCACACTTCGTTTCTTGGTTTCTACTATATTTGTAGATTTTATCATTTTTGAAAACTAAAAATTACATTTGTATTTTATTTTGTTTGGTTTTTGAAATCTTTGATGCAATCCAATAGACAACATATGTTTCAATCTCCATTTATTGAAATTCTATGTTTATAAATTTTACCATTTTTGAAAAATAAAAGGGATGTTTGTTTAAATCTTGTCATGCATCCACTAGACAACATATGTTTCATCTCCATTTATTGAAATTTTATTATTTGTAAAATTTTACCATTTTTGAAGAATAAAAGTGATGTTGTTTTTTTGAATTTTGTCATGAATCCAGCAGACAACATATATTTCATCTCCAGTGAAAAGAAAACGAAAAGAAAAGGATGAGAAAGAGGGGAAAAACTTCCACTGGGTGGAAGTTCCTTTTACAACCTCGAGAGTACTAACTTCCACTTGTCTGAACAAAACAGGGTTTTCTTTAAGGGGGTCAGTGAGGGGACTGAAAAATACAAAGGAAAAAAAGTTGCGGTGCTTTACATTTTTAACCCTAAACTTTAACCTGATGTTAACCTAACTCTTCTTCAAGTGTGAATTTTGCCGACCAAGGGGCTTGTGCGAAGGCCATTTTTGCGCCGTGTCGTTCGAGACGTCATCGCTTGAGCTTTTGTTGTGTGCCTATAGAGAGATACAATCAACCTGCCAGATGGCAGCGATTATGTTAGTCTGCCATAGAATCGATGCATGCACGAGCTGCTGACAAGTACAAGCCAGGAGAGTTGGGGGGAGGAAGTATCTTTGTGACTGCATTGTGGTTTCAAACAGGAATGCAAGCAGACTAGGGAGATGGTCCTTTCCGGTTCTGATAGATGCCATTTAGGGTGTCAGGACGCAACTCGTCAAGCGGAGCATACCGGGTTGATTTGAGGCAAGTAACAGTAGCTATTGCGCCGAATGGAAGGTTGATTGCGGTCAAGAAACAAGTTAAGCAGTTTGTTAGGTGCAGTTAAAGATACACAAATTGTTCTTCAGTCTCAGAAATGAAAATATTCTTGCAGCAAGATAGTCTTCAGTGGTGTTTATTCCCGTATCGTCGTCATGGACACAATGACACAGAAAGACAATCCTCTTGCTCATGAAGGCATGCCTCGCTGGGAGGGAAAGTCTCTGGGGGAACTGTTTGAGAAATTTGGCGTGCGCGGCGCCACACCATCGCCAAGATGAGCGATATGGGGTTCACAGTTAACACACTGGTTCGAATGACCGAGCCAGAGCTGGATGAGGTAATCCAAATCATGCTAGAGGATTTTCATATGGGGCTTCTATTGGGAGAGCGATATGGGCTTAAGGTAGCAGTTTGGGCCGAGAAAAAAACAATTGAGGAAGGTGGGCTTTAATTACTTCAGACCTCTTGATATTCAAGCAATGAGAGTCACATTTTGAAAACAAGTGACATTGAGTCCTGCCACACACCCTTCCTGTTGCATTTGTCAAAATAATTCCAGAGAGTTTTACCCTTGCCCACATTTCACATGTCCCAATCCCACAACATTCCAAGTCACCACTCCAGATGACATCTTCTCAAACAGTCTCCAAGCATCCTCTGTGCTCCCACACATGTTGCATACATGTCCACTGAGCTTCTCCCCGAGAAGACATATGAATCCCATCTACTTTGAATGATTTGCTCATGAACATACCTGCCCTCTTTAATGGCAACTATGCTGGCACACATGTTCAGCACTGCCATGAATGTAATGGTGTTTGCTTGCACACCCTCCTGATGCATTTGTCAAAGTAGCAAATGGGTGCCTTCTGCCCTTGCCCACATTTCACACATCCTGATATCATGGTGGCCCAAGTGACCATTTTTCAAGATGGCATCTATTTGGACACTTTCCAACTCAATAGTTTGCATACATCAACCAAGACATTCCCCACAAAGGCACCTGAATCCCATCCAAATTCAATGACCTGCTCATGAGCATAGCTGCCTTCTCCAAGGGGAACAACACCAGCACATGTATTCAGCACCCCCATGAAAGTAATGGAGATAGGCTGCATACCTTCCAGCCTCAAATTTGCCAAAATAGCTCCAGTGTCTTTCGTCCTTGCCTGCATTTCATATGTCCTAATATGATAGCATCCCAAAAGTGACCACATTTGGAGATGGCATCTTGTTGAACACTCTCCAAGCATCTTGAATTCTCCAACATTTTTCATACATGTCTACCCACAAAGACATCAGACTCGCAACCACTTGAATGGACTGTAGTATGCTGACTTCAAGCCTTCTTAAACCAGCACATGCCTTAAATCACTGGAACAAAAATGAAATTTGTCAGGTCCCATTCCTTCTCATGGCACTTGTAGGAAAAGTTGCATCACCTTCCCAGGTTGCCTATTCTTCCCATATTTCGTGATCTTCTGATTCCCTGCAAAAATGTTCCAATTGCACTGTATGTGGTGCCATTGTAGCCATCTCTCCTGCCACCCATGGTGGGTATTGAAGGTCCCCAAGCCAGAGTGCTTCCTATGCCTTCTTATGTTGGAAATATGGGTATCTTTCATTCATATCCACCCAGAAATCCAGATCAAGCTGCTCAGGCATGTATTCTCGACATCCCACGCATAAACAGTATAAAAGCCAAATGCTGACCCTCTCAATCAGCATATTGTATTTACCTACCGTCTCCAGCTACTACTACAATCCCACTAGTGCAAAGGACCTCCGCCAAGCAAGATAGCAACCAAGAGAGCGCAACAAAATTGACACCAAAAAGGGCAGCTGTGGCTCGATCAACATGTGAACTCTGACAGGGTTGATGTTCAGGTACCTTCTCTGATATGTGAACCAACCAAAAAGTGGACCGAAAAAGGATCCAAAATGAACACAGCTTCTCTCTCTGACCTGCAAGGACTACGGAAAAAATTTCTTTCAAATCATGTAGTTTGATAAAACAGAAAGCCATGACAAGGTACCGCCGTCTTGCACAGAATATGTCCAATATCAGGTCAACAAACAAAACTCATGTACCTGTGAGAAGAAGAAGGCAATAGACAGACACAAAGAGAAGGTAGGGGGTTAACGGTTTATAATGCTGCAAAAACTTACAATTGCCGTGATCTTCAAATCTCGCCTTTGCTTCTATCTGGTGCGCTCCGCTTCGGGAATAAGAAGCACACGTTGCAGTGCAAAACTTGTCGATGGGTGAAGTGTAACTGTTGGTGCACATAGACGCATAACAGCAAGTCCTCTTCTTGGTCGACCTCCCACTTCTCCATTTGGTGGTGGAGTTGCTGTTGCTTTTTTTGTGGTCAAGCACATGGCAATTGAACTTGGTGCGCAGATGATGAAGAAGATGCGACATGGGAAAAGAAGCACCACCGTGAAAAAAAGCAGCCCGGGCGACCCAGACTTACAAGTAGCCAACCCCGCTCCCCCGTGAGTGCAATGAATTGGAAATTTGGTTAGCATACTGGAATTACCCTAATTAGCGTAATTAAATAAAAATTACTGAAAATATCAATTACTAAATTACTGGATTCAAATTATCCTAATTACCTTTCCAAAAGTTTCGCTAATTAGGGTAATTTCCGTAAATATTTCCTAAAATATTCATTACTAAATTACTTTACCCTTTATAAATTACTGCAAACAATAAAACTAATGAATACCATATATGACTATGAATACATTAATTACCAAAATTAAAAGATTTTCGAATAAAGTTACTGTAAGTACCGAAATGAACTAGAAATTTAGCTACCATAATGAAATTACCCTAATTACCATAATTAATTAAATATTATTGAACACTGCTAAACTGCTAAATTGCTGCAGTGAAATTACCCTAATTACCGTTACAAGTTTCCCTTAAAACACTACCCAAAAATATCATTTTATTCTATTACTAAATACCCTTTGTGAATTACTGGGAAAAACGGCTGAAACTAATAAAGACCCTAAATAACTTTAAATAGTTCATAATTCAACAAAATGAATTGACATTTAAATACCTGTTCGAACTGGGTAATATGAGCCACTTCAAAACATAACCATTGCTTCATTTTCATTGTATTAAACGATTATCTAAGTTGGTGTTGAAATTTTTGAATAAAACTTTATAACAATACTCTTAATATATGATAAAAACATTTAACAAAAATTGAAATGAATCCAATGATTATGGAATACCAAAAGCACGTTTAAAGTGGTGTTACCAGTGCTTTACATTGCTTATAAATGATTTTTTCAAAGATTTCATGTCATGTGAAAATGATTTTTTTTGAATGTACACATTTATTTTGTAGTATAATGCAACACCTATATAAGTTGTATCGATTAAAATAATTAAAAAGAACTTGATTTGTAAATTATGAATTTAAAAATATTTTGTTTCTAAGGACTCATTAAAGACAAAATCCTTTGTTTTGATGGCTCCTATTACCTAGTTTACACCTTATTGGCTACTCAAAAGGCAATTGACATGGAAATAAGTGGGATTAAATCAAATTATAAGTGACAATGAAAGTTTCCAACCAGAACCTTTTTGTTTTTGAGTTTGATCCTCGGACTCTAATTTGCGAAAATCATATAAGTTGTGGTCAGTGAAGCATAATAGCACATGCCTTCATCCACCAAACTTGCAAGCCTGCAAGTTGACAAAAGACAAACAGACAAACAATGGTGATGACATATGATATTACACCTTTTTCAAACATTTGTCCAAAGTGTTTAAAGAAATTCCTTACCATGCCCATGTGTGTCACATCCTCTAAGTATGGCATTCCAATAGACCACATTTTCAGATTGCATTTTTTTGAACATGTTTCAAACATCTTGCATGTTCCCACATTTTGCATATATGTCAACCAAACTACCACCCACAAAGATGTTTGAATTGAATCCACTTTGAATGAAGAGGATGGCTTGCGTATAAGCGTGAAGTTTGAACTTGGAGCTTTGAGTTTGGAAAATAAAGTTTAATGTGATTTTAATCGACCTACATGGATAAATATGTTCATAAATGAATGATTTCATATAAATGGATATTATTTTTGCATGAATATTTCATTCATGGTTTGAAATAAATAAATAAATCATTGAATGAAATTCATCCATGATTGAAAAATAAATAAATTTAAATTATTTATATCTAGCCTCATTTATTGTCCAAATATTAATATCTCAAACTTGAATTTCATTTAATAATGATGGATAATAAAATTATGATAGTAAAGGAAAATATGATCATGGGATTGAGATGATTTTAAAATTTTTGTTTAAAAAGTTAGTTTCATAAATAATGTTAAATAATTTTAGAAATATTCTCATAGAATGAGTATCACCCCCAACACCCCCCCTTCCTCTTTTGCCCAATTGTTGTCAATAACATTTTTTTGTGTGAAAAACTAGGGAACATTGAAAATAAATAATTAAAAAAAAATCCCATTGTCATCTATGATAATAGGTTGTTTGAAGAAAGTTAATTAAGGTGCCTAAAATTGAATTTTAATTTATTTTAAAAATTCATCATCACTAATGACATTATGTAGTTTAAAAATATTGAAAACATTCAAAACCCATTGTTTTTAACAACATTGATTAAATTTGAAGAAAATCATGGCATCCTTAACAAAAAATGAGAAAAAAAAACCCCATTGTTGCTAATGACAATTATGAATAAGTTTGAAAAAAGTTGTGGCATCTTATAAGGAAGGGGAGGAAAAAACCCACTGGCATTAATGACATTGGGTCAGTTTGCTTGAAAAAAAAAAAAAAAACTCAATTTAATTTTTAAAATAACAATAATGATCATGGTGTGGATGTTAACATAATAATGGCAATATAGTTAAAACATTTTAAAATTCATGACATTTAAAACCATAGCCATGAAATACATTTACAATGGAATTTACATTATATTATTCAATACATATTATATCATATTTAATTAAATTGTGTTTCATGAAACTTTACTTAATTAAATTTATGAGAAAAAATATCCATAAAAATTTAATGATAAAACAAAACATTAATCCATAACGAAGATGAATGTTTACATTCATTCCCATGTTTGCTTCTAAATTTACTAGTACAATATTCATTTTGTAGTTAAATTCTTGGATTTTATTTGCATGTGTGTAAAAAAAAAAACATTTTACAATCCCAAGTTTCAACTCTAGATTTTAAGCTTAAGCTCAAGCTCATATGATAACTTGCTTCCTTGTGCCCTCAATTGTAGGG
>Ga0116227_10006196_pt1 | contig 24459 bp, 16 predicted proteins | sample S1TSphgellanicum_FD_89693 | JGI IMG/M metagenome (GOLD analysis project Ga0116227, IMG submission 89693) | Host-associated microbial communities from peat moss isolated from Minnesota, USA - S1T2_Fb - Sphagnum magellanicum MG | ecosystem: Host-associated > Plants > Peat moss > Unclassified... | reverse complement strand
ATTAGAGTTTCTGTGTTGGTTGGTAAAGGTAAATAATTCATTGGTGTAATTCCTGGCAAAGAAGAACTATTGGTGGCTGCTAGCTGTGTGTACCTACTTTGTTGGCATATTGCCATTGTAGATTTAGGAAACCATGTAAACACTTCCATAGCCCTCTAAATCTTTGTGAGCTTGGACATATTTGTTAAGTATCTTGTATGTTTAGATGGGCATTTGTCGTTATGGTGGGTTCTGCCCCACCCAACATAATAGTGGGCAAGCATGCTAGAATACTGGCTTATTAGAGCCAGTCTTCACTAGGAAAACCCCCAAATATTTGGGTGGTCAGCACTGAATTAGTGGGTAGGCAGGTGGGCGGGCAGGCTACCATGGCAACCCACCCTAAGAACACCAAAGAAAAGAAAAGAAAAGAAAAGACTCTCTCATATGCATGCCCCAAATTCCTTGTCTCATGTGGGCTGAAACTTGGCATAAGTAATGTCAACAGTCTGAACATCTGACTGATGTGCATCTGTAATCTTGGAATGCCCTTGGAATTGTAAGGGGTCTGGCTTAAAGTTGAAGTGCAGGCTTCCTCTCTGTACTGAAGGGCTACTGTCAACTCTACTCTTCAAAGGGAAGGATTTGACCAAAAGTAGCCATCTACAAAAATATTTACAAAGAAATTTTGCATACGGAATTTCAAGATTGGTTAAAAAAATGTAACCAGTCTTCTCAAAGCGGCCTTTCCATTTAATAAAAGAAGAAGAGAAGCAAATGGAAAGAATCCATTGCAAAGAGACTGAATCAAAGACAATATGGGCAGGGGGGGGGGGACCTGCCCCCTACACGTCACACAAAGTGACCAAACACTAATCCGTGCTCTTTCAGTTTGAACCTTTGAAAGACTATTAAATTTCTTGTCATGAGTCACAAGGATTTGACTCTCTTTGAGGACAAGTAGGGCTCTCTCCACTCTGTCTTTCAGGTTTTTCCTGGTTGCACTTTGCATTTCCAGGCACATGCACATGAGACATGGTGCCTTGCAAACCAATTGAACTTTTTAAGAAAGAAGAAGATATGATTAGTGGACTACCAAAAAAAAGTAATGATAATATTGACATTACAGTAGTTATAACACAAAAACCAAGACAAAAGCACAAAACAGGTTTGAATGATCATTGCATGAACTGATAAGGAAACAATGATTATGATGATGAATATGACCTTGTAAGCTTGAAATGATGCAAAGTTTGGTAACTAAGCATTGCCTTCTGGGCGTGCTTTCACATTGTGGGTTATTGTCTCTTTCTGGAGGCGCACACCTTCTAACAGCCATAATAGTTGCAACCTAACCTCCTTGTTTTGTTGGCTATGCCCCCAAAGGGAAGGATATTTGTGGGTGACCAGCCAATCCGATACCCAAGCTAGATTCTACAGCTTACTTTTAGAAAGTAAATTCGTATCAAATCACCTAACCATGTTATATGGTTTCATCATTCCTCTTGAGTTTGAACTTGCAGCTGCTTGTTCTTTCATCGTAACGACCATTGTCTCCTTCTGAAGAGTGGGACACTTCATGGCAGAAATCACAACCTTGTTCCTTTGTTGGTTCGGCCCAGTGGGAAAAGATTTCACATTTTGCATAACATTTGGGGACAACTTTTTTGCTTGAACCAAGATGTAGTTTGTAAATGACAGATAGGTAGCTCTACTCTCTAGGTTGCTTTCTTTATCAAATTCATTTTACATTGAAATTACCTAACAAGTTAGGCAGTTTTGTCATCCTTAGTTATTTTCTTTGAACCTTTGAAAAAAGGCATAACTTATGCAATGAGCTCCTTGTTACCCCTCCCATGGTTTAACCTGCCCATAATACATACCTGTACAGTAACCCTCATCCCAAGTTATGGGTTGGCTATTGTATTGTATTACATGGCCAGGTGACAAATGTGAACCAATATCAGCTTGCAAGGTGGTTGTGAGTCATGAGTCCTTGCAACAACTTGGTCTATCCAGATCTGAAAGACATTCTGTAACATAGTTCAAACCATAACCTTCTGTTCAGTGTTTTTCAAGCTTCTAATTGGCCCTCCCCTCATCTCTCACGATGCATAACATCTCCCTCTTTTTTTTTTCCCCCTTGCACACATCATCCAGACAGAGAATGATTATGGATTTTCATCCATAGAGAGGAGGTTATATGTCTGTTTTGGTCCATCTTCAAGAAGGTTATGTAACTTTTCATCTGCCCACAAGAGGGTTATTGGGTCACTTTCAAACCTCTAAACAGAAGGTTATGTCTGATAACCAGCTCAAGAACACTGGTTACCAGAATTAACTCTCCCACACCTCACTTATTTCTGGTAACCTGTATCCTCTGGCTGGTTACCTAGTGCATAACTTTCTAAAAATTTGCACTAGCACCTTATCAAAATATCTGCTTTCCCTCATCTAATGATGTACCAAAGCAACTGCAAATAGGCCACAACTTGTTAGATAAACTCAGCCCAGAACATTGATAACCTTAGCCCAGAACATTGATAACCTTGAAGCAAATTGCCATCTTTCATCTCTGGTTCCAAGAAGATGCTGTCATTTTCCTGGGTCTGCCAAAGGTACTGATCTACAATGCTCTCCACCAAAACTACAATAATCTTTGGTCCCCTTACATGGACTGACCAACAATGCTCTACAAAAACGTCACAAAATCCCCATAAACTTGCTGATTAGTGCTAGAAATCAAGCCTCTCATATTTCCACAGCCCAGAACCCCAAAAATCCCACCCATAAGTTGATTGTCCTAGAAATCAAGCCTATCTATTGCACAACCCGAAACCCACCAACTCCTGTTCATTAGTCTTAGAAACCTAAGCTTTACGAAATGTCCGCAACCCAGAATCCCCAAAATCACACTCATTAGTTCTAGAAATCAAGCCTCTCAAATTTCCTATTATAGTCTTGTGCTGCCATCCACAACCCTCTGCAGAAAAACAAGAACAAGCATGTCATAGAGTAATAACTCTGCCTTGTTACTGCAGGTTCCAACTTTAAACTAAAATCTTGGCTTACTTGGTTTAGAACTTTTTATCTTGATGCATGCACTTTTAACGACCATGCTCAAACATCATATGCACACATAGTCTTCTAGATATCACTCACTCATTGAACCAAGTTCCAGCCAAATTTTATGTCCAAATTCTATACCAATACATAATCTTTGAGGCAGTAGACTGTGAGGATCTCAACCCCTTAAATGACCCAAAGTATAAGGGGAGCTTTACATTTGGGCTTGAAATACACCAAAATTTAAATTGCCTCATTGGTCCAAAGGGCGAAGGGAGATAAGTTTGGGTTTACACTATTTCATTTACATCCTAAATGGTTTTGGACCAAAAAACTTGTTGAAATCTTACATGGACTGCTGTGTATAATGTTTAATGTGCCTAATGTTGCTTGGGCCATTAAGATATATTTTTAGACTCATGTTTTTGAGGTGGGCATGATGAAAATAGCGACAATAGTGGGTTCCCAAAATTCCCAACCATTCATCTATGACATATTGTTAATGTTTATAATTTTCTTTAGAAGTAAAGTTGAAGGGAATTTTTGGTGGCTTCCCCTCACCCAACAAAATCACTGCTCTTTACATTTTGAACAAAATAATAAAAAGGGATTGTCGCTCAGATTATTGCCCCTTAAACACAATAATAAAAAAATCATCTTTTTCTTTTAATCATTTTTCTCTAATAATCTAAAAAGCTTTTCAAGGGGATGAAGCTTTTTGTACTAGAGTTGTTTGCTGATAGTTCAATTTGTTGTTAATTTTTTGTCACAAGTTTTTTTTTAGTCATAGAAAGTTGCTCACATGACAAAAATTACTCACAATCAAAATTCCCAAGAGATGTTGGTCACCCCTTCCATGGTTGAGATTCAAATTCATGGGCTTTCTTTGAGACCATGAATGGTAGGAAGGAATTCACAACCTTCACATAGGAGAATCCTTGGAATGACAAGAATGTAAAATTCCTTGAAGAGAAGTCCCTAATTTCGTTCTCACAATGTTTAAGATTTTGTGAACAAAACAAGGGAAATTATGGGGATCACATAAGAAGAAGAGATGAGCTATGAGAAAATCATGTGTTTGTTATTTGTTTTAAATTAGGTTTACACTAGGAACAAATTGGTGCCATCCTCTCTTCTCTTGAGACAGAAATTTTATTGAAGATAACGTGCCATCGAGGTGTGTTACTGGCTCTTTATTGTGCAGGGTAAAGACGGCCCCTTCTTGGAATAAGGGACCCATGCAATGTGGGACCTGTGCATGGGACCCAAATTCCCAGAAGGAGGAGGCCATAGAACTGGGCCATTGGTGAGGTCCTTACCCGGAGTAAAGATCCGGTAGAAGTTGTCCATTTAAAATCACGGATGGCTGCGATTGAATTTCAGAGGAGAGGAGGCAGCCAGCAGCACCTTAGGCTGTAGATCCACTGGAAAAATTCTACCGGTTCTGTTAAAGTGTAGGTACGTATGTGTTTTGGCGATGGCAGGCAGAAAACAGAATGGGGGCAAATCTGCAAGTTAATTAATCTGTCAAGGGTCATGGCTGTCTGGAAGCAGGAGGAGTAGCAGAAAGCAAGCAAGCAAGCAAAGAGCAGGGCTTGGTTAAGAGTGAAAATTAGCAGCCTGACAAATGCAATAAGGCGGGTGGGAGTTGAGGGGGGCAGGGTGGATGGAGGGGCCCACCACTTGCTTTCTCTTCCCCTTCCCTCGCTTTGAGGACTCGTCTGGGCGTGGCGTTCCAGTGTCTCTACTGGGCCTCATGTTCAGGGATCGCCATCTCTGTGCAAACTGGAACAGAAGCACTGGACCCCACTGTCCGACACCAAACACACTACAGTCTCTACTACCAACCAACTAAACTCTCTACAAAAAAACTCTTACCGCAGCTGCAAGAGAGCGTGATGGCGTTTGGGAGTTGCTGTTGCTGTTGTCACAACTACTGTTGTTGTTGTGTTGCTTTCGCTACCGCGCCGCACAAAAGTTGCGTCACTCCTCGACTTCACACTACTGTGAGTGCTACTACTATTGATACTGCTACTGCATATTCAGAAGCTGGTTCCAGCAGCACCCGGTTGAGCTTCTTCGATGGCTTGTGACTCCCGCCCCGGTCTGCAGTAGCGGCGGCAACAAAAGAACACTTTGTAGCCATTTTACATGTTAGGGGAACAAGATAAGATCTGCAGCGTAGCAGGAGAACTGGAGCTTAGTGCATGAGCCCCACAGCAGCTTGCATTTTCTCCCTGTAACCCTCACACTCTCGACACCCTGCTGCGACTGCTTTGACATGCGTTCTAGACGGAATTTTTATGGTTAGTGGAATTGCGACATTTCGGAGGTAGTTGTAAGTATGTGTTTGTTTTGATCTCGGTAGCTGTGATGCGGTTTTACTTGAGTATTGGGTTAGAGGAAGTAGTCGCAGAGGAGAGAGAGCAGATGGAAGAAGCTCGGAACGGAAAGAGGATCCGCAGTTGAACATCAAAGAAGCCTTTGTTGCCGGGAGTGTTCCTTCTTTCGCACAATGTTGCATTACTAGGGGATGTTCCGAGGAAGAAGGTCTTTGCCAAGGCTGATTTTTGTCCTTGTGAACAGTTTTTCTTGGAGCCATAGCTTGTGACAGTCTTGGGGAGCTTTGTGGAGCTTTGTGGGGAGGATTGTAGTGAGTTAGAAAAGAAAGGGGCGGCGGTAAGTGCTTCTGTTTTCCTGACAAAGAGTCGAGGACATGGTGGGGACTAAAGTATCCGGCGCCGCGATGACGTTTTGTGAAGGAGGTGATGAACTTACGGGTTTCCAAAAGATGGCTGTGGTGGATCAGGGAGTGAAGCAGCCGTTACCATCGCTCAATGTTGGCGGAGGAGATGTGCAAAATGGGCAATTGGGTGGGGACCCGGAAGCAGGCCATGGTGGTGGAGATCATTATCATCATGAAGGCTCCAAGTCTGGGTGGTCAGTCCCGGTGTCCAGGGAGACGGTCCATCGCGTCGGACAAGGTCTCGAAACCCTTTCTCGCACTCTCGTGTGCTCGCTGCTGTTTTAACAGAGTTTCACTACTCCGTTTGCCGGCTCGTCCTGCCAAAAAAATTCGCATCTTTCCAAGAGTCTTCTCAGCTACTTCGCTGGAAATCTCAAATGCAGGAAAGCGATATATATGCATCAGAAAAAAAAAAACCCCTCTTCAATGATGGATGGGTCTTTTGAGAGAGAGGCACACAGAAACCTTTGACCACCCTTCCTAGGGTTTGAAGGTCTCAGTTCAGCTTTAGGGGATTTCTGAAAGAAACTAGGTTGGTCTGTGTGATGACGATTTGCAAGAAATGTGGTGTTGTTCATTTTTGCAGACAGCTGGTGGGAGGTGGGTTTCCATTTCATTGCAGCTCTCAACAATGCTTTCATACTAGGCTATCCAGCTCTCATCATGGCATACCTGGGTTTTGCAACTGGCTCTCTCTGCCTCATCGGAGGTGGTGTGATCTCTTTCTACAACAACTGCTTACTGGGAAGTCTTCATGAGACTGGTGGGAAGCGCCACATTCGATACCGTGACCTTGCAGGTCATATCTATGGTACACATCTCAGGCCATCATATCCCATGTGTATAGAGAGCTTGAGCTCAAGCTGACATGCTATTATTGATGGCAAGATGCTAAAAAAGCATTACTAGAGCCAGTTACTGATTTTCTGTAAATCTGTAATGCGTGAGCTTCTTCGAGGCTCAAATTAGTCATGGGATGACCTGTGTGTTTATTGGCTGTGCATTTTCTAGGTCGTGGCATGTACAGAGCAACATGGTTTGTGCAGTATTTCAACTTGAGTATTGCAAATGTGGGAACCATCATTCTGGCTGGTGAAGCTCTTAAGGTACTTGCCTCCAGAACTATGAAAGCTCAATAACAGGGGAATGCAGTACTTCTGTGTTCTGCCACCACCTCATTGCCAAACAGAAATAGTTCACATACAGATCCAGTGTAGTATGATGGAGCGATGATGTGTTTTTGCAAGCAGATGACGAGGCATTCTTGGAACTAAAAGCAGAAACAATACCTTTGTCATCAAGGAGTGGATCCTTGATTGTACACTGTGAGCCTCATCAGTTTAGTACACTTTTTATGGAAATCCCATACAGATCTTTAAGCTGAAGCATGTTTTTAGATTGATCTTCTGATTGCCAACATGCAAGCAGATAGATGGGTTAAGCCAGCATTTTGGGGAATCTTTACTACGCCTTCTTTAGTGTTCTGATTCAGTTTTGACCATCAATTCAGGTTCATGGCATGTTCTATGTCAAGAAACTTGACCATTGTAGTGTTGAAGCTATGTACTGAGTTGTAGCTTGGTGTGGGTGGGCAGGCAATATGGGGGGCATTCACTGATGACACCAGTGTCAAGCTGGCAGACTGGATTGTGGTTGCGGGTGTCTGTTTTGGCTTGTTTGCTTTTGTGGTTCCCAATTTACATGCACTGCGGTTCTTCTCAACCTGCTCACTGTTTCTGTCTCTCATCTACACCTGTATTGCCATAGGTGTTGCATTCTCTGATGGTATGTCCTCTGTCTCTGTCTCGGTCTCTCCTGCTTGATGTACAGTAGTTTTTTGCTTTATTTGGTTTCTCATCTAAACTGGGCATGACATGGCTGATACAACTCATCTGCTCCTGTCCAAGTCTCCCTTTGAAGAGGGTACAGCATGAATCATTGAAAGACTCATTGTGCTTACCTGATATCATGGGGAACCTGTACAGGTCTGAAAGCTGGACCCAGGGACTACTCGTTGAAAGGCACAAAAGCTGATAGAACATTCAATGCAATCGGAGCTCTAGCTACAATAGCGTTTGCATACAATACTGGCATCCTACCTGAGATGCAGGTAGTCCCCCATCCTGATGATGCAATCTTTTTCTTACTTCGAGCAGCATGGCAAGAGTATATGTCAATAGGGAAATGTCTTTGTCTGTTTATTGTTGAAGGTATGGCAGGACCTTACACAGGTTTGGCATTGCAGGCAACAATTAGACAGCCAACAACAACAAACATCTATAAGGCTCTTGGAATGCAGTTCACAGTCGGAACCTTCCCTTTCTTAGTTCTCACCTTTGTGGGTTACTGGGCTTATGGAAACACAGCCAACCCTTACCTGTTGCTCTCTCTTGGTGGCCCAAAATCCTTGGTGACAATTGCCAATGCTGCTGCCTTCTTGCAAGCTATTGTGTCTCTCCATGTAAGTTCACATCCTTCACAAAGGCCCAAATTGTTTGTGTTTGCCTACATAGATGGCATACTGAGCACATGTTGTCTGTCTGCAAAGAACCTGGATTTTTTAAAAACTGAAGAGTTGAGGGGTTTTATACAGATCTATGCAACGCCCATGTATGAGTTCATGGACACACACTTTGCCAGAAAGGATCAGGGTGATTGGTCTGCTCACAGTATGCTTGTCCGCCTCATCACACGAGGCACATACATCACTATCAGCACATTCCTTGGAGCTTTGCTGCCATTCTTTGGAGACTTCATCACCCTCACCGGTGCAATGGCGGCCTTCCCTCTTGAGTCTGGCATCATCCACCACATGTACCTCAAGGTCTCTTTTCTCTTCCTACAAAACTCAATACACTCCCATACCTTCTTTTCTCCCAAAGCAACACTTCAAAGTCTCTCACTATGTGCAACTACCATCTTCTACAATAGTGCGACTAATATTCCTCATTGCTGGGATAAATCAGCTGCAAAGTGATGAGAGAACTTGCCATGGATCCAGATGGCCATGTCTGTAAGGACTGAGACTTCCAGTCGCTTCTGGAAATGCAAGAGAAACTCAGGACACAGATTTTGGGTGGATTATTTTTATACTTATCTTCACCCACTGCTGGGAGCTGATGAAGTCAGTTGTAGTCATGGCAGCTTGTCATTGCTGTCCATGATGAAGGTGATGGTCTGACACTTTGTGGGCAACTCTCATAAGGTTATGACTGCACTCATAGTCGCATTACCTTCAAATTATTGTTGTTGGGATCTATCTCTGCAATTTTACAGATATAGCAAACTGATATAAATTTCAAATTACAAGCAGTCATGTCAGCCACTGTTGAAAGCAATCTCAATGATTGTTTGACCTGTAGAAGCTTGGTTTGGAGATATATGTCCAAAGCCCAAATCTCATAACCGATCAAGATGTTCTGATGCTTGAGTGATAATTTCTGTGGCTATGTAAACTTGCAGGTGAAGGGAAAGGGGTTCAGTACATGGAGGCTAACATGGCACTGGTGCATTGTAGTTTTGTCAGGAGTACTGACTGTAGCCACGTGTGCAGCAGCAGTCCGGTACATCATCTCTGATTCAATATACTATCATGCTTTTGCTGACTTGTAAAACTTGGCAGCAGTTTGCATATAATGCAAAGCAAGTGTGTATGTATGTAGCAGCTAGCATCATCAACTCACCCTTCCCAGGGGTGCATAATCAAATTTACAAGCAAGGTTTCAAATAGCTCCTTTTGCTACAGATTTAATACACAAATGTGCAGGGATATGATAGAAGCCCTATAGATGCACAACAGAAATTCAACAGGTGAAAGACAATTTCATTGATTCCATTACAAATTTGCTCCGATGCTTCATAATAAAAGCTGGAGAAATAGTTTTTTTGTAAGTTCTGTGTCTTATGGTCTTGGCAGCTCCATTTTATTTGTCCTTCAAAATGCATGTGGAGGTGTATCAGGTGATGACCATTGTGAGGAGGTCAGCACCAGTATTGGATGGGTATCAACTTGTGAACCCAACACCGGTCTGGTACTGGTATTGGGTATTGAAAAAAAAAATTCATACCAGGATGGTCCAAGGCTGATTTTTACCTGGTATGAGGCAGGAATAAACCTGGTATGTAAGGCTAGTATTGCCTCAGGTCATCCCAGCGTGGTAGGGTCCTTGATACCAGTGTTGGTAACAATATTGGTACCAGGCACAGCTCCTATAGACTGGTACAACACTAGTCATCTCCATGGACACTGCAAGTTATGTAGTTGCAGTATGGAATCTTGAGAGTACATAATTTTGAATTGGACAAGTTCTCAATGAAAAATGTTACAGGAATTGCTTAGAGTTGTACAATACAGAATTCACACCAAATGCAAAGCACCAACTATGTGATAAATTCTAGGGTCTGAAGAAGGAATTGAAGGGCTACCACTTATTAGAGCAAGTCCACTGGTGCTCAGTATGTGACTCTGCAAATTAAAATTGGATGAAGAAAAGTGAAACCAGTCTGGGTTGGCTCATCAAAATGGTTGTGGGCCAGCATTTTTGCACAATTTGAAGAAGCTGGTAAAAGGCACAGCAAAGCCTAACACATGCCAGAGGCGAGTGTAATATATATCATCTGATTGCTGCTCACTGTTTCTGAAAGGCCAATCATAATGAATGGTACAGGTGGTTTGCCATTACCTAGTAGTCTCCCACCTAATTGCAATCCCAATTTTAGTTGTATGGGCGGGTTGGGGAAAAAAAAACTAAGCTTGGATGTGAGAAATACTTTTACACGGTATGTAGTGAGCATGGCTGGAGATGCTCTCAGGAGACCACAGGAGAAAGGGAAATTGCTTTTGCAACCTTTGCATGGCCAGGTTTAGGGTTCAATTCCTACTGGCAGATGAAGAGTTTCCTTTAAATTTTTCCCTTAAAAAATATGCAGCAAAAACATCAGAAACACTTTGCAACCCTCAAATCAAGTTTCCAAACTGAATCAAATATATACTACATTGTGTGTAGCTGCTTGAATTTGGACTTCACTGGATTAGGTTATTATGATAGTTATATGCTTATGGGGTTGAATGCAATGATCATGATGTAACAGAATTGGATTTTCATCCAAAGACCAGGAACTCAATCCAATCTAAATTTTAGCAACTACAGAAGAAACCCAGTACAAGATGCTGAATCCCAATGCAAGATCAAGAAATAAATTTAATGTGAAAATCCATCATCCATTTTCACAACAAGCTGTACCACAAATATTTGCAACAATCAATCCATATTCATAGTAAAGTAGAGCTGAAAATAGTGCTCAGACGCCCCCACTTTAATGTGTCCAAATTATTGTTCTTGTACAGTGCCTGCTCCTCAAGGCTAAAGGCAATTGCCTTGCTCCCATGCTCAAAAAGTTTGTAATACCCAGGGCAAAATGATGTAATATCGTGACATGGAAGTTAAAAGTTTGCAATACCAAGAATTGGAAGTTAATGAGGCGGGCAAAATGAAGACATAAAATGAAGTCCATTTGATCCAGAATCTGGGATTTTGTCAGCTGTGAACCATGAAAATAGGAGTAATGACTATGGTATTAGGACGTAGGTGGAGCCCAGCTAATTAGTTCCCATTTCCTTGGATGCTGATGACCCAGGGCTGCCAGGGTCCCAGCATGACCACAACATACTTTGTTAATGGTGCCATGGTCCAGGCAAACTTATTGTCATTTTACATAACAAACAAATTTGCATTTGCACCTTTGGGCGCTGTCTCTATGTTGGATGTTGGTGCTCTCTCTTGTTGTTACTTCCTTTTTCTCTTCGGGATGGGTGCATTTTCTTTTATAAAGTTTGGTAAGGTTTCATCAACAAATGAACAAACAAACAGGGTCACCACAGCCCAACAGCCAAAGCACAAATTGTCTTACACAGAAAGTAATAACACGGGAATGTTAGTTCCATGGGTAAGCTAATTGCCATTCCAAGAGTTCCATACCAAGCACAACTTGCTCATTTTTATCAAGAGTAAGTTTTGGCAATTAATTTCATGAAAAAATCCTTTGTGGAGGTTTCAAATCAGATTTTTCAGGTTGAAGTTTGGCAAAAGATCCCCAAAAAGAAAAAAATCACTGATCGCACTTGGGTGTCCATAACCTGGGTGTCCATTACCTGTCCAAGTGCAACTCAGATGTACTTGAGCATGATTTTGCACATGCCAGAGTGTAGAAAGTTATGAAACCCTCTCACATATATTGAAATCTCCAGACCTCGCAGCACTCTGGGTGCACAAAGATACCAAGGCCTCAGATCTCTTGAAATCTGGGGACCCTCCAGGACTTTCTGAATTCCTTTTTTTGGGGAAACACATGGACAAAATGCATCGCACAAAAAAAAATGAAAAAAAATCAGGGGTCAAGGGAGGCTTCGCACCACTCAACACCAATCAGAGTCAGCACTTGAATTTCATGATGGTTTCTTTCATGGGCAACAACCCCATTGCAGTCTGCCTGCATCAAGGTTTCCTTGGAACTTCAGGCCAGCTAAAATGACACTGTTTTTGTGGCTTTGCTAATTACTTTACTTTACACCTCCATTTACACACATTGTTCAAGATGTGAACAGGTAGCTACCAAGTAGTGTTCTTTTTATAAAACTAGTAGTTGCTTCTTCTTCTTTTCCTTGTCTACCCTTGGCCCCCCAATCCATCTTTTTCTCTAAAAAGATGGATGCTGCCCAGACACACTTTGGACTCATGTTATGCATAGTTTGAGCATATAAACCACTATGAACCCCACCCAACAAATGACTCCACAAGAAAACAATATTGCATGGATGAAAATGTTAAAACCCTTAACTCACACTATTTGGTTTTTGGTGGTTAAAAATGTCATTTGCATCACAACTTAAACCCTATGGGTGGTATTGAATCAACCCAATAAAAAGACAATGGTATGCAAATTCCCACTAGAGAAAAAAGTTCATGTTCAACTGAACCCTAGGTCCTACAGAAATAAACAACTTACAAAAAATGCCATTTAGTGAAAGTAATCACTTGCATAATAAACTATATATATATATAAGTGTTTAAAAGAGAATTAAAAAAACCAAAATTTATTAATAATTAATTATGCAGAAAAAAAAAAAACATAATGAAATTTAAAAGCTTGATTGAAATATTAAGGAGGAAATATTATTCATACCTATTATGAATTGGGAGATGTCTTCCTTCTCCTTCAGAATAGAAGAAATGAATTGAGGTTAATTGTGCTTATTTGATATATGTCCCTCAAAGTGAAGGAAATCCTAAATCCTGGGTAAATATTTATTGATTTATATTTAATTAGCAATGAGGTAGTTGTGTGCCCTAAACATTTAGTGTCATAAAAAGTTTGGGAACACCTTCCAAACATCCTTATGTGCTGCATATTATGGGAAAATTTGAGTAACCTCATTTGTACAACATGCATTATTGCCCAAATGGAGGTGGACTCACATTAATAAATTTTTTTCCTCCAACTGCAATATTTGCATATGAATATTGCTCCTTACTTGGATTTTATTTTGGTCGTGTGATACCCACATGACAATTGGAAATGGGATCTCATAGTCCAAACCCTATATCATTATGAAAAATCATGTTTGTGGTAACTAAATTACCCTACAATTACAGCTCTAAAACAACTAATATATAACTATGTTGTAATTGTCCCATGGAAATATGATGAATTAATAAATAATATGCCAAGTCAGAAAATTGAAACATTGTATTGTGATTGTAAGTTAATTGCAAGATGGAGATCTATATAATAAAATATATACATTGTAGATATGATTGTAGTCAAACATGTTTGACTTTGTTGACAAATTGCTCTTTAATAACGTGTGACAATTATATTACAATTGGGGTAAATGTAGCACCCAATCAACAATTTATTTATAAGTAGTGCACAACCTTGACACATATGATCATGGCATAGATATGCATTTTCATCACCCATTAGATATGACACCTTCAATTTGTTTACAATTAGTTATCAATAATGATTTTCATTTACAGAACGAATTGTACCATTAGGTTGCCACTATATAAGTACTATTTTCCACTATTTTGTGATTGTTGCTCAATTATTTTATTACTAGTTTTCCAATACATTGCAACTCACAATAACATGTTGTTTTATAAACCTAATAAACCATAGAATTCATTGAAGTTGAAAGTTTGTTCTTGAAATAAAATTAAAAAATAGTGTGTATATATACTTTGAAGTCTTATACCCTAAGTGTTTAATTGCTTCATTGACAAGGGTCGATTCTTTCAAGTTAATCATGCACCTATGCCTATTATAAAAAAATTCAAAATGAATCACAAAGGATTTTTTTTTAACAACTAACATGTAGTAAACATGTCAACCAAAGTAACCAAATAAGTCAAGCCAACATGTAGACACATTAGTCAAGTCAACCAAATCAACCACGTCATCATTGTGAACAACTAATATGGAACTAGACTTTAACTTGGAATTTGAAAATATGAAAATTGGGCAAGAAACCCCTAAGCAAGTGACACATGGTAATAAATCAATAGATATCCCTTTTTGCATCAACAACTTTCATGCACCCATGCCTATTGTCAAGAAACTCAAGATGAATTAAAAAAGAAAAGGTTTTTCTCTAAATATTTGTGCATTTTTTAGTTTTTTGGTGATGTAATTATCATATCATGTGCCATATAATTAAGATTTTTTTTTCCAAGTTTAGAAATAAAGCTAGAGGGTTGTTAAAAGTTTTTTTTTGTTCATTTAAAAAACTTGGAGGATGAAGGTTACTATTCTTGTTCTTGGATGTTGAAAGTTCCTGTTTTTGTTCTTGGAGGTTGAAAGTTCTTGTTTTTGTTCTTGGAGGTTGAATTTTTTTGTTCTTAATCTTGAAGGTTGAAAATCTTTCATTTAAAAAAAAAATTGATTTGTAAAGTGTAGTTTATAGGGATGAGGAGTTTGTGAAGGGTGAAAATATTTGTGATGATAATCATGTTGTGGGTTTTGTTCATGTGTTTTTTGATTTGGGATTTTGAGGTGGAAGGTGGAGTTGAAATAAAATTAATTTGTTCGAACACACATGTTATTTTTGTGGATTTATGATGATTTTTGTTGTTCTTATGTTATAAGGTCAAATTTTGATAATGTTTTAAACCCATAAAAATTAAAGTTATGCATGCAAAATAAAGTTTTTTCAAAAAAAACATGGTGGTTTTGTTTGAAAAATAGTCTTGAATAGAAGAATGTGCACATGTGATGTTGCATAATTTGGTTAGGTTGCAAATAACTATGTCATCAAATATGTTGTTGTTTGTTGTGTAACAATCCAAACCAATACATGCAAGAAAAAAAATTCCAAAACAACAAAGGCATGGTGAATTCTAACTTCAATACTTCAAATATGTGATACATTTTATTTTAAAAACCATCATTGTATGCAATTGTAATTAATGGCAATTTAGTTTGTATCAATGTTATGTATTTTGGAATTTTAGTGATAAATAAGCTCTAGTGGCTTTGTAGTTGTAAGCTAATTTTCTTTAAGTAAATATATAAGCTTTTTTAATGGCAATGTAGTTATAAGGTAGTTTTATTTAAATTGAAAGGATGGACATCTTGATATCTTTTGCATTACAATGTTATGTAGATGTCATTCATTTCCTTTCACATCTAATATTGAATATCATATGCTAGATTTTAAGCAAATAAGGTGGAATGAAAAAATTATGGCTCAAGTTCCATTTCAACAAAAATAAAAGGAAACATTAATTTATAGAAACATAATGTTTTAGATTACAATATTTGATTATTGTGGTTCATCATTTTTGTGACGACCTTTTGTTTAGGTAGAGAAAACTTTTGTTATAAATAGTTTGGGCAATAATACTTAGATTTATAATTAAATTACATTTCAATAATTAAAAAAAAATCATTCTTGTAATGAATTTTCCAACCTTGGATGTCAATGCATATAATTTTAGTTCCATTTCATGTATATTAATAACGATGGAATGTAATTCTACTCTATTTATCATAATTTGAACAATGATAATGCATGTGCAAGGTTTGCACATATGCACTATAAGTTACAATTTAGTTATCTAGTTTCATTTAAATGAACTACCATATAACTACATTGTGGTACATTGTAATTACACATAAGTGTCGATGTGAATTGTTACATAGTTGCTAATTAGTTTCAACCATTAAAGTGTTTCCCTACACTTGTAGTTGCAAAGGAATTTCAATGGAAATTAATAGAGTTCATCATTGATGGATGGATGAAAAGCAACATCAACATGACATTATGATGATAGTTCTAAACTGGTTGCATTCATTAGTACAAAAGCTCCCCTTTTGTAACTACATTTCCAACTACATTTCAACTAAAAAACATAGTTTGAGAGGAACAAGTGTAGCAAAATATTTTTTGCAACTAAAAAATGTTTTCAACTACAAACCAAAAAAATCCACAAGTACAAGTTAAAAATGACATTTTAGTTGAAAATGTTAGCCACATGTCAACACCACAACAATAGCCATTACTTACCATTTCAATTGCAAATTGCATACCATTATAGTCGAGAATTGTTTTCAGTTGCTTTCGACTAGTGGATGGACATCATTCATTGATTGGGCATGACATCAACCAAAAATTTAGTTGTAATTTCGACTAGGTTGTAACTATGTAAGTTGAACATTTGGTTAGTGGTTTGGTGACACATGGTACATTCACAATGTTGACACATGGCACATTCACAAAGTTTGGAATCAATGAATAGTAAAACGATAGGTGGCACACCACATCCATAGGCTAAGCCATGTGGTGCTAGTACATTGGCCATTTAGCCTAAACCTATAAACTTAAATTAAACTTAAACATAGGGCATTTGAATTAAGTTTAAATCAAGATTAGACTTAGGCACCTATGTTAGGCTTAGACCTAGGCCACATGGCATTCAATTAATGAAATCCTATTTCATTTGGTTTAACTTTTAAGGTGTAGTCTTTTTGATTGGTTCATTCAAAATGGTTATTACATTTCCAAGATTATTATGTTTCTCAAACAATCCTAGTGTAATCCTTTCTATAGTTTGGATTTTTGGAATGGAAGCTAAATAATATGGGATAAACATTTTAGTTGTAACCTAATTGTAGCTCAAATAATTGTAATTTAGTTGCAACGAAATCAAAAACTAGTATAAGCTTAGGTAGACCTAGATTTAAACTAATAATATATTTAACCTAGGTCTATCCAGTTACGTTAATTATTTGTAATAATTATTTATCAATAGTTTTAATTGTATAGTTATGTAATTATACAATTAATTATAATTATCTATAAAATAATTAATTATTAAAAATTAGTCAATATTTGGAATTTTATTAATTTGTTATAACTTTTTATTAACATTTCATAAAATAAATAATTGATAAAAATATAAAAATTGGTATTTTAATTAAATTAATTGTTACAATGTACTATTAATTAATAATTGCTTAAAATTACAATAGCAATGTTAATAATGGTATTGTAACTAGTAGCTAAGCTAAGCTAGTTATTTAACTATTATTATTCATATTGTTATGTAATTTTTTATAATTATCAGAAATTAATATTTGTAACAATTAATTTAAAAAATCTAGAAAAAATATTTTTATAAGTATGGTAGTGTTAAAATTATATAATAATTTAAAAATATGTTTATTAACTATTTTGATCATTATTATAATATAATAATAATAAATAATTCTAATAAGATTACAAATTAAAAAATTATTGGAATTAATAGCCAAAATTAAAATTAAAATTAAAATTCCAAAAAATAATAATTATATATGATTATTTCATATGTTTTAAACCAAAAAATCTACATAAAAATAATAAAATATGTATTGATTGAACACACACATTATTAACTTGACCTACATTTCAAAATTTCATTAAATTTTATTTTCATATTAAAGTGTAATATTTATATACACAAAAACAATTCATCATACATAACCATTCATTGATACAATAGAAAATTTACATGCAATTTTAATAATTAATGTATTTTATCCTAATTTTAAAAATATATTAAGACATCATATGCATAAAAATGAATAAAAATTAAATTTTCACAAAAATAATAATTTTTTTATCATTACTTCATTTGTTGTAAAGTAGCATCTGATTCATATAGAAATAATAAATTGCATATATTGAACATAAATTATTGCAAACTTATATTTAAAAATTTCCTTAAATTTTATCTTGAAGTTAAAATTTAATATTTATATGCATAGACCTTTTTTTTATAACATACATAACTATTCATTTATATAAATAGAATTTACATGTACTTTAATGTTTAATGAAATTTTCTTACATTTAGAACAAATGTTAAGATATCATGTGTATAAAAATGAATAAACATTAGAGTTTTACCAAATCATTAAATGTGTCTTATCACTTGATATATTGTAAATTAAAATTTGATATACATAGAAATAATAAATTATATGTATCGAACATACACATTATTACAAAGTTATATTTCAAAATTTCTTTCAATTTTATTTTAAAATTAAAATTAAACATTTAGGTGCACAAAAAATAACCATTCATTTATATAAATAAAATTTACATGGAATTTAATGTTATCATAATTTAAAATAAATATTAAAACAATATATGTATAAAATTAAAGTCACCTACTAGTTGTCTAGCCTAGTTGAGAGAGATAATTGTAACAAAGTTGCAAATAATTTTATCCATCCTTTAAAACATTTTATCATCCATATGTGTGCGTTGGTGGTGTCACCAAAATAATTGAACATTAGTCATTGTCTTGATTGTGTGCCAATTATAAAACCATAGATGTTAAAAATATTTCAAAAATGGCCATTTAGTATTCAACAAATGATTAGTTGAAAAATGTTTTCAACTATAAACCAATATAATAAATTAGTTGACTTAATTAATAATTGGCATCATTGCAAGGAATTTTGTCCATTCGAACCCACACATTTTTTACTTGTGTCCAAATCAACCATTTTTTCGATTATTGATGCAACTATCCTTTGTGGCACCAAGGTAAATACGACTTGTAATCATTAAAACAACTAAAAAGTGGTTTGTAGTTGCATATGCAACTATGATTTGCGACTAATGTTAGTTTGGATGAAAGTGAAGATGAAAAGTGAATTTATATAATTTATTATTAGTGTCATTTCAAAATAAATGAAAATGCAGTTATTTTTGTGACTTGGAATGTGATTCATTGGTGTACACCACATGGCATCTTATTCAACTTCAATTGCAACTATAAATCCTAGTTACAAATGTACTTGTAATTAAATATAACAAAAATGAATTGGCCAATGGAATTGTTGGATTTTGTGGCATAATTTTTTTCATTAGCTTTCTTGAATGAACTAATTATTAAATGTGTAATAGGTTTTGGTAGGTTTGTGAAACTTTAGAGGACCCATGGCAATGTAAATATGGACCATTATTTGGAATTTCCAATATTAAAATTTATCATGTTGATATATCATAGTGTTTTTTTATTAGTTAATTAATTAGGCAAGCTATGCAATTAAGTTAGATAGTAGGTAGTAATTAAGTAGGATATGTAATAGGAAGTATGTACATGGGTTAAGTAATAGATAGTAGGGGTAATTAATATGTGATAACATTTTGTGTAAATTAATTATTTAATTAAGTAGACTATGTAATTAATTTAGCTATTAGGCTAGGTAGTAAGTCATATGTATGTGGGTTAAATATTAGGTACTTTGTCATGTTGATATGTGATATTTTTAATTAATTATTTAATTACATAAGCAATGTAATTTATTTATTGAATGGGTTAACTAGGTAATAGGGTTAATTTATGATCCATTTATAAGCATTATATGTGACTAAATTATATATCATATATTTAAATTAATTTTTGTTGGTACGGTTATGATATATTATTAAAAAAATATAGTATAAGATTTAAAATCAAATAAAGGTTTGAGATGTGAAAAATGTATAATTTATTTTTGCACAAATTTTTTAAATCATAATTTTAATTAAAAATTAATATATAATAAATGTAAAAATAATAAAATTTATAGTTCCATAAAATCAACTAATTATATGGCATTAATTAGTATTGAAAAATTAAAATCAAATTTCTAGATTAATCTTTTACATTCGAAATAATATGGTTAATATCAAATCTTTTTTACATTTATATTATAATTTATTTACATGCACTTATAAATATTATATGTGAAAAAATTATATATCACACATCTAAATTAAATCCTATTGTTGAAATTATGATATTCAAAAGCAGAATTGTATAATATAATTTTCAAAATCAAATGAAGGTTTAAGATTTAAAAACATATAATTTTATTTGTTATTATGTTATCCACAAAGTTTTTTTCCATTTATAAATCATGTGCTTGAATTAATTTTTTCCAGGGAATGATCATTGAAATGGTATTCAATAACAAAATTCAAACATTTTTCTTTTCAATTTAGTTTACATTTGTAGAGGAAAAAAAAACTTGTGGACGTTATTGAAAAAAATTTAAAATTAAACTTCAAATTGTGTCATTTGGACAAAATATAAAAAATTATGTTTTGTGTAATGTTTTAAATCAAATAACCTAAATAAAATGTACATTACTATATTGTCACAAAATGTGTGGTTGTTTGGTGGTAAAGGAATTGGTTTCCATCCTTGGGGTTCAAGGATCAAATGATAAATGAAATGGGTTGTGGTCAACAATGGAGATGAGGTAGCTTACCTAATAACTTAAACTAGGATTTTAGCCCAGCTTAGGTAATGGCACATGTGAACAACTTATAAGTTGAAATTAATGAAATTATTAAAAAAATGTAAACATATAAATAATAATTTTATTTTAATATTTAAATAATAAATATTTATATCAATAATGTGATTACATTACCTAGTCATAAAAGTAGTCGCAAAATGACAATGCCATGTAAATTAATTGGATGGATGAAAAGTTCATGTAAGTTGCATTTTTATGTGATTGCCATTATAACTTGGTACCATGTATTGTTGTTTGTGATTGAAAATTTATGAGACTTGTGTAAAGCGACTAGAACAAATTATAGTCCCATGTGGAATTTACAATTGAAAAATAGTAAAAAAACTAATCATTAATATGCAAATTCCTTATAGTGCATAATTGTATTTAAAATTTTAAAAATCCTAATTGTAACATGGTTCCAAATGATGTGTAATTGCAAACTTTTTGGTTAAAAAATGGGGGTTTTCTACTAGTGATCAAAGTTGCATAATAATTGTTCTTGCGTAAATATATAGTTCCATATATGATGAATTTTGTCCATTGCAATTCATATAATTTGTTTGATAACATTCATGCCATAGAAATATGTTAATTTGCAATGAAATTGCAAGTGGTCATTACAACTCAAAAACCCAATTGCAAGGCTAGTTGTAAATCACCCTATTTTTTATAATTTATATAATAGTTTCATCCATGTGGGGGTGCATGTTGTGAGCTCAATACTTTCATATGGGTGGTGATAAATATTTTAATCATGGCCTTATATCATTTGGGAAAAAAATTAACACATTTAATTAATTTAAGACAATTTTTAATTTAGGACTTTATGCAACCTAGTGGACATAATGAACTTCACCTTGTGGCCATTAGATTCAACAAATTAATGATCGTTTTTGACATAAATATCATATTCCAATATTTTCCAATTATGTTATTTTCAAGTAAAAATGACTTTGTAACCAACAATTCCAAAAAGATAACACCCATCTACACATTGTGTAAAAAAAAATCAAATCTAAGACTACCTTATGAATTTCAAACAAGGAGAGTGATGTCAATCCAATAATGCCATAACTACATCAATGTACTAGTATTTATTAAATATATATAACATAAAACTTTTAAAAATAAAATTTCACCTCATGGGGACCAGGTGAAACATTATAAATTATTAGTTATCAAAACCAAACAACACAACTCCCATTTATAGTAAAAAAAAGAAACTCAATCTTTTGAATCTAATACATCAATGACAAACACCATGCCAATCGATTACATTTGAAATTCCACATATAAAAAAAGTAGTATTTCACCTGGTGCTTAATAAGTGAAACATAATATATTATCAAATTAAAAAATTGTAAGTAAATATTCCCAATAAAGAGAAATAAACATTCAATTTTCCAAAATACAAACAAGGAACAACATACCAATTCACCAATGGTAACAATGATTGTGCATGCAAAGTTATTATTCATGTTATTACAAATCCATTATTTTTGGGGCTTTACATACCATGTAAAAAGAAAGGTGATGCTTGGTAGCCACCAAAGATTAGGGTTAAGGTGGAACAAATTAGATTATTAATCATTAGTCTTCAAGAATGTAAAGGAATGAAATTCTCCAAATAATAAATATATGCAACTATACAACACACAAATATAAAAAAATAAATAAATGACAATATAATCATTACAATGGATACAAAAGGCATTGACAAATTGCTAATATATAATTTCATCGATGTCATCCACAATCTTCACAAATTGTTTGAAACATTCGTAGCATTGAGATTAACCTTAGCTCTACTTGCATACGTAGCTAGAATATTAATTTGACTCTTGTTTGTTGTATTTTTTTGAACTGAAAAAGAAAAACAAATAGCTGAAATGTCAAGCCATTGTTCTAAATATGCTAAATTACATTTCCACTTGCCATTCCAACAATTCACATATAGATGTCGTTCATTCAACTTCGATCCTTTCTTCACAAGAACCCACCATTGAACCCTCACCATCTTGAAATATTCATTATCTTTGTCTTTGACAACATCACCTTTTATGTCATAACCTTAGCCTTGGGCTCGCAATCAAGGTAAGAACATGGAAAGATGTGGGCTGAGAGTGTAACCCAAGAGTCACATTCACATTCCTGGGAGTGCAAGAGAGTGTGAAGGAATGGACCCACACATTCCCAAGTGGACTCCCACTTTGGGAGTTGGAGTCTCGATGGATTCTCAAATTTTTAAAGAGCGATTTGAGGGGCCAAAATTCATTGGATTGAAGCATTTTTTATAATATTGGAAAGATCTTAAGATGTAGATATCTAAAATGGGCTCTCATGATTCATTTAAATATTTAAAACACAAGTTATGGCCAAAAGAAGGGTCGGGAGTCGAAGTGTCAATTTGACTCCTAATCACTAAAAATCAGGAATCACCTTGAATTACATGTGTGTAAGTGGCATGCCACATATCCTTGGAATGCTCTGGACAAGGGCTACAACTTTTTTTGAAACTTCATCTCAATTGAAGGTTTGCATAAGAAATTATGGGCCTCCAAAGTGGCAAGAATCTTAATTTTAGGAATTTCAAGATTCCTAATTTGGGAGTTTTAGGAAAAAATGACATTTGAATGTAGCCTCTGTGGCTAATCATAGAAAATACTATAAGGGGGCAAATGGTGGCTTCCCCAAAATTCGGGCTGTGGTGAGTCTTATGAGTCCATGTATGCACATGGTTCGTTCGTGCACCAAAAATGCTTTAACTGTGCACTAACCAACTTGTTGTTTAGTTTGTGCAGGTCCATGTGAATATTTGACCCACTTTTCATTTGTTTTAATCCCCATCCCAAAGCTCTAGCACGCCTTTTTTACCCCTAATGTGCTACGAGCTAAGAAACATACCCTAATTATTTCTTTTATTGTTTTCACCTTTAGATTCGCATTTGAATTTTTCAAGGAGTTTAGGGGTGTGTCAGTCTATTCTTCTTGTCCAAAGAGGAATATGATTAGGATCATGCAGTTTCACAAACATAAAATCTCCAACATTAAGATCTCTAAATGGGGCGTATGTAGTTAAAGGTCTCATGTTTTTTGGTCCACAATAAGGAAATCAAATTGGATCTTTTGTGTTATCAATGTCCATAATAGTTGACAATGAAGCCTTGGCATAGTTGGACCTCCAATTGCTTGAAGGCCAAAAGCCCTTTAATAGAGTTGCACTTCAAGGCGGTAATGGTTTTGACAAATGTAACAAGATATCCTTCCAATACTCCATGTATGGCTTCATTTTCATTTTATATGTCAAATTTTGTGCAATTCCCACCTTCTAGAAATCCACTTATTTGGAAAATCCAACATTTATGAACTTCTTTTTCTCCACCAACCTTGACACATTGTTGCTTCGAATTGGGTGGTATGGAATAGGGCTTGAGACTCTAGTAGGCAACTTTAATGACCAATCTAGATTAACTTTCCACAATTTTATTGATGACGCATTTATCAAACTCTAAACATGATTTGTGGGGAAAATTTTATACTGCATCATAGGCCACCCTGAAGAATCAACAAAAAATCTAAATAGATGCATATCAATATGTTCCACCAAAGTTTCAAGGCTATCCTTTAAACAACCTAGGACCCAAGATTAAAAATCTAGAATCTTTTGAATCAATTGAGGAATGAATGGTCTCTCCTGTGAGTGTTGAGAATTCAAGCTCAACTAGTTAGGTTTCATTAGTTACTGGAGTAGGAAAGTAACTAGGTTACTTTCACAAGGTTGAATTACTTTCGTTACTTATTTTAGTTTGGTTATTTGTGGT
>Ga0116227_10006195_pt1 | contig 24462 bp, 23 predicted proteins | sample S1TSphgellanicum_FD_89693 | JGI IMG/M metagenome (GOLD analysis project Ga0116227, IMG submission 89693) | Host-associated microbial communities from peat moss isolated from Minnesota, USA - S1T2_Fb - Sphagnum magellanicum MG | ecosystem: Host-associated > Plants > Peat moss > Unclassified... | reverse complement strand
CCACCTACCTACCTACCTATCGACCTACCTACCTACCGACCCACCTACCAACCGATCCACAACCTACCTACCTACCGATCCACCTACCTACCCACCTACCGACCTACCCACCTATCGACCTAACTACTTATCAACCCACCTACTTGCCGACCGACCTACCGACCGACCGACCTACCTACCTACCTACCTACCTGCCTATCGACCTACCTACCTATCAACCTACCTACCTATCGACCGACCTACCTACCGACCCACCTACCTATTGACCTACCTACCTACCGATCCACCTACCTACCTACTACATTGGAGGGTAGAACGCGCCCAAATAAAACTTGCATGGAAAGTCCACTGTCCATTGTCCAAGTGGACATGGACTGTCCACTCTCCACACCAAATACAGCTTGAGGAAAAAACCTCCCCTCCAACCTCCCACCACCCCCGCGATGCCTGAACACTGGTTTCCATCAGATCACAGTGGGCCAGAGTGAGCGGCTTCAGGGCCGGCTTCATCACGCGGCTTCAGGGGCGGCTTCATCGCGCGGAGTTAAGGGAGGCTTCATTGTTCCTTTAATATAAGAGATTATGGAGACTTGCAAAGGCCCTCGTTTGCAAATGTTAAGACCTTCAAAAGTAAGTTTTTCCTTGCATAGGTCCAAAGCATTAAAAACCTACTTTTCAATATGAATTAAAAATGTATTTTGTATTTGTAACATGGTAAAAAAAAAAATTAACATTTTTTGAAGGAATTATAAGATGAATCTCAAAAATGAAAGGTCATGATTATACTTTATGCTTATTTTGTGCAAAATGGGACAACTGCACTAAATCAAAAAAATGAGTGAAAATAGGTTTTTTAAAAAATAAACACAATATCTTAAGTTTTTTTTTAAAAAATTCATGTCATATTACATATGTTCATTTTAAATATTTATTTTTTTAAATGCATTTTATTTTTTAACCTCAAAAGTTGACAATTATGTATTTTTGCACTTTCAAGATTTTTTTAAAATTTATTTTAACATGCTTGTGCTCTTAAGATAAGTTATTTCTATCAATCTTTCAAAATTGGCAACTTGTACTCCAAAATTAATATTGTATAATGGATTGTTGACCTTGAGAAATCACATGTTGTTCACTTTTCATTGTATATTGTTCGAAGAAATTAGCGTCTAAAAAGAAATTCTTCATCATTCAAGTTATTTGCAAGACATTCGCTTTGATCAAACAAATGTGAACTTGTGAGATGTCCTTCAAATATTACATTGCTAGGTATAATTAATTATTTGTTTATTAATTTTGCTCATGAGATGATATGCCTTCAACTCTTCATTATACCCCAATGTTAACTATACATTGTATTGAATGGGGGTGTAATTTAAGGCATTGTGAATTAAATGCAAAATTTTTTGACCTAAACACACATAAATTGGATAAATTAGGTGTGCTTCTTTGCCAAAGTTCATATGATGTTTTGTTATTAAAGACTTTTGTGGGTGACCTATTTTGTAAGTAATTTGCAATGGCTATGGCTTCACCTTAGAAATTTTTGGGGTGAAAACACAAAGAGGTGAGTATATTGTTTGGCTTGGAGTATCATAGTTGCAATTTTTTTGGATTAGAACTAGATGAACTTAAAACGTAAAGTTATATTCAACATTAACATTGTCAATTTTTAAATTATCCATGTTGCAATAGATTTTAATGAAAATCATATTTTAAAATATGGATGAGTTCTAAGAAAAAAATGAACTCATAATGAACTTTTGAAATAACAACATTATGTTTGTCATGCATAAATAATTTATATGTGAATTCAAAAAAATGACATAGTAGTGTGAAGATTGAAAGTAAAAATAATCCCATTTCAAATGGAGTGTGTAAAAGTAAAATACATTGAAATCTTCCCAATAAAAAAAATATTATTATAAGAAATTATATTGTTTTACTCATTGAAATCCACTTCACATTCAAAATTTGAAACTTTCACATGGATTTTTTGACCAATCATATGTCTACAAATATCTATAGGTTGATTTACCAATATTTAAACCATAAGCATGTAGGGGAATACACATTGAATAACATAGTTTATTATATTTCATTGTGATAATTTTAACAAGACTTGTAAAATTTGCACTCTCAAATGCCACTTTTGAACCACCTAATCATGTTTTTACATGTGTTGTCTAGTTATTAAAAAATGACCCAGGTATCAACCAGGGTTTGGGTCTAAGTATCATGTAACCTACCCATTGATTCCATTTCTAAAAAATACTAAACCAATAACGTGCCTTGGTATTATGATTTTAAATACCTTATAAATACCCTATTGGTAGGGTATTATTTTTTGAAAAATTAATACCCTATTGATACCTTGATGGGAACCTATCATCTTATTTGGGTCGATTATTTAATTTTCATCCAATCCATTTAAATTTTTTTCATCCAAGAACCTTCTTCCATTTATGGTTTCAATTTTTCCATATACCTATTTAACCCTAAACCACAAGTTGTTTTTTCATGTGTCACTCTCAACTTTGCATTCAACAATGTTTTTTTACTTGTTGGGACAAATTGTTGTGTTTGGTTACAATAGTCACCAAACATGACAATTGGTCCCAATAGTTGTAATGGTTATTTACGAGATCTTTGAATGTTATTGTGAATGTTGAGGATGAATATCGAGGTGTTATTAGGGGTTTGCGATGGAAAATTTTCCTTTCAATTCACAATATCAAATTAATGCACCTATAAGTAAGTACTTCTACCCCCTCTCTTGTGTCTTGCTTGTGTTTGTTATTGTTGTTGTTTTTATCTTTATTTTGTTTGGTGTCATCTTTCAAGTGTATGGGACTAGATGCATAACATCGAAATTGTGTTGCAGAAATATATTTGCATGAATTGTTTTAGGGTTTTGATTTTGAGTTGTGAATTATGAAGTTCATCAAGAAAAACTTTTATAATTCATGAGTGTTAGTTTGTAACCCAGATTCTAAAGTTTTCTTTTTCCCATTGTAAATTAGAATCCAATGGTAAATTATACTAAAACATTTGGTTTGATGATGATGATGTTCACTTGGAATCGGGGAATTTAACTAAGGATTCTAGGCTAGTAGTTGGTTTGATTTTAACACTAAGTGGACCATTTACATTTGAAAGCATTACAACACCTAGTGACTTTGATGAAGAAGCAAAAATTGCATGGGAGGTTTTGAAGGTTCAACTCATCCTGAATAAAAAAACATGGGTCCCCCACCGTAGGTTATTTCTCCCTTGACATTTTTTTGTGGTGAATGATGGTAACAAACCAAATCTTATTTTACTTCAAACTATGCATTGATTTGCCATTTTGTTTACCAAAATTACAATGTTAGTAGTACCACCAAAAAGAAGAAAAGTATGATTTTCTAGAACCAACATGGGACTACTTCTATGAAGAAGCATATCATGGGTGAGCATCTAGTTGTTTGGTGTATGTGGAAAAATGTTAACGTGACTTTTGATTCAAAGGAGTTGCACTGGGAAAAGTACAAAAATAGATTTGTCATTGGTTATGAAACCATTATATATCATTTTGGGAATGGTAATCCTTATAAGAAGGATGATGCACAACAACAAAAAATTATGGAGGACTTGTTATTGTTTGTTGCCAAAGCCTACATGCCTATTTCTGTTGAAAAAAATCAATGGTTGAGGCATTTGGTCATGCGTTAGGATCCTTGAGTTGTGTTTTTAAACCACAAGCAAATAGTTCAACATGTCATCCCTTCATTAGTCGCTAAAACCATGGAATAATATGTAATTCTCACTTTGGATTCATGGGTTACAACAACAACCTAGTTTGATTTATGGGTGTCTAGATCTAAACATGACATGTTTGTTCTTGTGATTAATTTCATAAACTCATTATAGTTGCCTTGCTATGTGATGGGACTTTTTTAAACCACTAATATGTTTGGAGTTGTAATGGTAGCACAAGTCAAGGATCTCATGTCATCGTACAATTTATTGGACAAATTTATTACTTATGTGAAGGACAAGGGTGATAATATGTCCACCTTTGCATAAGTTCTTATTTCAATTGTAAGTTGTGGTCCTTTGGGACTTGTAGTTCCTTGGTAGGGGCTATGTTTTGACCATGTTTTCAACAAAATATACTAATATGTTTGTAATGATATTAAAAATTTTGTTGGTTTCAAGGAAGTTAGCTTGAAGGCCACTCAATTTATGCTACAAAAAAAATTTACATGGATTAAGAACTTTAACAAAAGGCACATCGAATGGCATAAGGCATGCCTTGATGCTACGCTTTCCCATCAAAAATTGAAAACATTAATGAAAACTAGGTTTGCTAATTAGCAAGGTGATTCTATTTCAGGAAACCCTAGAGTAACACAATGCCATTAATCTATGTTATCAAAAGCAAGACACTCAAGAATTACAAGGTCACATGCTAGATGCACACACATGGCCAGTTTGTAAAGTGGTTGTCCAAACTATGTTTATTGTTGTGAACCAATGTATCTTCAATCAAATTCGAGGATGTTGGTTACTTTCTAATGACCTAAATGTCACCCTTTCAATCATTGTGTGTATGCAAAATCAAATTCAACAATATGAAATTAGCCCTTTCAATTTTGTGAAAGGGGATTTTGAATATAAATTAGGGGCATTGTGAGTGCATATGATGGCAGAAGTTCAAATTGTATTGGCTCCATTTCTAACATTTACATTTTCTTACAATGTTACTAAGGCTCACAACATGTTGGCATTAATGTTGGACCCGCGTTTTAAATTTCTTGATGTGGTGAAGGGCGTTTATTAGATAAACAAAAATGATACAAATTGTGGTTAAATATGACAACAAGACTTTGCTACCATTGCTAATGGTCGCTTTTCATTTGTGTAGTCATGTCCTTGGGTGGTACCACTAGGAACATCATAACTTGATTTTCCTAGACCTATCGAATTTTGAAAAATCATAAGAAACACTTAAATGAACAATTTCATTAAATGTTTTTTGGAATACATTTAGGTTCCATAGATTTTGAAATCTCAATAATATCAAGAATATTGTGTATTTTGATGTTCTTAATCATTGCATTTAGAAAAAGTTTCAAAAACTTAACATTTGTTTTTTTCCTTGAACTTTCTGGTTAGGAACACAAATTTGGAGAATAATTTATGATTTTTTTAATGATTTTTTTGTTAAGGTAATTTGGAAGTTATTTTATTTTCAGGTTTTTATTTGGAAATTAATTGATTTAATATGATTTAATTATGAATTTCCAAAGTTGAGGCTGTCAATTTTTTGAGGGGCCATTTTAATTAGGAATATAAAATTTTAAAATTTTCAAAAAATTTAAATTCTCAAATAAACTTCAAGCTATTTATTAGAGCATGCAATTGATAAACATGAAAAAATAATAATTTATAGTTATGAAAACATTTAATGTAAAGGGCCTAAAAAAATGATTTGGTTGTTTTTGGTTCCTTAACCATTCTTTGAGGTGGTTCCTAATGGTACCACCCAAAGATGGGTTTGCCCATATTCTAAACCCCACCAGTGATGGCATGATTGAAACAACACTAAATGATGATGGTTCCATCTTTGGGGCAATGACCTCAAATGTAACCACTTTCCATGGGTTGTTAAAGAATGAATTGGGCTCATTCTACCATTTGTCTATGAAACCAAAAGATTTTATATATTGCCCTTGTCTTGGTGGAAGTTCCATGAAGCATGGTTTCCAATGTTTCTTTTGTGGCTTCACAAATTTTAGGGACTCCTAGGTCCTAGATTAAAATTAAAAGAATTTTCAACATAGCTAGAGTCTTAACAAGCCTTTGGCGTTGTAGGCTAGGAGTTGACAATTTCGACGAGTTAACAATGATAATGAAAAATTGGTCAATTGATGCAAGATTAAATTCCCCATATGAACAACACTCCATTGATGAATTCCTTATGCAAGAAGCGGATATCATTGATGAAAATGATACATCGTTGAATGTAGCTAGTTATTTCAATGTTGATCATGAACTGGAATGATGGATGTGAATGTTGATGAACATTTTGCTATAGTTTTTACAAACTTGCTCTGCCATTAGGCAAAATTTTGAGGTGTAGCCCAAATGGCTAACTATATTAATCAATTAAGCTAGCTATGTTTAATTATGCATGGGATCAACTTCTTGTTTTCAATTTTTTTGTAGTTGGTAAAATGTCCAATGTCCCATGCACATTTGTTTTGAAGCTTACTATATTAGTTGCCAGATTTGTTCCATTTTTTTGTTATGATTGGTTGTGTGCAAGTGTGAATTTTATAATGATTAGCAAGTGGAGCTCTTTGGCTAACTTTATGTTTGCCCCCACATTTAAATGGTGGCATACATTATATTAATGGATTTCCACTTTCCTTTAATCTATGGTTTAGCAAAAATTACAATAGTTGAGGTGATTATGCGGTTTTGGCAAGTTTTTAAGGTGGGCATTCTCAAGAATCTATCATGGTTTTTATATGTTTGGGGTGAAGTTTCAGTCTTCCTTCGCTTCTATTGTCAAAAATCTCGCACTACAACCCATGATGGGATCAAGGAATGTCCAAATTAATTATGGAAAAATGTTGGACCTTCATGACTTGCTTTTCCAAGATCTCACACAACTGATTCCATTATTTTTCTTAGATTAAAAGATCATGATAAAAAACCAAAATCCTTTCCCTTTCAACACACTTGGATTTGAAACTCATTGTTCAAACTTTTTGGTATTACATTCATATTCTTCTTTTGCTTGAGCTCTTTGACACTAGTCTATGATATAGAATAGGCGTTCCATAATTCCACACAACTAGTATCATTTTTCTTTTCAAATCAAAAGATCATGATAGAGAACTTTAATCTTGAAATGTGAAAAGAATAATAATGGAACAAAAATTGTTTGATAACTAACCTATGCATTATATTGGTCAGTTTTCAACACGGTCTTGCAAAAACCAACCCTTATGCATACCAATCGGTTTTTACATGTAAAAAAAAACAAATAAATTGATAACCATATTGGTTGATTATTCCAACAAGTTGATACATGTGAGTTCTAAAAAATTTGAAAAATCTTAATACTTGATACCCTATGTGTAAATGAAAAAATGATTTTTTAAAATATTAACTAATACAATGGATATTGAAAAAAATCAAGAACTAGCCAATACTACTTTTTACCCTTTGGATAAACCCCTACCATTAATGTCCTATTTTTTCTTTCACTCATTCCATTTTGTTGGGAAATATATGTTACTATATATTGTTTCATTATATCATTTTCTAAACACAATTTTACAAAATCAAGAGACTTATATTCACTTCTAGTGTCAAATTTCAAACATTTAATTTCCGTGTTAATTGGTTTTCCATTAAGGATTTATACAAATTAAAATTATAAAATATTTTGGACTTTTTTTTTAGTAAATAAACCTACATAGTGTACCTAAAAAAATCACCTATAAATGTAAGAAAATAAATGCAACTTAGATGAATGATTGTTTGAATCTGATCACAAATATCTAAATGCATCATAGATAGCAAGTATGTGGCCCTATTCTAAGGTCTTTGGAAATGTATTGTGATGTTATTTACTAAAAATATAAGTTGTTCAAGGGGGTAAGTCTTTTACTTTGCAATTGCCAATCTTGTTGTTATTTCTTATACTTGAAACAATATCTTTTGGTTAATATGACTAAACTTATTATGCCATAATTTGGCCAAATGGAAATTAGCTATCAAAACTTTAATTATATTTAGACTTATCTTAATAGGTTCATTTTATTTATAAATTGGATGGTGAGGAATATCTCCTAACTCATATAAATCATTATGGACATCAGATTTTGGAATTTGGGCAATGTGGTTAATTCTTGTAGTGCAATATATACTAAACTTAATATTAATTTTTACTCCAACATTATCAAATTGTTTAATTGAAAATAAAATTTTCATCAAACCTAGTACATGAAATACATTAAATATTTCTTAAATTTTGCCATTTTATAGTTGAATTGCAAATTTTCCTTAGCCAAATATTTTTCTTGTTGTGTTATTTCCAAGAAATATTACTTGTCTTTTTTCCAACTTTTTATAAATTACATCTGAATTCTTATCATAAGCCATATGTTATGCTAATTTTGTTGTATTCACATACCATGAAGGATGTTTGCCACTTTTCACAATTAATGTTGTCACATGTACAAAATTTTATCACTCTTGACAATTATATTATTTTGTTTACAAACTATGTTGATTCCATTAGCTTCATTTGCAATTTAGACTCAATAGTCTTTAATAACATGTCCTAATTTTTTGCAATAAAAACATTTTTTGAGCATGATCAAATCAAACTTGGAATTTGAAGACTCTCCATCCATTGGAAATGGGTTCTTTTTTGGTTATCTAAATTTTGAAAGCCTTTTATGCACATAAAATGTAAACATGACATCCAATGTAATATTAAGATCTCTTTTTGAATAAGGTCATTTATAAATAATTATAATGTTACAAGTTCGCATGTCTTTTTAAAGAATTCACCAAAGTTGAATATGATAATGGCAAATTTTGCATTAAAGAAATCATTGTTTCCTCATTAAAAAAATTGTGATCTTGATGCTACCAATTGTTGTAACAACCTTTTTAAGACATTTATGTGTATTATCATTTGATTGTTTCTTCCATTTTAATTTTTCTTAAAATGCATTTTTGTGATTATATCTTAAGATTCAAAAAAATTACTTAATTCAATCCAAGTTAAGTTTGAAGTTTTGCATGATACATTATTATTATCCAAGAGATTTATAATTACTACAATAGCAAGACTGTCTCGTTCCTCTTAATTGGCAATACTTCCTAGCCTTACAATAAGAAGTGCTTGTTGGCCTCCTATAATTTGAGGAATAATCAAAGCCATTATCTTAATTTTTATTATGTCAACTATTGACATCAAGTTTTCAATTTTGAATAATAATGTAATTTGATGCTTCCATATATGGAAGTACATCCCTTCAAACTTAAAAGGGATATGATTTAAATCAAATTTGTGAATTGTCATTGTGTTTTAAATTTGAGGACATAATTTCTAATTTTTAAATGAGGCTTTTGGTGATTTAAACATTCTCTTATAACACAAATAATTCCATGATTTTGTAATACATAAAAACTACAAGTTGTAATTTCTATGTATATTGATTGAATGTGTAAATAACTTTTTCTTTGAACGGTGAATGAATAAAAGCCATCCTCCCTTAAATTCCACATTACAATTTGATTTCCCTCAAAGTGCTATAAACTAAATTTATTTTTTTACGCACTGATACCACATTAAATCAATCACAAAGTAAAACACTCTGGATTTATGTTCATCATATTGAAGAGAAAAAGATAGTCCATAGGAGAAAATCTTGTTAAGTCATAAGGAAGATGACTAAACAATTAATGTAACTTCTAGTATATGTACTACCTACCTACATGTTTTGTATACATATTAATAGGCTTATTTCTTACATTTGATGCCTAGTGCAAAGTTGTAGCCAATTAAATAGGAAATTGCATCTTTACTAAAAATATGGTAGAATTTGAATCAATTTGTACATCCAATTATACATAAGTTCTATTGGTGTTTGTGTAGGATGCATTCCATGTTCATTGAAGTGTGCATTTTTTTATTCTTGTGAATTGATCATTAAATTTGGGGTTAATACCAAATAAAATCCATATGACTTTTTGTGAATTAAATAATGTACTTGAAACTTGAAAATTCCATGTGCACAATTTCAATTTAAGCAAGATAAAGTGGACACAAAATTTAACTTGAAAAAATACGAAAAAAATAGTTTTTTTGCACCTCTAGTTTTCCTTTCACATCTTATAATAGTTGGGACATCTAGATTTTCTCATTGGCACTTCTAATCTCCCTTTAGGATTTTTTAAACAAAATATCATATCATTTGCACTTGAAAATGTACCTGAAAATTATCCCCAAAAATAATGTCCTTTTTCACAAGTTTGGGGATATTTTAACAACAAAAAAAAAAATCATGCACAAGAGAAATTGTAGTAAAATTTTCACCACATCAATATTGAGGTGTTTCAAAAAAAAAAATCTACTTGAAAAAGAATTTCATGTACTCCCAAGTACTTTGAGAAACCATAATTATATCAATTCAACTTAAAAAAATTAAGCCAACAATAATTTACAAAGAATATACCTAAATGTTTTTTTTTATTATTTTCATAAATCATCTACTTTTTATGTGTTTTATTCAAGACCCTAGTTTTTGCACTACAACATGTTCATTTTTTGTGTCTACTTTACCATGCTTTCACCCATTTAGCAAGCCAAAACCAACACAAAGCTCAACCAACATATTTTTTTAACTCAAAATTTTGATACAATTCATTCTTAAAGTTGACATCACTTTGCAATTGAAATGATTGAAAACATATATATGGTTCATGATGTCTATCTTGTGCACAAAATATATATGCATTTCTGTCATTTCAAAAGAAGGCCAATTCATTGTGGTTAAGCCTTACTTCATTTCAAAAATAAATATGGATGTTTTTGGATCAATTGGTGATGTGTGACATTATGGTATTTATGTCAAATTGTGATTGTGTGATAGTTCGAAAATGCTTTAATATGTTAATGAATTGTTCATCATTTTGGCACAACTTGGTTCAATTTGTATCATTTGATTTTTTTCATCCAAAAATTTGGTGCTAAGTTTTCAATATTACTTGTATTGGCTTTAGAACTCCTAAATCACAAACTTGTTGCACATGGTAAAATCACTTATGATAACTACATCAAGATTTCCAAAGAATTTTTTAATGCATACCTTTCATTGATCTTAATAAAATATTAATGAATTTCAATATCTATTTTGCTTATTGATGGGATTTCATCCAACACAATCAATCTTTTGTCAATTAATGTAATTTGTCACATTTGAAAATCAATTGTCTAACTATTTTGAGCTTAAACATGGTAGATTTTTGAAATTTAGAAAGATAAAAAAATTTGAATGAATTGTGATTATATTAGTTTTAAGTTTGTTTTTTTCAATGTATGCCTAAGGCTTTCTTTTTTTGAAAAATTTGATTGATGGTGCTTGTTATAAAAATGTACCAATGCTTGAATCAAAAGCATTGAAGTGAAAGTTTTACTTACACTAACACCTTAATAATGAACAAAGTGAAATGGTTTATTTGGATTTTTTTTTCTCATAAACATAACATCATAAAATATAACGCTACTTTCGTTATTGGAAACAATTGAATGAAACTATTGGGTAAGAAAATTTTGATCTTGGGCATCAAGCATCAACATTATTCAAATTGAAAATGGTGTAGTTACATATACAAGGTACAACAATGTACCGCTAATGTTATATAATTCAAACCTAGTTTGATTAGTTATTTATTGCACTGGAGACCCAACATTCCCATCAAGAAATTTAGACATGTTTGTGTCATTTGTTTTTGCCAATTCTTCAACTTGTGATTTTATGTTTGTCTAGTTCATTTTATATGCATTGTTATTATATATATATATATCAGTAAACTAATATGTTTTTCATGCACATTATATGCTCTATGCCATGTGGAGTTGTCACCTTTGAAGGTATTTTCATTATTAAGAAAAAAGACAATGAATATTTATAATAATTGTTTTCAACTTTGGTATGAAATTTTTTTGGGCCATGATGTTCATTATAATGGATATAATTCAATAATACGAAATTTGCATGTATTGACATTTGTTATGTCATGATTTGTAACAAATTCAATGACAAAAATGATAGACAAAAAATTACGTTTTTTTGGGTATTTGTCAATGATTGATGAACACACAACAAAATTATATAGAGTCTAAAAATAATGCTTTCAATGCTTTGACATTATTTAATATAAATGTGTGTTCTTGCAATGAACATGTGTTGATGAATTTGAATGTTCTAAATGCATGGGATAATGAAATATTAAACAAACATTATATATGCAACTAGTTTTACTAACATTTGTTTACCATCAATAAAAATATTCACCATTCTTCAAATGTGATTGCACTCTTTCTACAAGTCACGAATGCACCAAAACTAGGAGAAATAATCGTTTCACAAACATTCAAATTTGAAAAAATAGTACTAAAACCAATCCATCGATATTTGATATGATATCTAGGTAAAGATTTCCATCATGCAAGCTCTTGAGTAAACAATAAAGCTTCCCCAAAATATTTGCTCATTATATGTGACAATTTCATAGTAGGTCTTGAATTTAACAAGAACATGAGTTCTTGTTATTGAAACACAATGATATATGAACATTACAGGACATTAGGTTTAACCTTGGTCACCTATCTTTAACAACAAGGGGAGTGTCACATTGTGGCCTTGCCATTTACATTAAAAAAGTGTATCTTAAGGCAAAAGAAGAAGACTCAAATTTTATTTATGGAAACTCAAATATATTTCACCATGCAAAAATATAATCTTCAAAAAAAATAAAAAATCCTCTAAAAGAAACCAAAAATCCTTCAAGATATAATTAAAAACTCTATCAACTAATCTCAAGTTTCAATACGAGCAAAAATATCATCTTTCAAAAACTCATCAGATAAAAATAGACCTATTAAAGATATTAAAAAAAAAAGAGGCGGGCCTATTCAAAAGGCCGAATGCTTGCTAGAGTGGACTTCTTGTTTTTTTAAAAATGCCCCGGCATTTGATAATGTGCTTTCTACCTAGAGTTAGGTAGGTAGGTAGTTAGTTGACTTGGGTAGGTAGGTAAGGGCTGGTGGGTTGTTAGTAGGTAAGTAGGTAACTATCCACTCCTCAATGGTAGGTACACTGGTGACTGTGTTCATTCACCCACCTACCTACCTACCATCCACTCCTCAATGGTAGGTATACTGGTGACTGTTCGTCCATTCATCCATCCATCCATCCATCCATCCCTCATGGTGCTGTGGTGACTGTGAGTTCGCTCTGGCCCCAGCGAAGGTGAGCAATTGCAAATTGACAAACAGGAAGGATTGCTGACGAAAGCCTGTCATTCTTGATGGCAGAAATCATGAGGCTATGAAATCATGGAGAAGAAGTTATGTAGGTGGGTGGGTAGGAAGTAAGGAAGGAGACGGAAGAAAAAACGAGAAAATGGGTTGGTAAAATCTAAACCCTAAAACCTTCACCCAGATCTGATCATCTGTTTCACTGTGTTGATGTTTGAATTTCTTTTGCTGCAGCAGAGATCTGTCCAAACACAAAGCACCCATCTGTTGTTGCAATCTTAAGGCAAGTTCCAAGGGTGCCTTAAAACAAACAAGGAAGGAAGGAAGGAAGCAAGCAAGCAAGCAAGCAAGCAAGCAAGCCAGGAAGGAAGGACATGTATTATGCACCTGCAAGGTAAAACAAGCTTCACAATTTTTGATCCTTTTTGTTTTTTGAATTTTTTGGGTGATGGGTCCGTGGATTGCTTCTTCTTCTTTTTCTTCTTATTCTTCACAGAGTTTGTGGTTTTCAGGTCAGATGTATAGAGCCACTTTTGTGTTAGCTGCATGTACTGCACAAGCTTGAGGAGGAGTTTGATTTTTTGAAGGTTATGTGATTGGTGGGTTTGTGGAGTATGTGAAAAGTTTTGGTTATAGAGTGTGTGTGTGAATCTAGATTGATCTTGAATGATGAAGAGGGGGTTGGGTTTGATTCCTTGCTGAATTTGAGAGTCTTTGTGTTTAAGAGAAAAGTTGGGGTCAGATCTGTCAGACTAGGGGTTGAAAGGAAAGCAAAAGAACAAACAGGGTTTGATCTGTTGCAAGCTTGATGATGAATCTTTTTCTTCTCTGTGATGAATTTGGTACTCTATATTTATTTTTGGTAATTCAATGTGGTTCCCTCATGATGAAACTGGCTTTGTGAGCTTGAAAGGAGCTTCTATTAGATAATCCTATTTTTTTGCAAAACTGTTTTGTGTAGTTGAAATTAGCTTGCAGTTCTTGTGCTGGTTCTCAGCTGCTGAATTTACAGGTGAAGCCAGGCAGCTGCAGTGTTCAAGGCCTGCTTTATGAAGGACATGCAATTTTACCACAGGAGAAAAGCAAAGCTGATCTCCTAAGCGCTGCAGTTGCAGCAGCTATGCTGCACATCATATTATTCTTTCAGCAGCAGTTGCAGAAGAAACAGAAGATATCAATTGGTTGTCCAACTGCTCATCTCTGAGCTCTTGAAGCAGATCTCAACCTCAAAAGGTCTGCTTGAGGCTCAGGAAAACTGGATTACCCATAATGGGAGGGATAGGACGATGGAAGGATGCCTCAACACGAACACTCCTGATGGTAAACCTAGCTTCTATCATGGAGAGGGCAGATGAAGCATTGTTGCCTGGAGTTTACCGGGAGATTGGATTGGCTTTGCAGGCATCTCCAGCTCAGTTAGGTTCTCTCACTTTTGTGCGATCACTTGTACAAGCAATATGTGGACCTTTGGCAGCCTACGCATCTGTCCACCATAACCGAGCAAATGTGATTGCTGTGGGTGCAGTCCTGTGGGCCTTAGCCACTTTTTTCGTGGGCATTTCAGTTACTTTTACACAGGTTTGTTCTGTCATTCAGCTGCAAAGTATACTTTGGTTTTTTCTGGGTTCCACTGAGAAATTCAAAGTCCGGTTTTTTAGGGTTTGAGTTTTGCTTGTCTGTTGATAGAAAAGCTCATTTTACTTTTTTTAAAACCAATTGTTGCAGACACCTCTATGTGACAGGCTGTGGAGACAATCAATTTTTGCTGCACTTGTATTTGCAAAGTTACATTGTGCCTAGAAGCCATTTCCAGTTTCCAGGACTACTGGAGAACTACTGCTCTTTGAGCATAGGACACTGACAGTTGAGGTTGTGTGATCCAGATGGCTGTGGCAAGGGCATTAAATGGCGTAGGATTAGCTATGGTGGTGCCAGCCATTTTCTCACTGGTAGCAGACTCGGCAAATGAGCATGAGCGAGGTATAGCGTTTGGGTGGCTACAGGTGACATCACACATTGGGACAATTTTAGGAGGTCTACTCTCTGTCTCACTCGCAGGTGGCTCATTTATGGGGATTCCTGGATGGAGGCTTTCATTTCACTTGGTGGCAATCCTGAGTGTAATTGTTGCTGTTTTGGTGCATAACTTTGCAGTCGATCCCCTATTTTCTGGACATGCACTTTCTATGTAAGTTGCTCAAACCTAGAAAACAGATCAATGTGGCAAGAATTTTCATGTAAGAAGGGCCAGTGTTGGGAGGGCACCAGGCTGGAACCCTGGTGTATATAGACCTGGTATATAGACTGGTACTGGTCCTGATATCAAAGAACCAACCAGAGTGGTATGACCTGAGGCAAAACTGACCTAGTACTAGTACCTGCCTGGCAGGGACCTGAGGTAAAAACAGTTTCATACCAAGGCTATACCAGGTATATACTTGCCTCATACCAGCCAAAAGTCAGCCTTGGATCCTTCTACCAGGACTAGGCTGGTATGAAAGTTGAAAAGAAGATTGAATAGCAGTCCCTGCTGGTATGTTCAAAATCAATACCCACCCATCACTGGTGGGGACCAGTGTAACACTGGAAGTGATGTACCCATTGTCAGATGTGGATTTTCTTGTCATGTTCTTGGATGGTTGTCTTGTGGGTAGTCTGATTCCAAGAACTCACTATTATGTCTTCAGCCTTTGTGACTATTGATGACTTTGCAACAACAGAATTCCACTACAATTTTGTCTTCCTGGTTTTTCTACAGGGATAACAACAAAAAAGGAGTATTGTCTGCAGTGTGGGAAAGCCTGAAGACCACATGGTTGGAAGCAAAGCAGGTGATGCAGATTCACACGTTCCAGATCATAGTGGCACAAGGCGTGGCAGGATCATTCCCATGGGCAGCTTTGGCATTTATGCCCATGTTGCTCGAGCTCATCGGCTTTTCCCATAAAGCCACAGCTGTGTTGCTAGGTCTCTTTACCATTACCACGGCTATCGGAGGCCTATTTGGAGGGAAAATGGGTGATCTACTTTCCTACCACCTTCCAAATTCTGGGCGTATTATTTTGTCACAAATAAGTTCAGGCCTGGGCGTGCCGTTGGCTGCTGTGTTGCTTTTGGTGTTCCCTATCAACAACAGGACATTTGCAGCACGTGGAATAGCATTCTCAATTGTTGGGTTCTTTATCTCATGGAATATGGCTGCAACAAATGCGTAAGTTTTCTCAACAAACCATCACCCCCATCATCTTCTTGAACTAAGTGTGTGTTGCATTAGCAGACATTTCTGACATTGTTAGGAGCACTTTTGTCCTGTGTTGTGTCTTTTCTTCAAGGCAGTAATATGATCCATTGTTTGCTAGTGCATTGCTGAGAGGCATCATGTGTTGTTACTCCCATACATGTAAAGGTGGAACATTAATAGAAGTGCACTGTTGTTTGGGCAAAACGGCAGCCCAATATTTGCAGAGATTGTGCCTGAGAAGTTGCGCACCAGTGTGTACGCACTGGATCGGTCGTTTGAGTCACTACTAGCATCATTTGCACCTCCTGTTGTTGGCATTCTTGCAGAGCAGGTGTATGGGTACATCCCACCACACAGGGATGTGGATCAGGGGACAGAGCTGATCATTGACAAGGAAAATGCTGGGTCTTTATCCAAGGCTCTATACACAGCCATGGGTATCCCATGGTTGCTTTGTTGCTTGATCTACACCTTACTTTACTGGACCTACCCACGTGACCGTGACCATGCTAGGTCTCTTGCCCTGACTATTGACCATGTGGGGCACCATATCAGACTCAAAGAATTTGCTGCAAAAGATGAGAACAAGTTTGTAATTCTTGACGAGGATGATGAAGAATCAGACTTTGAAAAAATTGAGTCTAGTGGTCAGAAACAGCGTAGTCATGGTGAATCTGAATACATTCTTTCACAGAGTGATGAAGTTTAATCACAGTGATCCAGAGTAAAAATAGGCGTAGCACAAGAAGCAATTGTAATATTATCTAATAGGAGATGGTGCTTGTCATAATTATGAAGGGTTCAGAATCAAACTTTTGTAAAAACAACAGTTTAGGGCCACTAGTTTCAGTTGTGAAGGCAGAGGGCAGATAGTTGTAGTTCTGAAGGTGTAGGAGTGTTTGGTTCCAGTTCCGAAGGTGTAGGAGAGTTAGTTGCAGTTCTGAAGGCATAGGAGAGTTAGTTCCTGTTCCTTCTGTGAAGGGTTGTGCACATTGGGTAGTTTGTTGACCTTTGCTTTGAGCTTGAGGGCATTCTTTCAGGGAGATGGGCATACATTTCTGTGTCCTGTTCCTATTTATAGAACAAAAGGCGCAAGTGAGCTTGATGAGCTTTGCTTTGGCTTGGGGACATTCTTTCAGGAAGTAGTCTCAGAAACACTCTGGTACTACCATCTTGTCACCACTGTCTTGGATTTTATGATTTCCATGGGCGTTTGTGGTATTAATGGATGAAAGTTGCAGTCAGCCAAATATATGGCAGTGATGATATGTATAGAAAGGGAAGAAAGAATGTTAGAAGAAAGTGATACTCAACCTAAAAGCAAGGTGTGTAGCATGCCTGAAAATTGCATGGAAAAACAACTGGTTGAGATCATTATGGGTAGAATAATTATGACACAATGTTTCCTTTCTGGAGCAGCAATGCCATGATTGAGCAGCAGTGTGTACATTGGTAAATAACTGTTCTCTTGGGGATTGTTTAGTGGAGAGTGTATTGTACAAATGGTGTTGCATCTTGTGGTGATCATCTGAATCCCACACGCTACATCAGATGTATTGACACCAAGTGCTCTGGTAAACTTACAGTTCACAGGAATACCTGGGCATTGTTTTTAATCTGTTTTGTTTCACATGCTTGCTGATGCTTGTTTGCAATGCCCAGCACACCCACCAATGCTTTGTTTGCTATGGCCAACCCTCTCTTGCTATTGAGGGGATTCGGTTAAACCTTAGGGCAACTGGCATTGGGCACTTCACTTACTGCACATGAAGGATGCAAGTAAGGAGCGTTGACAGAAATCAAAAGTGATTCAGTCACTATGAGAGCAATTTTCTTACTGCAAGAATCTCATTAATTTAGGGTTTCTAATTCAGCTGATGAAAAAGAAGCTGCCAACATTTGAAGCTTATATCATGAGGTGTTGCAGACCACCTTCTTCTTTTTCTTCCTCCTTGTTACTATTGCCATTGGAGCCAAATCAGTATTCTGTTGGCTGCACCGAGCACAAGAAAACAGACCAAGATTTCAGCCCTGAAACAGTGAAATGCAACAAGGAACACAGAAAGGAGATCATGTAATGGATTTTGAGAGCAGATTCTAATCTCAAGAGCAAAAACCCTAAACCATAGGGTTCAAAGCTCATATGAAATTGATTGCAGGAGAAAGAAGGCGATTGTGGGATAGTGAAGGAAGGAAGGAAGGAAGGTATGTAGGTAGGTAAGTAGGATAAGCGGTGGAGGAGAAAAAAATGAAAAATGCTGCTTACCTTCACAAACTGGAATTCTGTGAGAGGGATTTCATCATGGTACCAGAAGTTCGGCTCCACAACTACCTTGCGGTGTCGCTGCTTGAAGAGCACACGCTTCAAAGCCTTGCACATTGAAAACTGTAATGTATGCAAATCCAGCAACACATACCACACAAGGCACAAACAAGCAATTCCTTCTTTAGCACCAAAAAAAAACTGAAGGCTCCACCAGGCAAACAATGCAAGAAAAGAATCTGGAATACAAAAACCTTGTTTACTGCTATGCATGGATTCAAATCAAAGAAGAAGAAGAAGAAGAAGAAGAAGAAGAAGAAGGCTCCATGGCTCCAAATGAACAAGAAAAAGAAGAAGATGGCATGGATTCAAAAGAAGAAGAAGGCTCCATGGATCTGAATGAAGAAGAAAAAGAGGAAGAACAATCCATGGATTTGAATGAAGAAGAGGAAGAAGAAAACTCCATGGATTCAAATGAAGATGAAAAGGAAAACTCCATGGATTTGGAATGAAGACTAAGATGACAAAGGAATCTGCTTGGACTCAAATGGAGAAGAAGAAGAAGACTCTGCATGGATTTGAACAAGAAGAAAACGCCATGGAACCAAATGGAGAAGAAGAAGAAGAAGAAGAAGAAGACTCCATCCCATTCAAATGAAGAAGACAAAGAAGGCTGCCTGGATTCAAATGTAGAAGAAGAAGAAGACTGCATGGATTTGAATTATGAAGAGAAAGAAGAAGAAAACTCCATGGACTTGAATGAAGAAGACAAAGAAGGAAACTCCATGAATAAGAAGATGAAGAAGGTTGCATGGATTCAAATGAAGAGAAGAAGACTGCCATGATTTGAATGAAGAAGAGGAAGAAGAAGAAGATTCCAGCACTTACAATGAAACGTACTCTGTGGCGAACTTTTGGGCCTGTCCATCTGCAGGTGGTGCTGGATGTTGTTTTGCGTGTTCTTGCTGAAGAAGAAGAAGCAGCAACAAAAGCAGCAGTAGAAGACTTGCATCGACTCTGCTGCGGCATGAAATTCATAGCAGGAGACAGCATCTCCAAAGCAGCTGCATATGCAGGTGATGCAGAGGAAACCTCATCATTTCTATAGCAGCAGCAATTGACACTATAATGAGTGGCATTGTTGCAACTGAGTTGTGGTAAGTGCAAAGTCTTCTCACATTGAGCAGACATCATGGTGGCAGCAGCAGGATTGCAGGTCTTTGCTGCTGTTTGCAGTGGAGGAATGAGTTTTGTGATGGTTGTTGCACCCCCCAGTCTCGCAGCAAAATCTGGGTTTGGAGGAGGAGGAGGTTTGTGCTGCAATTGCCTGGCTGCAAGCTCTTGCTCTGCAACTGAAGGCATGGTGTATGGTAGCCTGGTTAAAGGAATTGGCGATGCTACTGCTGTAGTAGCAGTAGCAGCAGCTACAGCAGCACTGCTCCTGCTGCTTCTTTTATGCTCGTCAAGCTCGCTGCTCAAGGTGGAGTCCTGGTTGAGCTCCATGCAGTTGTGGAAGTAGGTTGCCAAAAGAGTGGAAGGAGCCCGGGCTTCCTCGGAGGAGCTGCAGCTTTTGAAGCAGTTTCCATTTCTGCAGAGCTTGATGATGAGAGCTTTCATACCTGCGGAAGCAGCAGCAGCAGCGCTAGAGCCGCCTCCGAGACTGTTGTGATCACAACAACGGGAATCAAGAGGAGGAAGACGATGATGGCGGCGGCTGCTGCTGCTGTAGCTGGTGGGACTTCTTGTTGCTGCACGATCCCCCCCCTCCTCCTCCTCCTGATCGAACTCCTGCTCCACAGACTCGTAAGAAGCTTGCGAGGAGGAGGAGCTACTACTACTGGATTTTGTGCGCACATGCAGGGAAGAAGAAGAAGCACCGGACAGTGTGCAGCAGCTAGTCGGCCGCGTCAAAGCGTCCAGGAAGTAGCCACTGGAGGAAGCAGGGTTGGAGCCTGAGGTCTGGCTCAAGCTTTCAGCTTCAGGACGGTCGTGAAAAATGCTGCTGCTGGGTGTTGACGACGATGAGTTCATCATCACAGTTCCTGCTGCTGGAGGAGGACTCGGAGCTTCCGCGTGTCCTCCTCCTGCTCTTCCTCCCGCACCCACAACATTGTTCTTGCGTGGATGGGAGGAGGAGGATGATGCTGCGGCGGCTTTGAGCAGCTCCTCGGAGCTATAGCAAATTCGAGGTTGCAAACCACCGGTGGGAGAAGAGCTGCTGGCCAAAGGCGCAGAGAATGCTGATCGCTTGCGCAAAGCTGGAGAATTCACAGGAGGAGGCGAAGAAGAGGGAGACAACTTCCGGGGCAAGGATTTGGATCCAAGTTTGTAGCTCGAGGAAGAGGAAGAGGAAGAGGAGGAGGGGGAGAAGGAGGAGTGATGGACTGCGTGTTGTCGGGGACGAGCTTGTGCGTTGCAGGCACTTGTGAGACATGGCGAGAAGAAACCTACCAGTGGACCGCTAAGCGAGGAGTAGTTGGGCAGGTAATGCGCGCGGAGATCGCGAGCGGAAAAGAAGCTGCTGCTACTGCTGCTGCCGATGTCGGATGCTCTCTGTTGTTGCGGGATTGCGAGACGAGGCGGCAGTTGCAGCAAGCTGTGGGGCTTGGAAGAAGCTTCTTCAGCATCGGCTTTGGGCTTCCCGGGCGTCTCTTCCCACTTGAAAGGCACGGCTCCAGGAGAAGCGAAACTTGCGCGATGATGGAGTGGTGTGGCCACAGGCGAGAGGTAGCAGCTTGTCTCTTGCACCAGAAACTTAGCTGCCGCTGGCGCCACAAGATCGATGATGTGGGTGGTGGTCTCTTTCTCCTGCAAGCTTTTCTCCCGTCTGTGCACTGCTTCTGCTGCTGCTGCTGCAACCTGATCGCCATAGTATCTGTGGCTGCGCTCCCCCACTGCTGCCCTTGTTTGATCCCTTAAGCTTCTACTGCTCTTCAGCTCACAACTTCCAGATTCCTGCCTGCTGCTGTCGCTTCCCTGCTGATCGGTAGTCAGTACTGTTGCGGTTGCGGTTGTAGCAGATCGAGAGAGCACAATCTCGCCCTCCTCCATAAAGCTGTTGAATTCGAAGCTTTGTTCTCTCGACAGGCGGCATCTTGCCTTAGCTTTCTGTGTCGTCGTCGTCTTGGGCTTTCCCGGCGCGTCCTCCCACTTGAACGGCACCGCGGCAGAACGGTCTTGCTCGCAGGAAGTAGCCGGGGTCATGTAAATCTCCTCCAAGCTCTGACCAGCTGCTCCTGCTCTTCCTCCTGCAGCTGGTTTCCAACTCGCGGGAGACGGAGGAGCAGCAGCAGATCTCTTTTCGTCATCACGCGGATGCAAATCCTCAATGCCATCTTCGCAAGACGCAAACTTCAAGCTGGACTCCGACTCCTCCACCAAAGAAGAATTCTGATCACCGCGCTGATCAGGTCCGCCACCCATTGTTGCTGCTTTCGAACTCCTCCTCCTCCTCCGCAGCTGCTGCTGCTGCTTCGACTCAAGATTCACAAAAGCTTCAGACACTGCAACCTCCATCCCACAAGACTGACACACAATCTCATGCACATTCTTCTTCCACGCGTAATTCTTCTTCTTCCCAGCTTCTTCTTCTTCTTCTTCTTCTTCTTCTTCTTCTTGCAGCTGCTGCTCTTCTGTCTCGTGATCGTGATCTTCTTCATCTGCTTGTTGTTGTTGTTGTTGTTGTTGTTCCTCTTGTTTGTTTTTGCTTCCAGGGCAGCTGATCTCCTCATCTCTAGTGGCTGCTGCTGGCAGCTCAGTGCTATAAATGGGAAGCGACCAGCCTGCAATCCTGCCTCGCGCGCTTTCAACGCGAAGGGGAGTAAGAGCATCTCTGGTGAGCTGCGGCGAGGAAGTCGAGCAGCTGGTTGCAGGCTGCTTGGATAGTCTTGAGATTCTGGAGTTGTTGTTTGCATGTAGTCGCGAACGTCGGGGCGGGAGCTGCAGCAGCTCGAAATACTCGCTATCGACGTCAGTGCGATACAAGGTGCTGGCGCTGCGCCTCACGTCGTGTCGCGAGCTTGCTTCCAACTCCTCGTAACCATCCGCGTGATACAAAGACCGCGAGCTGCTGCACTTGGCTCTCCAAGAACCAACAATTTGCGCACGACCGTAGCTGGTACCGCTGGTCCTCGCCGACGACTGATGCAAACCCAAGAGCGGAAGCTCCCCACCAGAGTTCTGAGCTGCATTACTAGTGTGGCTCCTCATTGTCCTCTCTCTGTGTCTGTGTCTGTCTGTGTCTGTTTCTCCGATCTTCTTCTCCGCTCTCCTAACAACTCATCCAAGCAATTTGGATTCAATTTCGCACATCTTTTGGAAGTGCATTTCTGCAGCTGCAAGGATTACTTGGCTCTTCCTGTGGATGCAGTTATAAAATTTCGAGAATCGGAGCTGCAACTGGAGAGAGATAGAGAGGGAGAGATCGATCCAAAGCGAGCGAGCGAGGAGCTTCAGCAGCGCAAGAAGACGACAAGCTTCGCTGCTGCAGCGGTTTGTGCGGACGGGCCAACGGGCCGACGGACTGCCTGCCCGCTCGAGGGTGATAATGGCGGGTCGCCTTGACCCGACCCGACCCGACCCGACCCGATGTTCCAGGGATCCCGTCTTGTCAGTCTAATAGATAGATGTTTTTATTTATTTTAATTTTAATTATTAAATTTTTAATTTTTTTATAATATTGAAAATTTGGCGAAATTTAACAAAACAAGAGAAATATTAATAAAATTTACACTAGGAAAAACAAAATTCCAGAAAATGAAAAAAAGGGAGTTTAATGTTTGTTTAATCCTCATCACCTCTTCTTCTAACAATTGATAGGAATTTCTCAAAACCATTGCATAGTAAGTAGGTTTCTATTATTTGCACTATAATTATCATTGTCATTTGAATTTAAGCTGATTACAAAAAAAATTAATGAAATTTAATTTATGATGCTTTTTTTTTCTCTCTCTCTCTTTTTTTTCTTTTTTTCAAATTTTGTGTTATCACATTCAAAGTGTTAATTATTTTTCATTTTTTATTTTTTTACAAAACTGCCAATCTACACTTGGAATGACTAATTTTAAGGCTGATTAAGAAAAATATTAATGAAAAAGAAAATTAGGTTTTCCCAAAGATCTTTTACTACCTAAATAGGCAAGTATTTTTACAATTATGGGGTTTGGTTTTTTTTTTTCCATTGGAAATTTATTCATGATAATAAGTAGTGTTCTTAACCATTATTAAGCATAGAAAATCAATTAGGTGCAAATTGTCAAGAATGTCAATGTGGTGAAATTCCATGGTGGATTTGTATTATGGTAAAATAGTTTGTATGATGTTAAAACATCCAATTGAGATTTATTTTGTAAGATTATTTAATTTTTTGAAAAACCCACATTAAAAATAAATTAAAATTAAAAAAGAGAAAAAAGAGCATCCTAAGAACAGACCACAAAAACCCCTAAAACCCTAAAACCCAAGCCAAAACAAAAGAAGAGTTAAATATAACAAGAACCCTAAACCCTAAACCCTAAACCTCAGGAGATTGGGAGTGATCACTGGTGAGTGGTGACAAATTACACTGGGATTTGTAAGTTAGTATCAAAGTCTTATGCCTATTATGGGTTTATTAGGGTTCCTGCAAGGTCTAGGGTTTTTCAAAAAATCCCTGACTATGGACAAACTTGAGTACCTAATGTCAAACCTCTGACAACCCTAATTTAGTAGGTGTTTCAGAATTGATCTGCTAATCTCTGAAGGGACCAGGTACTTAGTAGAAGTAGTCTGTCTTTTTTGCTTTTTCCTTTTAGTTTAAGACACAAAAGATTGTATAGAAAAACATTGAACCCTAAACCCTAAACCCTTTCTTTATCCTTTTTTTTTTTTTTTTTTTTTTTTTTTTTTTTTTTTTTTAAAAAT
>Ga0116227_10006194_pt1 | contig 24465 bp, 20 predicted proteins | sample S1TSphgellanicum_FD_89693 | JGI IMG/M metagenome (GOLD analysis project Ga0116227, IMG submission 89693) | Host-associated microbial communities from peat moss isolated from Minnesota, USA - S1T2_Fb - Sphagnum magellanicum MG | ecosystem: Host-associated > Plants > Peat moss > Unclassified... | reverse complement strand
TTTCAGATTTGAATTAAAAATCCAAAGTTCAAATATTAATTTTGAGATTCATTATATGAACAATATACATACGTATGCATATATATAATTTTAGTACATACATTAAAATACACTCTTATGTCATTGTAGAATACCTTTAGGATGCAACTAATTTGGTGACTACTTCGACTAATTGGACATATTAACCTATTAATGGATGAAAATGAATGTAAAATTGATCCAACCAATTGGATAAAATTTTTAATAGTTACATCATAGTTGTGAGAATGACCAAAATAGTTGAAATTTGGTTTTGTAGTTGCAAAGGTTCCCAAATCCAGTTGCAAACAACTACAAGTCGCATGTAGTTGTAAATGGAGTGGTTACATTTTGGCTGATTTCTACTAGTGCCTTGGGCTTATGACTAAGGAAAGAGTTTACAAAGGTGTGGGTTGAGAGTGAAGCCCGAGAGTCACATTTCATGCTCATGGGAGTGTAAGAAAATGTGAGGGAATGAGCCCACACGTGGGCTCCCACTTTGGGAGTTGGATTCTTGAATTTTTAGAGATCGATTTCAAGGACCAAAACTCATTGGATTAAAAAGTTTCTTATACCATTGGAAAGCTCCTGAGACTTAAATATCTAAAATGGGCTTGCATGACCCATTTGAGTACTTAAAACACAAGTTATAGCCAAAAAAAGGGCGAGGAGTTAAACTATTAATTTGACTCCTGACTACTAAAAGTCAAGAATCGTCCTGATTCAGTTGCATGTAGGTGGCATGTCACATATCTTTGAAAAGAATTTGACGAGGGCTACAACTTTTCTTTAGACCTCACCTCAATCAAAGTTATTCACAAGAAGTTATGGCCTTCCAAAAAACTAGGAGTCCCAATTTCAGGAATTTCAAGACTTCCAACTTGGGACTCTCAAGACAAAGTGACATTTGGATGTAGCCCCCGTGACTAATCACAGAGAATACTATAAGGGGGAAGGTGAGGGCTTCCTTCAAGTTTGGATCGTGATGAGTCTTGTGAGTCCGTGTGTACCCATGGCTAGTCCGTGCACTAAAAGTGCTCCAACTATGCATTAACCAACTTGTTGTTTAGTTTGTGCAAGTTCGTGTGAATAAATGATTCGCTTGTCACTTGTCCTAGTCCCCATCCCAAAGCTCCAGCATGCCCTCGTACCCTCAAAATGTTGTAAGCTAAAGAGCGTATCCCCACTCTTTCCATTATTTTCACGTTTGGACTTGCATTTGAGTCTTACAAGGAGTTTGGGGGTGCGTCAAACTTAGTAATTTGTGCCATGATAAAAGAAAAATTCTTGATGAAACATCTATAAAACTAAGCCATACCATTAAAAACCTAAATTTGTTGTGGATTGGTAGGTACTGGCATGTTCACTATTGCCTGAACCTTCTTAAGGTTTGCTATTTTTCCTTCCTTGGAAATTATGAACCCTAAAATCAATCCTAAAAATGCCATAAAGGCACATTTCTTTGGGTTAAAACTAATTATATATTTTTTGCATTTTTGAAAGCAAAGTTTGAACTTCATGAAATGATTCTCCATATCATTATAAATTCTGAAATCATCCAAAAATATCTTCATAAATTGGTTTAAATACTCTTTGAAGGCTTTGCTAACTACTTTGTGGAAAGTTGGTGGCCCATTTTTGACACCAAATGGCATCACTATGCAAATAAAAGCTCTCCAATCTGTTATAAAATTTATTTTGGATCTATCTTTAGGGGTTATAGAAATATGATGGTAACTTGAATATCTATCTAGAAATGAGTGGGCTTCATACCCTGCTACAATGATCAGTACTTCATCAAAAAATGGTAAAACATAAGGATTTTTTTTGGTTGCGTTATTAAATCTTTTGAAATCCACTGTTGTAACTTTAACATTGGGTTCATGACTAAATGTGAAGTGCAAGGGCCCATGAGGCCAAGAAAATGTGTTTAAGTGTGAAAAACATTCTCACAAATGAGGGAGAGTGCAAGGGATGGAGCCCAATGACTCCCATGTGCACTCCCACTTTGGGAGTTACACTTGTGCAAAAGTTATGAATGTTCAAAGCCTTGGTTGGAAAGGAAAACGAACATTAAATTCAACCCCCATGATATCGATAGAAGGGTCTTGAATCATAGATGCTTATAATGCCCTCACATTGTTCATTTAGACCTAATTTTTGCATGAGTTATGATCAAAAGAAGGGGCGGGAGTCAAATTGGGAATTTAACTCCCGACCACAAACCCCTTGAAAGAAGGGGCCAAATGAGCTCCAATTGAGGCATGCTATACACGGTTGAAAATATATTTTTGAGGGCTATAGGATATTTCCCTTGCATTTTCAAAATAGACTTGATTTTAAAAAAATATAAGCGTGCAAAGTTTTGGGACAACAAGAGTCCCAGGGAAAATGACATTTGGATGTAGTCCCCACAAAAGAGGCACAAAGTATACTATGGGGAGGGGAATGGTGCCTCTTCCCAAAGGTTGCGGGTCGTGTAAAGATTGTATTTGAGGTTGTCCCTATTAAGTTTGTTGCACCACTTCTATTGAACTTGCACTAATCGCCCTTTTTTCTTGGTTGTGCAAGTTGACCTCATCTTGAACTCTCGTTCGTGAGTTCCTCCTAGTCCGATCTTGAAACTCCAACACACCTTCTTACCCTCGAAGTGCTACAAGTTAGGGAACATGGCCCAACTTTTTTTTTTTGTTATTTCATTTTGAGACCCACCTTTAGGTCTCTTGAAGAATTTGGGGGCGTGTCATCCATACAAATTGTCAATTTACCATTTTTTTAAAACATTACCACTATGGGTGATAACCATGTAGCCTCCTCCTTTACTAGTTGAATAAATCTAGGTGCTAATAGGTTATTAATATTTTATTTGACAACTGCAACATAATTAGGGTTTAATTTGTACCTTGCTTGATGTGCTGGTGGAATTGAGGTATCTAACTCAATTCTATGTTGAGCCAATGCTAGAGGTATGCCTTTTAAATCTTTGTAAATCCAAGAAAACACATCCTTGAATTCCTTAAGTAGCATCTGAAGCTTTTCAATCTTCTCCTTTGTCAATAATGAATTAACTTTGATGTTTTGTGGATTTGCCTTTGTGCCAAGATTCAACTTAACAAGCTGTTGTTTTTCAATCAAAGTCCAACTTGGATAAACCTTGTCTTCCAATGAAACCTTTGGTTTCACACAAAATTTTTTTGACTTCACTATTGAAGGCACCACCTTTGCAACTATTTGATATGATATCCCTTGCTCTAGATCAAATTTTTCAGTGCTTCTAATTTTCAATACTCCAACATTAAACAATGAAACCATTTTCTCTAAGAGTGTAATTATGCCAATTGAGAACAATTTTGGTTCTATCTCAAAGATCATATCTTCCTCTTCATCTGTTAACCATTCTATCAAGTCATAATAAATAAATACTTGGGGCCTTCTAGTTTTTGATCATAATTTCCTATTAATTGATATTGTTTTGATTGTTCCATTACCTTGAACAATAATGACATTATTACCTTAGTCATGTGTAACCATTGCATCTTTGAGCCAAGGTCTTCCTAGTAACATAGAATAGTTAAAATCTACCACACTATTTTTCAAAACAGTAAATGTGGTTATATATGGAATACCATGTATGTGAATCTTCAATTTTTTTATGATTCCTAAAGGTGTCATACTTTGATCTGCCATTCTGAGGTGGTATGGAATTAGTCTTGGTTTGGGTAAACCTAATTTTATTTTGAGGTTTTCTATTATAATGTTCACACTTGCCCTTCCATCTATTAAAAACATCCTCCACAATGTTCTTCCCAATTTATATTTGGATAATTGTTATATTGTTATTGATGCACCCCCAAACTCTTTAAGGGACCCAAAGGTGGGTCCTAGAATGAAACAGTAGAAGAAGAATACAATTGGGGCATGTTCTCTAACTCCCAACACTTTGGGGGTAGGAGGGTGTGTTAGAGCTCTGGGATGGGACTAGGAAAAACTCACAAGCGAGAGTTCAAGATGATATCAAATTACACAACTAAGAAAAGAGACTGGTTAGGGTAAGTCAAATGGAAGCGGTGCAACGGACTTAGTAGGGACAACTTCAAGCACAAGTTTCACATGGCCCGCAACCTTTGGGAGGAGGCACCACTCCCCTCCCTATAGTATACTTTGTGCCTCTCCACGGGGAGTACATCCAAATGTCACTTTTCCTTGGGACTCCCAAGTGGGAATCTCAAAACTAGGACTTTTGTTGTCCCAAAACTTTGGATGCTCATATCTTTATCAAATCAAGTCTTTTTTGAAATTTTGAGGACAACATTTTATAGCCCTTGAAAATGTCTTTCTAATGGTGTATAACATGCTCCAATCAGACCTCATTTGACCCCTACTTTCAAGGGATTTGTGGTCAAGATCACAAGTTCTTTCTTTTGATCATAACTCATGCAAATCAGGTTTAAATGAAAAATGTGAGGGCACTTTAAGCATTTGCGCTTCAAGAACTTTCTAATGGTATCTTGGGGGCCCAATTCGGTGCTTGTTTTCCTTTCCAATCAAGGCTTTGAACATTCATAACTTTCGCACGAATGCAACTCTCAAAGTGGAAGTGCACTTGGGAGTCATTAGGCTTCATCCCTTGCATTCTCCCCCATTTGTGAGAGTGTGTTTCACACCCAAACACACTCTTCTCCTCATGAGCCCTTGCACTTCACACTTTGTTGTGAACCCAATGTTAGGGTTGCAACAATTATCTACCTTTATAGCTGCTATGTCTAGTTTAGAATGTGTCTTAACCACTATGGCTACTCTAGGTTCTGATATCTGCTTAATAGTTATATTAGGTTTTTCTAGCTTCAATTTTTACCACATATACCTTTTAAGATCTGGTGTTATTGTTAGCAATTGACCTAGCCTCAAAGTATAGGTAATCTTTAGCATTTGTTTACTGAAATTTTGGAATATTTGTTCCATAGACATAACTCTATTGATAGGATTAACATACAAAATTTGTGATATAATTGTATCTGTGGACACCTCAAATTTTTGCAATCTTGCCCAATTTTTATTCCTCTGTGCTTTCTCCTTTGGAATTAGATTTTGTGGTGGGTCTTCTATTTGCATCTTTTATATAGTCTTAACAAAAGATTGTTGTAGTCTTTGTTCCTCTTCCCGGTCAACAACAAGCTTATTTTTTAATGGCTTTCTATCCTTAAAGACCTTTTCTTAAGTAACCTTATTATTGTTGATGGCCATATTCACATCCACCATATGGACTTAAGGATTTGAAACCTTGGGTTCTACCAAAGTTTATATCTTTATTGGCTTCATTATTTTTGTCGCAACCCTAGCCTTGGGCTTGCAACCAATGCAAGGGCTTGTGAAGGTGTGGGCAAAAAATAAACCCGAGAGTCACATTTCATGCTCTTGGGAATGCAAGAAAGTTGAAGGAATGAACCCCCACACTCCTAAGTGAACTCCCACTTTGGGAGTTGGAGTCCCAATGGACTCCCAAATCTTCAAAGGGTGATTACAAGGGTCAAAACTCATTGGATTGAAGAGTTCTTTATATCATTGGAAATATTTTGGAACATAGATGTCTAAAATGGGCCCACATGACCCATTTAAACACTTCAAACACAAGTTATGTCCAAAAGAAGGGTCGGGAGTCAAATTGGTAATTTGAATCCCGACCACTAAAAGTCAGGAATCACCCTGATTTCCTTGCATTTAAGTGACGTGTGACATATTGTTGGAAAGATGTTAATGAGAGCTACAACTTTGCTTTAGACCTCATCTCAATCAGAAGTTTGCACACAAAGTTATGAGCCCCCAAAGTCGCAAGAATCCCAACTCTAGGAATTTCGAAACTCTCATTTGGGAGTCTCAGGACAAAATGACATTTGGGTGTTAGTCCTATGACCAGGCACATAGTATACTATAAGGGGGAAGGTGATGGCTTCCCCCAAGTCCAGGCCGTGGTGAATCTTGTGAGTCCGTGTTTGCCTGTGGCTCGTCCATGCACCAAAGGGTTCCAACTACGCATTAACCAACTTATTGTTTGGTTTGTGCAGGTCCGTGTGAGTAAGTGACTTGCTTGTCAATTTTCTTAGTCCTATCCCGGAGCTCTAGCACACCCCTCTACCCTCGAAGTGTTGCAAGCTAGGGAGCGCGCCCCAACTCTTTGTCCTTTCGTTGTCTTCTTTTTTGGATTTGTAGCTGAGTCCATCAAAGAGCTTGGGGGTGCATCAATTTTATTCTTAAACATATTTTTCATATCACTATACTTAGGACAATCTATGATCTTATGTCCAGTGCCATCACAAATATGATAAGAATACCTCATGGGCTTCTATACTTTAATCTGTTGAGTAGTAACCTCAGAAATTGTGGGAACAAGGTCTTCCTTTCTTTTGACTCTACAAGTTTCAACATTATGATTTGTCTTGTGGCAATTTGTACAATACATTCCTATTTTTTCTAGGACTGTATGAGGTTTCTAAGTTAATAATGTCTTATCACTCTATGGTACTAACATATAGCTTATGGCCTTTATTTTTAAAATTCCTTCTTCACAAACCAAAGTTGTTTCCTTATGTTGTTGTAAAGTTTTTTGCTTCATACTTGCTGCTGCTACATGCAAATATGGTTGTCATCTAGATCTGAAAACAATAGTTAAGAAACTATCTATTGTCTTGTGTTAAAGACTATTGGCCAACTTCAATAATCTTTCATAATAGACTTCCACTTTTTCGTTCTTCTTATACTTCATGTTTTTCAACTGTAGGTAAACTTGTTCATCATCTTGAACTTATCTATACCTTTTACAAAAAGCTAGGTATAATTCTGCAAAAATATAATTTGGGTAATCTCCCATATAATTGTCACACTAATCATACATAATATTTTTGAAGGTAAAACTGAACATATTAACAGCTTTAAACATGAATTCTTAGGTCAGAATCCTCGACATACTCATGATAGTTAAGTGGTTGATGATAAGGTCTATTTGGTGGTAATGGTGGCCTGCCTGGATTCACCATTGGCAATCCAAAATATCTTGGAGGTCCTGGTGTTTCTGGTGGATCTGAGCCACCACCTCTTGGATCTAATAGCTGATTAGCAAAAATTATGTTCACCTTTTTCTATGTATCTTCATGCAAACTCACAAATTATATTTCCCTTGGAGTTTGCGATTTGGATATAACACCATCAATAGTATGGACAAGTGCTAATACAAACGGAGCTTCAATAACTATAATTATAGATTGGGACATTGCCACAAAATATAATGGCACATATCTTATTGGTTCCATTCTGAAATTTGAAGTTCTTGCATAGGTAACTCCAATATTGTTTTGATGTAACAGACTTGGTATAGGAGCTACAAAAATAGGTATTACATCTATCACAATTTGTGCTTTCATTTCCACTTTGTTTTCTCTCCAAATTTGTTCTCTAAGTTTATTTAGAATTCTAACCCTATCATGGTACAAATCCTTTAATTCAACATGTCCATGATTCCTTACTTTTGTAAGTTCCAGATTCAAATTCTACAAATGTTCAACAAATCCTTGCCTCACATTATCTTCAATAAATGGACATTCATTGATCTGATGTCCAATCTGATGGCAGTATGTGCAACATGGATAATTTGGTTTTAGAACTTTATTCACATTGTGAATTCTTCTACTCCAATCCCTTGGAACTTCTCTAACTATGCTTCCATTATGTTGATTAAATTCGGGTTCATTGTACCTCACTCTTATAGCCACATGAACATGTTTTGCTACTATTGGTTTTATTCTTAGTAAGACTATAGTTTCTTGTCTAGTTACAAGTACCGGTTCAACTTTTTTGGAAATTTAATACCCTGAATTGCAGCTTTTTACTCAATGACATAATGAATCGAAGGTTCAAAATTCAAAATTCTTTGTTCAAACTATTTGTTTTCTTGACCACCTCAATAATAAAGAGGTGAAGCAAATTTGTACCTTGGTACTACTTCTTCCCTTTTTGATTTGTTGAATTTTTGTTCTTTTTTTTGAATCAGAGTATCATAGTTCTGTTGATGCATCAAATTTGCTGATTCCAGCACAATTATCTGCCAAGGTTCAAATTCATGATTCCTTTGTTTAAACTTAATTTGTGAGTCTGCATTTTTTATCTAACGTTCTTCCCTCTTGGAATTTTGTAACAAACTGTTGGTGTGTTTCTATGTTTCACCAGTTTGCACTTTTCAATGAATAATCGGTGCTACTTGAAGTGTTCTATTGCTTACAGGTCTCTCTTCTATCCATGAATGTTTCTATTCTATCTGAAAAATTCTGCTAGGTGTTTCAAATGGGTAATCTATTTGATCTGCATTCAAATTGTTGTTAATGGCAGGGCTATTTTCCACTTCATGTAATACAATGTGATCTAATTGTCTACTCAAACTTCTAACTATAATTCTATTTTCTGTCTTTCCACACCCTAATTCAAATATGAACAAACTTCTATGTTAAAACAAAATCTTCACAATTTAGGTACTCTATTAGATATGCTTCCTAAACAAAAAAATATGATTGAAATTTGAAAAAAATTACAAAAAACAAAACTGAAGTTCACTATCTATCTATAGAAACAAAAGTTTCAACAACAAGACATAAACAACATTCTGAAATTCACTTTGAATTTAGACCCTAAGATGGTCGCCAAATGGTAAATACAAAATTTCTAATTCTATATTTTGGTTTAAAATCTAGACTAAAATGCAATGATATTAATACTAACAAAATCAACTCATTCAAATATATTTTTAACTAATTTAAAAATTAAAATCTAGTAATGAAAGTATGATTAAAAAAAACATCAAAACAACAAATTATGGCTATGAAAACAAAGCTTTCAAGAAATCAAAATATATTTCTTTCACACTCCACTAAAGCTCCATGTTTAACAATGATACAATGGTTTTCATCTCTTCCTCTTATCCTAAGATATTCCTAAAAAAATAAATCTTATGTTCTATTCAAATTCAAATGGTGATAAAAAAACTATGTAATTTAGTTAGTAATTCCTATAACAACAACTAGGTAAATAGAAATATATTAAATAATAATTACCACAAATAACTATTCCCTTGACAAAAACACCTCATGTCGTTTTGCCGAAATCCATTGCTTTGGTTATATTTCAATTGGTTAAACTGATTATTCTAATACTTGTGATTATTTTGATTACCTTGCCAATTTTGATTATTTGGCCTTGAATTATATGATTGATTTCCATATCCCTTTTTGTTATTAAATATTTGATAATTCTGTTGTTTATTCTTTTGAACTACATGTGCTTCGATTTGCACCACATGCATTAGTACAATCTCTTTGGTTGGACATCTTCCACATGCTGACTTGCTGTGACATTTATTAGTATTATGATTTATCACTTTTACAAATTTGACAAAAATTTTATCAAAAACTTACATTCCTTTGTAAAATGTCCTTCATTATAACAATTCTAACAATATACACCTCTTTTATATGTGTCAAACCAAACTTTTGCTCCTATTCTTTTTGGTTTAACTTGTTTTTCATCATCCAACTCATCATATTCATCACTATCGGAATCTTGACAATATCTTGCCATATTTCTTTTTCTTATTGACATTTTTTATTCTATGGCTATTGTTGATTCTGCCACTTTAGCCAAAGTTCTTTGTGGCATACCAACAATTGCCATCTTCACTTTAGTTCTCAATCCTTCTCTAAAAGTTTCTTCAAAATAAATATTGTCAAGTCATTGCGGAATTGCTGCACATAGTTTTTTAAATTTATCATGATATTCTTCTATTTATTCATATTTCTTCTGTTTTGCATAATGCAAAATGGCAATTGCTTGTCCTTCACTTCAAACTTCATTAAATGTTGATATAAAAGCTCATTGTACTTCATCCCAAGTTGATGTTAGCCAAGTTGTCTCAAACCTAACAAACCAATTAACAACTTTTCCTTTCAACGAATTTGGAAAATATTGCAACTTATGATTAGGAATATTTTCTCCATTTGTAACACATATTTTGGTTAATTGTCAAAGGTGAAACAATAGATTATCATTATCATGGTATTTGGGTAATTGGATACGTAACACATTTGCAATTAGCAAAGCCATGATAGGTGGAACAAACATAGTCGGTGTAACAATCGATGTGGTCACTATTGTTTCTTTAGTTGGAAAATAAATCGGTATGGCTATAAATATTTGTTGATAAGATAAACCCAATAAATTATGGTCAAATATATTTCTATTGTTACTACTTTCACCAACTTCTAGGGTTCATTTACTACTACTACTACTTCTTTTTTTTGGAAGGACTGGCCATCCTTATTCAGTAATCCATTCAAGAGTTCCAAACGCCAAAACAATTGGTAATGGTGTTAGTAAATTTGAATTGTTTTCAATATGTATTTGTTTTTCATCTTTTGTATTCGGTGAACTAGATTAAGTAGTTTGTAAGTTCCTTCACTTGAGGTTTGCAATATTTCTTTAGTTCCTACCACAGTAGCTTGTGTTGTTGTCACCACATCTTCATTTCGCAATGGTGCAAGTACTTGATAATTAGTTGGTGGGTTAAAATAAAACTCAATCATTTCCATAATTTTGGTGTCTCAATTCTTGGTGTTTCAATCAGTTGAAATGAAATAGCCACTTCTCTAGCTTTTTCATGGTTTTGCCGTCTTTAATCTCATAATCTATTTTGTTATTCTCATTCTCTTTCTTTATTCGTCATAAACTCAATACAACATTCTCCATATAACTATTATAGATATTACATTCATTAACAATTTTTCATAAGGATTTGGGAACAAAAATTCTCTTTCTCAATTGTCTTAGAATGATACTCTTCATTACCTCTCAATCTAATGGTATATTCATACCCTAGAACTATAGGTGTCCAAAACATATCACAAGGTATCCATTTTTCTATTAAAGCATTGATGTTGGGCTTAATATATTCATGCCTATCCTGAAATACTACTTTGTAGTGTGTTGCAAATTTTTTGTTGATTTCTACCAATGTGAGCAAACAAACCAATATTGGCAACCATCTTTTGTATTTTGTTAATTTTGTAGTGTCAATAATGAATGTGCAAGGTTGTATACACCAAACTTTAGTACCTCCATGTATTTTTTTAAGGATTAATTCTTGTATGTTTTCTGGCATACTCTTAAACTTGTCAACAAAACAATTCCATTTATCAAGTTCTAATGTGTTTCTAGGTGTATGCAAATAGTCCACAAAGATCATTCATAGCTATGTCACTATTTACTATGTGATTACATCTCGATTTGCTTTGGTAAGTCGATTTGTACTATTCATTATGTCACTACATTTCAATTTGTCTACATACTTACTGCTTTGTCAAGTCGATTTATAGTAATGCCTAGTCTTGTCAAATCACTTTGTGTATTACATACCGATTTGCTAAGTAAGAAATTTCCTTTTCCTAACAACTTGCGTAAATAGTTTCAACTACCAATTCCATGTTACACTATAGTGTTTACAAGGTCACAATACATTGTTATCTTGCTTGTACTTACATTGATTTCATTTTGATGTTGGCTTCTTCTATTGTAAAGAAAAGAAAATATGTCATGTGCAAACATTTGTATATCATCTTTGCCAAGAGAATGAGTTGTGATCCAAAGGTCAATTTCTTCTTCCACCAACCAACATTGAATTGGAATGAAGTTTCCGTTCATAACATAAAGATAGAGTGTGAGCTTGGAATAGACCATATTACAAGAAATCATTTATAAACATTTCTAGCTATAACTTTTGTTTTGTACCTCATCAATATAGCCCATATAAATTGGCAAATGATTTGATTTCAAAGGCTTCATATGCTTTTTCTTTTCATATCATGAATGGGATCATGCACATGTGTATGATAAAATGATGATGGATAAATTGATTAGGAAGGAATGTGGGTGAATGTAATAATTGGATGTACATGAACATAATGGACGAATGTGGATGACATTGTACTAATTTATGAGCATGTGTTTACAATGCTGCTCATGGCTCAGCGCTCAGAACTCATGACCTAGCTGCACTTGTCTCAAGAGTGCTTTTATTTGCTCACTCTGGCATCAAAGCTTTGATTAGCCGTGCCTTACTTGGACGGCCCAAATAAAGACAACTTCTGGACTGTCCATTTAAAAGCTGGACGAAACAGACAGAACAAGGGAGACAAAACTGTATATATAATTTCATTATCTGAATTTGAATACAACCTCTGGTGAATGATTACTGAAATACTCTTACCGTTCAGGCTATAATTCGATTATTTTCAGTAAATGGCAATCTTTTCCAACATCATTCGCCCACAATACCAGAAATTTAAAAAACCCTGTTCCTACCTAGTGTGCAGGTTTATTTGGCTTTTACAGGATCTGCATGTGGGTCTTTGAAAGTGCCCAAATTACAGGAATTTCTTAATTGTACAGCCAAAATGGGAATTAATATCCAGGAGTGATAATTTTAAATTACACTGCCAGTATGGGAATTAATATGCCAGAATTGTGGGGGTATTCTGGTGTAGTTCTGTTATTTGTTCACATTAAAAGGCCATTGTTAAGGGTTCTTACAGCATCTCCACCCCACACCGGCAAACACCCCGTTTCACTAAATCTTGCAGCAGGATAGCGTAAATTGTGCTGAATTCCTGTATTGATCTCCATTTCGCACTGATTATTTTAGCCCCTTTAAAATATTTTGTCTATTATGGATTTGGACAGTGCTGACATAAAGACATATGTACAGACATGAATGGTCTTACAATGTTTAAAGGATTTCATTGACGTTTGTGGGTGGAGGAGAGAGATCATTAAACGGCATTATTTCAAAAATAGAGTGTTTACAGTTTCTGTAGAGATGCTCTTAGTTTTGAAGAGAATCTCCACTCGCAGAGAACCTTCCATCCCTATTCCCAACTTTTCTTCGATAAATTTAATGAAACCAACCTCTGGGTAATAGGATTTGTTACATTACCCACCATGATTGCAACCATACCTGGAAACTAACATAGCATTTCTCCTGACAATGAAAACACATTTCTTTACCAGACATCTGCTGCCAAAATCCAACCATTTTTGTTTCAATGAGATTGGGGGGGGGCTCAAGAAACATGGTGTTTTGCAGAGGCAAGAAAACTGCAGCAAAAAGACCTGAAAATGCTGCCACCGCTAGGATTAGCTTCAAAAGCAAGCGAAGTCCACAGCACACACAGATGTGCATGCCAAAACCAAGGACTAATGATCAACAGATAAACAAGCAAAACACAGGAGGAAAACACAAAAGTCCCTCATGGTATTCACATTCACATGATATGCATGGAAAGCTCTGGGTGGGCTGACCAGCGAAAGGGTCCTCTTTTTATGTCACGTCACAGCAGCGCACACACTGCAAGAGTGTTCTTACACAATACGTAGTTATGTTCTACAGCTGGCCAGAGTCTGCGATGGTCACAGTCTTGGAAGTCTTGCCACTGCTGGATCCCACCTTCTCCACGGCTTTCACCACATCCATACCCTCGATAACTTGTCCGAACACTACATGCTTGCCATCCAGCCACGGGGTTGGTACAGTGCACAAGAAGAACTGAGAGCCGTTGGTGCCAGGGCCTGCGTTAGCCATAGACAAGACCCCGGGCCCAGTGTGCTTCCTCACAAAGTTCTCATCTGCAAACTTGGCTCCGTAGATGGACTCGCCTCCGGTACCATTGCCGTTAGTGAAGTCACCACCCTGGCACATGAAATTAGGAATGACACGGTGAAAGTTAGAGCCCTTGAAGTGGAGGGGCTTCCTCAGCTTTCCGACTCCTTTCTCACCAGTGCACAAGGCCCTGAAGTTTTCAGCCGTCTTCGGAGTTGTGTCAGCGTATAGCTCCATGACGATCCTCCCAGCCTTGTTTCCCCCGATGGTGATGTCGAAGAACACCTTTGGATTAACCATGTTTACTGCGGAGAAAGAATCAAGACAGCAGCACGTTTAATAACAGCATCAACAAATCCCTAACAACGACGAACACAGAAAAAACCAGAAAGCTCAAGAAACAACGCTATTACGATGATTGCATGTGCTCAAAACTGGTGCAAAAGAAAAAACGAGGAACCAAAGCTAATCACGTCGATTCTTTCCACAACAGATATGTCTATCTCATTACAACACAATAATAAGCCAAAACCACAGTCCAAACTCAGATATGCACATGTAAAACTTGCGCTATCCGTACAGGAAGGAACGAAAGACACTCCAAACTCCGCAAAACCACCAGAGCACTTCCTCCCCGACCGTGGCAAACACAGCACTCAGCACAAACGCGAAAAGAAATTCCGAAAAACATCCAAAAATTCCCCCAAAAAAAACCCTGGCACCACCACGCACCTGGCGACAATAAACTCGAAGGATCGGGAAGACGGAACACAATCGGAGAAGAAAATCCACAGCAAAGCTCCTCCTTCTCCGAACGTCGTTACCGCGTCTCTGAAGAATCCGATTCCGCCTAGTTCGTGCGTGCGAGAAGCTTCGACGACGACAACGAGGACGAAGAAGGTGTAGAACATATACGACGCCTTTTACGTACGCACTCTCTTTCTTACTTATTTACCACCAGGTTTAACCTAGCCCGGCTCTAATTTGATTGGCTGGGCACCAAAAAAAGTGGCACGTGGCTTCCACCCATTCAATGGAGGTTTTACTCGTGACTAATTTTATCTCAACGTGGCGACAGGAAATTGTGTCATTTTTATTATTTAATTAGTTTATAAATTTTTCTTTTTTTCTGTTTTTTTTTTTTTTTTTGGGGTTCTTTTTTAAATTTAAATTGGAAGAATTTGACAGGCTCTAAGCGAATGGTGTGTGCGTGCGAACTGTCGAGGGCTGCCGTCGCATTAAAGCTTCGTCTAATCCGACGACAAGTGATTGTTTTATTTCTATTACTTCTTTTTTCGCTTTCCAATTGGAAGCAATTTGAGGGGGCGTAGCGGTAAGCGAATGCTATGCGTACAAACTGTAGACGGTTACCGTCGGATTAAAGCTTGGTCTAATCCGACGACGTGTAGAAGCTAGGGTACTTTTAGGGTTTGGGTGGTAAGTAAGAAGCAGTAGCAAACGCTGGCCGCCAATTCGGGTGCTAAAAATATCTGAGGGGTCAGGTAATTTCGGGCAGGGCCGGGAGCCAGTAACAATGAGCGCATGACACTCGTCGGGATGCAGATATGTAGTTATATTTCTTTCAAAATTCGAATGAGGCCATATCTTAGGCTCGTTTTACACTATGGGCCAACTCATACTGGAGCATTCTTATTGCCTGAATACTCAAAATTGGGCCCAAGTGGCATTTACACAGGCGCCCAATACCCAAGAGCCCAAGAATGACATGGCTGCTTACATGGCACATGATGGTTTGAAAGCCTAAGGGCCTAGGGACAGTAGGCCATTGAAAGTATGTCCTTGGGTTGATTGGTTGGTTAGTTGAACCCGGGTTGTCAGACCTTAGGTCACAAAAGAAGTTTTGGCTTAAGTATTCTAGGCTAGGGTTGGTATATTTTGGAGCACTTTGACCTAGGATTCAAATTTATTTGAGCATTTCGATTTATTGTTAGAATCTTTCTTTGAATTATTTGATTGGATTTCATCATGGGGTATGGTTGTTTTTAAAGAAGGAGAGATAATGGTCACTTTTAATTTTCCCTTTGTGTTGAAATCTTTGCATAGAGATTCGGAATTGGATTGGATTTCATCATGGGGTGTGGTTTTCTTTTAAATAGGGAGGTGATGGTGGCTTTTATCTTTCCCATTGGGTTTAAATCTTTGCATACAAATGGTATGGGGGAGATGACGGCGCTCTGATTGAAGGATATTGTTTGGCTGAGGCGTGCAACGTTCTGCGTCGAAATTTGTGAAAGCGTCATTGTCTCCATGCTTAATGTTTGTTTACATTAATTTTATTCTTAGGTTATTAAGATTTTCGCGCTATAGTTCCATGTTTCTTTGCTAGCTCTTGAGGTTGTTGTGGGCAAGTTATTTCTAAAGTTTTTTTTATTGTTATTTTTAGGTTTTCTTCTTAGTGGTTTGGAAGATTGTCGAAGTGGTTTTTTGAAAGGAGTGTTGGTTATTTTTTCAATAATTCCCACAAGCTCTCGGGGTGTTTCACATTTCTAGCAAGGTTGAAATTTTAAGTTTTTTATTTATAGGCCTCACTTTGTCCAGTTTCCTAGTTGTTTCTTAGGTTTTTTTAATTTTTCGCTTTATAAAGGGGTGGTTTCAAAAATCTTTTCTTATTTTTGTTGTTTTTTCGTCTTGTCACTTTAGTGCTCTTCTAGTATGGACGGCTGTGGGTCATATCCAGAAGCAGTTAAGGTTTCCGCACCAAAACACAAAGTTACGAAGGCAATTAAAGGGGCAATCTTATGTGTCAAAGTAAGTGTAGCAACCAATGAAGATTAACATGCTTAACACCAAAATATTAGAAAATAACATTTTAGGATAAACATTCAGCCTTGACCCATTTCGACCAACTAAAGGCAAGATCCTTTTTCCAAGTTACATTCGTAACTATCACAACCTTCTCATTCATGAATGTGATGTTTCGAACATTGGTAGGGAGGTTGCAATAAAACAGGCAAAGTTTTGCCACAACCATTATGTCATTGTGAAGTTTATAGGATCGAAACCCCACCCTAATATTGTTGATTGGGTTGTGGATGTCAATCAAAAAGTCCAAACAAGAAAGTTCTTTTTGAAAATGGACTTGTTCAAGGGGATTTTCATGTTCAAAATGAATGGCCCATTGCCAACAAAAAAAGGGCCTCATGTTTACCCTTCACAAGGGAGATTGGAAAATGTGCATCTACCATGAATGGATTTTTGGATTTGATCCAAACAACCCATCAAGGATGAAAATACGCACATGGTTTTGCTTCATAAGTTGCCTTTCAAATATCGACCAATTGGTAGTCTCATCATGACTAAACAAGTTGGCACTATGCTAGGGTTTGATGTAAACAACCATGTCAACCTAAATCCAAGGTTATGTGTTTTAATGGAAGTTGATAAAGGCAAGGTAGCCACATTGATGATTGGGGCTATCAAAAATCAATGGTTCACCATTACTTTTCATTATGAATTCAACCAATTAGGTGTAGATCTTGTATGAATTTGCACCAAAAAGTTTCGGAATGTTCATAGCTACACAAAAGGAAAGTCATTAAGATCAAGAAGGATGGAATTATGGGGGAGCATTTCTTCAAGGAAAAAATTGCAAATAAAAAAATGTTCAAAACACAAAAGCCTTACATCATGTCCAAGGAAAACAACTAGTTGTTGACAACAATAATGAGATGGATGAAAATGGATTCTAGACTATGAAGAGAAAAAGAGTTCATACCTTCAACATGGGAGGCCATTTACAAGAATGGTAAATGCAACAACAAATTCCAACACCTTGTTTTTGCACCTTTCAATGAAAATGGTCACAATGAGAATCGAACTACAACTAAAAAACCACAAGTAATGCCAACATCAATTATGACACCTCCTATGGCAACTCCCCATGTTGCAACACAAGGCTCACCAAAAGTTGTTGTAAAAGCTAACATGGAATGGTCATCAACTAAACTAAGTGGGGCCAAAAGAACTTTGGAAGCAATTTTTTCAAATGAAAGTTCATCGAAATCAAAAGCACATTGTGAAAATGATGAGATGTTAGTTAAACATCCAAAAATTATAGATCATTTGTAAAAGTTTCAATCACATGTGCCTATGTCGCAACCCCACTTTGAGGGAGTTGTGAGGTCGCCACTCACACTCCCAAAAATGGGACTTGGAAGTCCTCAGGGACTCCCGAAAACTCAGAGCATGATTGCAGGGGTCAAAACACCTCGCATTGGGGCGTTTTTAGTACTGTTGAAAAGGTCTTGAAGTGTAGATGTCCAAAATGGCCTCGTATGAGCCATTTGGACATCTGAAGCACAAGTTATGGTCGAAAGAAGGGCTAGAAGTCAAACTGGTAGTTTGACTCCCGACCACTAAAAGTCAAAAATTGACCCGATTCTGGTACGTGCAGGTGAAATGCAACACACCATTGGAAAGCTTTCGACGAGAGCTACAACTTTGGTTTAGACCTCGTCTTGATCCGAGTTTGGGGCGAGGAGTTATGAGCGTCCAAAATCCCGGGAGTCCAAACTGGGACAATTTCGGAAAAAGAGCCATTTGGATGTAGGTGCGACAGAAAGTCACAAAGAATACTATATGGGGGAAAGTGGTGGCTTCCCTCAAGTCTTGGTCGTGGTGAATCAAGTGAGTCCAAGTTACCCGTGGCTTGTCCCAACACCAAAAAATTGCAGAATGAGTTATAACCAGTTTGTTAATTGGATTTGGATGCAGGACCAATAACTAAGTAAGCTTGTCCCTCTTCCTAGTCTAATCCCAGAGCTTTTAGCACGCCCCCTCTACCCCCTTTTAATGCTGGAAGCTAGGAGCGGCTCCAAGTCCCAAATTACTTCCACAATTTGACATAGTTGGATCCCTTGTGGGTCCAACAAGGGACTTGGGAATGCGTCAACCAACATCAATTAACATCATTCCTTCCTCTAATGTGTGTCAAATGTTAGTGACATTTCAAAAATAACCATAGGCCGCAACTAACAACCAAATTCAAATACCCCATGTGAATGACATTGTTGGAGTTCCTCCATCCTTTATAAACAAGGAATTGGATGTGGGTAAGGAAACATAAGATGTCTCAAAAGCACCAACCATAAAAAATTCCATAGGTTAGGCATTTCATTAGCCACAAACTACAACTAAGGCTATGGAGCAATCACAATCCTATTTACACTTGCCCCTAAGTCAACAAAACAACATGAAGGTGACACGAGTTGTAACAAATGTTGAAGGAAGGAATTTTCATAAAAAAATGTTAACAAACATTAGGGTTGCAAATTACATTTGAGAAGATGAAGACGCCTTGAAAATGCAACAATTAATAGACCTCTCGACTTACCCCCTAGTCCAAATGCCAAGCACATGGGGAGGATGCCTCTTAAAATTTCAATGGAATAATTGGACACACAAGTTCAATAGAAGGATGCTAGCTTGTTGTCCCGAATTCACAAGGCCTTTAAGAATCAATGCCCAACCATATTCAAACTATGGATAAAAACATAGTTTGAGTGGCCAAGGTTTTGACTAGAATTAAATGTATTCCTACCATTAAGGAAAACACTCCATATTCAAGCGTGGATTTGTTTGACTCATGGAGAAGCTCCAAGTAAAATTATCCTCTAAGACAAGGATAAAACTCTAGTTGTTTCACTTTTGTCTATGTTGACCCATGAAAGTTAAGATCCTAACTTATAACGTTCAAGGGTTCAATGACCTGAATGCAATAGCTATAGTCAAGAATTATATTAAATAGTGTAGCCCAACTATTCATTTCCTCTTGATTCAAGAACATAAGGTTAGGGGTGACCTAGTTAAAGAATTTCAATTTAAACTATGGCCATGGGCTTTAAATTAAACTAGTGAAGCTTCCATAGGGTACAATAATGATAATACTCCCGATGGAGTTGGTAGAAGAAGAGTTAGCATTTTTAATCATAACAAATGGAAGAATTTAATAAATCATTTTGGTTTCTTTCAAGATAACTAAATGGTTTGGGTTTGATTAAAAACCTTCCATGAGGAGATATTGGATTAGCTAAATGCCTATGCCCAAAACAATCCATAGGAACGTTGCATACTATATGGAAGGAGATGCTTTATGAATTCCCTTAAGGCTACATGTGGATTTTCTCTAGATACTTGAACATTGTAGAGAATACAATGGGCAAGTCCTCTACTTGTGGTCAACTAATGCCTTTTTATGAAAGAACTTTGGGATGAAGTTAAGGAAACATTTACAATGGAAGACAATTTTTCCATAATATGACATCTTATTTATTCTTGGGACAATCTTAGAAATGATGGGCAAAGAGTCTTGGCTTGCCTAAACATGATTCCACACCAAAGAAACAACCTTTACTATCTAACATCCAACTATTAAAATACAAGATTTATGGAGATAGGTCAAGGTCTAACCATAATCTTGTTTCAAGTATTAGTGAAAATGGTTCAAAGAGGAAAGGTGGGGCTAGTTGGAAGATGAACATGAAATGGTTGGATCAAGTTATATATTGAGATGGGAAGTTTGATTAAATGTTTATGGGAAGCATCAAATGCATGAATTATAAAGTAAAAAACTAATGGATTTTTTTAAATGATTCCCATAAATGATGGCACCACAATAATGACAGGATCTTTTCATTGATTATAATTTTTTAAATACCTCATTTTCAATATTTCAAAGTTTGTATAATATTTGGAATTTGTTTATAAATATCGTAATACATTTTTAGGTTTGACGCTTGGTCTATGAATAATTATTTTAGTTTTTGAAATCCACTTGAACAATGAAAAAAATAATTTACAACATCTTTTAACAAAAAATATAAGTGTTTTTTTATGTAGGTTTGTGTTCTAAAAACTTTTACAGATATAAAACATTTTTGTAGTTTTTTTTTTCCTTTTTACTTTCTTCAAAATTAAACTTTTCAAACATATATAATTTCAAAAAAGTTGAGTTGAAGTTCTTACCCAGTAAAAAAACATTCAAAGGAGCCACTTGAGTGAATGGACACTCTTTAAAATTACATTTTTTTATGTTTGAAAGATCAGAAGGGAACATAATAGTTTGGATTGTCATAAATCTTTTTGGAATATTTTTCATTAATTGCAAAATTACATGTTCAAAACATTCAAACCTCGAGAGTGGAAATTTTTTATTTTTTTCAAATTTCCTTTTAAAAATTGAAGAAGATTTCAACATTGATGATTATGAGGGCAAAAGGATTTGAAGTGATGATTTTTTTTTATAACCCATTTGAGCACATTTGGTTCAAATGTACTTTTGACCCTTGAAAATTATGGATTTTAAAAATGTGTTATTAACAAAAATTGTTCATATTTATGTGATAAAGGGCATGAATACATAATATATGTGATATAAAATCAATTTGTAGTTAAAATATATTTAAATCTAACCTGCAATGTTAAATTGGGTATCCAAAATTTTAGGTTATAAACCAACACATAAATGACATGTGTCATGTGCAATTTGTTGATAATTCAAGCTCAACTAGTTAGGTTTCATTAGTTACTAAAATAGGAAAGTAACTAGGTTATTTTCACAAGGTCGAATTACTTTTGTTACTTATTTTAGTTTGGTTATTTGTGGTTTGGTCTTTTAGTCAAATACCTTGGTGTTGATGGTTTGGCTATCTTTTCTTCATTACACAAGTTTGTGTATTTCATGTGACAAGAACTTTGAAAAGTTCTTGATGTTATGTCTTGTGTTGTGAGCATCATGTTGTAGTTTCCTTTCAATAAAGATTTATGTTTGCACTTGAGTACATCTCCTATTTGTTAACATGGTATCAAAGCTTAGGTTGTTGAATGAGAAAGTAAAAAGAGATCTAGAGCTAGAAAGTTTCTAGAACTAGAGCTTAAGAGTCTCTAGTAATATCATAGGAGTTTGTCAAGTGCAAAAGAGAAATGAGGAAAGGAAAGAAAATAAAAGAAAAGAGGTGAAAAAAGATCAACATATCAAAGTTATGGAAGTTAGATCTTTAAATCTAGATCTAAATCGACTATCAAAAGATCTTGGAGTGAAACATGGAGAGATTATAGAAGACTATAAAACGCTTCTATTCTCAAATTTTCAAAAGAAAAGGATATGTTTCGTGACAATTATGAGCTTTTGAAGATTTTGTGCCAGATTTGTTTTTTGGTCATATTTCCTTTGTTTGAGCATTTGTGGATCTACAGCTTTGGGATCTTATAGATCATAAAGGAATATATATATGTGAGAATAATTTCATGTCATTTGGATTTGTATTAAGAGAGATCCGAGCATCTAAAGTTTTAATCTCAATTTTGAAGTAAGTTTATTTTAAAAATGATATCTCTTTGTTGTCATCATCAATAGAGCTGAAATTTTGAACAGATATAGAAGACATATATTTAATGTGTTTACGAAAATCTCAAGGATTTTGGAGTTGCTGAGAGCGAGTTGTAAGTCATTTTGTGTTCAGGTCCTAGTTTGAGGTGACTTCAAGGAAGTAACAAGATCTCTCATTTTATGAAATTAAATGAGTTGAAATTTTGAGAAAAGGTAGTAGACATAGTTTTTTACGTTTCACCAGAATTTCAGATCGATCCAAGGTCATATGTGTGTGGAGTAGCTTTGCAAAGTTGTTGTGATAGAAGTTTGTTTTGAAAAGACATCAAAACAAAGTTTTGAAGTGCAGCAAATACAACTTGGGAAAACTTGAAGGAAGGAGTTTGAAGATTGGGAAGCGCAAATACATTATCAATACCTTCATACAAAAGTGTGGTATGTAATCATGTATTTAATACCATACGAAATATTATACGAAATACGTACCTATACATAAAACCTATGTATAATATAGAATTTCGTATAATACTCAAGACATACATACATATGCAAGGTCCATCTTGTTTAACCCTAATTCTAGAAATCCAAGGAAGGAATTAAAATCATTGTATAACCCTAAGAAGACATTGAGTGTTGCCTTGAGAGATGGCGGACGGTCTTTCTCAACTTGTAATTGAGAAACTAAACAAAAACAATTTCCAAGTGTGGAAATTTAGGATAATGAATTTCTTGATGGGGAAAGGTTACTGGGAATTCATAATTGGTGATGAGAAAGAACCTCCTCTCCCAGAAAACCCCACACAACAACAAATTCAAACTAATAAAACTTGGCATGAAAAAGCAAGGAAAGTTTTGTATTGGCTTTCTGTGAATGTGTCCGATTCCATGATTGTGCATATTCAAGATGCAAAATCACCCAAGCAAGCTTGGGATACATTGGTGAAAATGTATAGCACCAATACACAAGCCCGCAAAATGCAACTCAAACAAAAGTTGCATAATCTACATAAAATAAAATGAATATTAATGACTATTCTACAAAGGTGAAAAACCTTATAGATGCTCTTATATCTATAGGAGCCCCTGTAGATGATGAAAATTTAGTGGCCATGACCTTAAATAGACTTGGAAAAGACTATAGCCAATTTCGTACTTCAATTGTAGTTCGAGAAACAATTCCCAACTTCCAAGACTTAATAACACTACTTATAAGTGAAGAGATAAGAATTTTGGTATTTCATCCAATGGAGGATCACAAGAAAGTGCTTTTTATTCAAATACCAATAAAGGTAGAGGTAGAGGTGGTAAAACCTCATTTCGAGGTCGACACGGAAGTTCGCATGGTGGACATCATCAACATGAAGGTCAAGCTCATGGAGGTGGACAAAGAAACTTTGGAGGAAAAGGAAATCAAAGAAGTCGTGGAGGTCGTGATGGAAGTCATTGAAGTCTACAACCAAATAGTGATTCAAATTGCTACTATTGTGGGAAACCCAGGCACATGGCAAAGAACTATTATCAAAGGGAACATGATGCACGAAATGGAAAGCTACAACAAGGGAATTATGCATCAACTAGCAATCAAGGTGATGAGCAATTATTTGTGATGCAACACATTGCGAATTCAATAATAGGAGGTGTATCAGACAACAATGTTTGTATGTGGATTTTGGAGCTTCAAACCACATGACTAGTCATGGAGAATGGTTTAAAGACGCAAAGGATTTGAAGACACCAGGGTTTGTGGAAACTGGTGATGACACTACACATCCCATCACACAAATTGGCAAGGTGCCAGTGTCCATGCAAGATGGGCAAACAAAGTACCTAAAATATGTATTTCATGTTCCAACCATAAAATTTGGTCTTCGTAGGCCAGATGGTGGAACAAGGTTTATAGGTGACATTCAACCCAAATGGATGTTTTGTCAAAGACATGAAGAACCAAAACAAATTGATTGTAAAAGGGGAAAGGAATGGATGAATGTTCACCTTGGATGTGAACATGCCTGAGGTGAATTCCATGTTATTCACACATGGCAAAGGAGTTGGAGACATTGGAATTTGGCACAAGCGAATTGGCCATGTTAATCTCCAACGTCTTAAACTCATGGAGAAACAAAATCTTGTTGGAGGTCTTCCAAAATTTGGAGCAAAAGAGGTGATGTCAAAGGTTTGTGAAGCACACCAATTGGGGAAGCAAGTTAGGCATCCATTCCCAGCTCAAACAACTCATGTAAGTTCCAAACCTTTGGAAATAATCCACTCAGATGTGTGGACCACGAAGATAGAATCCATTGGAGGATGCAAGTACTACGTGAGTTTCATTGATGACCACACAAGGAAGGTGTGGGTTTACTTCATGAAACACAAAGGTGAAGTGTTTCAACATTTTTTGAATTTCAAAGCAATG
>Ga0116227_10006193_pt1 | contig 24466 bp, 14 predicted proteins | sample S1TSphgellanicum_FD_89693 | JGI IMG/M metagenome (GOLD analysis project Ga0116227, IMG submission 89693) | Host-associated microbial communities from peat moss isolated from Minnesota, USA - S1T2_Fb - Sphagnum magellanicum MG | ecosystem: Host-associated > Plants > Peat moss > Unclassified... | reverse complement strand
TGTCAATTGGGTAATAATTGTCACAGAAAACAAAACCCATCAAAAAACAAAAAAACAAAGGTCCGGGCACCAAGTGTGACACCGCAGTGGTGTCTGTCTGTTTGTTCGGGCAGTGCCTGGAAATTGCCCGGACAGACAAACAGACATTGTAGCTTTAATATATAAGATAACAATGCAACAAATTGAAGGACCCAATTGAGGATTGCAAAGACTTGAGAGAATGTTTTTTTTCTAAACTTGTGTAATTGCAAGTTTAAAATTCAAGCTTTTTCTCAATTATCTAGGCCTTGATTTTGTGCCTAAATTTTTATAATTGAAGTTGATTTATAAATTACAAATCTAAAAACAATGAATTATGGACAACAATGGGCATTAATAATGTTCATTTTCTAAAAAATTTGTGATGACATAATTTAAAACAATAATGTTTGTCAAGGGTTCAATGTCAAAAAAATATTTATAAAATTGTTATGGCGAGCTATTGCCCTAACTCCATGTCGACCAAACTAATTGAATGTTCTTAATTACAATTGTAAACAATAAATAAATTATTTGTTTAAAATTGCACCATCACAAGTCTAGAATATATTTGAGCTATTTTGAAAAGGAGACTAAGTCTTTTAGTAAGGGGATAATTTCTTTCAAAGGGATATTACACTACTACAAATCCAAGGTTTTACACTATTTATTTGACAAAATATATTCATATCCTTAGTCATATCAAACACTGGGAAAAACTGACATAATCAAAACATACCAATCATTTAGGACAAAAATTGATTAAATATATTTTGACTCAGTGCCTATTAGTGTTTATTTTGATTGAATTATTTGACGATGTCTATGTGTCCATTCTAATCAAGATGACTAAAACTACTAGTTGATGTGATAGTATTAATTTAGAATATTATAATATTATAATAATTATCTTATTATTATTAATATTTTCTTCATTGAATTATGGAAACGTCCAAAACTTTGACATGTGTATTTTTATTTTTTAAGGTGACTATTAAACCAATGATAGATTATCATGATGATGTTATGTTCACAACATGTCCAAAGTGAGATTTGACCTCACCTTTCCAACCACAACCTAATGTTTTTGTCATCCAACCATCATTTCACAAGATGATAAAAATATTTATTAGAAATCATATATACACACATTTTTTGAATATTTTCACATTATAAACTTATTAAATAGTTAGATAATTTCATAATAAAATTGATTATGCATAATATCATAATTTATTGAAAATTTCATAATTACATGCAATTTTTTTTAAATTTCAAAATGTAAAGTCTATTACATTAATATATTTGACTAAAATTAAATTATTCAAAATTTCCATTAACTAAATTCTATTAATTAAAAATGAAAAAAAAGAATGAAATTAATTTTTACATCTTGAGTTGGGCCAAAAAAAAGAGAATAACAAATTTATTCTAAATTTATTCTAAGATTATCACAAATAAATCAATTTTAGTTTCAAAATTACACAAATTCAAATGTTTTAATTTATAAATTTAATTGAATTAGTTTCTATATAGGTCACATTATAAGCTCATTACATAATTTGATAATTTCAAAATGAAATTGGGTACACATGTACATCATTAAAACCATTAATTTAATTGATATACACATGTATTTAATTTTTAAAAATTTCCAATTTGAAGACATTAAATTATTTCAAGTCTTTCATGTCATTTTGTTATATATATATCCTTCATTTTAATAAATGAATCATTATAAAGAATAAATGAAAAAATGAAATCCATAAACCATTTTCATGTTCTATTCCACATCTAAGTGTTTATGGTTGTTATTAGTCACATAGGACATGTCCCATTCCATGTTAAAACATTTTTGAATGTTTTTAGTCACATGAAACATGTCAAGTGTGCCATGTCAAAATGTTTATGACTATTGTTATTATAATGTCCATGTATATGTTGAATATTCCAGATATATTTTGGTATGTCCAATTTGACTACAATGTCATTTGAAATTAATCAAATCATACATGCTTACTTTTCTATTTGTATGAAAATAAACAATCTTTCTATGTGAAAATATGTGAACAAACAAATCCAAATTTTAAATTCAACTTTTTAAGCCTTGACTTTCTACCCCAAATTTTAACATATGAACTTAAATTTTAGATTCGCACCATCATAAGTCTAAAATTGAAGTTATTTTTAAAAAGGGTTTGTTTATAATAAAAAGAATAAATTAAAAAATGGTTTTATGTCAACTTTTTTTAAAAAAATTCGGGCCTTAAAAACCTCTACACAAATTACCCCATTTTCTTTTGTTTTATGAAGAAACAATTCTAAAGATCAAGTTCATTCCTAGTTTTTTTGGTCATTGTTATGTTTCCCAATTTTTAAATGACATTAATTTTTAGACTTGTGATGTTATAAATGAAAAATTTAGGCTATATTTCTTTTATCAAAACTTGTCAAATAATCACATATTCTTGGACTTTGTCAAATTTTCAAACTTGGAATGTCACAAGTTCTTAATGAAAGTTATTTATTTTATTATTTGGTTTGTTTTTGCAACCCAAAGTCTTATGATTGAACCTAAATACACAAATTTTGTTCTTATGTATTTGTTTTAATTTTTTAATTTTTTTTGAAGACATTAAATTAATTCAAGTCTTTCAAGTCATTTTGTTTTAAAAACTTTGTGTTTTTCTTAAAGGTTAAAAACAAAAGAAAAACTAGGATCAAAGGAAGTTACATACTTGATACTTGGTTAAGTTACAACATTGGAGTTCCAAGGTTGGAGGTTGGAAGTTGAACAAATAGCTTAGGAGCTTGAAGTTGTGGTGTTGTGGGCAACTTGCTCAAGAGAGAATGGAGGAACACACACAAAAATACAATGGAGGAACAACACGCAAAACAAAGAAACAATGATATTGTGTTGTTTTTTCAAAAATATCATTTTAGGGTCTAAAACCAAGGTTTTTGTTCAATTTTTGTTGTGTTGACACCAATTGTGTGTTTTCTACAAAACATTGCCACTTCAAATGTATTATCAATTTGTTCATATGAGTTTTCTATTGACACCTTACATTTTTAAAGATGCTTTTAAATATCCTAATAAAATTTTAAAGGTGTTTAAAATTTGATGTTTATTATTATTTTTTTGGAGGTGAAAATACAAGACTCATTTTGAATTACGTATTGTGAAAACAACTCATTGAATCATCAATTTTTAATAAACTATATATTTTCCTATTGTATGTAATTTTTATATCCAAAATGTGCAAACCTAGAAGTCAAAAAAAAATGCAACACCTTTAATTTTAAGTTATTAAAACCTATAGCATTAGGATGAATTAATATTTTACTTCATTCATTAGTGCATTTGATTAAACAATTTTAATTAGAGCTTTTTTTCTAACTATAAGATCACACAAATATTTTTATAAACTTGTGATCCACTTTCAATGTTTTCTTACATAATAAAACGTAACAATGTGATTGTTAATAATGAAGTTCAGGTTTTCAAACATTTGTTTCAAGCTTTTGAGAACTCTTTTTAATTTGTTCCATACTCTCATGTATTTTCATTTTTTCATTATTTTCAATTCTCTTGTAACTTTTACTCTTTGTTTTTTGAAAGATAAAACATATATTTAATTAATTCTAGACTTTTAAAAAGGAAAAAAACATTAAAACATTTTGGATAGTTCCAACAAGTTTTGAAATTCCAAATTGAACTTGATGGTCAATAGGCTCAATGCAAATCATTATTGGTAATGGTCATAAAAATCACATTAGAGAAAAGTAATTTGAATATTGTGTAAATCACATAAATAAATCACAATTCATCACCTATATCCCAATCTAATCCTTTCCAAGGCACAAGTTTTTCAAGCAAACTATATGTTGTTGACACAAAGGCCATAGTCAATGGTACATTGTCCATTGGTAGCTTACTTGTGTTTGAATCGCCATCAACAACTTTCAAGTTGCCCATTGCTAGAAGAAATGCATACTTGGAGTGAGTATCTAGAAGGATTGCACCTTGATCATAGCAAGGTTGGTGTTAATCCAATTTTATAGCATTTCCATAAATGCTTGTGATGGAGGTTCTAATGTGGGATTAAGCCTAATCTTAAAAGCTTTGCCTTATAAAAGTTGTCATCAAGCTCATTGGTCAAATGGGAGAAAAACATGTCATCATATTTATGGTTCTTTTTTTATTCTCACCAGTCATTTGTTAGGTATGGTATAGGGTTTGTTGATGTAAGCCTTAAAAACCAATGGAATACCATAATCTTGTGACGTATTTGTGCATATTTCTTGCAATCATAACAAAATTCTAACATTGATTTCAGATTTCCTCCTCCTTCAAATTTTGTTAATTTCTCCCATCACATATATTCATGGTCCAGTAGCCCTTGTCAAGAGTTGTCAATTAGGTCTTCTGAAGTCCAACAAAATAGTTAAAGTAGATTGCCAATTGGTGCAACTTTTTTCATTGGCAAGTGATTAGTCCATCAAAAATGTTTCCATTTTTTCATTTTAAAAGGAATTTCTCCCATAATGTATATGTTTTTTTTGACAACAATAGTATAGTAAAACATTCCTTTATTGACTTCACTCAAAATACATAATGAGGAGCGATTTCAAAATCCTGCACATAAAACCATATTCACACTAATTCCATACATTCAAATAAGATGATTGAAACTTGTTTGAAAGTATTTGCAAATTTGTTTAATGTAATGTTACCTTGTATTGCTCGTTTTTCTTACGTTTTTCATCAACAACACATGTTGGTCAATCGTACTCAATCCATATTTGTTGCGCATGCATGAGGCTTTCCTTATGTGTTGGGATGATTTTTATATTGCCTTCGGGTTATTGAAAACATATGACAACTTATAAAACTTCACAAAACCTTGAGACCACACAATAATTATTTGAAATGCAAAACAATCATTCCTAAGCTTAAATTAAAGCTCTAGTAATTCAAGGATCCTTTACATGACAAAAAAAACCTCTAGTATTAGTTTCGATTCCAACATCAAGAAAATTTCATCAACGTTTTTAACAAAAAAAATTCAATTTTGATCTAAGCTTACCTTTACAACCTAGATTGTATGCTGGTCACCTAGAATGAAAAAAATTGAGTTTGGAATCTCCTTGCATGATCTTGACTTTTCCCTTGAAATCTTGGTTGGATTGTTGGGGTTAATTAGGAGCACAATGATTGGGCAAATGTACTAAACAAATGGTATTGTGAGATTTTAGCTTTTATCTCATCCTTGTGTTTCTCAAAAAGAGGTTTACATTTAAGCACAAGAAAAAATTGATGAACAAAAAATTTAATTCCTTCAATAGGTTTATTGTTGAGTGGGAAACAATCTTCATATTCCCCCTTTATTGTTTTGTCAACGAGCTTGCACTCAGTAGTATTAAATTTTTTTTGGTGTTCTTTAAAAAACAAAGTTGTCAAATACCTTTTTTTTCTAGTCTTTTATTGCTTTTCCTTTTTTGGCCTTCTTGACTGGCTTTTGCATGGTTGTGGAACTACCAACATGTGTTATAACTTGCTAGGATTACAAAAAATCTTTTCATGTTCTTTTTTTATCCACATCCACCATCTTTTTCATTTCATCCCATTTCTCCTCCAACTGTAACCTTGTTGGTTTTTGCAAGTATGTAATGTTGAACTTTTGTTTGGTGTTCAAGGGTTGGAAGTTTTCATTAAGTCACTTGGGGTCACAAATGAATCCTAATGTCTTTTTCTTTAATGGGTCAAAGATCAATGGAACTATGTTTGATGAATTTACGTTGTAATCATGTAGGTGAGTGACCTTTGCTCTTTGTAGGACATTAATTCCATACCAATAATTACATGAAACTCAAAGAATGGGTTAGTTGCATTGACTAGTTCAATTCTCAAAAGGCAATAGTTAAGTTGAGCTCCCAAATTGTTGTAAAGTAGAAGGATGTTGTAAAATTTTAAGTACATGGTCACTTAAGGTTTAATGTGTTTGTAAAATTTGTAGTTTAATGTGGGGAGATGTGTTTACATGTTTTTGGATTTCTTTCAATCGGTGACAATCTAATTGCATTGTGATCAAAGAAAACTTCATCTCTTGAGGATTCAAGGGTTTAAAACATCAAAGTTTTAATGGTTTTAAGGTTATTTAAATTCATTTTTAAGTGAGTTGCATGAAGTCCCATCACCTTGTGCTTCTATGTTGCAAATCAAGGATTCGGCACAACAATAGTTGTTGAAATTGACCCTTGGGAGAAGTTTCAAGAGGTTGAAACCAAAAATGTTGTCAAACCAAATGCCATTGATTGGGATAGGTGATGAATAGTGATTTACTTAAGTTTAAATGATAGTATTGGTTACCTAACCTAAGAGATTGGATTTGCAAACATGAAAAACGTTTTTAATGTGTTATATATTGAAATAAAGCTAAAAAAATCATTGCTAATTGTTATCAACTCTATTGCAAGACAATAATTAGATTATGAACATTTGTAAATTGAAAGTATAAATGTCATAAGCACCCTTTGTCGAAATCTCTCAACCCTAAAACATGAACTATTATTAAAAAAAAGAATCATCATTAGTGATGAGTCGCATGGCAAAGGCTTAGTTATTATCATAGAAGCATTTTGTATCTATTAAGTCTTCCATAAAATCATATGGGCCATGTGGTAAGAGAAAATGGGGATAAAAAATAAAAATTGCCACTTGATGAGCAACCCAAAAATAGTACCTAAAATAGTTTAATAATTTACTGGATGTATGCATTGTTCCATTTTGTGTTCCTATGCTACCCATAGAAAATAAATAGAATTTTTGCCAAAAACAAAGTTGAATAGGTTCAGTTCTATTCAATGTTTTGCCCATTTGAATTATTAGACACCTTTTCTGAAAGAACATCAATCAAAGACTGGGTATCCAATGTAAAAAAAATTGAAAACATCAGCAAAGCACTACAAAATTGTGCATAAACACGCACAATTTGATAGTCACATAAGCAATTACAAAATCCCCCATCAATGATGCAGATCCTCTACATTTTCACTTGTAATTGGAAGATGAACATGAAGAAATCATACCCCATTTTGATTGATTGCAAAGGCAACTTCTGTTCATTGCAAAGACTTTCATGAGAATCAATCCCTGCAATGAGGAAAAACCAGAACAGGGCAAAAGTGTTCATACAAAAGAAGAGGTATAGAGTTACTACAGATGTGATATGGTTCCAATGTGCGAAGTCAAAATAACACATGATGTACAAAATTCGAACCATTTTTCTATATGTATATATATTAGGTTGATAACAGAAAGGCATCATTAGGTACTAAAATCTCATGAATTTCATTTCTGTCAGATTACTCACGATGCAATACTATAATATTTTTCTGTTTTGTGATTTTCAGGAGGGTAGAACATTCCTATCATTTGAAGCTACTCTAATACTTCACACGTTGTAGCATTATAACAGGGTCTGCAATTATACTTGGAAGTTTAGGGGTTCACTTCCTGTTGTGACCAAACACTGTTAGCATCATCATCTGATTGTTTTGCCAAAAGCTTGAATATTATGCGGCGCCCCTTCTTTGCATCATAGTAATCCACCTACAATCACCAAAAATAATTTGAGTTAAAACTGTGTGTGTGTGTGTGTGTTTGTGCATACCGGGCCAAGTCAAATATAAGGAGAAAAAAGGATCTGCTAATGGTCTACAAACACATAGCTCTTTTGCACACATTCTATTGCAATTAACAGACTAAAATCTCCTTAAGCTCATACATAATGTATTTTAAGCCTGGAAGAGCAATATCAATAAATTAAGTTGCTTGAGAATTTACAGTTGAGAAACTGGAGATAAGAGCTGGCACAGAATTGCAGAACAATATTGACACATTAATTGTTCACCAGCCCTGTGGCCCATGCTTTCATACCCATCCATGGAATTGAGAATACATGGAAGTGGCATTACAAAGCAATGTGAAGATACCTCTTTTGGGTCAAGGGTGAGAACACAAAAATTATCAAGTGGCCCCTGGGAAGAATCTAATTTAGGTTGTAGAATCTCTGAGGTCTTTGGATGGCCTGGATAAGGAGATCCAAAGCTTGCCCTTAACCTCAGTGAACTGTCAAACCATGCTTTCTCCCTCAACTGAACATGTGCCACCATCCAACTTTTGTAAGACCTCATTAGAAACCAAGTTTAGACATGCATATCTGATGATATCACCATTTTGCCTTGAACTATACATAGCCATATCCTCTTGCAAAAGTCTTAAATTCTCTATTGAAGTTGGTGGATGGTTGAAGTTGAAGGGAAAACTGACTGCTTTTTTTAAAGGATCTGATTCTGTGCTGCTGATAAGCTCCAAGATGCCATTAATCCGGAACTGCTCCCATGACTCACTGAAGTAGTAACAAACCTGCAGACCATCTCCAACTTGTAATCAGTGCAGTCTTTCTTAGATGAGATGTCTATTGTTTCATAGCAACGAGTAAACAGCACTGAAACAAGGCGATGGTTGAATGCTCACAGAGAATTTCCAAGATAATTTCCTAAGGTAGTGGTGGAATTGGGATATAGAAGACAATGATCAACTGTGCTCACAAAGGGTATTAGAAAACAAGGCCCTCAACATCAAAATACCTCACCAAATGGACAGTGCTTCATTTCTTCAACCTGCACTACACAAGAGGACAACCAATCAAGCTTCACATCCTCCAAATGGTCTTTCCCAATGCAAAATGTCACATGCAATAGACTCTATAGAGCAACAATGCAGCAAACATACAAAAGGGTGCAGTCACCTGCCTTTTGGGAGCGGAAATCTGTGGTGAATTGCACCTTGTCAGTGCCATCTACAAATCCTCTGCATTGCAAACCTAAGCACATCACAACATATTCACAAAGAATAATAGTCCTCAACGACAAAGAAGAAGACAATGAACCAGCTACTTATGGAACTTCTCTAGTGAAATACAGTTTCTCCTCCACTCTCTAATAGGCCTAAAGCTTCCTCCTCAGAAACTTCGGACATTGACGATGGAATAACAGACTATACAAGAAATCCATGCTGGGATTCGTTGCCTAGGAATGCAAAGCAAATAGGGTGAAGCAGGGATCACAGAGAATTAATTCTTTCCATGATATTGATACATATTGTGATGCATTTCTGTTTGTGTACAGGATGCACTTTTAACACCTGAAAACAAGAGTCCGGTTGGCTGGCCTGCCATCAGCTCTCACAGTTGCCTGAACACACCATGACCATGGTCTCAGATGTTCCCACATTCATGATCATGACTGTGGACACTGTGAGACATTTGCCTCACTACATGTAGCTGGAGAAAAAACACATCAAGCATGCAATGAGCATTTGGGTTTTGAGTACACAAAACCCATTGCAAGAAGGTAGCAGCAGCTGCCACAAGCCTGCCATATGCAGATGGAATTGGAGATCCATATGAAGCTCATATATATTGATGGATCAATTTTGCAGGGTTTGAGGAGATGGACAGCAAGAGTAGTACCAGCTGCAGGTGCTGTGTATGTTTCAAGTGCTTATGACTCTGAAGTGCACTTTGCAAAATCTCCCTCCATGATCCAAGACTTGCCATGACTCTTCTTTCCTTTCCTTCAGTCGTTAATCTTCTGTGAAAACTCCAATCTGAACAACAACAACCACAAAACAAGACAAACAAATCAAACAAACAATCCAGCCTCAAATTGAGTTTGCATGATCTAGAAATCCTGAAAACACATGTGCTTTACAGAAGAAGAAACTGCTGCATGTAAAAAACAACCATGAGGAGAGACAAAGGATTGCAAACTTGGTAAGGACTTGCACACCTCTCAAAGTTTAAGGTAGTCGTGAGTTGGGAGTCGGGCAACAGATCGAGTCTACGTGTTGAGAATTCAGATTTTCCGAGATTGGCGAAAAAAGTCGCTAGCAAAGGAACGAGTCTTCCTTCCTCCGCAGATCAGAACAACTTTCTCAAGATTTTCTCGCAAGAGAGAAAAAAAACACGCCAGATCTCTCTTCTTCGAACTGCAACTGTGCTATTACAGGACGAGAGACCAGGTCATTTTTGTGTCGAACTGAGAAAACTCCTACCCTACTTCACAATCGCAGCAGCTCTGAAGACCTTTGGAGACGATGCAATAGCATGCAATGCTTTCTTCATCCAAGGGGTACACGAGGACGGCGAACAGGTGATCTGAGGGGAAACGCGGCAAAGACGAACACGAGATCAGATCGAACGCGACAAAGAGAGACGACACGGAGAGACAGAAACGAGCGAGCGAGCGAGCGAGAGAGAGAGAGTTGTGCTTAGCGCTGCTGCTCTACAGCTGCAATGGCACTCTCCCGTTTGCAATCCGCAAGCATTGTGGCAGGCTTCTCAGCTCTCTCTGGCTGGTGAGCACTCCTCTCTACCTTTCCCACTCTTGTTTTCCCATGCAGACTCGGCAGCAGCAGCAGCAGCATCATGATGATCATCACTTCCCTTATGTTTGTGTCTGCATCATTCTCACCCGTCTTGCACTTTCTGGGATTCCTGTGCTGCGTCATCAGATTTCGCCCTTCAACTTCTTCCTCTTCAATTTCGTTTTCTTCTCTCTCTCTCTCTCTCTCTCTCTCTCTCTCGCTAGGGTTTTGATTGACTGTGTGTAGTCAGATCAATCATTTGGCAAACTACTGAGCTCAAGGAGGTCCTCATTGACTGGTGTGTATTTCAGCAGAATTCTTTGGCAAAGGAATTTTCTGTTAGTATGAGCACTGATTATTGAAGAAATTTTTTCTGGATTTTGTTGTTGGGGTTGGGGGAAGAAGGTATGGGTTCATGTTTGGGAAGGAAGCAGCAAGGAAGGAGCTTGTAGACAAGATCAATGAGCTGAAGGACACCGTTCACAAGCTTCAGAGTGGCAACTGATGATTCAACAGACCATATACCCTCATGTAAGCACATCTTTCATGCTACAGGATTTTGGGTCTAGGGTTTAGGGTTTAGGGTGCAATGAAGTGAGAAAGAAAACTTCATCTGATCCCGTCCTTCTGTGCTCCCTGACCATGCTTGTCGTGACAGCAGGGTTTGAGTTTTGCTGTCAAGATTAGGAGATGGAGATATTTGGATTGTTGGTTGCAGTTTGGAAACCTCCCAATTCCTTTTTGAATATGTAGTTGTGGATCCTCTTGGTTTGAGAAGCAAGCACAATTGAAAGACAGGATATGTGTAAATCTCTTGCCTGCTGAGCTACTGTGTTATAAATTCAGTACACTCTCCTATCTCTTATCTTGTGAAACTTTTTTTTCCAATGGACTATAAGAGTGAATTGTCTTCTCTACAACTACTTTCTCTGAACATCCTTCCAATGGACAGGAAGAGCTTTGGTTATAATGGAAAGAGGGAGGCAGCAACAGTTATGTGGGATACAGTGGTTTACATTGCTTCACATGTTTAGTCTAGTGGTGCTTGCAGTAACAATTTGGACTCATGAACTCAATGGTGACTGACGTTGTGTTCGTAACATCCATTTGTTGCTCTTGGCCTGTCTGAATCCAAGGGTATAGGTTTGAAATCAATGGGTCTTGTGAGGAGGCCAAGTTTTGTTTTGATCTTGAATGACAGGCTACAGAATATGTCCTTGACTATGCTTCCCTCCTGCCTGCCTCTCTCTCTTTCTTCTCCCCATTTCTGTTTCTTTGTCCTTCTGGCCACAGATGTGTATAGCCATGATGTTAGCATGATATGACTACAATTGGGGCCAATCCTTGACACTTGAATATCAATCCATTTGACAGTATTTCTCCATAAATTTTAGTGGCAGTACTTGTTGGTTTATGTTATTGTTTTGATTGTGATTCTGTGTACATGAAGATTGATAAACTGGAATCAAACATTTTAAATTAGTGCAACTTATTGCTTTGGCTTATGACAACTTTATACTTGCTCTTGGTTTTTCTAGTTTAGAGTATTCCATGGCTATTCAGTTAAATTGTATTTGTTGTTTCTCTACTTGTCTGATATGCAACTCGTTTCCTCTCGGTGTTTAGGCAGGATTTTGTACTTTGTATTTTCCAGCACAGAATGTTTCAACTATGCACTGCAGTAGGTCTTGGTGGTGCTTCTGTGAGCAAATTGTAAAGTGATTCTAACATCATGCAAAATTTTCAGCTTCGGAGGGTGAAAATTCTGTGCTTCAAGGGGGCGAGTTTGTAGACTAGATATCAGGCCTGCTTATATTAGACTTTGATATTACTAGCAGATTGAAGTATTCAGAAGAAAATGGTTTTGTCATTCAGACACCCCTCAAAATGAAGCAGCTCAATCCCATGTATGTTCAGTTATGTATGTTAAGTGAGAAGATTTGACATGAAATGTGCAAGGATTGAGTCAACTTGCCAATATCTGTGTACAGTAGCCTTCATCATTGACTTCTGTAAAGATTTCAGTGACCCTGCAAAATATGCTGGTTTGGCTCAGCAAAATGGTTTCAGTGCAGCATTTTTGCAGAGTTTGCTGAGGCTGATAAAAGGTGTAGTGAAGTGTAACATCTCCCTGAGAAGAGTAATAAATATGATCTGATTGCTGCCCTGCATTTCTGATTGACCAATAATAGTGATTGTTCCAAGTGGTTTGCTTTTTATAGTCTCCCACCTTTTTGCAGTCCCAATTTTAGTTTTATAAGCAAGGTGGAGAAAAAGTAAATAATCATACAGAGTCACATACTGATGAGTGAGCACTGGTTGAGATTCTCTTAGAGCAGGTCCCAGGTAGTAGCAAATGCTCTGTACATTGGGGTGCTGAAGTGCAGCCTTCAAAGTGAATGAAAATGAGTTTGAACCTCTACATTTGCACACAACATGTTGCTGAAGTGCAGCCTTCAAAGTGAATGAAAATGAATTTGAACCTCTATATTTGCACACAATACAGTGGTCTCTGCAAGGCTCGGTAAAAACAATGACACTTCTAATTGGTCCAAGTGGTAGCATTACATAACCTCCCCTTATACTGTCTAATTGTGCACGCACATGGGTGGAGCTGGGGAAACATTTCACACTCTATGCTAGATGTGAAACAATGGTAGAGGCCCAAATATGGGGCTGCGGGTGGACCTGTGCTTGGCAAATTGTGAACCCTAGAAATCAATGTGGAAACATCTCCAAGTCTATCCAAAGTGTTACACTTGAAAAAGCTTACATCTGGGGAACCTTCGGTAAAAACAAGTGTTGCATTTCATTCAGGTTTTCTAGAACCATGCAAGATGAAATCTCCGACAGCAAAACTCAACCATAATGTTGTATAGTACTCAAGAGAGGCATAACTAATCCAAAAATTCCTCTAGATCATACTTTGATGCTGTAAAAAGGTTTTGAGGACAAGCTTCATGTAGTTTTAGTTTATTGCTGTCCAAGCAAGCATCTAAGTAGTTGTGACCTCGCGCACTCTGGAATGTTGCACCATCAGTGCAAGCAATCTACAATGCATTCATAAACTAGGAAAATGCAATGCAAACTGTCAAATCTGCTACAAGATTTCCAATAGTAACCTGACAGCCAGAAAAAATTATGTACAGAGACTTGCTGAGAAATGTGAAAAGGTTAGCTAGATCTCAAAACAAACTATTATTCTTCCAAATGCTTGTCCTACTCTTCAAGGGAGGTCCCACATTTCTAGCTTTGAAAAATGGAAGATTTCCCACTTGGGTTAGATCCACATGCACCACTAAGGGCAGAAAAAAACAGCATCTCTTCAATTTGCAAGTAACACAAGGTAGATAGCCCCACTTTCTACCCAAGATGATCAATTTACAAACCTCTAATCTGGAGGCAAAGAATTTCTGCAGCTCCATTTGTACACTCAGTGTCAGCGTCTTCGACTAACAAAAAACTCATAGTCTAGATGCTTTGATCCTGGGTTTGTGGTTGACAGCCCCTGTGCCATTGCAGCTGCCCCAGCCTACATACAGAGAAATATCATGAAAGAGTTTGGGTCACTACTTCATTGTTGTTAACACATCCACTGTGAGTGCAATTCAGGCAAAAAAGAGAGGGGGAAAGGCAGGCAAAGTTTTAAAGGCACGAAAATTCACCTGCAGAGATTGCAAGCGCTGCTTTAAAATCAGAGTAGAGTCCAACACTGCATTCCCCTCAGTCCTACTCTGGTCACTTTGTGACCTTGCAATAGGTCCAAGTGATAACCATCCTTCAAACTGCCAAACATGGAAAAGACATAAGTATCAATACACTTCTGATGCACAAAATACTCACTGCTTCAGATGCGCTTCAGATGTCCACATATGGGATATTGACGAGGAAATAGTGAAGTTCATAATTCCTTGTCTTGTTGACCAATTTAGAAACCCAACCCATGATCTTTCACAAACAACAGCAAGTGTTCAAAGAAAGAGATAATAAAAACCTGTGTATTGTAGGACTCCAACCCAACTACAGGGAAGGAGAGGCCTTCCTGAAGAAGACCAGCATATTGACCCAGCTTCTTGTCACTAGGGATACAATGGCCCAATGAATGATATGTCAAGAAGACAGATCTTAATGGACCATCAGATATCCTGTAAATAGGGTACCAGGCGACTGCAAACCTGTCCATGTCAGTGATAAGATCAGCAATGTGAAGGCAACATGATATGGTTAGCAAAAGTGAGAGACTTAGGAATCACAATCTAATTACAACCTACTGTCACTGTTAAAGGTTCCAGCCAATTTTGGCTGGTTCAGACAAAATGGCATGAAACAGGGATAATGAAAGTGCAAATGAAGTTAAATTGTGCTCTTTCAGATGTAGCAGAATGCCCTTAGTTGTGGGGATGGCATACCAGGAGGCAGGATGCAGGTCATGAATGAAGGCACTACCCAGAATGCTGGGATCACCATAACTCAATCCACTAGTGCTAGCCCCACCTTCTATTAGCTCCTGTACCCTGCATTCAAAGACTCTGTCACACAAACATGCCAAGGTTGCATACAAGAGCAACTTGGAATATCTCCTTGCAGTAATGTCAATCATGTCTTTGAAATTACATCACAACTCTAACAGTCAGAGAACTTCATTTAAAGAACTTACTTTTGAAGCAACGGCAGCCGCTGGGAAGGTGGATCCTGCTCGAAGAACTCATAGACAAGGTGGGCACTTGTCTCTTGATCAGTATGTCTACTTTGCATTGGAGGCAAATCACTTGTTTCTGGGAAGTCATTCTTCCCCAGTTTTGGGCTTGGTGTAGCCAGTTCCTCCTTTCCAACCATACCAACCTTTTTAAGCCTGCAGCCTTTCAAGGTGAAGAGCTGTACTCCAGAGAGGTAGGGCACAAAATAAGCCAGGAAATTCTTTTCCTCATCCCTGTTACGTAACAAGTCACGAGCCTTTACTTCAACCCCATAGTTACTGGGCTCTAAATACCACTGCCAAACAGCACTCAAGGGAACACTAGGAACCCTACATTGACATTCCTGGCTGGAACCAGGGGCTCTGCAACACCAGCCCGTTGTAAAGTCACATGAGCTACTTGGCGGACCAGAGGGTATCTCTTTTGCCTGTTGTGGAACTGTTGGAGCTACAGCATGCAAAACCCTCTCAAATTCAGCTATTGGAGCCCCAATTTTGGTAGCAGCTTCTTCCGAAGCCTGCCTCCCTTGGCTTGAAACCTGAATGGCATCCCTCAGTAAGGAAATCAGTTGCTCAGTCCTGAAGTCAACAGTCCTTTCTATCACAGGTGATGATGATCCTGAGCCCACTGTTTCAGTTGAGCCTAGCCTCTCATTGTCATAGCCTTGCTTGGTAAGCCTATGCAACTGCAATGGCTCAAGAGGCACTCTGTGGAGAGGTACTGACTTCAACTTGACTTTTCCTGACCCACCTAGATTTTCACCTAGATGTGCAATTCCTTCAGCACTTGATAGCTTAACTTGTGCAAGGGCTTGGGGCTTTGGCAATTCTAAGTCTACAATCTCATGAAGATTATTCCCTTCTCTCTGAGGTCCTTTGCATGAGGAGGCTCCCTTCATCTTAGTCTCTCCCTGGGATGTGGTTTTCTCTGTATCCTTCACATTGTTACAGCTACTTGCATGCACAACCAGAGCTGGAGCTCCACCCATTGTTCTTTGCTCACTACTACCCTGCAATTTCCGAGCCCCTGCAGCACCCTTATCTACTGGGACCCATTTTTGGGTAGGGGACATCACAGCTGCACATTCTTTATCTCCCCCACATTTCTCAAAGACTTTCCTATCCTGTTCAGTAATAATCTGCCTCCCTCCTCTCCATCGCTGAGTACTCTCCTCCAAGCTTGATTGGCTACTAGCAGCTACTCCATTTCGATGCCTTGGCATAGCTGATGCTGCTGAGGAATCTAGATATGCAGTAGAAGAAGATTCAGCCAGATTGGAAACCTCAGCCTTGCTTGGGTGGCTGCAAGGTGTGTTGTGATGAGCAGATAGGGTGACATTTGGAGGTGGGATGTGGAGGGTATTTGAATCCTTGTTGGTAACAGGATTGTGCTGAAGTAAGTGATCATTCAAGGGAGGTACTGCCACATTCTTACCTCCCCTAACATGATCAGAAGGATAAGGTACTTCAGGTGTGCCCTTTAGTGTAAACAGTTGCTGCTTGTTGTTTCCAGAAAGAAACAAGTTTTCCTTCTTCACCCAAGTTGCTTTCCCTGATTCTTGGCTGTGATTGATTGCTCCACCTGGAAGAGACAATTCCCTTAATCTCTGTTGTGAAGGGATACCTCCATTACTGGTAGCAAAATCTGAAGCTACAATTCCAATGTTCTGTTCAGATTTTGGACTAGAATCACTTGAAGCAACAGCTTTACAGTTGGAGGCTTCCAGAGGGTGTGAGTTCTCCTTCCTTCTGGGATTCTGATGAGAATGCGTAGATGTGGTTTCTTTGCTTACAGGACTCTCAGATGTAAGACTCCCATTGCTGTAGACTGCAGTTGCAACAGGCTTTGAGGGAAGGGTAACCTCAAAATTACTTCCAGTAGTTGCAGTACTGTGGCACTGTGCTTGATGGTGAGATTCTTCACATGTGTTTGCTTCACTAGACACACCAGTTGGCAGATGGATTGGCTCATCAACAAGTGCTTCATCCTCATGAAGATTTTGCTTGACCTTCCAGACTGTATGTTTGTTCTCTTTGCCAATGGGACTGATATTTGGTGTAGATGCCACAGCACCATAGCCATGACCATTCAGCAGTATGTTACCAACTCCATTGTTAGCAATTTGCCACACCCTGTGGTCTGAAGAACTACTACTGGCTTTCCTTCTCTGAGAGTAAAGCTCACTACCAAACAAATTGATGTCCTTTGGGTGCCCATCCACCTCTCCTGGTCCCATCCTCTCTTTATTTCCCATCCCTGTTCTACCCTCACAATGCTCCTCTCTTTGGTAATCCCTATCAACCCCAACATCACTGCCAGAACTTCTACCCCCTTTCCCAATACCACAATTGCCACCCACAAAGCAAAACCCTACACTGTTGTCAGGTTCACTTCCTTGGCTACTCCTGACATTCAGTTGAGTGCAACCTCCTCTGTGATCATCAGAGACTCTTGTACATACTTTGCTCCCATTGCTCTTAGGGGTGGCAGCATCACTGGCTCCAGTGTTATGATGACCACAAACACTTACTTTCATGTCCTGGAGATATTCAGAACTCCTTTGTAACTCTGTACACACCAGAGTTTCAGAGGCTTTGCCAGACCTTGAGGAGCTGAGCAAAGCTACAGAACCCTCATTCCTTCCCACCCTGCTTACACAATCCTTTCCTGCTGCCTGATCATGCTGATAACTGTCAATACACATGAGAGCTGGAAATTTTTCCAGCGTTCCAGTAGATGAATAAACCTCCTTCAGAAACTCATAAGGTGCAAACCTGCCAGACTTCACACAGTAGGCAGCTGCTTTCAAGAGTCCATTGTGTAACTCCTTTTCAGCTTTTGCTTTACCACTACGTGTGTAACAGGTGTGGCCTCTTGTGCCATCATAATCAGAACAGGCTCCTGGAGATTCAATTGCTCCATCAAGGAGCTTTCTCTTCCAGTATGCATAGCGTGCTCCCCAGCACCTTTGCTGAGAACATAATTTGGTGTCTACCTCTTCAGCACAATCAGTGTTTGTCTCCGCTAAGCTACAATCCTTATCCGTGAATTGTGAACTAGTACGAATGCTCCTGCTTGAAGGCAATCCCTTTCCAATGTTAGATACATGGTACATATCCTTGATGTCCTCATTCATGCTTGCTTCACTACATGAGGGATCAGCTGGTTGCATCCTTGTGATAGCCTCATTCTTGGTGATGGTAGGCAAAGCATTTGCACAGGTTGGATCTGGAAGGACAGGCTCCTCTGCAGGTTTTGGGACCAAGCTTTCACCATCCTCTACTGTAGCTGTGTTATTCTTTCTCCTTCCCCTTTTCTTCTTTTTCTTCTTCTTCTTCGAGAGCTTGGTGGAAGAACCTTTTCTTGAAGGCAAACGTGGACCTGCTGCCTCTGATTCACATACAACCTCCACCCCTGCAGGAGAGAGTCAAAAACAATTAAGAGGCTGTTGCCAACTTAAATGCTGAAAACAAACCAACAATGTCCTCACCTGTCAACAAGATCATGATGAGCAAATTATGCTAAAGTCAAGGATGGAACCAACCTGTCGCAGCGCCTAATGAAGATGTCTCCAGCTCCTGAGAGGTTGCAACGGGATGTTGCTGTTCTGTAAGTTGGAACTCTCGTACTCGTTTTGCAGATTGAGCTCCAACAGTTTGATCTTTCAAAACCCTTTGCACACGAGACTGGTTCAAAGATGTCTTCTGACTACTGCGATGAGCTTGTTCTGCACATTTGTCCAAGTCTAAATGGGAGGGGGAGAGGCAAAAGAGTTCAGAGTGATTTTCAGGTGAATTTGGGCTTCCAGACTTTCTTTCCTGTTCTAGTTGGCATGCTGATACTGGTGACACCAGCTGTTCAAACTTTTTTCGAGTGTCCACAGGAACACTTATCACTTTAACCACTACACATCTGCAACGCACAGACAATTCAAGGAATGGTTGAGTGAATGACATAGTTTAAAGACAAAGGCATCTTGAAGTCTTTAAATTACATAGACAATGTGACAATGCAGTGTCACAGGCTGCTTACTTGAGACGAGCTGCTTCATTTGAAACAACAGCTGTGATCTCATCCTGGGGAAACAGGGCCATCAAGTCAGTCTTGAGAATCAGAATGTGTTGCAGTCACAGTAGACAGAAGCTAACAACAAATACTCAATGGTCCTTAGGTATTTCATATCTAGCTTATCCATCACATGAAAATATGTTAAGTATAAAACAACTGAAGAGCTGTCTCTCAAGTAGTGAAATGAAGGAAAGAGAACCTTGCCACAGGGAATGAAGTGATCTTGCTGCTCACGGGTCAGGAAAATTGAATGAGAGCGCCCATTATGGTCAGCTAAAAACTCATCGTCTCTTCCCACCGATCCCTTCCCAACAGTCTGGCTCCTAAGTCCCCGGCGGTGGTGCACTTGTTGGCTTTGTCTATACTGTTCCTGTTTCCAGAGGTCCTCATGATTGGAAGAACACTTGAAGAAGATACTAATGAATACTCCTAATGCTCAATACATGGTACAAAGGTAATGCTACTGTCCAACTTGTCTCTGCCCAAATATAATTAGAATATCTTCTTCACAAAAATGACAGTAGTGTGAGCTTGGATTGTCTTGACCCCAAAAGTAAAAGTTAGGAAGCTCACTTTCTGTTGAAGCATGGATAGCTGGGCATGAACTTCTGTCCCATTCATTTGATAGCCAAAAAGAAGGGCCTCCCTGATTCCTTCCAAGTGACCTATTAAATCAATGCGGTAGTTGCTGTATTTCTCAATCTGCCAGATGAATGAAAAGTTCAGCAGCCAGGAAATCAGTTCAGCATAGCATGGCAGATAAACTGAGAAAAGTTCCTACTTGTGAGAACCCACCTGTGACCCTACACTCACACAGATACTACTTGGGGCATCATGAGTTGTAAGCAGTTTAACTCTGAAAGATCAAAATGCTGACCTCAAGAAAAAGCTTAATTGGGTTCTTGTTGCTTTTGCTGGTAACCTTTGGTGTAGTCCCCAATTGACCGACTGCTGGGATCCACTTGTCAAATGACAAGTAAAAGACGTCACATGGGACTGCACACCACATTCATCACAACAGAATGAATGTTAGACATCACTTGAGATGAAGAAGAGACAGACATATTTATGAAAATGCCACTCTAATTCTACTCAATGTGGTCATTTTGAGGTCCCACTTGATCTGGGAAATCCCTCAAAAGGATTTACACCTCAAACAGACCACATTGAATAGAATTACTTGAACCCCCAATCTGCAAGGTGCTAGCACATGGGGAACTCATCTTTTCTATTCTGACTGGCAAACTACTCTGACCATTTACTAGATGAACTAGCAACCACCTGCTAAACACCTGCAACAATATTGAGCATGCATATTTTCAATCCTTTCTTCAGCAATGACAAAGACACAATGTGCTCACAGCAGTTACTCTTCAAGATGCCGCATCGAATGGCAGGTCATTGTAAGATGCTGCATATACAGATCTCTAATGCTGAACAATTCTCTCATCTCAAGAGTTTCCCAAGACACCACATATATACAAGTAAAGGACAGAAAAAGGGGTAAAGGACTTACTTCCTATATCACGAAGCTCATGAGCTGTCTGGCAGTAAAGCCTGGAATCTGACTGTTCACTCTCAGCAACCACCTATGTCCCACACACAGAACCCTTTCAATGGAATTTTGAAGAACTTTGTCTGAACTACACATCAACATCAGATCCAATGTAACTGATCAAGCAAACACAAAATTGCTTATTTGATACTTTGCACCCTTGATAAGATGTGAAAAATTGCAAGAACCTAATTCAAAACTCAAACTCACCAAAGGATTCTTCAAGCTCCCCACTATTTTATTGTTACACCTCAAAATTGCTTGCCAAGTCTTCAAGTCCTTGATTAGATCTGCTGCTGCTGCTGCCTGGTGTTCAAGCCTGTCTCCGCAAGTGCCTCCCTTTGACCTCAACAATGGGCCTTCTTCCAATTCTTGGTGTGTTACTGGACATGCAAATGTGAGACGCTGCTGTGCTATAGGTAATCCGTCTTTGCCCTGTGATGTGCAGATGCACTAATATCACTGATTTCTCATGCTGAATTTCAATATTTTTCACTATAGAACCCCTGTTTCTCTCTAAGACTTTGATTAGCTTCCCCTCTTCAAAAAGTTAGAGTTGAAGCAAGAAGGCAACCCTATAACCATGTCTACAAAAAAAGGGAAACAAAAAAGAGAGAAATTGGACCTGAATCTGTCGTTTCCAGGTCTCAACAAATGCTGCTGGATCCAACAAAACCTGCCAAAAAAACCAGACAATCTCAATTTCTCTCACTGTACAGACACTTTCTGAATGAAGAAAAGACATGAAAGACAAACAGGATAGACAAGAATGCACCTATTCATTGATAACAGAGTCACAAGATCCCAATGTGGGTTCTTTACCGAGTATAGAGCTGCAGCTCTACTCTAAAGTTCTATGGGCAAGCTCACAGTGCTGGCCTTTTGACCACAAAAATAAAGAATAGCACCAATTGCACCTTACTGTACAACCCTTAGTGAGAGATGGACTCTAAAGTGCAGTTGTCAAAGTGCCAAACCTGGATCAGGAACAAACCCTAAAACACAGTTCCAGAAATCGATGCTTTCCAGATGGTAGCAATGGATGACTAGCAGTGCTCTCCAAATAAGGTTACATCATCATCCAAGACCAAGGATTGTATCTGGTTTGGAGTTCTATGCTTATTAGCAGCAGCAGTTAGGGGACAAAAATGGAAAAATCTTCTTAACACCATAACTCTTCATTTCCATCTGCCTTCTTTCCACAGAAACAAATGTTGAGGCCTGCCATAACAGGAGGTAAAATAGCTGCCAAAACCTTCCCTTGAAGATTTGGAAGCTGCATTTCTGAGCAACTAGTCAACCTAGTTGTAGCTTGGTTGACAACAAGAATTCATCAACAGTATAATCCACCTGCCTGGCAGGAATTGAATCCATGGCTAGTTACATTTGCAAGGTCACCAGGAGCCCTGAAGTATCACTGTGTGCTCAGATTGATACTTGAATATGCCCAAAAATCCAAAAAGCAGACAAAGAGGAAAACCCTAGTTTTCTTTTCCCGTTCTCACTGCCATTCAGTTGTAGGCTGAGAGCATGTGCTGTGCTCTCAATTTCTGGTTGAATTCTGTTCCAGTGCAGTGCACAATCTCATACCTAGCCGATGACAAAGGACGGAGTCAAAAAGCTCCAACAAAGACCCAAGCTCGAGTACAAACAGATTGAATGTGGTTACAGGGACGATGATCCAAAACCCTCGTGCAGAGAGGTAGGAGTACATCAGATAACGACTTCTTCACAGGACAGTGAACACCGCCATCCCAAAGGCATGCTCCAGACACCTCAAAGCTCAAGTTAGCATAATAACGCATTGTGGCTAACGGCGATGGATGGATTATATAAGAGCTCATGCAAAGAGTATGCAAGCTTCCCCAGGAAATGCTGCCAAAACCGATTGAAAAGGGGGTGTAAAAAAGGTGCAAAACATGGGAGAGGCAATGGGAGATAATACTCACTGTAGACGACTTGGAGTGTGCCCACCACCTTGACTCCCCTTCCTGCTTGCCCATCTACTAAACTGTCTACCAGACTCCCATTCCCTCTCCCTCTCTGTGGCCGATTCCGCTGCTCACAGATCGGCTCCCTCGCTGCTCCCTTCACCTTCCTGCTTGCACCCAGCTTCAAACCTAGAAAATGTAACCAGGCACGCACAACCGCCTCCCTCCGGACGCAAAGAAACGTCCGCAACTTCGCAGCATAGATATCAGGAACAAAAGAACACAACTACAGAGAGACAACTCGATGCACAAACAGAACCCGGGTGAAAGATGAAAAAGAGAAAGCACCGGGGAGAGAGGAACAAGAGAAATGGTTTCCGGAGGCCAAATAGACCTCCAATTATTTTCAGAAAAATCGAGAAAAAGGATGAATCGGGCGCGGATGTCAGTGGTGGAACAGAGCAACAATCCTCACGCATAGGAAAAATCAGGGTAAAGATTCACGATGCAACAAGTCCGATCGAGGAAGACGAAGAAGAGTTGTGATGCGGCAACGGCGTACACGAACGCTCGGGGGCTGGGTAGGTTACGCAGCGAGAGAGGGGGAGGGAGAGAGAAGGGGTCCCTGTCGCCACTTTCTGGCAATTTATTTTCCTTAAATTTTTTCAATACTGGTGAAACCCTTGACCAGCAATAAGAGATCTGTGTGACTCGTGTCAAAACTTCTTCCTTTGAAGCTGCTGCTGCTTCTTCATCATTTTTGTTGGCTTCTCTACCGAGAGAGACCCCCTTTTCAAGTGGTCCCACATTTTGCAAAATGTTCATCAGTTTTTGTTGTTATAAGTTGTCTTTCCATCCATTAGGTTGCTGTGATCACACGATCCACCTCAAGTTCTAGCTTTACATTTGTTCCATTAGTTGTGCTTGGAATCAGCTCACAACTCTTCTTTGTTATGGTTGATTGTCATTTGTCATTTCATAGCCATGAGTCCTCTTTGCAGAAGGTCTTTAGCTGATTTTTGGTGATTGTTTGCTTCTTTTTTTTTTTTGGGTTGTGTCTATTTGTTTTCTCATTTGTCTTGTACTTTTGATGGATGGGTTTTCATCCTTGATTTTTTATTTACAGGATTTTTCTATCTTCTTTTTTTTCTACCTATTTTTTCTTTATTTTCTTTAGTGATAAAATTTTGACCAAAAAAAAAATTAAAACTTCAAAAATTATGTGACTTCAAAGGTTTTCTATCACCATAAGTGAGAAAAAAAAAGTAAAAAGGTTCGGATTTTTATTCTTGGTTTTCAATGTGGAGCCAAAATATAGATAGAAAGGATGATTGAAGATTTGTATTTCATAACTGATTAATAGCCAGGTTTGGCTAAATCTTCTTAAGGATGATTGTCACTTTTTCTCCATCTTCCAATGGATGATAGTCACTTTGGCAACAAACAAAAATTCTTAAAAAAAAATACTAAACCTTAGCCTACCAATCAAGTAGGGATGTAAAAAGTTGTGAGTCAAACTATGAATCATTTAAAGTACAATGAACCCAAGTACAATTACCATTTGGTAGTCACATTATGACCCTTGCCATTACAATTTGCCCATCTTATATATTAAAGTTACATGTTTGTCTGTCTGTCTAGGCAGTTTCTGGGCATTGCCCGGACCTTTGTTTTTTTTTTTTTTTTTTTTTTTTTTTTTTTTTTTTTTTTTTTTTTTTTTTTTTTTTTTTTTTTTTTTTTTTTTTTTTTTTTTTTTTTTTTT
>Ga0116227_10006191_pt1 | contig 24468 bp, 20 predicted proteins | sample S1TSphgellanicum_FD_89693 | JGI IMG/M metagenome (GOLD analysis project Ga0116227, IMG submission 89693) | Host-associated microbial communities from peat moss isolated from Minnesota, USA - S1T2_Fb - Sphagnum magellanicum MG | ecosystem: Host-associated > Plants > Peat moss > Unclassified... | reverse complement strand
CCTAAAAATCTGGCAATCTGAAAAAAAATTCTTCAAAATCTGGCAAGTTTGGGTCTTCTTGTTGAAATCATATTTTTCAGCTCAAATTTTAGCAAAAATTCATCAAAAATAAAAGACATTGCAAGAAGGTGGAAATGATTAATAGGTCACATCAACCCTTTAACTCAACTTGAAAAATCAATTTGGCACCTTTCCTCAGATCATGTTTGAGATTTTGCAAGATTTATTATTTGGTGGGAGATGCTAAATACCCCTAACAAGCTCTATCTGGACCAGAGTTTCTTTTTTTTTTGGTGGAAATTTTTTTTCCAAAAAATAAAAAATTAGTCAAATATTCCCTTTTTAAAAAACACCAAAATTTTCTTTAAAATCACCAATTTTCTACACATTGTTCAAGCAAGTAACCAGGATACAAAAAGATTATCTACTTTCACAGCTGGTCTATAGCCAAATATGGCTAAATCACCTTGTGGATGATAGGCAGCAGTGCCACAACCTCCAAAAAAATTGTTAAAAAAAACACACTGATCCGGGCTTGTCTTTTTCCACCCTGTGTGACTCTGCCTGATTCTGTCCAGTTCTGGCAAGCGGGATAAAAAATAACATATCTGGTCCCGCCTACTCGCACAGAAAAATGTATTTTATTATGCCTTGGAAATAATTTGCAGGGCTTTTGTACAGGGGAGCACTATTTATGTCGGGTAGAAAACTCGTCGGTACTGGAAGCTTGTTTAAGTAAATTTTCAACATAGTTCATTGAGATCGGAAGTGAAACGTTTTTCATCCTACTACTTGGCATCCAACAGTGCGGATGGGCGTTATTATCACATCCATAGACAGCTGATTGCTGCGTTAGTAATGTGCGAGCGAGAAAGACGGGTTTTCGTTGCTGTTTTGTAGAAAAACTAATCCGTACCGGAATCAACGAAGTAATTGTTCAATAGAGTTCATTCAGATCGGAAGCAAACAGTTTCTCATCTTACTACTTGGCATTTAACGGTGCGGATGGGTTTCATTATCGCATCCATAGACAGCTTGATTGCTGCGTTAGTAATGTGGGAACGGAGAGAACGGGTTTTCGTTGCTGTTTTTTACAAAACTAGTCGGTACTGGAAGCATCGAAGTGATTCTTCAATAGAGTTCATTCAGATCGGCCGCAAACAGTTTCTCATCCAACTACTTGGCATCCAGCAATATTGGACGGGCGTCATTATCGCATCCATAGACAGGTGATTGCTGCGTTAGTAATGTGGGAACGGAGAGGGCGGGTTTTTTGTTGCTGTTTTGTACAAACCTAGTCGGTACCGGAAGCAACGAAGTGATTCTTCAATAGAGTTCATTCAGATCGGCCGCAAACAGTTTCTCATCCAACTACTTGGCATCCAGCAATGTTGGATGGGCGTCATTATCGCATCCATAGACAGCTGATTGCTGCTTTAGTAATGTGGGGGAACGGAGAGGACGGAATTTCGTTGCTGTTTTGAAACCCTAATTCTGGCGCTCGAGCTCTTGGCTTGCTTGCGCCTTGTAATGAGAGTGCCTCAGGCAGATCTTCTCAGCGCTCTTTGCACTGAATCCGCACTGGATCTCATGCTTCGTTGCAGTAAGGATCAGAGGGAGAAAAGAGACGGAGAGAAGAAAGGGTGTCTGGAATGGACTCGGTTGCAACTTTGCTCTATCTCAGTAGCTCCTCCGAGGACGATGATGATGATCACGCTTCTGTACAAGCTCTGAGCAACTCCAACTTGAAGAGATCCAGGTCGTGGCAGATGGTGGACGTGGACGACGATTTGATGATAGTTGAGAGGCCGGCGGAGCTTAAAGTGCGCAGCAGCAGGGACAGAGTAAGGTCGGTAAGGAGTAGTGTTGTTGTTGTCGATGACGATGATTGCTGCATCCTGGACAATGATCCCGATGCGTCAGCCACAGGAGCAGCCGTGGCTGCCGGTGCAGATTTCGACTCAGAGGAGCTTGTTATGACCGGGGAAACTGGACCTGTAAGCCTCCCTTTCTTTTCAGTATCTGTTTGGTGTTTCATGCAAGAAAATGTGGAATTTTCGTGCTCTGGATAGGGGAAGTTATTGCCCAATTAGGGTTTAACTCAGGGATGATTACGCTCAGTTCCTTGATCGTGTAAGCGTTAGTTAGTGGATATTTCTGGTACAATCTGTCGTGTGTGTAGGCTTTTATTGTCTCATTACCAGGTTTGTTTCTCTGGATGCTCTCTGGTTTGAGTAGTGGAACTGGTAGCTGTTGAATTTTCTGTGCATAGCAATTGTTGATGTTCCTTCTGCACGTTGATGGATTGTGGTCTAAGTGACACAACATGGTACCTCATGTCAAAGCAGCTGTATGTCATGCCAATTCTGGAGTACTATGCAGGATGGATGTGCACAGTTTATTTTAATCTTTTGCACAGCTTGATGGTACAGCCATTGATTTATGTTCTTCAGTATTTAGCTGAAGGTGCTTGTCCTTTGCAGGTTGCATGCAGGGATTTTCCACATGCCAGACACTTGTGTGTCCACTTTCCATTTAAGACCAGCCTTCATGTTAAATACTGCACACAAGTGAGCATCTCCAAGCCAATAAGAAGAGTCCTGGAATTAACCTGTCCACTTTCAGCACTCAAATAAATGAAGGAAATGCTGATGTGTACATTTCTCCTTAACAGAAACAGAGATTAGTATCAGTTAGGTTCCAGATAACTGTTTTGAGTTTGCTCTTTCACATAAGCTTTTTGTCTTTCGATCTGCAGCATTGGGGGCTGGTGTGTCCTGCTTCCTTGCTTGGACAGTGTTGCTGTTTGTTGTTAGTATCTCTGGTGATCCGGGGTCATGAGTGTGCTCAAGCATAGTGGAATCATGCATTATGGTGAACCTCAACATTTGAGGGGGTTGATTGCTGATGCATCAAGTTGGTGGGGGATGCAGTGTCACTGCTATGTCTGTGACAAGCAAGCACCCTGTTTTGAGTGGGGTGATGGAAATCAATGGGGTGACCACTGTCATGCCTCAGACAAAGATGCAAAGTGGATTGCTCTTAGAAAGCTAACCAAGTCACTACCACCTCCTCAACCTCGTCCACCTCCTCCTATGAGCACAGTGGTGACCAGCACAGGTTTAGGTTCCTTGTGGGCAACTTCAGGTGACAGAAGTCAAACTGCAACCACAGCAGCCCCTGTGGTACCCACATTCTCAGGTGAGAAAGAATTGAACCTTTTAGAAATACTTGGAGGAAATTATTTCTTTTTTAATCAGCGAAAGCCTTTTTTTTGGACACTTCTTGAGTTTTCAGAATTTTTCAATGGTAAGTAGTAAATAGTTCTGACCTCTGCTTGTGTCATTGGATATAAGGAAGTAAATCCACATTAGCTCTCCAAAGTGGTGTGTAGATTTGCCCTTTCTGTGATCACACAGAGATATGATTCAGAAAATTGAACTGTGAATGTCTATGAAGACATATCCTGGCTTTATAAGTTTTCCTGAGTTTTTTGCTGCCTTCAGGGCTGATGTTCTCTCCTAACCAATCAAAGTTATTGCCCATATATGTATCTGTAGCTTTCACTTGGAATTTGATAAAGGAGATGTGGTGGGTAAGGTGGTGTGAACCAGAACCAGGTGAATGTAAGTGCTGCTCCTCAGCCAAGCATATTACCTTCAGGGACATCTCGAAGATTGCCTGCAACCCTTTCTTCCAGTGAGGGCAGGAAAAGGTGTTTTCATCAGGGAAGAAGGACAAGGGGAAAAGGGTCTCATTCCAAATTCACCCAACCCCTCCATGCTGCAGTGAAGGCATCTCAAGTTTATTCAAATGAGGGTTTTCAGGAGTACTCTTATCTTCCAAGATCTTACTCAATGCCTGTGGGAAGGTATGCAGGGGAAAGTTTGCATATTCCACAATCATTAGAGCCATCTCGTCAATCATTGCAGGGTACCACTGTGGCTTCTCCTCATCTTTCCCCTAGTCTAGCATCAGGCCTGTTGCCTTCTGATGGGTTCCATGGAAACAGTGCTCTAGAGTCAGGTGTGCCAAATGCTGATTCCCATATGGTGGTACAAAGGACATTGGGTCATCATTATGTAACTGGCGGTGCTAGGATAGACCAACCAGTTGGTAATGTGCAGATACCTCCTTTATACACTGGTTACAGCCCTGTTTCTTCATCAGTAACTGATCCTTATGCCGTTCCAGGTTCAGGAAACATGGATCAGCAGTTTGTGCATCACGCTGATACACCTTGTTTCCAAAGACCAAATGAACCCCCTGTTAACTTAGGCAATATTGATATTCTTGCTCGACCCCCTCAAGGATGGACTGTAGATGCGGCATCCTCATTTGAAGAGTTCCACAATGGATTAGGCATGCTACATGGCACTGTTGATGAAGGCCAGGAAGCTTCAGTCTCACTACAAGACGTCCTTGAACAATTGGGTAGTGACGAGCTATGGACTGATTTTCCAGATGTTAGATTCTGAATGCCTGTATGATCCAGGCTGCTTTCTCCAAACCTGAATTTCATGGCTATATCCTTGAGAAGAATTTGATGGAAGGCATTCCTTGTCAGGGACAGCATTGTGCCAACCATGCTGCTGAAACTCAGCAGGCTTTGGTCCCATTCATCTGGGATTTTGCGGTTGACTTCTTCAAGGCAGAGGAAGCACCTTTCATTCAGCTCATTTTCTCTCAGGTCAGGTTTTCCATCTCCCCACATGTCAATGTTTGCACTTTAAAAAAATTTATGAAAACTAGGGTCCTCTGTATCTGGAATCATGTTGGATATGGATGATGTGTGATTGTATTGCTGCATTATGTTTGTGTTCTATCACATAACCTATCAATATCTCTTGTCCTTCAAATAGATCCTCTTTACATATGAGCAACACTCTGGCAATTTATGCAGCAAAATAGTAATAGTGGGTTGATGCATATGAATAGGATGACTGTTCTGAACATCAGGGTCAAACTGAAGATTATCAAAATAACTCATGTAATGTTGATGTTATGAATGATTCTCTCTGATGTTGCAGAAACTAGATATATATGTATGTCATAGCTTGCTGTCACTTAAGGACAAAGCCCTAGCAGCCTATCACTATGGTGATGTTACGTGTGTTCCACGTTTGCTTGCTTTAGGAAAGCTAAGTAAAAGCATATTGAGAGACTTTTCAGGTGCAAGTGCTGCTGTTTGACATCTTGAAGATCTGACAAAACTTTTCATGCCTAACTTTGCAGGTGAATGAGAGAGTTCCCAACCTACTGGTGTCTGTTTCTCTTGGACAGCTGATTTGCCGGTTTACTGCCAAGAAGGGAAGGTGCATTGCTAAGAAAAACCTATGTTGCTCAATCAACAGACTTGGAAGGGGATCACTGAATTTCAACTTGATCTCAGGTACAAGAAGAGGCCTGACTTAAATTGACCCTTTTTCAGTCGGTATGTACAAAGCAATTTGCACCTGGGCTTTGAAAATGCAAGCATGTGCTGTTTTTATCTTTTTGGCTCTTTGTTGACAGCTGGAAGTTTGTCTATTCATGTCACAGCAACAACACTGTCACATGTGTGTTATCTCTTTTTTGTCAAAAATTTAGTCACTGCTGTTGTTAATCCAGATCACAACTATGGTGTACCCTAAGCATTATTGATTCAGTTGTCTTAGTGTCCTGTCTGGTTATTAGCTGTTACAACCACAACACAAGCATAGAAGTGAATTTGGATTTTGTTTAACTGCAAAATGATCCATATTTGCATTTTAATGAAGGAGGGAGTCCTTTGTTGTCAACTCCCATTGGGAAGTTAAACCCATTACATGATTTTACAAGTGTTTCGTGAGTCTTGGACATGTGCAAGTGAGACCTCAAATGAGGCCATCTACACCCCACTTTGTTATGCTACAATTTTTATCACATGTGATCCACCAATCTAAACCATATGATTGAAGTCATTGTACTTCAATTACAAAGGTGTAGCATAGCTAGGGTGGACATGCAGGATCCCATCTGAACTTCAAAGTGAAGTACAGTAGGCTTACAGTAGTCTTACTATGAGAGTCCTGTCTAGGTAACATTGACACTAATACACAAGATCTCTAGAAGAGGACCATTGGTAGTGCAAAGGGAAGAGGTTTCCCCCTGCAATTTTTTGTGTAACTATGATAAACCTCCTTTTCCAAATTTTAATCATTACACGTGACAACATGGTTGACCAATGTCTGATGGCGAAACATTCAATTGGTGTTTTATGGGCGTATTGGCTTTTGTAGCTCACATGTTATTTTCATGCTTATTGAGTCACAGAATAATAGCACAGATTGTGAGCATGTCACATTGTGAAGCATTGTGGTTTGAGTAACACATCATGGAATTTGATGCTTTTGAAATATGCAAAATGACCACCAAATGAAGTATGTCTGTCATCTTGACAATTTGGCTTTAATTCAAAGGTTGATGTCCAAGCTAGTTTCCAATCCTGAGTCTCCAATTTATTGGATGGTATACAAATGAAAACATATTCATGGCAACTTTTTTATGACACAAAACGTTGTTAGTGCACAAGTAAGTGTTCATCCTTTACTCAGCACAACACTTGCCACACAAAGATGTGAATGCGCCTTCACCATCAACAAATAAATTCAAATTAGCACTAGTCATAATGGTGACCAACTAAAATGGGGTGTTTTGTTTGTTGTTTAACAATGTACAAAATGATCTAAAAGGACATGAAGATGGAATTGAAAGAAGTCTAAGGCTATTATTTCCCCAATGTGATGTATGATCCCAAAATGCTCTATCCCACAAGAAAATACCTACAATGAATGATAATGTATAAGGCATGCAAAATTTGAAAACACCAATCGTCAACAATTTTGAAATAATTAAGGCTATGTCCCAAATGAACTTTTCATGTCTGAAACTTTGTAAGTATGTGAAAATCATCAAAGAAGAATTATAATATGAGGGAGAGAAATGAGGGAGTGTTGATATTTGAAATTCCTTTCTTTTTGTGTCCAACCTCCAAATCTACAACTCTATTAATTGATATAGGAAGAATATGCATTCATGTGAGTTTGGAGTGATAAAACCACAAAGGTATCTTGTGAGGAAAGACAATGTCAATGTGTTGTTGAGTGGATTGAAATGTTGATCAATATTGTACAATGCACAAGGAATGAAAACACATAAAGAGAAAGGTGTATGATCATTGGATCAATGGTTGATAGTAAAGGTATTAATGTTGACATGAGCTAGAACATCTACAAGGAAAAGTTGTTACTTGACCAAAAACTTAAAGGCAAGAGAGAAAGCAATGAGTAGTCAACCACCCTAATCTTAACAAGGTAGTGATAATGACTGAAATAAAGTCGCTTTAAAAAGTTTAAAACTCAAAAGAATAATGGAATCTAAAGATGTAAAAGAATGTAGAACTAATGTGGTCTGTGCCATTGGCCCAAGTGTTACCACGTCCTTAACTGATTTTTCCTTCCAAAACCTGGTTTTTTGGAATTTATTCGAATTTTCAGCCGCAAAAATCACTTTAAAATTAGTATCTCCCACGTTCTGAATCCAAATCTTACCAAATAAATTCCATTAAATCCTGCCCATGAAGATCTTTCCAACCACACCAAAGGCACATTCCAATTCCTCCAAAATTTTCAGCTAGGATTTGATTTAATTTTCAGTGAAGAAATCATTCAATATTCAAAAACTTTTGCAGCACAAGTCCAAACACCATGGAACCAAGTTGATGCACCCCTCCTCCTCAAGAACTTTCCAAAGAGACCAAGAACGCCATCTGAAGCATCCTGGTTCAGTGGATCTCATAAGTGTAAAACAAAACAAACAAACAACCTTGCTTCATAGATAGACTAGTGTGGCCTTTGCTGTTTGCCCAAGTGTTGCTACATGTTCAACCAATTTTTCCTTCAAAAACCTGGTTTTTTGAAATTTATTTGAATTTTCAGCAGCAGAATTCACTTTTAAACCAATATATCCCACATTCTGGATCCAAATCTTACCAAAATAAATTCCATGAAATCCTGCTCATCAAGATCTTTCCAACAACACAAAGCCACATTCCAATTCCTCCAAAATTTTCAGCTAGGATTTAATTTTATTTTCAGTGAAGAAATCATTCAGTATTCAAAAATTCTACGCCGCAAGTCCAAACACCATGAAACCAAGCCAATGCAACCCTCCTCCTCGAGCACTTTCCAAAGAGACCAAGAACACCATCTGAAGCATCCCAGTTCGGTGGATCTCATAAGTACAAAAAAAACAAAACAATCAAACTACCTTGCTTCATAGATAGATTTCAGGAAAGGAAAGTGAGCATTATAAAAATATAAAAATGGTGTTGCACAAACCAAAAAGTCATGATCCTAAAAACTTCTCCAAACTTAAGAGGCTAACAAAAAGTGTTGAAAAATGATTTTTAAAAAATCCCATCATGACATCCACTATAGCAAAAGAATTTAAAAGTGTGCAAACATCACTTAAGGAACACAATTGACAAGAAAGTTTAAGGACCATGGAACATCCTTGTGGTTGTTGTTGTTCATTGGGAAGCAAAATAATGATATGCTAATAAAACAACAAAAGAACTTAAATATGTGAACTCCAAGATCATAAATCCAAATAAATGGTAAAGAAAATTGGCTATTCAAGACCAAAGGACCTTAAAATGAAGTAAAGCAAACAAAGGACCATCAAGGGATCACATTGACAAATGCCCATGTCAGACAGAATAACATTGAGATGTCTTTTGCAATTATCATGATTGAACATGCCAAGTTCACCTTGTGTTCACCATTGCATAATAAACACATTAAAATATCAACCCAATAGCACATGTCTAGTCCAATTGAAAGTTATTGCCTCGGAGAACCAGAAATGTTATTAGGTGAGCATGTGGGTGTGAATGGTATAAAAGTTTAACAGGTGAACATGTGAACAGCATGAATGAATATAAAATATGGATGAAAAATCAGTGAAAGATAGATGGATGTTGGATGAATGAAAATGGTAGGGAATGATAATTGCGAATGGAAAATGGATGCAAGGTGGATGAAAAAAACCTTGGATGAAAATTAAATGAATGAAGATGTGGATGAATAATGTTGGAATGATTGATGAAAGTTGAAACTAGATGATTGAAAAACCTAAATAGAAGATGGATGAATGAAAATTATAAATAAATGAGATGAAAACTATGGAGGACATGTGAATGATTGATTAAAGGTCGGTGAATGAAAACATTGGATGAGAGATGATGAGCAATTGATGGATTCAATTAGAATGGAATTCATTATCCTTTTTGAGGGTACTTCTTATAACCTGGATTTTGCTTTTAGCTCATTCACACTCAATGTGTTGAATAAAATCTTGAATTTTTTTTTTTGAAGGATGTTTGAATTTAAGTTAGCTCCTTTTTATTATGCTAACTTTATGTTTATACATGAACAATCTTATGGCATAATCCATTACTGATAATTGACAATGATTGCACAATAGGATAATGAAATGAAGAATAAATTTACTCATAATCCAAAATTCACTTTCCTTGTTTTTTATCAAATAATTAAAATCTAAAAATTATGTACAAGTGATGATTTTAGATCAGGATTCGCACATGTCACATTGTTGCCTACATCACAAAAACATCATCAATAAAGTATAAGTTGATAAATTTAAAAAGACAACACACATAACCTAAACTCAAACAAATATATTTGAATCATTTGGACACATTAAGATCCGCAACAAACAATGTTAGCATAGAACAAGCTTTGATAAAGGTATGGACATTGAGAAGGTGAATCTCTTTGGTAGTTTAGAATGGCCTTTCAATATTGGATTGACATGGAACTCAAGCTAATCCAATTGTGAAGGACATTTTGATCTTTCTTCAAACCATGGTGCACCATATCATCAAAAGCAGAATATAACTAAAAGAATGAAATATTCAACTCCATGTTTGGCACTCTCACAAGGAAAATCACCATGTTAAAGAATGCCTAAAAATATAATTGCCATGGATTAAAAAAGGACATAAATTTTGAAAAGGAACAATCACAAATGGATTAAAGGATTTGAATAAACACCTTCATATTGTCCTCATTGCTATAAAAAGATGATGTATTGACCGCCACCAACTTCAATTGAATCTTGCAAAAATAATTGTCAAAGTAAGACCAAATGTCCTTGAAAACTTGAAGATCATTTGAACGAAACAAGAGAAAAACATCATTGATGTTCATAAACATGTTCACAAAAATGAAATGTGACTATGTAATTGTCCACCTTATTCCATGGAGGATTCATAGCTAAAGGATTACAAACTAATGGAATTGGCAGGTTACCAAGGCATCTTAATGAGTTTTTTTGACAATTTCTTAAATACATTTTGGATGATCATTGGATGAATTTTATCCATGTGAGTGAAAGGTGAATGTTCATGGATGAATTTTATGCATGATGGCATTGGCAGTGGTTTTAGCAATGATTGTGGCGATAATCATTGTTGATGAATTATCTTGAGATGTCATCCATGACATTTCCAATTTGTTGGTCTAACCACATTTGTTTTGCAAAATGTGTCTAGTTCATTTATTTCATCAAAGAAGTTATATCTTTCAAATTCATTTTGTGTTTATGCACCTAAACAACCAACAAATGTAACAATAAAACAAAAAATGCAGATTGTGAGGACTTGGAATTCCTACTTACAAGACTTGGTTTTAGGATGTTGAACTATTGAACTCCATCAATGAGTGGGAAGAGTAGTTGAACGATGGATTGATTTTGCTAGTTGTCATTCCTTATTGTATGCTTGAATTTTACAAGCAACTTATGGTTGAGACTCCCCAGGAAGAACTAAAGTACTTCCAACCATAGTTCAAATTCCCTAATGAGAACTATAATTGAATTCTTCACATAACAAGTATGTTCAAACAGTTTCAATGTTCTCCTATCCCATAACCTACACACTCCACCCTTGTGTAACACAAGCAAATAATAGAACTCGAATTGATCAAACTTTTTTCTTGTGTTGAAAAGCTTCTTGTCACGCTACAAAGTTCAAAAAAACCAACAAACAAACTTGGGACATGAATGGCACATTTGAAAAGTGGGAGGAAAAGAATGAGGTGGCAACTACCTCTTTGGCATGTCAAATTTGGCATGTCAAATTTGATGCAAAAGGCTATGTACAGCAATATTTAAGAAGTGCAAACCACAATGATTTGCTATGATGTTTAAAGTTAAGTAGGTTCAATTAAGTTTGTGCAACTTTATGAAAATATTTTTTGTTTCAAGTACATAGAATATTTGGTGTTTTCAAACACTTATTTTATTTTTTCCAAATGCAAAAGTGGTAGACTTTGGTAATGGTATGCTAAGCTTGGGCATGTTATGAAAGGGAAGTCAAAAAAAAAGAAAAAAAAGGCTTACAATCAAAGCACATGGCTGAAAACTATGTTTATCTTGCAAGGTTTTTCATTTTTTAAAAGTCTTTATATACCCCACTAGTACCATATGCAAGTACCAACCAACCAGTGGAAGAAGAACAATACAAAAAAGTACTGAGTGACAAAATTCAAGATTCGTACAGTCAAACTATTCAATGTCAATTCTAGTTTGCATTGGAAACTAATGCACATCCAATAATACAATCATTAATCAAAAGGCTTCCACATAATTCTCCCAAGATATAACAGGTCATGTCTAGGCCCATATCGGTGTAGGTGGGAAGGGAATGAAACTAGGGACAATTTTGTGGATAATGGATTGGATAAATGACCGTGGTCATGATGAAATTGACATGTACACTGACATCAATCAAATCATTTTCAGAGAAATGATGATCGACATGAAGACAAGGAACACATTAGAATTTACGACGGAAAGTGGTGTAAGAGAGTTCAAGGTTTGGGTCGCTGTGGTATTGAGGTTTGGTGAGAGACATGTTCACTAAAGAGGGCTGGTAGCAAAAATAGGAATAACATTTAAACATCCTATGTGGTTGGTTAACGAAGGGTCACTTTTTTAAGAAGTTAAAACAGGTAGAGAAGATGGATTATAATGAACAATTGAAACAACAAACTCAGTTCGAAGAAATACAAAGCAAGCACCCATATAGTATGACAGTGCACAAGGAGGGGACTCCTACCGATAGTTCATGTTCATGTCAATTGTTTCTGAAAATATGATATATGGTGGTAATGACTCGAGGATGTGACAAATATTTTTACATCCATAGAGGCTTGTATTCTCTCCATTTTTCTGACTTGTTTAATAACTTTAAATAAAATTAATAGAATTTGACTAATTTAACACTGGAGCATTCATTGGTCGAAATGTTCAGGGCACGTGAACGTTTACATTACGGTTACGCTTGTCAAAATCGGATAACATAGCTTATTGACCGCCTGCACAGTTAAAATACTTTCATTTTAAAATACTAGTCGTTTTTTAAAAAATATAGCTTATGGTCATTATGATGATAGTTAATGTCCGACTTCAATATTTTCAGAAATTTTCATTCCACTATATCGCGGATTGTTTAACGATGAAACAGTTCTTAGGTAAAGTTATGGAGAATACGGAATTAGAAAATGCCACACCAATTCCAATGTAATCTAGTTGTTAATGATGCCACTTTTCTTCTTAAATCTCCTTTTCTCCCTCCACAAGAATGTAAGGGCAAAGAAAGTATTGTCGATTCATTAGTAGGGAATAAAACTTCTAAGTACGTAGGTAGCTGGATACGTCGGTCACAAATAAGCAAACAAAAACAAATGCTTAGTACTTCGATAAACTGCGTAATCGGTTACAGCACAAAATACATTTTCTTTTATCTCCATATCATCCATCTTCCATAGTATTAGTAAGTATTGTTCACTCTTCACCTTTAAAGGTTTCACTTGCGGTACTCATTGTCGAGTTATTGTAGAGTACATAGATTATTTTCGAATTTGGTCGTTTAAATATTAGTACATTAGTGGCCACAAATGGATTAATAATACCACAAAATGTTTTTGGTTCTTTTCACTTGCTCGCGAGTATTTACAAGAACCACAGAACCCAAAAGTGTGAAGACCTGGAGATATAATGCAAGAAGCACACAGATAAAACATTGGATGACAGGGTAAGCATGACAATCACAGGAACAGCAAAGCTTGATGAAGAAGCAGCATGAGAGAGTCGGAAAGCTTACCCAACTTTCCAGGAAACATACATTCACCCACCCAAGGACTAACCATCAAGTAAAAATCTGAGGAAGCACACTTGAAAGTTGTTCCTTTCCATCCTATGGACAAAACCCTGAAATGCGCACCGACTTAATGAAAATTTCTTAAGACAATGAGATGTACAGCTTGAAATTTGACACTGCCCCAAAAAATCTGGTATAGCAGGTAAAAGAATGCTACACTAAGTAAACGGTTCTGGTCTATCACTAAGGCCATCATGGACATCAGTACAAATAGCACACTTTTCCTGGCAGAGACATCGGCCGCACCTTTAGTCCTCAACATCTCACAATGTACAGCAAATATTCGACGCTACTTCCTGGAAATGTACAGAGAACTTACATTTTTTCTTTCGATGTTTCGAAGTGAATAACGCATCCTACACCTTACATCACAGTGCGCGGCTGCTGGATCCGATACATGTGGGCCTTCCTCGGGAGGTTCACGTAGTTGTTCGGCAGCTTATCGTGACTCTTCAATGGCTTGCACCAATGTGACTGCAATTTCTGCACCTTCGTCAACTCTTTGCAAGAGTAGACATTCAACGAACTTATTTCGTCATCGCTGAAAACATCTAGAGAACAATGAACCAAGTACCCAGAGTTAATACGCAAATAGACTACGGGCGTAACAGCAGCAAGCGTATCGGCGATACTGTAGACAGCCTCCAACGGCACAAGAGCATAACTCATAGCATCAAGAAAAAGCGCAGTACACAGACCAGATGCATGGAGTGCAAGGCAGATGTGATAAGAGCATGTATCGAGTTACTCATTCTGGGAAACCAGCAACAGAGGTACTTCCACAGTCTCAAGCAACCCATTTTCTGGCAGAGGAAGCTGAAGAACTTCCAACATATTATTACTATGTACAACCAAATAGTAAAACAAGGAGACAAGCTTTCAGCGTTCAACTAAGTACAAACGAAGAACATCAAGAACAGAGACCTGAGACAAGACCCTAGGGACTTCGACTCGGGACAAAGAGTACAGGACTCAAGGATCCGTACCGTGTCCAAAATCCAAGTCCAGAAACTCTTGAGAAGCTTCTTCTTCCCGTTGAAGCTGCTCCTGATACTCCAGAAACTCTTCAAGATCGACAAGCTCTTCCAAGTCCTCAGCGAAATGAACCTGCTCGTCAGAACCGGCAAAGCGCTCACTCACCCAACACTCCCGAAAAGTGGGACTGGTTTCCATGAGAGTCCACCACTCGGAAGAGAAGTCCTCAGGCGCACGATAAGCCGCGGGAACAAACAGAGGCGCATTGGGGTTCAGCCTTGACACAACAGCAGCCGTCTTTTCAGACGTCTCCATCATACCCACTCCACTCTCTTGAAAACTAAAACAGATCTACTCTCCCCCTCGACCTCAACTAAAATCACAACAGATATACAATTTCAGTAGCGAGGAAGATGTCGCACTTTCGTTTCACTTACGCCGACAAACCCTCAGCCAAAAAAACTCCAAAATCACTCCACCCCAAGTTTCCTCCTCTGCCTATGCTCGAAAAAAACTTCAAAAACAAAACTAAGTTAAGCCTTCATGGCTACACAACGCAAATCGCTCACTACTGAGGACGGCTTACACCAAAAGATCCGTAATTTTCGTGAGCATAGAGAATCATAACGCACACCGGAGAAGTCCCAGGGAGAAGACGCTCACGCACGATAGATACAAGAAGAACGACGGGCTTTTATGAAGAAGACCGTCTCACGACTCCCCTCCCCTCCCTTCACGAGATAACGAAAAACTCCAAGTTACCAGAGTTAAAAAGTAAATTCAATGAGAGAAGTTTCGGCAGTGTTTTCTTTTTTTCTTTTTTCTTTTCTTGGGGGCGAAATTTTGTCACTTGGCGATAAGAAAAACAAGGGGCTGCAAATCCTCCAAAGGATTTCTATGAAAACAAGTGGCACAAAGTCGCCATATTTCTTGGATATGATCTTCTTGTGGACCATCAACACTTTGGCTACATCACAAAATTGGCAAAAGAAATATTATTAAGTAGATGTTGAAAAAATGTTCATCATCCTTTAGGAAGATTTAGCTAAATATGGCTTTAAATCATCTCTTTATATTTTGACAACCTCCAGAATGACATCATTTTCATTTCTTTTAATTATTAATTTCGTTCGCTTTTTGGCGAAATTTCGCCCCAAAAAAGAGACTGCGACTCCCATCCTTGCGACAGTGCGACTTGAAAGGCCTTCCATATGATGAGTAAGTAATAAGTTACCCAGAGAGTTAAAATTGAACGGACGGCTAACAATTATTACCATTGCTGACTTTACAATTCAGTCCTCCGTTTAGATGGATGACAATATGAATTCCGTCGACATCCATCGAAGTCTATTGATTGATTTTTAGCTTTTTTGCAGGTACTTAGTCAGAACGAGAATAATAGCCTCCTTACCAGACTCTATTCAGACTAAAATGATTCAGGTCCCAAACTCTGAAAGGCCGTCGTTTTGTTGTTTTCTCATCTTGTAGTTGGCCACCCAGGTCCTGAAATTCACTCAGTGAACGAGCATGATGGGTCCGTAAGTGGATGAGCATTAGTTCAGGGCCGCTCTCGTGTGAAAGAGGTTTCCAGCAAGGAGTGATGCTGATGATTTTCCATTGTGATCCTCTTCGTACGCGGACGTGTCAGACGGCCCAAGCTACGGTTGGTCCAGTTGGCAGCGAATTACTCGGCTGGCCATTGAGTTTATCCACAGGGTTGGCCCTAGGTGAGGGGGACGCGGGCTGATATTTTGTACGGTGAACTCATCGCATCCGTCGTCTTGACAGTACACGAACAGTCACGATGCAGCCGTTCCGAAGTCTCCAGTGACGGCATCCTTGCACGTGCGAGGCTTTTACTGAGGAGCTACTAATAGACACCTACTACGGAGAGTGCTATGTTACCTACGTAGGGATGGGTGCACCGTGTGATGTAAGAATACGTATTTTCACAATAATATACAATCAAACCGCAGCCCCCCCCTTTTCTAAAAAAAACCCCCTTCTTTGGTTACTATTCTTCTTAGGTCAATTGTTCCTTCATCATAAAGACCTAATGTTTTTTAAAAAGTGTATTCAGAACTCATGTTTTCATCCGTTCCTTGTTTGTGCTTTACAATTTCCATAAAACTCACATTCCCTTCCAACGGGCTTTACAAAAATTAGGTAGGCTTTATGATTTTAAAATTGTAAAGCCTGCTTCTCATCTTGTCGCTCCCACATTGCTGTCCAATTGCGATCTTTATGCACGGTGAAGCCCAAGGCCTGGGGCTTTACTTACCACTTTTTTAAATTCATCATAAAGACCTAGTGTTTCTTAAAAAGTGTATTGGGAAGCCACATTCTCATCTATTTCTTATGCAGGCTTTAAGAATTTTGTGAAGCTTGCCTATCCTTTCCATGGACTTTACAAAAAGTAGGCAAGCTTTACTAAAATTGTAGAGCTCACTTCCCATCTTGTTGCTCCCACATTGTCATGCAGTTGTGATCTGTGTGCACAGTAAACTCCAAGGCCTTGGCCTTCACTATAAAAACCTAATGTTTTTTAAAAAGTGTGTTGGGACACCATATTTTCATCTGTTTCTTATACAATCTTTTTGATTTTCTGTATTGGGACATCATAATTTCATCCATACCCTTTCCATGGGCTTTACAAAAATTAGGCAGGCTTCATAAAAATCTTAAAGCCAGTGCAGTGCAGTTGCAGTCTTTATGTATGGTAATCCCCGGGCCTTGGGCTTTACGTACCACTTTTTATCAGGCCATGGTATTGCAAGTGTGTATTTTTCTTCCTTTTGTTTTCCTAAATAGAACCATGCATGTAATGATACTAGATAGGATCACCAGGATCATGGGTCATGCTTTCTTCCTTTGTGTTGTCCCAAATCATGGGTCACACTTTGTTCATGCTATTGGCCCACAAGATTCGCAAACTTCAAAAAGGACGGTGACATTGAACCAGCACCCACCAGTGAACCATGAAGGATGGATGGTAAGTGGTTAGGAAACAGTTCTCTGTTGGATTCTAGTTCCCGAGCTAATCGTGGTGGTTAGCTCCATGCCTTTTTTCACTACCTACCTTCTAAATGGGTTGTTAGTAGGTTAGCAGTAAAAATAGCCCCTACCTATGTATAAACCACGTACTTACCTGTTAGTTACCTATTTTTCCCACCTATCTACATATATATATATATGATGGTGCATTCACATTTGATGTTAAATGAGTGTTCAATGAAAATCTAGGTGGTATCCTAGGTGGCACTCAATGTTAAATGAGTGATAGCTTAATGTTAAGTGAATGTTAGCTTAACATAAAATTTTCATGGTAAATAGATTTAAGTTCTAAATAACTGGCATGGTGTTAGGGGACTCTTAACACTAAAGTCGTTAACACCAAGTGTGAACGCACCTTGAGACCTACTTCTTACAGAATGGGTTACCAAGGTGAAACCAAATATTAATGCAGTTGAGATTAGTCTCCAGCCGAGTAATAATGGGCATCCAGTGGATGGTGGGGTGCTGGGTGCTGGTTCACTATGTCCAAAAAAGAGCCTCAACTGATGGACCATAGACCCTTAAAATATGCCCAGGGGAGAGGGGTGCACGAGACTTAACTCAAGTGAAGGTTTGACCTACTGGATCTTTTTTAATTCAACAAACCTAACATGTTCAAGACCTATTGAGTCTACATTGACTGAAGATGACACGAGACAAATCTATCAACCAACAAAATAACGAATGAATGATATGGATTTTTAATCATCCACAGGGGCACAACCCAAGGCAAACTGGCATGAAGCCCTCACTTGGACAAAGGCACAAAGTTACCAGCTCAAAATAAAAATTCCCATTTAGGGCATGACACAAGTGACTTGATATTTTACAGAATTAGCCCCAATGGATCAGCACAAAATCGAGAAGGTGGGTGGGAAGCGGGTGATTCCTCAAGATAAAAGCTTAACTACAATATATTTACCCTATGCTAGAATAGTGGGCCAGTGTCTCAGCATTTTGGTACCAATAATGGGTGAGTGGAAGATCATGGAAATGTACACTAACTATTCACCACTCTTCAGTTGCTCATTTGGTCTTCTGAAATCAAGTGACATATCAATCATCTAGGTACTCTATCGGTAATGCCCCTATTGTCTACATGAATAGGAAAAACGCACCAAAAACAGGTTTTTTTATTGAAAAAATCTAAATACAGTCACAAATGGGTATATATATTCTCACAGCTGAGGAATCTGACAGAGCACACTATTTTGAGATTTGAGAGAGATCATGTTTTTGATTTCAGCATTCCTTGAATCTTAAGGACTCTCACAATGATGAAAACCTGCCATCGATAAAAAAATTTTTAAAAAAAAAAAGCACCCAACAAAGGGGGAGAAAAAGGTGCATTATGGAAGGGCCCAAGTCACGGGAAACAAACAATCCTCCAAAGGGAAAGAGAACAAATCAAGTACCTGAACGCCACCAATTGTGAGAATCAGATCAGGAGAGAGGAAACACTGGAGAGAATGCTTAACCTAATAGAATCCTTATCTACAGTAACACCATAGCACACATCAAAATAGACAGGCCACTTGTTGCAACACTATGAAACACCCTCTATTTGTAAAATGAACACATAACCAAAAGAGGAAGACCTCCAATGCCTTTCACTAGTCACATCATGTTAGCATATCAATGAAAAAAACCATCGACCTCCTGATGCAAACACTCAACCTTATTTCAAAGATTTCAGATGGGGGTCATATGCTGGTTTTGGTGTCTTATTCAGCTATTATTTCAGTATTTTCCTTAGGTGGGACAAGTGGGCATATGTCGGTTGATTTTGCAAGTATCACTTTGTGACTTGCAAATAGGACAGTGGGGAGCAGGGCTTTTTTATGATGTAACCAAACTGGCAATCATCCATAACTGGCAATCATCCATAAAAAGATTTACCCAAATTTGGCTATAGACCAGATATGAAAATTAAAAATGAAAGTAATCCTTTTAAATTATGGCTACCTGCTAGAACCTGTTGTAGAAATCTGAATTTTTTTTAAAAATCTGGAAATGTAACGAATTAGGACCATTTTTTCCAAAAAATCCTTTTCCAAACTGGGGAGTACTTTTGGAACAGGCCTTCACAGAACCTATTTACCACTTGACAGAACCATGTTTGGCGTCTCAAGTGCTGCATAATATTTACAATACAAGTTATATGATTAATTTTTAATCTGTCAAATATTATTGTTGGGTTTTGAAATTGAACTGTGTCTGGGATCTTTTTGGGGTCTGCAATTCCAAAGTTCAAAAACCAGGAGTCGCGCAATGAATCCCGCACTGGCAGCACCTAAAATTTCGCTTGGAGAACATTTAATGTCCTTTAATTGTGCCACATCTTGGTGCTGATCCATTGGGGGCTAAATCTGTAAATGCAGTGGCAAGAGGGGTGTGAGCACTGAGTGAAGGACTGTGTGTGATGCCCACATTGCGCAACGTATGTACGTTACTTACAACTATCTAATCGAGGCATTCATTTTTGCGTGTTTTCCAGAGCTTGCTATTAAGTTAGGAGTGGCGTTCTGCACAAGGTGTTGTGATTTGCAGAGCTTGCATTTAAGGAAGGAAGAGAGCTTTCTCCATGAGGTGTTGAAAGTTGTGAGGGTCGTCGACCTTGGAAGGATTGGGTCAGGAGTCAGGAAGCGATGCCAGACTGAACACTGAACCAACAGTCACCAGCGTGAGGGAGGGAGGGAGGGAGGGAGGGAAGATGGATGGATGGTGTGGAGACATGAAACACTTTTTCATTGCGATGCAGTTGCTTAGCTAATCGCAGTAGTTAGCTCAATTGCTGTTTTTTATTAACACACAAAGACCTCATCCAAATTTTGTTGGGTAGTTCAGTGTTGTATTACTGTGCGTAACTTTTCCTGCATGAAGAGTGGGTGTTTCTAGAAATGTTGTTCAAACCACCCAATGGGCATTATGAATACAAGAAGGTTTTGTAACGAGGACCTTCCGGATTTGAGGTCCCATCCTGAGGGGAGGGAGGGGCCAAAAATCCTGAAGGTCATAGTTACAAAACCTTCACCTAAATAAATTCTCGCTAGGTTTTTTCAGTCTCTTTCTAACTTTTCATTTTTTTTCTGCAAATTAACCCTAAACAGTAGTCACAATGATCTCTCGAGGGATGAGGATGACAACAATACAAAGAATACTGAAAGATGAAAACAAGAACTGTATCTTTCAAAATCCAGAAGGCACAATTGACTCGCTGTACTGTACCTTTTGAATTTTAAAAGGTACAGTAAGAAATTCAGCCAGGGGAGAATAGAAAAAACACTAAGAAAAAACTATCAGGACTTCACGTTTTTCAAAATACTCTCTTCTGTTCAAAACGTTGGGGCTCTCCGTTTCTACACACTACCAGTTACAATTTTCTTTCTCATTATGTTCTCATATGATTATCAATAATTCATCATTATTCATATCAATATCAAGTTTAATATTAATTAATATATATTATAGACATGAAAAGGCACATGTTAATTTGCCTTTTCATATCCATGTTGATGAGAAGGAAAGAGGATGAAATAATTATAAGAATAAAAAATTATTATTAGGAAAAGAGTGAGGTAGCCATACAGATAAAAGGTAATTGTTAAGAAGGAACTGAGATAATTAGGCTTGAAAATGAGATAGTTATACTTGAAAATGTCTCTGGAATTATCCAAGGATGACTGGACAAAAATTATGCAAAATCAATAAAAAACTTACAAAAATTTATAGAAAACCACCCCATATACCAATTCCTCAAACTTCTCATCACTGAAATTCCCACGATATCCATTGGGTGTCATAAGGAAAAAACTTCAACAAGATCTTTCTGCACAGTAAAACCCATGGCTCGACCTTTACCTAGCACTTAAGGCCATAATAAGCGACTATATGCATCTACTTACTTAAGGGCATGTATTTACAACCTACTTTCAAGACCTACATTTAACAAGACAAGTTATCAAGGTAAACCCAATCCCATTGGGGTTCATCCAGAACTGGGTTATAAGCGGCTTCCAATGGATGGTGCCCTGGTGGCTATTGGGTTCTTCTGGCCAAGGAATGTACTGGTTGTGAACTGTGGCCATAGTCTCTATGTAACAGCTTAAGGACTTTTTGCTATTTTTCTTCATTCTTTCACATGAAGGAAAAATCTTGAGAAGTGTTCAAGGCAGGGCAAATTCTCACAATTGGGCTTCCTCCTAGTTGATAGGAAAACGTTTTAATTCCCCCTACCTATTAACCAAGAAGGTGGTGTTGATAGAGGATGAGGATGCATGGTGGTTGGAGATCAAATAATCATGGCAAAAGTTGTAGGTGAGAGGTGTATGTATTTTAGTACTTCTGGAGGAATCCCAGGCTTCAGAACCAACCTTGCAACTTTTTAAACTCAACTTGAGGGAAGGCCAAATCTGCCAAGATCTTGGGGAAGGTGAGTTAGTTGTGCCTTAGATTTGAAGCAAGAAGAGTTTGCAAAAATAAAACCCCACTCGTGCCAAGATTGATGCAAGAAGGACTTTCACCACATGAATAGGAACAAGGGGTACAAACTACAAACAAGTGGCCCACAACAATTAAAGCCGGGTGACATTGGAACATATGAGGTTATTATCAAAATTGGTTACATTATCCTGCCTATGTATTTTGCAACAAACACAAATCCTAAACCCTAAACCCTAAACCTAGAACCTAAAAATGAAAAGGTCTAACACATGGAATGTCAATTGATGTCACACCCATGTCATAGCAACATGGGGAGAACATGGGCATAATTTGATATTGGAAATTTGTGTCCAATCTCAAAGTCAATACCACACCAACAAGTTTCAGTTTCTTTTTGTAATGGACCTAAAAGATTTGGATAGTATTTTCAAAATTAGTGCATGAAACTCGTTCTCTTAGGATAAGATGGCATATAGCTCATATATAAAGCTCTCTTTCAAGCTAAATAGGTATATGCTAAATTTTTAAAAAATTGAAGTTAGCACACTCTTGTAAAGCTTCTAACATCTGGGGAAATCCAAGAATGGTGGAGTTATTTAAATGGCTTTACATATGAACACTAATATGTGGCAAATTGAAATCTAGATCTTTACATCCACCGTCGCACTTATATCTACACATCAAGCCTCATATCTTATTTTTGTTGGACATCTTGTAGCTATTCTTATAGATACAAAGGTATAATAATTAGAAACTAGTGTTACAACCTTTATTTTTTTCTTGTTATATTTGTGGGAATTCCCTTTAATCAATTTTGTCTTTCTATTGGTTATAAGGTCACATGGCCAAAGAGTTTGATTGTATATTGTCATTTGTGTATTATGAAACACCTACTCGTGTTTCAAAGCATTATCCGAATGGATTTGGACATATTGTAAAAGATCACATGGAAGCCCAACATCATCATGTTGTGATCCAAATTTTAGAAGCCAAATTTCATAATGAAACAAATGGTTTACAAAAAAAATCAGGCCATTCAATGTGAACATTTTTGCTAGATATTTTACATGTACAACAAATTATTAATTCATGAATTTGGGTTTTTTTAATCTTCTAAAGTGTATGTTGCCACTCCAATCTACAATAATCCAAAAAGACCATCTCACATCACTTTTTAAAGTTTATTATTGTGCCATCTGGCACCATTGGAACTTAGATCGTTTTTCTCAAATCAAATTGACTAGAGGGTAACACCTCTAATTAAGGACCAAAGAAGGTTGATTGTTTTTAATCTGCTAGGAAATTTTTTATTAAACATACATTGTTCAAGATTGAAGGGCCTCCAAGCCAAGCTAGCGTCTATGGGAAACTTGACACTATACAAAATGGAGAAGGCTTGTTCCCATGATGTCCTGGCTCTAGGACATTGCCAAAACCTATGCATGATGGTTTCAAGGGTTCCATGTTCACTAGAGGGACAATCTACTTGGATGTTGTGATTTATAAGTATTTACAACAAGGGCCTTGTGCTACAAAGACCAAAGGAAACCTACCTCCTTTTTGCTCCTTTTCTTGGCCCAAGCATCTTGCCATTTTAACTTGGAGTCTAATGAAAGGACTTGGTTTCATTTCTTGGACACATTTCTTGAAAAAATTTCCCTTAGGTTGAACAATTTCTTGCCTTTCCTAGCATTATTGTTCATTAGCTCCCTATTCCCCTTCCAATTCCATAAACTAGGATCAAAACCTAGGCCCTTAATGGCACCAAAGAATAATCTAAACAAACTGCCATTTGTTCCAACTTTGATGCATACTTTAACCTTCTTCAAGGTACTACAAAATAACAAACCCCTAACCATGGGTTAGAATACTTCGGAATGCACTCCCATTTCGTAAACATGTACCCCATTAGGCACCTCCATTTCTTGTTATAAAACACCATCTATAGTTGGTAGTATAAACTCCTTAGTTGTGTGAAAGATTCTGATTAGATCCTATGACATATCTTCAAAAATGCCAAGCCATTCACCACACCTAGCTTCCATAGAAGGGTTTGTCATTTATGTGACCCAAATCTTTGGGATACAATCCAACATCTATTGCCATATGCATTGTTCATTGGCTTCAAACTAAAACCTATCTCTAGTTTCTTCCCAATAATGAAATCCGTTCAAGTTTGGGTCCCACAAGTTTCCTATTTGCCATAACCCTATTACATTTAGTTCTTGAGCACGAAATATGGAAGCACCATACTCTGAACCCTTAAAATTGGAACCCCATTATAAGCTAACCCTTTTAATGGATTCCACCCATAAGTGATGGATGAATTAAAATTTGTTGACAAAGTGTTTCCACACCTTCATACTCTACCCCCATACTTTAGAACCTGAATTGGAAACATGTCTATTGACCATAGCCCAATTAATATTTTGGGCTCCAATTCTTGTGTCAAGAAGGCTTACATCTAAATAGTTTAAACCTAAGCAAGGATTTGAGGTTCAAGTCCCCTCATTCTAAAGTAGTAAGAACCCATTTACATAACAAAGTTAAAAGAATATCCTCTAGGTTGGTTAGGCATAACCCTCCAATGTTTTTATGTGCACAACAATTGACGCACCCCCAACTCCTCAAGGGACTCAAATGTGAGCCCAAGTATAAAGCAGCGGAATAAGGAGGAGTTGGAGCACGCTCCCTAGCTCACAACCCTTTGAGGGGTAGAGGGGCGGGTT
>Ga0116227_10006190_pt1 | contig 24480 bp, 13 predicted proteins | sample S1TSphgellanicum_FD_89693 | JGI IMG/M metagenome (GOLD analysis project Ga0116227, IMG submission 89693) | Host-associated microbial communities from peat moss isolated from Minnesota, USA - S1T2_Fb - Sphagnum magellanicum MG | ecosystem: Host-associated > Plants > Peat moss > Unclassified... | reverse complement strand
GGGGGGGGGGGGGGGGGGGGGGGGGGGGGGGGGGGTGGTTGGTGTGGGGGGGTTATGGGGGAAGATAATATAAGTATTTTGTGAGTCCCCCCCCCCCCCCCCCCCCCCCCCCCCGGTGACGTGCTTTTTTCAATTGGGGAGGAGGGGGGGGGAGAGGGGTGGGGGGGGGGGGGGGGGGGGGGGGGGGGGGGGGGGGGGGGGCGGAAGTTGCACACCACCAAATAATTTATTTTCCATATCATTAAGTATCCCATTCTGACGGACAGCAGCATGCCAACCGGAACCAGTTGTTGCAAAACCATATGATATGACACACATGCAAAACATGCTGAATTTCTTTTTGTATACCCCAAGGCCATGATGATACCAGAGCCGTAACATTCCGCACAACAACAGCAGCATTATATTTTGTCAGCGGGTTCGTGCGATAGGTAAGGTCCGCAACGACTACTGTCTTTTGTTGAGTCAAAGTGCGGTGACAAATTATTTAGAAACAGTTTAGGACCGAGAGTCAATTGCTCGTTTAGGCTGTGCACTGATGATGCTGACCAGGCCTTTTTCTTGGACTCACACCCAGTTTGAACAAAATGACAATTTTTTTCCAATAAATCCTCGATGATGCCATCAGAACCCCTCAGAACCTCCGTGCATCAAGAAGCCGAGCATCATGGAAACCAACCCCCCCCCCCCTCCCCCCCACCTCAGAACCTCCTCCGTGCCCAAAGTGGAGTGTATTGCAAATGCATGTTGCACAACCAAAGAAGGCAATTGGAATCTTTGGCTGGCTAACGATCTAAAATATTTTGTTCCAAAAAATATATATATCATCAAGACCTAACTAACATAATTTTTGTAGTGTATTTGTACGGCATGTTAAAGCCCAATTTTTTTTTCGCCTTGCATAGAAATTATAATTTTAATATAATTTTAACTAATTTTTCGGTAAATTAGAAAATAATTTAATTTATTCCAAACCTCAAAAGGTAAAACAGTAGTTTTTTTAAATTTTTCTTCATAACTAAACTATTAATATCCAAGGCTTTTTGGAAAATTAGAAAATAATTTGATTTATGCCAAACTTGAAAAGGTAATAAGGTAGTAGTAGCTTAAGGAATTTTTGAAGCCTAGGTTATTAATGGGTCCATTTTTTATATGGAGGATTTTTGAAAGATGACATTTTGGTTTGTGTTGTAACTTGAGATTAGTTACTATCTACTTATATAATATCCTTGATTTTGTCCGCTTGCAATGGTGTCCGGTCGTCCTTTCCATCCATCCGTCCTTTCATCCGGGATAAAAAATAAAAAAGATAAAAATTTCTAAAAAAAAATTAAAACATGAACCAAGTTTAAAGAAACTAGGGACTTCACAGTGCCCGAAGGTCACGGGTTCCCACTAATAGAGTTATAATAGTATAGGCCCTTGTTGTTGGGCTCTATCCTACACTTTGAGTCAATGATGTGGTTTAAATTCCATAAGGCCATTGTCCTCGGGGTCTTTCTCGTACACTTTGAGTGGGTGATGTGGTTGAGATTCCATAAGGTCGTTTGTTCTGGGGCTTTCTCGTACACTTTGAGTCTAAGATGTTGAAATTGGCACTCCCTTCTATTATTAATTAGTGTGTCCAACCCCACCTATCACAATTTTCCTAAAAAACCACACAAAAAAGTTTAAAGTAAGTCTAAGTTATTCCTTGCATGTGGTGGTAACTAATGTTTTTTTTTTTTTTTGGCAATTTATAGCCATTGGCCAACTTGTCATAGGACCCAAGGATTTCATGGTTTTTTTTTTTTAATTTTATTTATAAATAAATTATTATAATTAAATTTAATGGATTAAAATAGCCATATCCAACAATGATCGACTTGTGATCTTGCCATCAATCCTTTATTAGGTTTTTTCAAATTGCCATCTCAACCGTTGAATTAGGATTAATTGATCACCACATCCACCAATGGATCCCATTCCTCTAGCCAACAAAAGAATGCAAGTGCCATCATAGGGGATCACCATCTACCCATTTCCTTTTCAAGCATTTTTTGTCCCCTTTTTTTTCATGCTCAACACAAGCATTTAACAACAAACATTTTCATTAAATTTGGCTAGTCATCTAATTATCGCCTTTCATGAACATTAAACAATTACTCTGCGATTGTGTGTATCTTTGTGTGCATGAGTGTGTACTATGGGTTCATGTTGAGACTTGATTGTTCATTTTGATTATTTGCATGGTGCAAGCAAGCTTGCAAGTTTAGGGTTTAAAGTGAGATTCGCAAATTAGGATTCAACTTTTCAATTCAATCAAACTTGCAAGTTGTAGTTATTGTAATGGCAATCGTCAACTCCTAAAAGATGTTGCAATAGTAACACCAACAAAAACAAACAAGTCCCATTATAGAATGTCAAGTAAAGCTTCAACTCTCTATTGTCCTTTTTTTTTTTCCAATCGAATATATTTTATTTTAAATTATGTTGTTTTATATTTTATTTATTTAAAAAATTTGTGAATCATGATTTTTTATTGTGTTGTTTTGGTTTTTTGTTGTGTTGATCATTCATGAATAGGAGCAAACATCGGTTGCATGAGTTAACTTTTTTTTTGGTCATCATAAGTCCATGATTCCTTGTGCGTTGAATTGTAATTTTTGAGTCTTGATTATTTTTTGTGACTTCAAATGTTGTAAATGCTTGAACTAGTTGAAAGTTCATTCAAACTTTGTATCCTTTATATTTTCCATCATTTGAAGTTTGTATCCTTTGTATCCATCATCCATTGCTCTTCTATAAACCTCTTCCCTTTTCAAATTTTAAGTATAGGTTTTTATAATGAGCTTGAGACCCTAAAAACCTTAATTTTACATTTTTTTCTTTTGACGATATCATGTCTGTCAATGTTCAACTTCTTAAAACCCTTCCTATAAAAGTTTCTAAACAAGAAAAATGCCTAAAAAATATATGGAATTCAACAAACTTTTCCAAATACATCTAATCTACTAAGCTTTTATGAACTAAATTAGTCAAAAGAAGTGATAATATTGTTGACCAAATGTGATGCAAAGTGTACACATCCATCAAAGGTAGAGAAAGATTATCGGTAGCAAAATTGGATTTTTTGTACAACTATGTTGAATGTAAGAAGGCCAAAGCAAACATACATGGGATGGAGGAGGGCACAATTTTTACTATTGTGAAAATTATGTCCATTATAATTATGAAACATTAGAGTCATTTGTAAAATAGGGAAAATAAAGGATCAAAACCTGGAGTTTGGTCATAGATAGGGTGAAATTTTTTTAATACATTAGCATTCAAAGGGGGGTTGCAACTCCAAAAACCATCAAATTTAATAGTAAATTAAGTTTATTCTTGTTTTTCCTTTTTCTTAAACACCTCCACTACTACTTTATATATTTTCGTTATTCCTATTGTATAACTTGAACATGTTCTTAATTTTGAAAAAGTAGAATAGATCCTTGAGGTTTTTCCTTGGTATACTATCTTGGATTGAAACATTGCGGAAAGTATGCATGATGTGGTTTTGCAATGCATAAAAAAGGTTATCAAAGAATCTCATTTCCTTCTTCTTTTTTGTTGAAAAAGTTAGTACTTCTAACAATGAATCCTAGTTTTACATCCATAGCTATGTGTTTGAAAGTTGGCAATAGATTCCTATTTTGTTAAACTTGGAGAAGGTGACGGATGGTATTTTTATTTAAAAGATATGAAATGTAGTGGTGAAAAATTTATCGGTTGAAAAGGGATTTACAAAAGTTTAAATTGGAAGGAAATTGATTTTTATTGGAGTAAATGGTGGATCTGTTTTTTATGGGTGCAAAATTGGAGTTTCAATGTAATTAAAGGATAATCTAGCACCTTATTTGGTGGTAGTGCATTATTGTGCCCATCACATCAACTTGGTCATTCAAACCTTTTCATCTCTGTCAATAATTATGTAGCATTTAAAAGACTTGTTGTAACCCTTCCACTTGTATTTTGCAAGAAGTCCCAAGAGAGTCCTTGAGTTGCAAAAGCTTACAACTTTCCTGGACACCAAAGGTAACAAAGTTTTGTAGAATGTTAAAACCCACTAGATTTGCATGTTGTCTCCATGTAAGCAAGTTGTGGTTGAATATATGACCCTCATTTGAAAATGTTAAACGATCAAGTTGAAAATGAAATTGCAAGATCCAATTTGGAAAACATTGTTGGATGTGGAACTAAATTTTTGTCTCCATTGCATGTGACTATTTTTTTAATTGGTTCATGTACATTGATCAAATATGCCCAAGGGATGGATGTATACATCTATGATTTTATTGAAATGATCAAAATGTATAGATCCAAATTATATGAGCTCTATGTTGATCTTAAATCAAGTTCAAGTATGAGGTTTTTGTTACATTCCATAGCCTCTTGGCTTGAAAATATGATGGGTTGCCTCTAGTTTTCATTATGTTTCAGGTATGTCTCCACCATTGATGACAATTAGTTTGCAACAAAGTTTAATGGCCACACCACTTTGGTTCATTTTCAAGAGCAAGCCACTATGGTTGCCTTGAATTTTACAACATTGAATATTTTCCTTCTATTCAAACCATAATTACTAGGAGGGACAAAAAAACCCAATACAATATTGATTATTGAAATTTGAGTTTTACTCTATTGTGTGCAATTTGCATTTGGGTCCAATCATAATAAAAGGAGTTAGTTGAATCAAGGGTCAAAAATCTTTTTTAAGGATTACATTTCACACATGGCCTTCATGTGCCATTAATTTAAAATACCCAATTTTATAGTTTTTTTAGATTGGATTTCACCATTGAAACCACATATGACCATATTATGTAAAACGTATGAAATCCTTATATAAAGCCCTATATTATAATCAAATCTACAACTTGGTTTTAACCATGATAACAATTTTTGAACTACATTAATCATTAAAAATGTTTGAACATCATAATCATATATATTAATTCACTACGTCCGTCTGTCTGTTTGTCTAACGGGGGTTTTGGGGGGTGGGGGAGGGAGAGGCCGGTGAAGCAGTGGGCGACCGGTGTTAGTCTGTGATGGGGGTTGGACCATCACAATTTCCGTGTACAAACCGTCTCCACAAAGCATTGCAGCCGTCTGAAGGGTAGGAATGACGGTCGGATCGCATCCCTCTCCCACCGCACCAAAGGCGGATATAAAAACCTTCCCCTCCCCCCCCACTATCAAAAGAACCGAAGGTTATATAGAGGAGCGTGTTTTCAGAAATTTCCAAAACTTTCAAGAACCAAGGTTCAAAATGTCAAAACCAGGGTTTTGGGTTTTTTCACGTCGGGTAAGGGAGTAAATACCCAGACTGATAACCTGAAGGTACACACGGTTGATTCTGATACCCCCACAACGTCGGTCGGGACCACTGCGCGTTCGGGGTGGCTGGAGTGGCATAGCCACGGGTGTCCGAAGGTCACAGGTACCACTAGTCCAATATAATATCACCACACAAAATTCAAAAGGACTTTTGAATGTTTCAGCACACATGGCCTTTTTTATAAATATATTAAAGCCTACAACAAATTTGAAAACATTTTATGAAGGTTTGAATAACAAAAATCATATAAAACCAAAAATTTTAATGTGTTGAAAATGATTATTCAACAAGTGTTTATTAATGTAAAAGGATTCTGAACCAACACATTTAAATTAAATAGCATCAAGAAATAATTAAGTGTTTCAAGTGGTCTACCATTTTATTTGGTTTTTCAAATATGGTGATTGATATCATTCAAGGTTGTAATTTTGTATATTAAACAAATCATAAATGTTAACTAAATTTTTTGTGTGTTTAAGTAGGAATTTTTGTTGCAATGGGCAAGTTTTAGACTAGGTTTGATTTCCCTATAAATCACATTTGACTTTTGATTATTGATTGTAATGTGTGTGCGATTTTTGATATATTGTCAATGGTAATTATGTCAACTTCAAAAGCCAAATTCTAGATTCAAGAATCACCATTAAAAGCAACATTTCATCAATACTATCAATATTTTACACAAGATGGACTTTTCGAAATAATCACTAGAAGTTCAAAATTATCAAAACTATTACCAAACATTTGAATGTTAATTTGCATGCAATAACCACAACCATTAAGTTGGTTTTTAGATGTCACCACTAGTTTTTGCATATGTTTATTTGCATTAGCCATTTTACCTCCATGGTTCGAGAAATTAGTGGCCATATCACCCACATTTCTCAACCCAAAAAAATACACTAATGGTAACCCCTTCTCTCACATGTGGGCTTTATCAATTTCGTTGATTTGAAAACACCATAAACAAAATTGTAGTGGCAAATGGGACAAAAATTTGGAGATGTCCTATGCAATATGGACCATTGAATAGGAGACAAAAGTTTTGACTACAAATGCCATTCTATATATTCGATTCAATCTTTGGGAATGTGGACATTAAAAGAAGCCAAATTGGAAGTTTTGCAACATGGCCAAGGTGAACCAACACCCGCACTCTCACCTTCACCTCTTTGAATGAAGCTTCAAATAATGGCCATATTAAGTTCAAAAAATGTCACATTTGAACTTGAGAACCCTAATTTAGTCTTAACATGGGATATTTATAATATTAAAATTTATTTAAATGAATTTGAGGTTTTTGCCATGGTATCAATGTGGGTGTTGATTCACCAAAAACTTGCAACACAACCTAACAATTAGGGGTTTTGAGAACCACACCAACCAAATCAAGGGAAGCTAAACGTGCATTTGCCAACAAGTTATGACCATGGCTCACAACATAGGGCCAAGGGGAAATTAAATTGACCTAAAGTTTTTTTCTTTTTTCTTTTTTGGCAAGTTGTTTTTCCAAAATATAATAACTCATGTTTTTTTTAGGCAATTTTTTGGCAATCAGTGACCAAAAAAATCTAATATGATTCATGCAAAGGATTTTGTTGGAAAAAAAACACCAAAGTCACTAGTTTCCTAGGAATTTTATTTTTTTCTAAAAACGCCATATTTAGACAATAGGTTACATCACCAAAATAAAGCAAGATTTTTTTTTCTTTTTTTTTTTTCCTTTGACTAATGACAAGTAGCCATATTTGGCAAATTCCTCTTTTGGATAATTTCAAGTGTGGCTAGATCACAAAATTGACAAAAAAAGACTTTGATATTAATATGTCTTTTTTTTATGGAAAGAATCCTTCTCCTCCATAATCATTAACCCCAGGAAATGGTGTTGTAGGTGGATTTTACCTTTCAACATACACTAGAAGGAATATGTCCTTTGCAACCAAGAAATCTATAATTATAAATCCTAAATGACTATATGTATGACTTTAATCATAAACTATTACTTTGAATCCTATATGTAAAAAGTTATAGACATATATTAATGAAGCATGTGACTAATAAAGGGTGAGGTGGTAACAAGATGGAATGTGTTAGTTTTCATCACTTTTATTTCATCTATATGACATCCATGATTGATGACAAAGTGAAATGAATGTTTAATTTTCATTGCAATTATTAAAAAGTGGTTACAAGTCATTTGATATGAACATAGACAACCCTACCCCCCCACCTATTTACATACTTATTTATTTACCTATTCACCCACCCATCTATCAACCTATTTTCTTACCTACCTACCACCTATCTACCCACCCACCCACCTACTTACTTACTTGCCCACCCATGCACCTACCTACCTACCCACTCACCTACCAACCCACCAACCCATGCACCCACCTACCTACTTACCTACCCACCAACATACCCATGCACCCACCTACTTATTTACCTACCCACCGACATACCCATGCACCCACCCACCTACTCACCCACCAACCCACCCACTTACTTACTCATTCACCCACCTACCTACCTTTTCAACCTACTTACTTCCTCCCTATCATCTTACAACTTGCCTACTACCTATCTCATAATCTTGTAATGATATGAAATAAACATGTGAAATAAAAAACTTGACAAAAATCAAACACCATTTTGATGTTGTAGTCCATTGGTAAGGACTTGGTTTATCATTATGAAGGTGAAAGGTTCAATTCTTAATATTGCAACTTATGTGCATTCTTGAAGAGTTATAGTAAGTAGGCTACATCATAAACTTTGTGACCACAATTTGGCAAATAATAGTGATGCAAAATCTACTCTCATAGGTTTGTATGGAATAGATATGAATGTCGTTCATCTATTTGTATTGTTTAAACATCGATTTTATGTGCATTGTTTCGACATGAATGTCATATGCCTATTCATATTGTTTATTCATGTATGTTTTATGTCAATTTGTGTTGTCTAAATAATGCACGATATTCGTATTTAAACAATACAAACCTAGGAAATAACATATTTCACACAAATTTGGAATGAACCCATGAAGCCTATAAATTTGTGATGTAAACTAATGTAATTAGGTAGGTAGGTTACATAGGTTACGTGGGTCAAGTTAAGTAAATTAAGCTCCTACCTACCTACCTACTTTTGACCTATTTAAACCAATTACCTACCTAACTACCTATTAAAAAAATTTAAACATAATAATCCAAAAAAATGTTTTCAATCTAGGTATAAATTTGAATATTCAAATGGTTTAGTGTTTGCCAATCATATTACAGTCATTCATTATATGACACCTTAACATTATATATGACTTGTCCATTATGATTATAAAATGAAAAATGTCACATCAAGCATTCAATGACTTCTTGTCATTTGGTACTTGTTCATTTAATTAAAGGCCTTTAGTCATATAATGTGCGATATGACTACAAAATCAATAATATATGAAGTCATAAATTTTAGAATTTTTTTGATGATAGTCCCTCATATGGTTATATTTCAAAAGCTTTAAGTGGAAGGTGGTTAATTTCCCAATTCATTGCTTTTATCCCATCTTTTTATACCTTGGAACTTTCCTTCTATTTTAATCATCATTCATTTCTCAAAGGCTTGACTACTATCCATTATTCCATTGGCGCCCATAAAGACAATCCATTTGATGGGCCTATAGGTGCTTTGACCAAAGGTCATCTTTTTTTTTCCATTTTTTCCCCCCATTCTCAAAGTTTCAAATGCCAATTGGTTTGTTTTTATTCAACCATCATTTACATTTTTGGAAAGTTTTTTGGATCAAGTTTTTTAAAATGTTCAAAGGCTCCCCTAATTTATTGGCTAATTTTCTCCCCATGTTTAGAGGGTGGATAGGTCGCATTTCACTACAACAAAAGGTGTCCCTATACACTATTTATGATTTCACTGGATTTTGAATGAATTCATTAGTCATAGTGAATGGGACCTAATGGGGATGTAGTGAATTCATTGTTCTAATGAATAGGGATAAATGAAGTACACCCACATTTTATAATAGTGTTTATACTAAGGCCATTGCCCCAATAATTTAATCAAGGAACTAAGGCTTGGTGGCCCCAATCATTACCTCCATATTTTTGCAGGATCACTACTTTTTTTGTTAGAAGCTATATGGGCTAATAATTCAAGTTTATTTCCATTTCAAGCCCACCTTAAATGGTGCATGACCTTTTTCTTCCAACAACACAAGCTTGCATCCCTCCTTTTGAATAGTTTTTAAATAAGGAAATTGATCATTTTCAAGTGAACATGCAAGATCATTATTTTCCAACATTATCTCTAACATGTTTTTTGATGATCCTTATTGCACCTGCCTAAAATCCTATGTAGGTCAAAGTTAGAATGCATGATTTTTTGTTTGCTTAACATCTTGTCAATTCACATAGTCTCAAACACCTTTTCTTCAACATTGTGCATTAGGTTAAGCTTGGCTTGTCCCAATGCATATGTGGTTATCCATTAGACACATTGGTGATACACATTCTATGGTGTTACATATTTGGGGAGAACACATTGTTACCCATAATGTTCCTCAATATGCTTTGCTGACATTGTAAAAATGTTGGGTTTCATGTTTCATGCAAATAAACACATAACCTCTTATCACCCTCCCTCCAATATTTGCATCCATAGGTTGATATTGTGTTCACCTTAAATGGGGTCCAATTTATGGTGAATGTTATCGTCACCAATCCCACTCAAACAAACTTAGTTTTTCAAGTTCCCATTTATTGAGGAGTGGACGAAATAATTGTAGCCCACAAAAAGGACGGGCTATATATATAACAATCAACACCCCAAATATGTGTTTCTCCTATTGCCATTGAAGTATTTTAGTGGTCACATTAGCAAGTCAACAATTATTTTCATCAATGTGCTAGCATGGATGGTAGCCAAAGGTTTTGGAGGCCCTCCTTTATTAGTTTTGCACTCATTTTATAAACAGAAGTTGTCAATGGTTTTATAGATAATTCAAGCTACTACCATTTTTAAGTGAAGTTATTTTTGGGAAACTTTTATTAAATCAAATGTTCTTTGAAATTTCCACCCATCTTCTTGGCAAATATGCTTCGTGCAATTGGTGAAAGTTTTCTAGGTCCAAGGTTGTTATTTTGCCCTCCTTTGGGAGGTCCCCATTGCTTTCTTTTGCAACCCATGTTGGTGCATTTGTGTTTAATTTGGGTGTTATCTTTTGGTAGGATGTTGGTTATTTCTTTTTGTTATTTTTTTTCCCCTTTTTAGGTGGGTGTTTATTTTTAAAGAAAAAATTGTCAAGGTTTCATCTTTAACCTTTAAACATCATAACAAAAACAACTTTTCCAAATGAAGTGCAATCACCCAATAAACATGTCAAATCCATCTATTTTACCTTAGGGTTTTTTCATTAAATAATCCTTAAAATAATCCCTTTTTTTGGTGAAAATATGAATTCAAGGTGTTGAAAACCATAATGTAATTCTTTCAGGGAATAATATGAATAATTTCATTATTCATGTAAGACAATATTACAATAAACCATAAATATAAATCATAATTTCAAAAAAATAAAATAATTGTTAATGTGAAAATTGACCCCAAGTTATAATATTTAAACAAAGTGCACATGCGATGTGTTAGAACCTTATCTATAAATAATTATTACACATTAAACTATTAATTCATTAATTCAATATATCTTTTAAAAATCAAAATACCAAATCCAACAATTTCATTGGCAATTACATTTTTTATGCACACCTACACACAAGCCTATTCAACACCCTATGTATATCAGTACATTAATATTACATATCATTTGTTTATATATAAACATGGTTTTAAATCTAGTTAGATCATGTTGTAGGTGACTTCAAGTTGAATATTTTGGCAAAACAAACTTTGATTTGGTTGAGGAATTGAAATTTCCCACCCTTGACTAGGCATTGCGCAATTGGTGTAGTTACAAGCAACAATAAGATTTTCCAACTTTTTGAGAATTTGATCCCCTTGCCATTCTTCATTGAATTGAAAATTTGCAAAGTACATTTAATGCATTCACGTGAGTGTAGTGAAAAAAAGGGAGCAGGGGTACTTGGATTTGAAATAAAGGATAAATGAGTGGTCAAAATTGCACGTACAAAGGGCATTTACACACATAAGCAAAAAGATCTTGACTATTTTCAGGGTTCTTGCATAGGCCTAGGCCCTATTCTTATCCCAAAATTAAGCATTTCATGATCATATGATTCAATTCATGTTTTTTTAATGTTGAAAACATTGTGTAACAAATATTTTCCTTGACTTTCATGTCAACATTGCACAAAGTTGTCCAAAATTTTCTATCATGTTGGGCAACTTGCAAACACTCCTATAACAAATAACCAAACACAATATATTTTCATGACAAGAATGGGTTAGGCTCAATGACACGGCAACTACAACCCATGTATGCTACCTTTTGAAACCATTGGTTACACCTAGGAGTATTAAGGTGGTGAATCCAATTGGTCTTCTTTAACATTTAACTCAATTAAACAAAGTCATAATACCCAACTCCCAAATTCACAAAATCAATAACCTATGACAATATCATATCCCGATTAGGCCCCACATTTTGGGAACATCCCCCAATCATGGATTATATTCATTGTAAATATTAAGGCAAAAGTTATCATATAGATCACAAGGTGAATGAAAATGAAGGCTATTAATTCTTCCCAACATTTGTTGGGTTGTTTTTTTTATTTTCTTAATGTCTCTTTTGGTTATTGGTTTTTCAAATTTAGTATCAAAGAACCTCCAATTTTGATTTTTTGGAAGCTTTTGTAATATTAAATTCTTTAATATTTTCATGATGAAAATAACCTTCAATTATGACATTTTGAATTCTTTCAAAAAAAATGGCAATTCTCATGTAAGAATTGACAAAAAATCAATGATTAAATGTAGGTTATTTGACTTGGTTCTTTTATTTGTTGCAAACCAAGTTAAGGGTCAAAACCAATTTTATGATATTTGAAAACCTTTTATGAGGCCACAGCGATCTAACACCCAACATCACACCAATTAGTTGTAATTTTGTCCACACTATGAAAAAATGGGATGATTTGCAACTAACTTTGCAATTGGGTTTTTGAGTTGCAATGACCATTTGCATTTCATTGCAATTCAACACATTTCTATGAGCGTGAATGTTATCGAACAATTCAAATGAATTGGAAAGGATGCAACTCACCATATGTGAAACTGTATACATATGCAATTCATGCAACTCAATTACAACTATGTAAGAACAAATATTGTGCAACTGTAATGCAACTACCATGCAACTCCCAATTAATTGAAATTTGAAAAAATAAATAAATAGTCATATGTTTAAATAGCCAAGTAAGTTAATAAATATGCATTGGTAGGAAGGTTGGTAACTCTTACTTACCTACCTAGGTGCGCAAGTAAAATTAAATAGAGAAGACATATTTACATACCTACTTACATAGGTAGGTAGGTAAGACCTACCTAAAAAGCTACATTACATACCTACCTACCTACCTATTTATGTAAGCAAGTAGGTAGGAAGGTACAAGGGTAGGTGAGTTAAAAAATAGTTTTGTAAATATTTTTATTTTATTTTATGTTTTTTTTTTAGGGTTAAGCTTTTCTTAACTCATCCCAAATTGACACATGTATTTTAATGTGAACTCATGATATCTTTTTTTAATATATAGTTTGTGAGATGAGAAAACAAAACATATGGATTATTTTTTAAAATTTTGCATTAGTTGCATATTGCATTACAACTAAAAAGGAAAAATTTCCACATTTTTTCCATTAATTTTTTTACAATTAAATAGGTGATTATTTGATAATTATAAATGCGAATTAATTATCTGAAATAGTTATTTAAATTAATGAGTATGATTCAAATAATTACTTAAATAATTATCAAATATGTAATAATGATTTGGATTCAAAATTTTTTAAAATAATTGATTATTTGGATTATCAAAATTAATTATTTGGATTATTCGATAGTTAATTATTTAAAATATTTATCTAAATTACTTATATGAATCAATTATTTTCATTTAGATAATTACCTAGTTAGTGAAGTTAGTTAATGAATTCACATATATTTAATTCAAATAATTAATTATTTGAAATAAATATTATTAATTTTGGATTAACTATTAACTATTAAATATTAATTAATATGTAAAATTTAATAAATTATTGAAAAAATAATTCATTATTAAATATTGAGGATTAAGTATGAACTTATTTCGTTTTTAACTTATTAACAATTGAACAATAATCACAAAATATGTGAAAAGTAATAATTCTATAATGGGAATGTATTGACAATGCAATGGCACAATTAGTTGTATGAATGAAAATCATAGTTGATAACTATTTCCCAAGTGTCATATTTAATGTGTGGTGGAAATGTGTATTTATGGCATCATTATATGTGTCAATGTTGTATAGTAGTTGCAACATAGTTGAAAATTAGATGTTACATTCACACCAATTGTAATGTAATTGCCACATGTGATTAAAATGCAACTTGTCAAAAAATCAACCATGATTGACTACATCTGTATGTACAATGCGTACATTACATTATATAGGTGTCCCATTTGCAATTAAGTTGCAACTACAATACAACTCCATGATTTTTTAACATGGTTTTTTTTTATTAATTACATGTATTTCCATAATTTAATTATATTATAGTTATATATTAATTATTTTGAAGCTCTAATTGTAGAGTAATGTGGTTTTGATGAACATGATATCTCTTAGTGCCACTAAAAAACACCATTTTTTCCATCATGTATTTGTCTTTAAACTAACCACCTTTTGTTAGTTAATTTAAAACTTGCCTAATTGAACTTACATGTTTTTCAAAAAAACATTTTGTTGTTTTTTTTCCCTTTTTTCATATTAACTTACATGGTCATTGTTGTAACCCTAGCTTTGGGCTCGCGACCAAGGCAAAGGCGTTATAAGGTTGCAAACCAAAAAGAAGCCTGGGAATCACATCACATACTCTTGAAAGTGTAAGAAAGTGTGAGGGAGTGAACCCTCACACTCCCAAGGCAACTCCCACTTTGGGAAATGGACTCCCGATGGACTTCCGAAACTTCAGAGAGTGATGTCAGGGGTCAAAACTCAATGGTTGTGGCGTTTTCTATATGATTGGAAAGCGCTTGGAACGTAGATGTCTAAAATGGGCTTGCATTGCTCATTTAGACATCTGAAACACAAGTTATGGCCAAAAGAAGGGCCGAGAGTCAAATTGCCAGTTTGATTCTCGACTAGAAAAAGCTAGGATTTGACCCGATTTACTTGGCCACAGAGGCCATGCGCCATACCGTTGGAAAGATCTCGACAAGAGCTACAACTTTATTTTAGACCGCATCTCGATCCGAGGTCTGCTTGCAAAGTTATGGGGCTCCAAAGTCGCGAGAGTCCCAACCAACGCGATTTCGAGGCTCCCACTCGAGAGTCCCAGGAAAGAAAAGTCATTTAGATATAAGCTCCGTGGCCAGACACAGAGTATACTATAAGGGGGAAGGTGGCGGCTTCCCCCAAGTCCGGGCTATGGTGAGTCTAATGTGCCCGTGTTGCTCGTGGCTTGTCCTAGCACCAAATGTGTTCCAACTATGCACTAACCACTTTGTGTGGGTTGTGTGCAGGCCCGTGTGAGTGAATGAAGCTTGTCAATTCTTCCTAGTCCCATCCCGGAGCTCCAACACGCCCCTCTACACCTCAAAGTGTTGTGAGCTAAGGAGCGTGCCCTGATTCCTCCCTCTTCCGTTGTCTTTAACTTGGACTCACATTTGAGTCCTTTGAGGAGTTGGGAATGTGTCAGTTACCAACTTATTATTAATTACCTACTAACTATCAATCTACTACTTATTGACTACCTACTCAACTACCCATTACCAACCCATTTTTATGAGATAAACACATTTTTTAAAAGAAAAATCAATTCTATATTTACAATTCACCACCCAAAAATTTATTAGAGGGACCATGGCATGGATGGGTATCCCCTTGTGGTTCTACTTTAATTTATCATGGAATTAGGTATTAAATTACAACAATTTTTTTTTAAAACTTGTAGATTTTTATCAATGTATTAAAAGGCCACATTACATCCTGTCAATTTTTTTCCACGACAATGATGGGCATTATGTTTCATAGTTGCATGCTTTACATTTTTCCTAAAACTTGTTTGATTTTCCTAAAGCCTTGCCTCCTAAACAATGGATGTATTGTAATTCCCTCCCTTTGTAGAAGACAAAAATATCTACAAGGCTTATATTTGGGACAAAACATTCAAAAGGGGCATTAATGGAATCAAACTTGCATTGAACTCCACCTCATGAGAACCCTTGTTTTATAAACAATTTCATCCTTGGCCTTTACATACAATTTGAATTAACAATAATATAATGTCAAGCAATGGAGTGACATTAGTTATTACAATTTGGAACAAAGGAAACACTATTAAACACCCCCCATCAAGTTTTGTTCAACGAATCGTACGAATTTAATTTTGGAACACCATGTGGTTTTACTTTCTTTTGCATTGTTTGTGTGCCCTCAAAGTTAAAACTTGTTTAATTCAAAACATTATTATATTCTTGTTTTGTTGCCATCTAGATTCAATAATGATGACAAAGTTGTTTGTATATTTTTTCATGTAGCAATTGGACATTTGCCTATTTGACCAATTTTTTGAAATTCTCTACTTATAATACGATGTGCTCCTTCAATTGCTTGATATGAAATACGACCAGCTTTACAACTTTTCATGCCATATAATCCAAAACAAAGTTGAAGTATGAATATTAATTTTATTAATAAGTATCTTGTAGTTCATAAAAATTGAAAATAAAAGGTTTTGCCTACCTGAAAGGGAGCGGTCTTGCATTGAAGATGGACGAGACTAAACAATCTGTCGAAGTTGTGGGATGTCAAAATACATCGGTAGGGGGGAGCATTTTGCCTTAGGGGGATGATTATGCAAATAATTTTTAAAAAAAACTTTATTTCATTTCGAATGATTCAATAAAAAATATTCGAAAACTAGGGCCTCTAAAAAAACCATTAATAATACCCATGTGAATAGCTTACTTTCCAACAATTGTAAAATATTTATTATTATTTATTTTCACAAAAATTCAATCAAAACATGCATAGAAACATGCATGTTTTGCATTGTCACCTAGTTAATGCACCTCAAATAGCTTGATTAGAAATGTTTAACATTTTGCCTATACACATCCTATTAAACCTTGTTGGCACCTTATCATCCATGCATGTGACACTAGATAGTTCCATAGTTACATGTTTGATTGTCTTGTTCAAACATTATTTCAAGATTTTTTGAAATGGGACATGTAGTCATCTATTGTTTCACGTTTGGCACGATTTAATTAAAATGCAATGTGAAATTCCTCAAGAAGCTATAAAATCAAGCAATAAATTGTTCATAAAATCATATTAGGCCCACATTATACAAGGAATCAAAGCTAAGGTTGAACATAAATCCTATTAATCAAAGGCTTTAAACTAAAAGCCAAGGTCAAATTAAAATACCACAAAAACTCACTTTGGGTATTGACAACTTTGATAGAAATTGTTTAATTATTTTAAATGTCAAAATTTTCAAAAAACATTTTTATTAATGAGAAATGTTTGACTAAAAAAGAAGAACATTAAATTTATTTTTTTTGAAATGCACTACAACAAAAGGTGTCCTTGTATGCCAAGTGATTTCACTGGATTTTGAATGAATTCACTAGTTGTAGTGAATGACCACCAATGGAGAAGTAGTGATTTCATTGGTTTAGTGAACGGGGATTAGTGAATTGCACCACATTTTGTAGTAGTGATGGAATTTTCAAATTTAATTGATTATTTGGTAGGCATGTGCCAAATAATATTTTAATCTAAGATTGTTTAGGCCACATTCCTTCAAGGGAAAAAAAGATACATGTCAACTTGGAAACCAATTTGCAACCATTGGGGCCAATATTATAACAATAAAATATATATTCCATGAAATTTACACCATATGATAAACCCAACCCATTCCCAAAAAAAAGGCTTAAGAATAGGTGATAGTCAAAATTGCCTTGCATTTTGGGAACATCCCCCCCATATGGCCTTTACCCATGGTAAAAAACAAAGCAAATGTAATCATGAATTTAAATCTACATATATAACAAGGCAATAAAAGGTTTTTACACCTATTCCTTCCCACTAGGATCTTACACATATAAATATGCACAATTTCGTTCCTAGTCTAAACAAATAGGTGTGAGATCTTTCTATATCAAGGAAGGATATTCATAAATGTAAGGTGCCTTCCAAATTATATAATTAGATATTTTTATGAATGCTTTATCTATTTTTCAAAAATAACTATATTTTCTGTTTGCCTTGGTCCTTTAAAGTATCAATTGTGCAAACAACATGTTCAAATGAGAAAAAGGTGACCACATTACACAACCATGTGGCCATTAATAACTAGTAGTTCACCGCAAGGGTAACTATGTTTATCATGAAATGGATCCCCATTAGTGAATGTTTGAATAGTTCATAGAAGAGTTTGGATGAGCAAATGGACAAACACCTTCCATTGGTTAAAGTAGGCCTTATGATCAAATGCTCAATGAGGAAAAATGTTCTTTGGCAATTTAAGCCATTTCAACCTTAGAAACTTCAAATGTAGTGTTTGGTCATGGGCATGATGTACAATATTCTTTCAGAATTAAGTGTTTGGTCATATAAAAAAGTGTTAAGTGATAGGTTTACATTTATCACCTTCGAATGCATAGAAATGTATCCTAATCACATGATTTTAAATGTTTGGTAAAGGGTGTGATTTAAGGCAAATTTGTAATTCATTTTACCCAATGTTTGGTAATGAGATTTTAGTTGTCATAGTTTAATGCACAAGAGCATAAATGTGAAGAATAATGTATGCATGCGGTTTTAAGTGTTTGGGTAATTAAAGGTGCGATATCTAAATCATGCATTCAAATGGATCTTATAATTCATAAGGTGATCCAAAATGTTTGGGGATGGGAGTTGATGTATTACACTAAGAGGAACACATCATCACCATGAAGGGTTAAAACCCTAATTAACTTCCAAAATGAATTTATGGGTTGCAAAGTGCATTTAGGCATTTTGCAACAATCCAAATAAAAAATCAAAAGACATATCATTATTATAATGAAAAATCAATGAGCAACCTAAACATCACCAAAAAGATCCCTATACCTACTTACATAATTTCCTACCAAAACAAATGCATCATGATTCCAAATTCAAAATGCCTTAATTTAGACAAGTTTGGTTTGAGTCATTCAATCCTCTCAACTAGGAAGTGGCATGTCCAACCTACCAACAAGTGTCCTTGATGAGATCCAAAGTTTCTTCAAGATTTGAGCGTGGATTATAATTCAATGTTACAAGTAGCAATAAAAGAATAGGGCATAGGTGTGAAATTAGAAGAGAAGTTTGACAAATGCAAAATTGAATAAATAAATAGTGTTTACAAGGAAAAGTTTTTAAAATTTTTATATTATTATTGGGTAGCTAAACATGCCACACAAATAGGAAATAGTGTAAGGAGAGTTGGCCATCACAATTTTCAATATGTTATAGTCTTTTGTAGCTTTAGATTCACACCCACTAACTCCAACTAAAACAACATATCAAAATTTGGAATGGGAAGACTTTGCAAATTTCTTTCATTTCATTGATATTATATGGGTGGCACAAAAAGATGTAATTTAATCATTTCCTAACCTTACCACATTTTTGTGTTTTTGGAATACCATAGTACCTTTTTAGGTTCGGCGCAAATTATATTATTTTCACTTTTGCTGAATTTTTCAGAAAAAAAAATACTAAATGTTGAAAATCTCAAAAAATCAATCAAGGTGGCCAAATTTGAACCCATGACAATTCAATGAAATGTTGAAGCCTTTTCATCAATCTAACCAAAAACATAACAATAAACTTTTTAAAACATTAACAACATTATTGAATTTATTCCTTATATGTTGAAATTTTCAAAATTAGATTTTCAAGCACTGAATTATAATCTTCAAATTGTATTAATTATTCGGCACATTAATGTTGAACCTAAAAAGGTACTACAATAGTTATTTGTGGACAAGAGGATACTTCTTGTGGGGCCCAAGTGCACACCCCCAACCTTTTGGATATTAAAGCTAGGAGGAACATGACCACATGATGTTGATCAATCTTGTGTTTCATGATGGACTGGCCAAGTATGGGTAAAGAGAATGTCCCACCTCGCCATGCATTAATCATAATATAAAATTTAATAAAAGCACAAAAGGAACATAACTCAACAATTTGATATATGAACATTTAAAAAGGCCATGGATGTGGTGGAAAGAAGGGTGATGTCCATGAAAAAGGACAATAAACAAATTGCAACATACCACCAACATCACTAATTCAAGCATAGGCATCTAAATATATGCATTTGTCTTGTGGAAGGTAAAAAAATCTCTAAAGCACAAGGTCTCACCAACCAAGCTTGCAACTCATTTTATCAAAACATTCAAGCATTTTACAATTAACACAATTGTACATAGTAAATCACATTTGGAATTCAAACATACAAGAATCCAAATAGGTAGACAATCAAAGAACTTGTGTTTGAGCTAAGTAGGGTTCACATCAAGTTTACAATGTCGTCCCCAAATCCAAGGAACATGGTTAATTGTGAATTTTTCCATTAATGCAACATGTGGGTTTCTACCAATATTCTACATTTTTAAAGGTCAAAAATTGTGTAATGACTACATTAGACTATGCAAACTAGGGACCTACAAAAAAAGTCTTGGATGACAACACTCATATTCCAAGTATTTTTAATTTTATTTTGAAAATGTACCATGTGAGATTTTTTAAACAAATCAACATCTTTTAATCGTAGATGGGCATGGATCACATGTTATTTTAGAGACGATAAAATAAACACACCAATTTGGGTTAAACATGATCATTCTTATGAGTTATACATCACATGTAATACAACTCCTCTATATGTCATGTAATTTCAAGCCATTCAAAACATCATTTAAGGGGGAAAAAAAAATGCAATGGTTAGAAATAATTGATCATAACTAAACAACATCATGTTGGTTGGGTGCATAAACAAAGCATTCATCCAAGAATTGTCCAAACATAATATTGAATCTAGATTTAAGGTTACATGAATGTGATCTTTAAACCCTAGGGCAATGAATGACAAGATATTGCCTTATAACTACCTATTTAGATGAAAAAAATACAACCTTGATGATGAAGCTAATGGTAGTCATAGATGGGGAGAAGAATTTATTGTTGCATTTTTCATGAATATTACACAATTTGTTTTTGCAATAGATGGAAAGGACTCCAATTGTCTTCTTTCACCCAATCAAAGATACCATGTGGAGATGCCAAGGAGTCCTACTACCATAAAAAGATTGCAAGAAGTTGATGAACCAAATTGGTTCATTTGGACAATGAACATTCAAAATTATTACAATAATTATTAAAAATAGGGCAAATGCAACTTAAGAATTGTTCTTTGCCAAACCTATTAACATTGACACATTTGCCTACAAGGAAAACTAGGGTCAAGGAACCTTTAGTGGATTATTCATAACCCCATGTTGTGACATCAAATGAGTACCTAAATTTTTTGCAACAAAATGCCATGGAAAAGTGTAAAGATTATTTGGATAGAGTAGAAGGACAAAGTAAAAAAAGGTATGCAGAATAATAAAGAATTTTAAAGCAAAGTGTAATTGCCACCAAACTTTACTATAGAAGGAAAAAATGTGCACATGTAATTTGATACTACCAAAAATCACATCCAAACACATGAAACCAAACCTAAATGACTCTTGATGAAAAACAACAAAGATGCATGTATACTTTACATGAGAGAAATTAAAATTTAAAAGAATAAGGGGAGCCTTAAAAAAGGTCCAAAGAAATGTCAAGAAAGTCAATTTGTTACATATTCACTTGAGTTGTAATTATTGTAATAACATAAACTAATTAAGTAGTAATTGCTTAACATAACTAAATAAAAATTAATTGAGTACATCAAAAGGCATACTTAGAGAGGTAAGAACAATAAGAACAATAAAACCAAAAATGTGCAACAATAAAAACTTCCTACAAAAAAAAAACAACATATGAACTCAAAAAAACAAATGAAAGAAAAGAGAAGAAAAAAAGGCTAGAAAGGTGGCAAGTATCTTGACTATGGTTGAACATGTAATTCAAAGGACCTTAGAAAAATGTTATCAAATAGATTTCACAATTTGACATGGTTTTTTACATATATGAGGAGTATGGGAATGAATTGCACCACAACATTCAAATTGGATTAAATGTTCAACCATAAGGATATCACAAATATATCATGGCACAACATCACCAGATAATTGTTTTTCCAAACAAAGGTTAAGAATTGACATGACAATAATAGGGCACATTCCTACCAAGTTAGCTAAACTTCATAGTGTGAAAGGGAAAAAAGGAAAGAAAGAAAAATAACAACCATCAATTTTTTTTGATCCCATGAATTGGTAATGGAAAGTGCATGAAAATTGTTCTTTCACATGTTTGTATTCATTACATACAAATGTAATAATGCACATATAAGTAGGATGAAATATTTGTCGAATATTTCATCCTACTTATATGTGCATTATACATGTTCAAAAGTTTACTTGTTGTAATCTAGTGTAAGAGTACTCACAAGTCTAAATACTCGACACTTTGATTAAATTTTCTTGATCACTATTAATTTTTTTGAATGATGTCAAAAAATTGTTTATCTTCATTAATTTAAACAACCATAAATAATCATACATTTTGTAGGCTTAATCAACAATATTTTTATATCACTATGTTTAAATCAATGAAATAAATGAACCATAATCACCAAACTTGAATTGATTGAACCAAATTAGTAGAACCAACTTCAAATGTGCAAACTAATTCAAAATTCAAATTTTAGTATTGAAGTGTATTAGTTGTTTAAATATTGAAAACTTAGTTTATGAAATCAAGGATTTGAAAAATCATTTTAAATATGGGAAGTTTTTTTTTTCTTAGGCATGCCATTAATTATTAAAGCAAAAATGGGTTTTTTTGACTTGTCCAATGCAACTATTTTTGTTCAAGGCGACTAATTTTTGTCACATGCAACTAAAACATTAGTCCCCTTGGACAAAAATAGTGACAAAAGTTGGTTATAAAACCCCATTATAACCTTCCACTTAGAATTTGTAAAGGAATTGGTGAACTAAATGAATTGTTCCAATTTATGTTTCAATTCAACCATTTTCACAATTCAAACATTAGGTTTCATATAAACATAACTTGCAACATTAATAAACCTTGTGAAACATCTATCTAACATAATAACACATTTTATAAAGGAGGCTAGTAGGCCTTTATGAAGTAAGCAACATGTTGCTTTTGATAATGCATGTCCCATATCAACACTCTGAGTTACAAAACCTTAATAATTCATGGCAAATTCTAAGGAATATATTTAATATGAGGATAAACTAAAGTTCGTATGACTAAAAGATCTTCCCCACAATGTGCACACACATTGTTGCAAAACCTCAGAAAATGCATCATTCTTTTTAGGTATTATTATTTATTTTCGAATTTTTTTTGTTAATAATGATAGACTGAATCTTCTTCCTTTTAAGATTCAAGTATCTAATGCTCAACATGTTGGTCAAGGTTGTCATGGTTTGATGATGGGTTCAAGCAAGATAAAATATACAACTTGTGATACTTGTAGCAACATTGTCCAAAAAGTAGTTTAATGTATATTTGGTTCAAATGTTGTTTCCTTATTTCGTTTTCACAAAATTGTAGATGTTAGGAATAAAAAAACAAGGTTCAAGTAGTAAAGGGCGAAGGAGTCATTCATTGTTGCCATCATCACCAAAATGCTTGGACCTTTCCTCCATACCTTGACCTTTTTCCCATTCAAGCTTTAAGTTTGAGTTCTTTCCTATCTACTTGTGTTTGTAAGTTTTTTTAAATATTTGCATTACTTTGTTGACAGAACTTGGTGAACTCTTGAAACTTCTATATATGTTTTCATGTGTAACATTAAAAATTGAATAGTGCATGAACAATTTTGATTCTTTTGGCACACGAAAATGATGAGATTGGTAATTTTTTTTTATTAAAATCAATATTTCATTTGAAAGTGTTCGTGTTGTGGTTTGTGGGAAATCAAATCATGGGTTGTTGCTACTAGGTTTTAAGGTGCAAACTTTGAATATATTTCATATTTTTCTTCTTACAAGGTCAATAACATTGGTTTCATGATTAAGGTTAAAAGCTTATGTTAGTGGGTGCTTCATGTATTTTGGAATAGTTTTTCAACATAATAATGGCTTTGCCAATTCTCAAGTCTAATGAAACATCTCTTTATGTTTACAAGGTTTGTAGAATTATATTCAAACAAGACTTTTATTCAAAAAATTGAATAGAAGAAGCCATTTGGAATAGGTGAGAAATTGAAGTGAACCTCATGTGAGAATCATTTTAGGTGAGAAAAATAGCTTTGTATTCCTCTTTTTTTTTTCTTGTGTAGTGTAAAATTATACCTCAAACTTTATTAGAACTAGTGGTAACCCGTGCTTGCAAGGCACAGACGGTGGGCCAGCATGGGTGGGCTAGGCACCTCTGGCCCGCCGTCACACTCAAGGTTTTTTTTTTTTTTTTGCTGCCTCTCAGTAATAAATAATTAGTAATATTGACGTGTAAATTTGTGAGCCCTTGAAAAGACTGTTGCACAAGTCTTCTAGGGCTCATACTACCCCATGAGCTACTTAGGCTACTTATTACCTTAAGTTTACTTCACTTTTATTTTTACTTGCTTTAACTTATTACCTTTTACTTACGTAATTACTTACTTGCCTTTGCTTACGTAACAACTCATTTACTTTATTTACTTTCATTATATTATTACTGCTGTAACCAAGGTCAAACAAAACTTT
>Ga0116227_10006189_pt1 | contig 24482 bp, 23 predicted proteins | sample S1TSphgellanicum_FD_89693 | JGI IMG/M metagenome (GOLD analysis project Ga0116227, IMG submission 89693) | Host-associated microbial communities from peat moss isolated from Minnesota, USA - S1T2_Fb - Sphagnum magellanicum MG | ecosystem: Host-associated > Plants > Peat moss > Unclassified... | reverse complement strand
TGCACTAACCACTTTGTGTGGGTTGTGTGCAGGCCCGTGTGAGTGACTAAAGCTTGTCAACTCTTCCTAGTCCCATCCCGGAGCTCCAACTCGCCCCTCTACCCCTCAAAGGGTTGTGAGCTAGGGAGCATGTTCCGACTCCTCCTTATTCCGTTGCTTTCTACTTGGGCTCACATTTGAGTCCTTTGAGGAGTTGGGAGTGCGTCATAAATGGTAAACCCACCAAAAAAATAGATTCCTTAAAATCTTTCCAAAACTAACATAAATAAATCATATTTATAGTTTTGAAATCTTAAATATTCGTTTAAATCTTATCATTATATTTTTGGTATAAAAAATAAATAATAGATTTCAATGGTCGAATCTTGTAGTCAAATCTAATAATCAAAATTTGATAATAAAATCCTATAATGAAATCTCATGCAAAAAAAAATAATGTAGTTGAAGTTTTTTAATTAAATATTTTATAGTCAAATCTGTTGCAATCAGGTTAATCAAATCTTTTACATTCAAATATCCAATAATCCAATCTTTTATAATCAAATGTCCTATACAAAAAAATCATAATAGTTTTCTAACCTTTTACATTAGAGTCATGAGCTTCCTTCCCAAATTAATAATGGATCGTCCCACATAAGCGGCCATGGTGGTGAACATCAATTGAAACACATTATTAGTACTGCCTTTGCACACCCACTTTTTCCAGACAAACCAACAACAAGATCCTTTTCCAACCTTGAATGACATATAAATGTAAAGAACTCTAAGAGGTGTTGTTGATTGTAATGACTTCATTTACATTAATAGATAAGAAATTTGACACAATTATGAAATTTCGAGTAAACTTTAACAACAATTCATTCACGCATTCAAAAATTTCCCAACGTACATAGTCACTTCAATGTTTTTAAAGTGTGTGCTTGACCTTAAGCACCATAAACAAGTTTCTTAAACATGCAAACATTGTCATTGGTTGGCCCTTAAACGTAAGATGATAGATCAAAACAAATTGGACAAACTTATATTTCTTCTCCCATGAAGTTCTTGGACAACCAAATCCAAAATGGAAGGACATTCAAACTTGATATAAATCTTTTCATTATATTGATGTTGGTGTTTATGGTTGAAAAAAGGACCCAATCTTGACCCTTCAACTACCAACCTTGGCTTTGTGCCTACTTATATACTTCAACAAGTTATCAAGCTTAGGGGGATGTAGTCTTTAAAAAAAAGCCATTGGTGGCAAGGTCAAAATCCTTATAAATGACTACAATATACATGTGACCTTCATGTATTGGTTTATTAAATATCAAAATTTTAAATATAATTTTTACCTTTTAAAAATAATATAGTTTGAACTAAACATCGATATTGAAGTCAAAATGGCCCACAATATAATTATAATAATAAATGTAATAATACATCACTTGGCTTTGAACCATGATCACACATTTAAAATTATGATCATTAAGGATGTTTAAGATTCAAATTGACGACATCTTTGTACATGAACATAAAAGGATAAACACATGCGGCCCCTTTATCAAATATGTTTGAACCCACAATAAATGTAAGAGCATTTGATGAAAATTTGAATAACAAAAACACATTCAATTTTAATGGTGTTGAAAATTATTAGGTTAACAATTGTTTTGTGTATGACAAGGGATTTTAATAACATAATGAAGTGATTCAAATTTATGGGATTCCAACTTCATGAGTAAAATTATAAAAGATGGATAATTATTTCATGAAATACAATAAATTATTTTTTTCAAAATAATGCAAATATGGTTTACATGAGTGCTTTTGGCTCCTTTGAATATGATTGAATCTAAAATTATGAGTTTTTCCTTGGCTTCAACCTTTGAACAAATTGAACATTATACAAAATGCACATTGCCTTTCATGTTGACTATCGATTCAACCCAATAGTAACGTGTGACTCACTTGTGTTGGATATGCTTTGAGTCTTTGTGTTCACATTTTTCCCTTTTATTATAGCTCTTTTGGATGTGGAGTGATTAGCTTTGAACTTGAAGCATTTAAATCCAGGATTGATTCAATTTGAACCTCAATAAAATTAACAACATTAACAATGTTGCAATCAACAACAACAACAACAAATAGGCTTGAACTTGAAATTCCTATGAATTGACCAAAGAACCATTGTGAATTGTACAATGCACACACACACACATCCTATGAATCACAATGTGAATACATTTGTTCAATGAAAAAAAAGAACATGATTCACAAATGACAATTAGTGCACATAATGCTTGCAAATTCCATAATCTAGAGTCCATCATCCTTTTGAACTAAAAGCAATGCAAAAAGCTTGAAATTATGCATTTGGTGTTACACACATTACAAACTTGTGAATCATGATGGTCCATTGCAAACACAAGCCCCCAAATTCTACCAACTATAAGTTTCATCCTCCAACACGTCCACAAACACAACATCACCCCCAAAAATTACACCAACTTGAATGAATCCAATCTTGTAGAAGGCCTTTTCCACCATCAAAGTTGTGACACCATCATTCCAAGTTCCAAAATCTAGACTTTACAAAGCCCTTGGGCCCCTAACACTCAAGTCCCCTAGGTACAAGGGTACATTAACACTAAAGTCCACAAAACCTAATTGCAATGGCAACACATTGATGTGAAGGAAAGTAGGGGAGGCAAAAAGCCAAGCAATGATGTGAGGAGCTTTAGCAATGGTGGTGGTGATAGAAGAGACGTTGCTACTACTTTCATGGGTATTGCCCAAAAATTTGGCGAAAAAAAAAAAGAATTAAAAAGCTTACAAGTAGGAAGGTCAAATCTTACACAGCCTTTTGGCGCTTTTTGGCCAAAAAGAAAATGCTACTCCATGGATGTTACGCTTTTGGAAAAGCCCACCAGCCTTTTGTGCTTTGTAAGGCATCTTATAGATACACTAAAATAACCGAGTAGATTTTTATGCTCATTAGAAATGTCCATCAGTTTTTACCTTGGGTCTTTATTATATAATGATGATTCTTTCAAAGATTTTGTTTGAAAGCTTGAAAAAACCCCTACTTCACCTGATAAGAGTAATAATTATGTCTACTTGTGACCCAAAGGCACGTGAGAAAGGGGGGGGGCCGAACTTCACTACTGCCTCATCCTAGGCAGCATTTTTTTAATTGGCAAAAGTTGCCAAAACAAAAGAGATTAAAAATTAAAAATTTGAAATTGAAGTGATTTGGAGAGTTTCAATAGCCAGAAGTGAGGGAAAAAGAAGAAGTAAAAGTCCCAAATTTTGTTTATTTTGTTTTCAGTGTTTAGCCATAAAAATTAAGGTTTATTAAAGCTTCATACTTATTCACATCTAGTTTATAGCCAGATTTGGCTAAATCTTCCTAGGGAGCATTGCCCTTTTTCTACATCTTGATATGGATGATGGTCACTTAGGATACATAAAAAATTTCTCAAAAGAAAGCTAATGCTATGCCCCTTATTTGGGTGTGCCCCCCACCCTAGGGCCTTACACTAAATGTGACACATGCACTGCAAGCCATGAAGCAGAAATCCACAATAAGGTATATGGTTCTCCTGTCTGTGCCCATTCTGCAATCAGTGTTCTCATTGAGTGCTCATTTCAATCCTGAGTTTTAACATTTGATGCCTTAACTTAAGAAATTTTCATTTACTTTACAGATAACAGTGCCAAAGGGTTAAAAGACAAGTTAGGGGATGAAAGAAGGGCCCAGAAGGGGGATGACTTTAGGGGATTTTTTAATGTGTCCAAATTTTCCTTGGATGTTTTCTTGCTATAGCTTATCCCTCATCTTGTGTGGCAAATCATGCCAAGTCTACAGCAAACTTAGCCTAGACCCAGCTATCAATTTCTCATTATAATTTCTTGCAAACAGCAATGATTATGCTAATGGGTAACCCATTCAATACACAGCTGATGTTGTTCAGATTTCAGACTTCCTCCCATAATGAGTATTATGGTTGCCTGTGTCATTGGCTCAAGTGTGAACTGTGAACCCTAAAAAATTTTAGGTTTGAGTTTGTTGAATTTGTATTGAATTTTCAGTGGCAAAGATTATTCAAAAATTCAATATCTTCTGCACCTTAGGTCTAAGAATTATGAAATTGCCTCCGTAAAATCCTTCTCACTAAACATTTTCCAGCAATAGATAAAGTTTTAGGCAGATTTTTCTAGTGTAGTTGAAGGGCACCTTATTACATGGAATTTTTCCTGTACATAGGGTGGGCATTTCCAAAAATGTAATGTCTACTCTTGCAACTGCTTTTTTTGGGGAAAAAATTGCTTTCATTTTTCCTCTGATACCAGCTCGGTACCATTGGAAATAAATTATATATAGATATCTATATTTGCCCTAGGAGAGTCCAATGGGATTATGCCTGTGCTCGGCTTTGCCTTGTGCGGGCCCTTATTCCAATAAAGCTTATGGCCTTGAGCTTTACCCTACAACAAGAGCACAACCCCCATTTCCTTAATTTTTTTATTTTCTTGACTTTTAATTGAAACTATTGTTCAATATTTCATTGGTTTAAACATTGTGAAACCGCTTTGGCTTTCCAACAGTGCAAAGTGTGTGACACTCAACATTGTGGTTTGGGAGATCTCAATGTGACAAACAAAAACAAGCAAACAAACTACATTCCTTAGTAGACAGATGAAGCCATTTGTTAATGAGCACATACATACCTGATTTTGGGATCCATTTGTAATGGCTACTTGTGAACTTGTGATATATGCTACCTCAAAGAACTTTGGTGTTAATTTATGATTTCTAAAATGAAAGGCTGGAAAATAAAATAAAATGGGATTATCATTGCCTTGACCTTCTAAAAACTAAGGACTAGGTTATGAATGTGTATTGTAAGTATATAGTGCATCTTGTACACTTGTTTTTATAACTCTCAATTGGAGTTTTTAAAATGCTGCTGCCCACCCCCCCTCTGTTGAAAAAATTAAATATTTCAACAAAATCTGTCAATCGTAATAGGTAGGTGGGTATGTAGTAGTAGTTCAAGGAATTGCGTGGGAATAAAGAGATTGGTGGTGGGCACTAACTAGTATGGGATCATGTGGCCCAGCACCCACCAATGCACCACCCATTGGAAATATGTTATGACTCCCTTGTGAATGAACCACAACTGAGTTGGAACGTTGGGTGACCAATCCTCTAAATTCTCCTACTTCTACCTCACACCACAAAGGTAACTAACTACCTAGATAACTGGGTACCTATGTTGTAAGTAAGTAGGTAGGTAATGTAAGTGATTACTAGGTATGTAGGTAGGAGCTGTGTGACCATGTTGGCCATTAAAGGGATTACACAACAGACCCACTCAATGGACAGGGAGTGCATGCTCACCTATTGAACTTGCCACAATGAACACTAATTTCACAACCCTAGCCTAGTACTAAGTCTCTGCTGCTCTAATCAAATGTTGTCATCCTTTGGCTTCCCATGATTAATGCTGGCTGTTTGAAGCATGGATGACAACATTAGATGAGATTAGTAGAGTCTTATAGTAGTATTAAGGGAGCAGTTTTCACCATGGCAAGTTCAATTAAGTAAAAGCTTTTGTGGACAGGTTGTGATGTAGAAGACCATGTGGATGTTGGATTTTCTTTCCTGGTTTTTTCTTTCCCATTCAAAAGAGTAAGGAACACACAACATCTGGGCCAAATGAGGTTGCGACCATATTAATCAAATTTCAACATAGTGGAGTAGTGGAATTATTCAAAATGTAGCCTATGATAACTATGATGATTTTCAACATGTCAACTTCATATTTTCACAAAATTTCATTTCACTATTTTGAGGATTATTTAATGACGAATTTGACCTTAGGTTAAGGTTGAGACCAATTCTGATTAGACCCTGTTTACAAATTTTCATTTTACTGTTTTGAGGATTATTTGACGACAAATTTGACCTTAGGTTAAGGTCAATACCAATTCTAATTAGACCCTGTTTACAAATTTTCATTTCACTATTTTGAGGATTATTTAATGACGAATTTGACCTTAGGTTAAGGTCAGTACCAATTCTAATTAGACCCTGTTTACAAATTTTCATTTCACTATTTTGAGGATTATTTAATGACGAATTTGACCTTAGGTTAAGGTCAATACCAATTCTAATTAGATCCTGTTTACGATCTTCTATTAGGTGTAGCAATTTCATGTTCATAAGTTCAATTTGACTGGTATTCTAGAAATTTCCAGCAGTTGGCAGGGGACCCAAAAAAAAAGGTGGGATGGGAAGAAAAAGAAAAAAGTGAGCACACATTCTCCCCACCTAACAAGTGATTCTTATTGCAACCCTTTCCCCACATTTTTTAGAGGAGTACACTCTCAATCTCTTAGGAAGCTGTACTCAACTTAAAAAGAAAGTGAGGGCCCAGTTGTGGGCTGTGATCTGGTATGGAAAACCCATTAAAAATTGTAGACCACCACAGACAATCAAATCCAACCAACAACCAAACCAAATGTGTCAAAAAATCACTAACCTATAAGTTAGGGATGGACCAGTGTCATGTTTGGACGCCTCTTGGGTCCAAGGTCTTTTGATAGCCTAGAATGACCTCTAGCTTGTAACTAGACTTGTCTCCCAATAGATCTTGGTGGCATCAAATTCATACAAATAGCCACCGTTGCCCCAATAGTTTATTTAAGGAATTAAGCCTTTGTAGCTTCCATCATAAGTGTTAGATTCTTTTCTATCATTCTTTTGTTCTTGAAACCTTAGCATGAGTTGACAATAACATTTTCCTTTTTTACCAACACCACAAGATGGCATGCAATTTTCTATTGTCCCCAACACGTGTGTGTTTTCCTCCTTTTCAATGACTCATCGAGTAACAAATGGTTCAATTTTAGAATTTCATCTCGAAGTGTTTATATCATCATACCCTTTCCAACATGCTTTCTAACACGATACTTGAAGCCCATTGTGCTCAAATTTTATCATGTTTCAACCTTAGGGCAAGCGTTTGACTTATAACTTAATCAAGTTTCTTAACCTTTCAATTATCTTTCCTAATTTTTTTTCATAACATTTCAAACATGGCTTGGATTACCACATCTTTTAATTGCAAACCTCCCTTGATGTGTGTGCACACATCTTATCGACCTTATAGGTATCAGCCTTTTTTTCATTTTTGGGTTGTGGTGTAGGTGACAAAAACATTTGCTGCTTGGATACACAAATGACGAAAATTGTATAATGTTTCCAAATAATTTCTAGTTGTTGCGTCAATAATCAAAGTGCATTTGGGCATTTGACAAAAAGATTACATAGTTCATCTTAACAATGATGTGTAAAGTTCAGTTTATATGAAGTGGTTATTAAAGTTCCACCTCTATTATTGCCTGGCTATGGATGCTAATTCTCTAAAGTAAATCTAGTAATAGGCCTAAGTTAATTTAAAGTTATCTAGCAACATGCCATGAAAAAGAAAGGCACAAAAGTAGCTTCACAATTTAAGCATATTGGCCTCTATAATTCCATGCTTGCACATCTGACCACATATCATAAGCAACATCATATGAAAAGGTATCAAATGTGAACAATTTATGTGCATACATTGCAACAACCATTTGTAAGTGAATGTTCAAGTGATTGCGCACTTTGTTCTTTAAGAAAAAAATAGAATTGAAACAACATTTATCTTCAATAGAACCAACAACATAAACCATGGAAATCTTTGTTAACTTCAAGTATTCCAGAAAGGAATGAGATAATAACTAAGATGCATGGATCACCTACCACAAGCATGTTGACGAGTTCACACTGATGGGGTTTATTTTGTCCGATGCAAGGGCCACCACTTTAACCGTGGCTTGAACAAAGTTGGACTTCATTGTCAACTTGAAAAAACCTTGTTGAGCATCCAAATCCCACCTCGAAAGAATTGCATGAACAATAAAAGCATATTTCCCCCCTTGATATTATTCCACATGGCCATGGATTGCAATAAAATCCTTTCAACAATTCTAAGTGTCAAGGAAAGGTCACCTTTACATCTGTTTGTAGCCAGTATTGTGGATAGACAATTCCCATGACATTTAACACTAATTGCTTTGGAAATCAAACATCCAATTCAAGAATTAGGCTTTTTGCAACCTTTGCCATGATCTCAACATAAGACAATACCACCAACATTTGCATTAATAAATAATAAAAAATATAAACAGATGAAGTGAATTTCTACATTCATAAAAGATGGTATCCCTTGGAAATGAAAAAGGTTGTTACGAAAACTTGCACATTCTTTTTCGATAACCCCATGAAATAACACAAAGAAATGGAATTAGCTTTGCATTAATAAAAGATGACCAAGTTTGGAAATGAAAAGGTTGTTATAAAGGATGTGATACAAACACCTGCAAATTAGTTTTAATAACACTGTGAATTAACACAAACAAATGAACTTAGATTGTGGTCATAAAAAACAACCACCTTTGGAAATGCAAAAGGTTGTTACAGACATTTACAAACTCATTTTTAGTAACCCCATGAACCAACACAAAGGAATTAACTTAGTTTTTCATTCATAAAAAATGACAACATCTGGAAATGAAGAAGGTTGCTACAAAATCTATGGTAGAAACACAAGTGCAAATTCATAATAACCCCATGAACCAAACAAACAAATGAACTTAGCTTTTCAGTCATAAAAAATGACCATGTCTAGAAATGCAAAAGGTTGTTAGAGAGCCTATAGTATAAACAAAAACGCATATTCATGTTCCGTAACCCTGTGAACCAACATAATCAAAAGAATTTATAAGCTATGTATTCATAAAAGATGACCACTTCTAAAAATGAAAAAGTTGTTACAAACACCTGCAAATTCATTTTCAATAACCCCATGAAGCAATACAAACAAATGAAATGTTTAGATTCATAAAAAGATGACCACCTCTACAAATGGAAAAGCTTACTACAAACCACCTACCAATTCATTTTCAGCCCATGAAATAATACAAACAAATGAAGTGAGCTCTATAGTCGTAAAAAATAACCACTTATAGAAATTTAATCTTATATTTTAAAAAGCTAACCACCTTTGTATGTATCCAAACAAGAACGTCCAAACCTACTAAAAGAGCCAACCACCTATGGATATGGAAAAAAAAATTATATACCACTTACAATACATTTTTAGCCACCCCATAAGGTACATCAAGTTTAAAAAGTGAAAGGTTGCAATTTGCAAAGCTAACCACCTCTGCCAACATCCAAACAACTTATAAACCTAATCCAAGAGCCAACCACCTTTACAAGTATGAAAACAACTTACAAATTATTATAGACTCTCGATATGAAGAAAGAAAATGCAAACCATTTACAATTACATTTTTAGTCACCCCATGAAAAAAAATGTATACAAAATGTGAGATTTTGCAAGTGGACGAGCTTATCAATTTTTCCAACATCCAAATAACAACTTACAAAGAAAGTATGAAGCAAAAACCAAATTGGCTAGAAAAGTAAAAACCACTGATAAATCTGACATTTGCAAACCTATGGCAAATACAAGTTACAAATTTGAAAGGGGTTGAAGAAGGTATGTCTACATTTAGCTTTCACAAGTTGTACAACATGGGCAAATGATGCTTATGTCACAAGTAACATTAATCTTGAATCTAAGTAGACTTCCCCCCAATGGACCCATGTTTCTTCACCATTCAGAACAAATGCGAGATGTTTAATGCACTATGTATTATAATCAATGACCCACTTCATGTGGATCTACTCATGGTCACCACGTAATAGCCCACGGAAGGACCAAAATTCATCACCTTTGAAGGCATATGCAGGGTCAAAATACAAACTATACAATTAACCTTGGTTTTCACTGTTACTATGAAGCCACAAATGAAGATGTCTCTCCTCTCAATAAACTTTAGAAGGGATTGAATGCTTTCCATCAATGGAAACAAAATGCAAGCCCAAACAACAAGTGTATGTCTAATAGAAGGTTTAAATTGGGCTACCACAGAAATAGAAAAAATCATAATGGCACCATTTACAAATTGTGAACATAAAAGACAAGAAACAAATGCAAAACTTAAGTCTCACCTTTGCCACTTGGGTTGAAGCATTGTCAACCTACATCACTACAAGCAAAGGATGATATTTTGCCATAATCCTTTTCAAAGGCTCCAACATAGACATCCATCTTGTTTTACCATTCTTTAAAATATTATTCTTTTTTGTCTCCAAGGTTTGAGCTAGTTTATGAAATTTTGAATGTCAGTTTAATGAGTGGCTGAAATAGCCACACATGTTCATCATGAACATTTCAATCCTAGCAATGAGGGTCAAATTCCCAAATATTGGATTGGCAAATTTGCCCTATGTGCAACACAATGAACACCCATAAAAAATGGTGTTCATGAATCTTTAATTTGCTTTGTGACTCATGTTTTCCTACCTTGAAACACATTCACCCCATATGTTCCAAATCATAATAATTTTTTGGATAATTCCTTGTTGGTCAGCCCCCCACCTTTCAGCAAAACACACATAATAACTTTAGTCAAATTGTTATAACTAGATCCATCCACAATCTTATCAACATAAACCAAGATTGGCTCCTTGGTCCAACAATCAACCACATGAGCATGTACACATATCTATGACTCGTTGTCTATGGTTGGAATTTCATCGCAAGACAAGGCTATGAACTAGGCAAACTATATGCTTTTGATGGTGGCATTTTGAACTTGACATGCATAAATTCAACAAGTATCCAACTTGTAGAATCATATTAGTGCATGGGTGGATTGTTTGGGACATTTAAGTTAACAAACAATTCATACATGGTTTCATATTTAGCATTGGACAACCATGGGTGAAAACATGAAATAAAACCTTCATTTGAACCAATTTCCAATTACCTTCACCCATGAGTTTATTGACTTGGGTCAAAACTGACTGGGGACCCCTTTGGGCATACAATATCATGTTTTTCAAATGGCCACAATCTTTTGCAATGTAGGTGCCACCCTTCTTCATCTTAAACCTTGGCAAGTCCCATATAGTAATCCTACAACCCACATGTTTTGTGAGAATATCCCACATACAACCCACAATTTTGTTTTTGTTTTCTATCAAGGTATAGACTTTGCATCTCATAGTATGAATAAACCCACCTTCTACCAATATACCCTTTACCCATGGTAGTTTGGATGCCCATTCTACCTGAAACTTTTTGGTGCTATCATATGATTTTTTTTGTTTCTTTCAAATCCCATCCACATTTGACTTTTATTCTTTTAAAGTGGGTTTGATTGGGAATATGATAACTCCATAATCTCTTTAGGATCTATGGATTGAGGATGGATTTTAGGAATGTCATCAGGTATTTCAAAGCTTGAATTTGATAGATTTTAGATAGGGGGTGCACTTTGCAAATTTGGTGGAGTTCAGACAAAAAGTGCATTATGCAAATTTGATGGACTTTGGAGCATGGGTGCACTTTGCAAATTTGGTGAACTCTAGATAGTATGTGCATCAAGGTCTTCAAATGGGTTAAAAATTAACTCAAGAGATCCGTTTAGAAGTGATTTTGACCCATTAAAAAAACTATATGACTTAAGAGACATGCTGGAATCATTCAGAAGACAAAGCGACATGGTAAATTTAGGGTTCCTAGACAAATTAAAGTATTGGAATATGGAAGAAGACATGGAAAAATCTAAATGGAGTTCAATTGTTGTGTGCAAGTAGGTGTTGAACCCAAGGAATTGATATAAACAACAACAACAAAGCAAAGTGAACCAAAAAATTGATATAGATAATAGCTTTGAAAAGCTTTGAAGGAGCAAGCATAGATCAAGACCTTAAATTTTATACACAAAATTCACAACCTCACAAGTAGAAAAGATCAAAGCTAGAAGATAAAATCATAAGCTTGCAATAATATAGCTAAAATTTATATATAATCAAAATAGAATCTTGAAAAAAGAAAATTGCACCTTGAATGAAAACATATTTTTCTTGAGTTGTTAACCTCTGAATCCAAATTGCCCCATGTAATAATAAAAAATCTTCTTGATGTTTTTCACAGTTGAAATGACTATTCCATTAAGTCTAAACAAATCCACAAGTGTTGAAAAACACGAAAAATGTACAAAGTTCACAATTTAAAGCTCTAAACCTAAACATAAATTTTTTTTTACAAGCATAATGGAATGGGATTGGGTTTTGAGGCTTGTTCAAAGTTGGAGAAAACATTTTAGCTTTCAAGAATTCCAAAATGGATGAAACTCTAAACAAGACATGTTGTCTATAAACATGCTAGTGGCAATTAGTGGACATGGTGGAGATGACTATGGTGATCCCAACTGTTGGTGGGAGCAGTAGATGGTAATCTTAGGTAATGACATTAAATAGCTATCTGGAAAAAAAATTACATTTTGTGATGCACTAGTCCACAATGGACACAAGAAACTTGAAGCAAACTTGCTTATCAAGCAAAACTTGAATCGTGCAAGGTGATGGCGACTAGGGTTTAAGATGCTCACGAGCAATGAAACAAACCTATAGCTAGTTTTGATGAAAAACATCCTAGCGATGATAATGTGTGATTTGGATGCATATTGGTAGCTTACCATTTCATCCACCATTGTTGATGGTGATTTGGATTTTGGTACTCCATTTGGCCGCATTGCACCTCCCCAACAAATGGTGCAATTTGGCTACAAATTGCCCCAAAAAAAAAAGGTTGATGAATATCCACTTCTTGTGTTGTGCCCATGCCAACAAACGCACATGAACTCATGATGCAGTTCATGGCACTTTTGCCGCCATTGCGTGAGATGCTAACTTCCATATGGGATGATAACAACTACATGTGTTTCCTTAAATTATATCAGTTCCTCTCATTGATGAATTAACATTGTGCTCATGAAAGATGAAATTTGCACCTTAATTGATGTAGAAATTGTTGATTTGATGCATGTGAATTTATTTCCTTGATCTTGCACAACTTGATTTGTTGCCTTCAATGCGTGTGCGAATCTATTTCTTTGATCTTGAAGATTTGCCTACTTTCAATGCAACTCAAGCCAATGAACGTGGCTATTGTGATTGACACCCCACATATCAATTCCTCTTAACAATTGAAATATTTGGATGTCTACACAAACAAGTTGATGTGTGTTTGCAGCTTCAAAGAGCTAGAGGGCCCTCCTCTTTCTATCTTGGTTTTTTTTTTTTGGTCAAAAAATTTCAATCATGTTGCAAAGCAAGCATCCTCCATTTTAAGTCAAGTAGTAAGCCTAACTACTTCCTGACTTCCACCCCTTCAAGACACACCCCATCACCATGGCGATCACTTGTAAGGGACACACCCTCATCACCACAGCTGAACGCTTGTAATGGACACACCCCAATCACCATGACCGACTGCTTGTAAGGGACACACCCCACTTTCCACAGCTGACCTATTTCAGGCATTGTTGAGATGGAGAGATTTTGACATCTGTGTTAACTTGACATCCTATAAATTCTCCCTTTTTCCCCCTAATATCTGTGTACATATTTCAAACCAGCCCTGTGTCTATAAATAAAGTTTTGCAGAGTTTTAACAATACTGGGGACAGTATTTTGACATCAGAAAAAAAACAACCAAATTCCAAACCAGCTGAGAAGAGAGAGAGAGAGAAAGAGACCCCCAAACAACAAAAAAAAGCCCAGGGACAGGTACCTAGTATATATTTCATTCTCTCATTTGCTGGTTGAAAGAAGAGTACCTATGACATCACCAAGTGATGTTTCTGGGGGCCAAATTTCTCATCCTGGCGACCAAAAAAAAGAGCAGCAAACGGTAGAAAGGGAGTTTTTTTTGGGGGGGGAAAAAACGGCCCATGTCATGACATTATGAGAGAAAATGGGCCCATGTGGCCAGATGGCCATAATTAGACAACAGGATCGTAGCAAGGGAACCAAACATGTAGCTGGCTGGATTCCTAAACTGTTCTACTTTCCTCTCTAACATGTAGCCAAATTTGGCTAAGCCCTCTTTTGGATTGTCATGAACCCACCTACCTCATGAATTTGAAGGAAAAAAAAAAAAAAAAAACTTGTCAGATCTGTTTCTGGCATTCCAATCTGGCACACACTCTGCTGCTCTTTTGTATGCAAAAACCAGGGTGGTCAACTATGCAGACATTGTGTTTTCTCCTACTATCAACCTATGGAACACCTACAACTGATATACAAGTGATATTCGGCAACAGATTGTGCTGAAATATTTAATTAGTTGCAAAAAAAAGGTGTCCAATTGTGCTGAAGTATTTAATTAGTTGCAAAAAGAAAAGGTGTCTGATTGTGCTGAAGTATTTAACTAGTTGCAAAGGAAAAGGTGTCCGACAATCTGATTTGAATATTACAACATTTTGAGAGCCCTAATTTGTGTATGCAAGATCTCTTTTATAATATTTGATACCATATTGTGATAATCCACTGTAGCAGAATCTGGATTGCTCATATACTCCATAAGAGCAATAACAAAGTTTTGGAAATCTTGGCTGTGAAAAGTGAAAATTTGGGGGATATATTTTTTTCTTTTGTCCTTTCTGACTCAGCCTTATGAAAAAAATTTAATGCTGAATATGAGTTGCAGGTACTGTGGTCGAAGAACTTTTGACCCTGACTCTGAACTCTAGACACAGCCCTATCCTTACCCAGACAGACTGTTTTGAAGAGGGGGGGGGGAAGGTCGGGGTGGATAAGTGGATATGTTGAAGACAAAAAAGCCGGCCAGACAACACGAAAAAGTGACCTGCCAAAAGTATATGCAAAGCACTAAAACATCCTTTGCCTGGATCCTTTGGTTTTTTGTTTTTGTTCACTCACATATGCACATTGATGATAGTAAAGGAGACCCACATGACATGACATATCGTACCTCTCTGTACACTTTGTGCCAGTTCCTGTAACACAGGATGAGGATAAGGGTGCCTGCTTCTCAATAGCGGCTAAGCAAAATCAGTAAAATTATTTCGTTGTTTTTGTTGTTCTTCTTCTGGAGCTCTGGTGGGATGACAGTTGATACTAAATTTGGGGATCTATTGTTGATGGAAAATTTACAATTCTGGTCTACATTCCAATGAAATAATAATATAGCTACTTCTCACCAGTTTTTTTCTTTTTTCTTTTTTCTTCTTCTCTCTCTTGGTGAGTTTTCACCACTTGGCAGCCCAAAAAAATGATTTGGTGCAACTCATACAGAGTATAGTTATGAAAAAAAATGTGCCAAAGTTACAAAAAAATTGATGATTTCTTTTTTTTAAAATCACCATTTGTAGAACAATAGGGTTCAAAACTTAGCAGGTTTCTCAAATAAATTTACTTTTCTCGCTGACGTGTAACCAAATTTGGCTAATTTCTCGTGTGGATTCAATCGACTCATGATTGAGTACATCACAAAATTGAAGGACAAAAAACAATGGAACTTCTTAGTCTGGTTTTCCCAGTACACAGACTGTCCATCCAGGCTCCTGTTCGAAACCTGAACCCCAAGAGAATATTGTTGCAGTCCATGTATAGATATACAAGTTCAAGCCTTATAATTAATTAGTTAATTAATACTTTACTGAATAGGTTGGGTGTTCTTAGGAAGGGCTATTAGTCCAGGTCAAAAATAGTTGGCAGCTAATTTTAGGAATAAAATTTCCATGCAACCAATGAGAAGTTGCATTATGATGTGAAGGGGCCTCCCTTTTTTTTCTTGCAGGTGGGCAGGGGAGGGGTGTTTTTTTTCAAGTTGTGTTTGGTGTGGAGTGTGGACTGCCTGCTGTCCACTTTGCACTTGGACAGTGGACTTTCCATGGAAGTTTTTTAAAAATAAAATTGGAGGGAGGGGTGAGGGTGTCAGAGCAAAGAGTTCCCAAGTTCCTGACATATAGGTGTGCCAAAGGCGAGGAACTCTGTACTTCAAAATAGAACCTTATATTTTGGGGATCCTCTATAGTTTTCTTTTTTGGAGTGATGGGCCAATCAATTTGCTCATTGAGAAACAATAATAATAATAATAAAATAAAATTGAACTTGGGAGGCACCTCATTGAATTAATGCAAACCACAATAGGTATGCAATTGAATGTGTAGCAAGCAAGAAGGTTGTCTTCTTTAATCAATTGGCCAGTTTTTAGTGGTTGTATAAAACTACTTTTGCAACTTTGGGTTCTGCATAGGGTTGGGGGAACCAAGACCCAGTTTCCGAACCTGACTCAGTTAAAAATTTGATGGAAAACATTGAACCTGGAGTTCTAATAATTTGACAATCCCCAGCAACAGTGAGGTGAAATATCTGATGAAAGGGTGAATTTGAAATACCATACTAACTTGGTTATCTTTGGAGATGCTGAAATTTTCCCCCACAAAAAAAACCTTTCTCAAAGAACTCTTTCCCCTAGGAAAATGAAGAATCTTTTGAAAATTCATGGAATATTCCATTTATAACCCTAAATGCAATCCTGGAAATTTATTTATTTTTGGGTAGAAATGTGCCGAAGCTGCCTCCCTAATACATTATTGAATTTAACCACCAATTTGTTTTACATTTCATTTAGAAATGGCTACCATGATTGTTGTAGGGTGGTGTGTAGGTATTCACTGGCTACTTGGGGTTCAATCCAGGTTTTTTTTATCAATTTTGTGATGTAGCTGAAAGTAGTGATCATCATTAAAATGGCTACAGACTAGATATAAAAGAATATAAAAAAAAGAATCCTTCTATATTCTTGGCTACCTACTGAAACTTATGATAAAAATCTGACGAATTTGGGCCATTTTTTTCCATGGAAAGTCCTTTGTATAGGTTGAAATCATTATTTTCAGGTCAAAATTTGGTGAAATTTCGCCCAGAAAAAACACTGATTAGTTCACATCATTTACTGGGCTACGTGAGGTTATCTAATGTCATTTGGGACTTAGGACAAGGCAGTAATCAAGTCTTGTGTCACATTTAGCTATTGTTGTCCCCCATCCACGGGCTTCACATATTTGGAAAAACCTGGCTGGTTTTTTCTAATATGTATATCTAGAGGATACCTTACAAAGTGTCAAAAGCCAGCAAGTTTTTTCAAAAAGCGTGACACCCGTGGACATGAGCATTTTGTTTTTTGAAAAGCTTGCCACCTTTTCTTCTTTGATGGGTATCTGCCAGGTATAAGATTTAAAACCCACGGGTTTTGGGCTATGTAAGCCCTCTCCACCCCCTCCACCCCAACCATAAGGCTTTACCCTACATTAAGGCATGACGTGAACCTTATCATGAGACATAGGAAGGAAGGACTCCTATGGCTAAGTGTCAGGGTGGACCAATTTGGTCTGCTTTTCAATTTATTTTTATGTTTCCTTCACATGAAGGCGTTAAGAGTGGAAGGAGCTTCCACCTACAAGTGGATATAATTTTTCCCTCATCTTTTCTAGGAGGGATCTTCATGGATGTAAAGTTCACTAGCAACTTTTTTGCTCAGAGTGCTCCATTATCTAAAGTCATTCAGTTGGCTACATGGAGTAAGTTTGGGTGAGGTTTTGTGAATGAAGTGATCAGAATTCATCCTCCATCAGTGTATACAATTTCCAAAGTGCACATATGCATAGAATTCATCTTTGAAGCTAACAAAAAAATTACAAATACATTTTTAGAACCAAAAAAGACAACAAGACAAACTGCAAGCACACCAAGGGAAATTGACCCCCATTCCTTCCGGACTTTGCCCTTTGCAACTAGTGTGGTTGCACCCACACACTCAAGCATGTTGACAGTTGCATAATAACAGTGAACAATTCATCCACCAATATCTATAACTTAAGTTCAGTAATCAAGTTGTAAAATAATTGCAGAATCTTAGGCATATTGTTTCTGGGTCCTTCTAAGTAAGAATGTCTTCTCTGCAGCCAAAAAGCCTCTAAGGTGAAGATCTTCCAAGCAAACATGCAATTACAAAGTCCAAATGATCAGTTCACTTTTTGCACAACTTATTTTTCATAGGGGATACTGTATATAGTACGTCTCATCTTCATCCATCAAAATTAATTTCCTAATTGAACATGGATTGCTCAGGATCATTGGTTTATGTATGTAACAAAAAATATTTCACTTGGTTAATCAGTTTCATCCATCATCCATTCATCCTTGCACTTTCATCCTATTTGGAACATTATTTGTCCCTTTGCCCCTTTGTGACCCACTTTGGGTCTTCTGTCTTCTGTCCTTCTTTTCCCCTTCTGTTCCATGTTTTGTTTAATGAAGTTTGCCAGGGTTTCATTACCATAGCAAATTAGTGGAACAAATGCTATTCCATAAGAGATGAATGGAAGATCTTCACATGGCCATATCTCGAATATTGCAACAGCAACAACAATAAAGATAAGGTATGGGAGTGCTGCTTATTCTGGGCGTGTTGTATTTCTAGTATTTAGTTTGGTTGTAACTTGTAACTCTTTTCATAATTTGAGGAATTGAACTTGGAAAATGATTGTTGCAGGCAAGCAATGACCTCCTCCATCTTGGTTTATACTTTATACACTAATACTAATGGCTCTACAGTTGCTAATATTTTTCTTTCCATGGACCACAAGGCCCTTAATTAGTGTTTGTTCAAAATGGTTAACACAATGTGACCTCCTCACACCACCATAAGACTTGGCACTTCAAATATGAGAAGGTTCATATCTAACTTAGAATCCTAACCACATCAACTTTGCAACATTCTGAACTTTGGAGTTTTCAACCTTTCAAGTTCCGGACGCCATGTCATCTTGTTTCTTTTTGGGTGCCCCAATATTTGGTTGCCTCTCTAATGAGTCTGGCTTGGAGCAAAGATGAACATAGTTACTAGTATAGTGTGATTCATACTAATTAGTTGTGGGGACATGCCTCTTAGTTTGGCCAATCACTAAAGAACTTTCAAACTTTGGAGACTCCCCCCACATATCGAAGTATCCACTCCAAATACATAGCTCTTTTTTTGGTGAAATTTTGCCAAATGGTGATTTATTTTTTTCAAATAGGTGAATTTTCTTTAGTTTCTCAAGTTTTTCAATTGCCAAATTTCAAGAAAAAATCTAAGAATTTTTTTTAATCCCCAAATTTTGTGCCTAAGTTCCAATACATAGCCAAAAATATAGAAGGATGATAGATTTGTTAGTTTTCATATCTTTTGATCACCAAATTTGGCTAAATCGTCTATGGATGAATGCCACTTTGGCTACATCACAAAATTGAAGGAAAAAAAAAAACTTTGTCCAAACATAGAACCATGTCCCAATATTGGCCCACAATATAGGTTCCCAAAGGATGACACTGGGCAAAGCATGTGGGACAAAGTGAGATGCTATTGGGAACATGTTGGGGAACAACAAAAATCTGAAAAACACAACACCCTCCCACCCTCCTCAAAAGAAAAAAACATTGAGCCCCTTGAATGCATGCTTTCTCACATTTTGGATTATAGTTTAGATTTGAAATTCTCAAATGCCAACACAGTAATAGCTTTGAAGGACAAAGTCATCAAGGTAACTTGCTTGACACCAAGTGGATCTGCAGGTGTCTTAGGAATAGGGTAATGCCCTTGAAAGGAGGTGTTTTAACAAATGGAACCGTTTTTGTGGTTTTCTTCACTGTGGTATATGGTGGGTGAATCACCTTTCCTTTCTGATACCCATGAAAATTAAAGAACTTGCGTGGCAATGCTCAAGAATACTTGACAAACAATATGGAAGGGCAACAGCATTTGGGCTTGTTGAAACCTCATATTGCTTCGTGGAGGAACTATGACCGGTTATGGGGTGGCCGGACGGAAACCTGATTATGGCTATTGAGTTTGGAAATCTGATCTTTTTGGTTGAAGGGTTTGAGAAATTACACCCACCGAAAAAACGGACTTAATGAAGATGGCCATTTTATGGATTTGGGGACTCGAACTTGTAACGGTGCATGGGAAAGCTTGAGCGGGAAGCCAAGTAGGTAACGACTAGAATTCTAGAGGTAGGAGGGCGATTTGGATTTTTGGAGGACTAGCAGATGAAGGGGCGGTATTCTGAGTGGCGTGGGGTGGGATTTTCTCTCGGATTGTTCTTCATGCAACTGCTTAGCTTGTTGTTGATTTTCTTTCGCTACGCCAGTGTCATGCTGAGCGGCTATGTAATCTCTTGATGCAATTAGCATGGAAGGTGGCGCCGAGGAATGATGAGAGCTCTAAGGGGTCCGAGCCTTAGATGTGTGGCAGGTAGAAGAGAAGGAGAGGATCTGTTAGCAGAATGTGTTTTTGTGGGGATTTGTTTGCATCTGAGTTGTGGTCAACAGAGTGTTATTTTGTGGAGAATGAGAGGTAGGAAGGGTCTGTGCCTGCAGATCTATTGTGTGGACATGATGGGGCTATCATTGTGAGAGGATTCGTTGCGAGCTTGGTTTACTATTGGTCCACGTCCGCGATCTCAGAGGGTGGCTGCTAGGTTTCTGGGTGCTGGGTTTCAAAATGTGGAGAGTGAAAGTAGTGTATAGAGGCAGTGGAAGGATGTGGTTTAGTGGCTTGAGGGACCAAGCAAACATGGAGGGATCTGACCTCGAAGGCATCATCGGAAGTTCCTGTTGCAACCAAGAGGATGTGCATTGTGGATCGGACATGAGATAGTCCTCGGTTTGTTAGTCTGATTTAAGGCACAGGGATCTGCTCCCTGTGATCCGATGTGTTTATCTTTATTTTGAGCAAATCATTTTTTTTGTTGAAGAATCAGGCGTTGTGTGTTGATGAGTTTTGTAGATTGTTAGAGTGGAGTGTGGTGAAGGTCAGAAGATCAGGGAGCTCAGATCCGGTTTGGGTCTATAAGCTCACCATGTCTGGTTGTCTCTGTGTTTCTACATAGCTCTCTTTCTAACTCTCTCTCCTTTCTTTTGGTATCAGAGCAGGTTCAGGTCTGGTAACATCAGCAGAACCAGTAGATGTCTAGATATAATGATAGTTGAAGTATCATATCTTCATCAGGCAGGGGGAGGTTTTCAATGCAGAAGATCAGCCTCCCAGAAAGAAACGGCTGCTCTCAACTGTTGTGAAGGTTGAAGACGAACAAGACACTGTTGCAGAAAAGGAAAAGGAGAAGAAGGGACTTCTCGTGTCTCTCGTCGTTTGCTTCAAGCACAAAATCATAAGAGTAGAAGCTGAGCAGGGAGGGCGTCGGATAGATTCAGTGGTGGTAGCAAGCCGCGTGTTGCCACGGGATCTTTTTTCGCGGCCAAGGATGCGTATCGCAAGCATCCCGTCATCAGCAATAACCTAAGACGCCCCACTCCAGGGCTGGGCGTCGCACTGGCTACATTCGGCGTCTACTTGTTTGTGGAGGGTATGACATCGAAGTTGGCTAGCTCTCCGACCAAGAAGGAATATCATCACTGTATTTGTTTGTGGAGGGTATGACATCGAAGTTGGCTAGCTTTCCGGCCAAGAAGGAATATCATCACTAAATAGTTCAGGAGTATCAACAGGGACTGGAAGGATGACAAATCCCCAAGGAATGGATGAATTATTCTGGGGGCGGGAGTACGAAGATGTTAGCGATTGGGCAGAGAGACTTACCATGGTTGCGGAAGTGCGGGACCTCAACGCAGATAAGCTATTCAAGATCGCGAAGTTGAATTTGAGGGGTAAAGCCAAAGAATGGTTCAGGAGGTTGCAACCAGCGCCTGCTGATTAGACTGAGTTGCGCAATTTGATTGTGCAGAAGTATGGAAACATTGATGTTGATGACATTCGAATGAAACTGGATGCCATCAAGCAGGAACCTAAAGAGAAAGTTCAGAAGTACTTTGAACGTCTCGATAAGTTGTTTCAGAGGGGTCGAATACAGGATGTAGAGCAACGCAGACGCTTTTTGGCTAGATTAAAGCCTAAAATTCGTAAGTTGTGCGTGGTAAGGACATTTACAGACATCGAGGAATTAATGGGTGCTGTAATTGAGGTGGAAAGGGTGTTGGGTGAGCTTGGTGAGATGCCATTTGAGCCTCTTAAGGAGGAGCAGGAAGAAGGGACCGAAAAAACTATAATGGAGAAGCAGGTCACTGCGTTGAATGAGACACTGGTCAATTTTTTCAAGGGGACTGTACGTAATCCAGAGGCATCATCTTCTTCCATTGTCATAGGAGGATGCCAGATTTGCAAGGGAGGGGACCATTTGGCCACCACCTGTCCAAGGCTGAATGAAACACGGCCGAAATGTGCAAAGTGCGGTATGCCTCATAGGACAAAAAATTGTGGAGTCAAATGTACCTACTGCTCAGGTTTGGGACATTTCGAAGACAGATGTTGGAAGAAGCCCAAAGATGGGAAATCACATTCTAGAGCAGCGAACTTCTTGGAGGTGTTGCTCAATGATGAAGCAGCGACTCTACAACAACTCAACGAATTGTGTGGGAGTGAGAACCTTTTCTTTCACACGAGGGTACCCAAAAGGAGAGTACCTGTAGAAGTAGCAACAGGGGGGGCTGATCCGACCCCTCAAACTATGGGAGATGGGCTTGGCGCCGACCAAATGCAGTCATGTCCAAGATCCTCTCACACTTCATAAAAGGCAAAATCTCTTTCTCACCTATGGAAACCATCCTGATGATTCCAGGAGAACTGGAACATCTGGAAAGCTTAGTGAAGCTTGCTAAGAGAAGGAGGGATTCGGAAGCAAATGAGAATCATGTGTCGATGGTGTCTGCAGTTCCCACACTGAGGAAGATCTGCATCAACAAGACCCATCGAAGCAAGACTCTACATCTGCTTGTGGAAATCAACAATTATATTGTTGAAGGATTGGTGGACACAAGAGCCTCCATGTCCGTTATGGCAACTGCTGTCGTAAGGGAACTAGGAATGATGCATCTAGTCACTGGATCAGAGACCTACAAGACCGTTTCGGGAGTCATCACGCAGGCTCTTGGCAGAATTGACGAAATACTAGTGAAGGTCGGGGGAGTCCAGTGCACCATGACGTTCATGGTGGTTGATACGGACAGCTATGATGTGTTACTTGGTCTATATTTCTTCATAAAAATTGGGGCCATTATGGATGTGGAACGAGGTTTAATCAAGGTGAGGCATGGACCAGGTGCCAACGTGGAGGTATTACCTTTGACAATGGTGAATCTGTTGCAGAGGATTAATTTGGAAACTCTGATGCGAGAATCTGTGACTATTTGGCAGAGCACATCCACCAGTGACAATCCTGGCTGGGAGACAAATCAGGATCACGCGATTGTGATCAAGGATGATGCTACGACCACCTCAGATTCTGATACGAGTACTGATGGTAGTGAGCATGGTGAGTCGGTGTCCAATCCATTGAGGCAAATTGATCATGAGGATGAATTTGGAGATAATGAATTGGAGAAGCTAGTGACATCAGAGGGGCCGCCAGAGATTCTGCAACTAATATTACAAGAGCAGGCTAATGGCTTCATGAATGAAAAAGTCACGGATGCAGATGATTACGCAGATTGGATGAGGTGGGTGGCTGATGCAAAGCAAAGCAGACGAGCCATGTGTGAAAGCACGCCTGATGCTATTGTGACACTTATGCTACAGCAACCCGGCCTAAAGGACACTTCATCAATTCCGACGTTGCTACAAGCTGTCCAGATGAAGGATGGCGACTCTAATTGCAGTACCACTAAGCTATTGAGGTCATCCAGCCATGACGAAATGGGCACTAGATAGAGGGAGATTTGTCAGCGAATTAGGATAGATAGCAGTTTGGATGAGGGAAGACAGCAACAACTCTGGAAGATTCTGGAACGATACCAGGATGTTTTTGCTTGGAACAAAGGTGAGTTGGGTTGCTGTACCATTAGGGAACATTTTGTGGATACGCAAGGGTTTCTGCCTTGCAGAGCATCTCCTGGTAGATTGTCCTATTGGGAAGAGGCCAAAATGAAGAGGCAAATCGACGTTTTGGTAGAATTGGGCAAGATGAGGCCCAGCAGTTCTGAATATGCCTGTCGAGTTACTTTACCAGTAAAAAAGGATGGGAGCAGGCGTTTCTATGGGGATTATCGACCACTCAACGCATAAACACGACGTGACTCATTTCCAATGCCATTCGTGGAAGATGTGATTGATCAGCTGGGGAGTTCAACATGGTTTACTGCTCTAGATTTGCAATCTGGCTTCTGGCAGATTCGAATGGCTCCAGAAGATGTGAAGAAGACTGCTTTGATCACCAAGACCGGATTATATGACTGGACGGTCATGCCATTTGGTCTGAAGAATGCGACAAGCACATTCACCAAAACTATGTCAGAAGTCTTTAAGGATTTGGGCAGCAAATTCCTAAAGGTGTTCGTGGATGACCTCAACGTCCACAGCGGAAGTTGGGGAGAGCATTTTCAGCATCTGGATATGGTTCTGTGCAAACTCAGGGAAGTGAATCTCAAACTAAACCCGAACAAGTGTTGC
>Ga0116227_10006188_pt1 | contig 24484 bp, 16 predicted proteins | sample S1TSphgellanicum_FD_89693 | JGI IMG/M metagenome (GOLD analysis project Ga0116227, IMG submission 89693) | Host-associated microbial communities from peat moss isolated from Minnesota, USA - S1T2_Fb - Sphagnum magellanicum MG | ecosystem: Host-associated > Plants > Peat moss > Unclassified... | reverse complement strand
TTCGTGTTTTGTTTTGTTTCTCCCCTTGACTGGTTCTTTCTGTGGCTTCCTGAAGAAGTGTTAACCTTGCTGTTTTCTTCTTCATCGTGAGAATGGAGATTTCTCTATTCTTATGAAAGATATATATTTTACTCTTTGGCATTTTTATTCCTATAATTTGAACCCTGTTCAAGGTCATTGCAATGGTGCACCTTTCTGTTGATTCTCTAGAATAAATGCATAATATATTGTACTGTCTATTCTGGATTGTCAGATACCTTCTTTCAACATTCTTCAAATTTTATTGATCTTGGAATTTTTCATGAAAGAAGCATGTATGTGTGTGAAGATAGATCACTGCAAGAAAGTCAAAGGTTGCATACACATCTCATGTAAATCAGTGTGAGGTGTATTTCCAGAGCCTGTCATGATCATTCCTTTGAGAATTTGGGATTCATAACAGAACTCAAGGGTTGTCTTAGGAGATCCAATAAGTTGTCTAGTTGATGTTTTTCTGTGAACAGTTTCTCACTGTTTTCATTTAACACAAAAAAATTTGCACCTGGAAATCTAAAGTGCACTTTTTGTTTTGTCAATGACAGGTTGAAGTAATGCCTTCCATCACAGGATGATGAGTCAATAAACAGTACAGGAACCAGTGGCAATTCTGGTGCCAACAGGATCCTAGGCTCTATGGAAGCCATAACTTGTGGTTCTGCCTCTCTACATGAGCCCTCTACCCCAGCATCTTCTCTCTCCTGCAAATCCAGAATTTTTTAGAAGGTGCATCATCATTGGCATGGTTTGGCCTTGATATTGGCAGGACTCTCTGTAAGGTTGTGTTCTTTGAGCCTCTCAGGGGAGATGCCTCAAGAACAGCAGAATGTAAGCTCTCTCGAATGGTGTCTATCAAAGATGAGTCACATGGACCCAGGAGTATGTCATTATTGGGTGATTGCCATGGAGGCTCAAGAGCAAAGACTTTGATAACATGCTCCAGTACTTAGTTCCAGAGTTCCACAACCTGCCATCTCTGAATCTATTTCCAACGGCAAGAACAGGATTTGGAGAGATGAACACCAGGCACAAAACTATGCTCCACAAGCTCAGATTTTCCAAGTTGTGGATTCAGAAGGGTTTCCCCTATGCTAAATGAATATACTTGTGTGCCTTCAAACAGTTTCAAAGAAGGTGGGCTTTTAGGTGAGGAATCTAAGGAAGAGGGCTCTTGAAGAAAGGCATGAAAAATCTGGATTTCAAGTCATGAATCAGGAGGTCAACTTCTTGGATGTGGAACACTCTGTTTCAAATGTTTTGGTATTATTTGTTCACCAAGCCTTGCTGAAACTTAAATATATCCTTCAAAAAGTCTTGAGAGAAGACACTTATTGAGAATACTCTCATGGTGGTCACAGGTACCCTAATTTTTGTTGTTGTGTTCTGTGCACTGCCTGTATCCAAGATGGACTGTTATGCCTGGGTTCAAGTACAAATGCTGTCGAACATCATGGACAATGGACTTTCCACCAACCACATTGTTGCAGTCGGATATATTAGAAACAAGGAAAGTGGAGGAATTCTTATCACTTATGAAGGAGCATTCACTAGTCACAAAAGGTAGAGTGCTTGGAGCCACTGGATACATTCAAGCACACTTGGAATTCAATGCTTCTGATTCCTAATTTACACTGAGGTCTTGTGGGAAACCAGTATACATAAAATTTCTTCTTGTTACCCTGTTTTTAGCCAAGAGTTTGGAGTTATTCTTTTATTTCAGGTTCTGCTGAATAAGAGGCATGAAATTTGCAGTGGTGGAGGTCAAAAGTCACGACAGATTTCTCAAAATTGCTGGCCTCCAGCTACGAGTCGCTAATGAGTTCTGAACATTCTTTGACCAGATGATTGCCATAGTAATTTGGTCCACACTCATCAACTTTTATGAGACTGACACCTTGGAACTTTCTGAGATGCTGATGTCTTTGGAATCAACCCATTGGTCTGATCACAACATGTTCTGGTGTTGGGCTGGTGAAGTTTAGGGGGGCAGATTTCTGGCACGGCATGCTCACCATGAGAGCTTTTAGTACCCTTCAGGGAGTTGCAAAGGGGATCTGATACAAAGGGCAGCACATCCAGCATAAGCTTTCAGGGAATGATAGCCCATTGAGTTCTCCAACAGCCAAAGATACCTCTCTTTAGATGCAAGTGTTAACAGAGAATCAAAAAGGTGGATCAGTGGCTATGGCTTTGAGAGAGAAAACACTTGCAAGTTCAAGGAATGGGTGGCAAAAGAAGTGAAGCTTTGTACCCATATCTTGTTGTAAGTTCTTCAAATACTCTTAGCTTATGCTGCAGTTGTCTTCATCAGTGAACTAGTATACTAGTATATATTTAAACCAATAGAGTGCTTATATTGTACTACTTCAACCAGTGAGTCTGTATAACCTCTATAATATGCTACCATCCATACTATATACCCCTCCACCACCAACACTGAGTAAGGAGGACATGAGTGAAACATGATACTAATTGATAATACCACTCTGAAATTGGCTACACTTAAGGCTATCATAATCTTCACATTTGGGTTCTTACAGCTGTTCTTTCGCTCTGTGGTATTCCACGTGATAATACCCAGTGAATATAGGATCTGGTATGAGTATGTCATAGTTGAATTTGCTGATAGCTTTAAGCACATCAGTGGAATGAGTCTTGGTGACAGGTCTGTGATTTACATGACCGTGTTTTTCATCTACAGTGAAAGTCTGGCAAAATTGGGGTGCAAATGTGCAAACATCATGAGCTTTTCTACAGGTAGCTCTCACGGGGGCTGCAGGTGGACTGTGCAATACCTTTTCTAACATAGGTCCATAACATTATTTGAATTTGGGGAATTGTGGTAGTATCTCAACTCTCTTTTTCATGTCTCTTTTATCTTTATGAACTGGTGCTAACTTTCACAGTACTCTATGTCCAAATGTTTGCAAAAAGATTAGTGAATGTAACTTGAATTCCAGGTTCAAAATTCAGTCACAGAAAAAAGATTGTCTGGGATGGTTGAAATTCCAACGACTCAGACTTTCATGGTCAGAACTCCCACTATAGCTTAAAGTGTTAGTGCACAATATGAAGACTATATCTATAAAACTCTCAAACCTTCTGAGATGCAAATGTGACCAATGAGTTTCTGGCAGCACTTTTCTGGGCTGGCATCTGTCCTAGGTGAGTACTTTTGCAATTCTTTTGCTTGATGGTGACTTTAGCTATTTAAATGTTCTGGCAGACTTCATGTTTGTTGAGCCCCAAGAAGAGGTTGCGAATTTTCTGGGTTTAGTTCTTCCCCCTGGAATTTCTGTCATATGCTTCAGCGCATCATGGTCTATATGTTTAGGTTGGTACTTAAATTGTCTTTCTTGATTCTGCTGCTTTGAGACAGCCATCAATTTGCAAAAGGAAGGCAACTCTACTAAAATTGAAATGCTTGTTGTTGACATCTACCGTATCACTTATACGAGGGGATAAGTGTGGCCTAGTTTCTGTCAACCAAGGCAGGGTTATCTGAACTACAGAGAAAGCAAGTATTTAGCAAAAGATTAATCATGACTCAGAATAATGCAGAAATGGGCTTAGCAGTTGTTGGTTGACTGTTGTGAGCTCATTTGGTTAAGTTGCACTTGCCCTCATGACAGAGATATTTGTTCAAAGGGAGCAACCCTGGATTTCTGCTAGACTCTCTGAAGCTCTCTCACATGGCATATAGTCTCTAATGTGATATTGGTGACATCCCAATGTTCCAGGATCATATTTTCTAAAGCCTGTGAAGCCTAGATTCATTAATGCAGCTAGTTCTACTTCTGTCACAGAAGTATCCGAGTGACTAAGCTCCTATAAAGCTATCCTGCCAGTGGTGGAGACGTGTTGGTGGCCAAGTTACAAGCTAATGTCCCTACTGAGAATAGTTCAGTGTTTAAAGACTTGTTGAGAGTAGGCCAAGTCATCAAGCTCTTGAGTCTTCCAAGAATTGAAAAATTTCCTCTCATGTTGTGGATTCTCAGCTCTTTACACCAAGATCAATCTTTCAGATTTTAAAATTAGAATGAACAGTCTATTGAATAAAGTTTTTGATAGAATGTGTGAGTCCTATTGTTTCTGTTTTTTGTTGGTTCAGAGGTCAGTCCTTAAAATATGTTTGGTTGAAGAATGAGGACAAAATTAATGAGCAACACTGCAGTTTTATCTTAGCTAGATTTCATGTTAGATAATTTGTTCCTAACAATTTGTGGCATTTTCCCTTTTCTATAATTGTCAGTTTTTCTTTGGCTTTTTAGTTTTCTTTTTCTTGAGCTAGCAAGCATCATGGCTAAGTTTTCCTGGTACTGCTGGTCTTGTGAGAGAAACTCAGTACATTAGTTAGTGTTCAACATTAACCCACACCAATTGCCAGCAACTGATGAAGTCAATGGGGGCATTGGGTTTACAGGTTTATCTCTCAGTTCTTCAGGTTGTCTGAAATCATAAGAACTGAGAAATTCTCGGTACTTATGAAGGCATACTCCTTATTGGGGTTGGTTTTTCTAATGGTTCAATTGAGGGCCCAAATATTGACAATTGGTGGAGCCAGGGTGGAGGGATGCAGCAATGCAGGCCCCACAGCACCTGGGCAAAGCGGTGCTCCTAATGGTGAGCAACAACGTTGGGTCCATCACCATGCTGCATGCCCTGGCTTGTGGGGTTCTGCATATCATGTTCACACTCAGCTTTCTTCTTGACAATAAGGTCAGATTTGAATCCTTCATTAGATGAGTCCTTCATCCTGGTTACAAGAATTATATAGGCTTCTATAGAACCCCCAATGTTCATGACAGATATAGTATCTTATGGAGCAGTTCCCATCTTCGATCTTGTCCATTGCGAGTTTTTCACCTTTGGGATCTGAAGAAAGGTTAATCCCTTGCTGTGAAGCGGGGATTATGGTTTTGGGCTGAACAGTACAACAGATCACATGGTTATTTTCCTTCAACTGGAGATTTTCAAGCTTAGTCAATCTCATCCTCTTATAAGGATGTTTCCCTGCTGCCTGTTCCATTGGTAAGCATGTAAGTCGCCGTCCCTACAGTCACTGTCAAACTGGCTAGTGCTATTATTTGTAGTTGGCAAGGGATTTTCAGTCAACGGGAAAAATCAAGGGGAGTTTGTTCCAAAATTGCTGCCATTGAGGCCATTCTGATTATTTTAACAGTCTCTTGTTGCTGTCTGTTAACTTGCAAAATTTGTAATTGAGCACAAGTTGTCAGCACATGTGACAAAACCATGATTTGCTGAATCATGTGTGCACAACCTTATTGAGGCTGCTCCTAAAAATCCTGTTTTCTTTGCGGTTTACATTTGCAGGCTTTGTTTCTATGGTGTGAAGGACAAGCGGGTGCTGTATGGGCCTTGCTGAGTACTCTAGAGAAGTTCTAACCTGATAGATCCTCTCCTATTGAACACTAAAAAATTGAAAACTTTCTTTATATTATCTTCTTTCATTTTTCTCATTAGCAAATAAAAAGGACATGATACTATCCCACAATTCATAGCAATCAGTAAGGCAGAAGCCATTACATAAACATTAAGTTTTGGAGGGAGACTTCCAAAACTTAGTTGTCACTGTCTTGGGTTATGTTCGTTCTATGTACCGCTGAGATGCACGCACCTTGCCAAAAAAGTATCATGGTGGGGCATCTTATGAGGACTAAAAAACTTGGAGAGCGAACTTTTTCTCTGTTTCTGGCAATAAACTTGAGATGCTATGAAGATATGCTTCTGGGATACACCGTCATTGGTTGTTTCTACCTCATATCTGCCATCACAAAGTACCTTCCATGTGAATCCTGTGGTTGGGGCAGGGTACATGTGAATCTGATCTGTATACTTGCTAGCATTGTACACTATATGCATGTTCCTTTTGCTGGGTAGACATGGATCAAATCTTTATGCGTAATAGCACAGATGTACCCAAACATGTCCACTCCCTTATTGGTATGGACAAAATCCGTAGCTGGCAAGCATGGATTACATGCAAGTTAGGAGCAATAGGATATGGTTGAAAGATGTGCAGTGCATGTGAAAGGACTGATTTTACCCATGTCTAATATGTGATTAACCCAGTGGCAAGCTTAGAATTGCTGTATCAGGAAACATGGAAAACACCGGGTCTTCTGGAGAACAACCTTTAAAAATTATCCCAAGATAATTATGACTTAGTCTAATGTCTTTGCAGAGCAATCTGTTAAGATATGTGCAAAGATAATTGCGACTTGGTCTGTTCGGTCTTTTTGAAGAACAACTTGTTAAGATTGTGTCAAGATAATTGTGACGTGGTCAATTGGGTTTTTCACAGATGTGGACTAATTTGCTGTGCCCCAACCACAGGATGTTCATCACTTTGTTAAGATGAAGCCAAGATAACGGCGACTTGGTCTAATGAGCTTATCCTGTTGCATCCAATGAAAAGCATTCTAGCTGGTGAGCTGGATTCTCGGGCGAATGAAACAATTTGCTTGATGTTTTCAGAAAAAGCATGTATAGGGTTCTGCCATGCAAATCACGGATGTGCACTAATTCCCTTAATGCTGTCTCATCAGAGGAAAAAGCATAGGATCCGGAACAAGGTAAATTCTCTTGATTAACCACCAACTTGCAATGGGTGATATGTATTTTATTCATCAACATCTATGTGCTCAGGGTTCATAAGAAACAATGACATTGTCTTGTGTGTAAGATTAGCAGAGTATCAGCATCTTTTGTGCTCAAGAAACAAGAAATATGGCACTAATCTGGACTCTGTAGATTCTTAGAGGATATGGACAAAAGAAGCCTAGTTGATCCAGGATTGCCCAACATTATATGCATTTCTCAACATGCACATTAGCCCTATTGAAAAAATGCATATTTAATCAGAAGAAATCCACAGATGCTGGATGGGTGGAATTCACCCAAGCATACAAATTGGGTGATGGAAATCATCAACTAAAATATGCAATGAATCTAGTTGTGCATAGTAAGATTATCTTGACTCACCACTACAATTAAATAATCTCAAAGCTCTCTAAGTTTTAACCCTTAGGTGTTTTGAAATTTGCGCTCAGAACATTTGAGAATAGTAGAATGAATCAGAGCTTCTTACATTGTTAAGATCAACCTGGATTTGTATAAATTCACCCATTTGAAGAAGTTAGGCCAAACTTTCTTGGGCAAATTCATGGTTTTGGCCATCCTAAACCTTCTTTGTTGCAGAAATGTAACCAATATACCAACACCAAAAATTGCAGATATTTGTAGACATGCCTTCAGTTAAGTCGAATAATAACCCCAGTAAAATATTGTTCACTTCAAACAAGAAATTGCCAAAGTTGGCCAACATAGGATTCCAAGAAAATAAGGGTAATAGACCAGCAACAAATCTATTGATGAGTTACAGCCCATGGGTCTGAGCCAATTTGAGTTGAGACAATGGAAAAGGATGCCACCAGAGAGAAGTCATTCAAGTGAGTAGCTTAAGAATAGAGTGGAGATTCCAAGTCAAAATGGAAACCTAGACACCTCTTTCATCCTGACAACACTAAACCTTTTGCAAAAAGGAAGTCAAAATCTTGATACATCTCATGTCATCTAGGCAATAGCTCAAAAATAATAACATTTGTCACAATAGACAAATGGAATTTGGAGGCATGCAAATAAAAAAGTTTGGGCCTTTAAAGGTGAATTAAAGGCCCATTTTGGGCATGTTGCATTTGCATGGCTTAAATTTTGCAAACTATGCCCTAGATGACAATCCAATTCCATGGAACCCCAACTAGGGCTGTCTATAAATGTGAAGGAACCTTTTTAATTTCATCTTTGTACTTGAACACAGATCCAAGGGAGAACTTCCACATTTCAAATTTCAGGAATCTTACAAAAGCATTGTTTATTTGGGCAAAAAAAACGTACCTTACTCTTTTGTAAAACCTTTGTAAGGTTCTTGAAATTTTAAAAAAATCATTTACAGTGGGCAAGGAACCCCCTTGAGGCTCTTCCTGGATTTTCGGGCCCTGTGCCCTCATGGCAATTCCTTACCCTATGCTGAAATTCCCTTTAAAATGGACAAAGATATGATGGGCCCAAATAAAAGGGGTCACATGAAAATTGTCATATTAAAGAATTTGGTCCGACTTGCCAATTTTCCATCCTTACATCTTTTTTCATACCACGGCAGCTGAGAATAGTTCTTTTCTATGGAAGGGAAAGATTTTTTTAAAAAAAATCAAATTCTAATTTCTAAGTGTGAATTTTCATTGGAATTTGTAATTTCAGGGTTTGTCTTTTGGCCTTCTCACTTTACATGACAGGATGAGTTTCTCACTTTCATATTTCTCAGTGTAAACTTATTCCTTTTCTGTTCCAGAATCTTCAAAATACAATGCTGAGTGGAGATGTATTTGAAAAGAGAAAAGCTGTCTTATTTTCTGCTCAGTGTGCATTCAAGGTCATACATTTGTTTGCAAATGGCATAATCCCAATCTTTCAATTGCAGTAAAATATTCACCTAACCATCAAATTGCAATTAACAGTTGATCAAATTTGGCAAAATAGGACTGAGCTTTTACACTTGGGACCAAATGCCACCATGCTGTAAACCTCCATGGGCAAGAACAATAACTTGCAAGACTCTGCTATTTTACTGACCAGACCATTTGGAATCCAATTGGGATCTATCCATTTCGGAGGTAAAATCTGTGATCTGAAATCTTTTCAAAAACCAGCCCTAAAGACTTCCAGGCACCCCCAAGGTTCCAAACTTGATTGAATTCAAATGAGTTCACACAATTGTTGCTACTGAAAGGGTCTGCAATTGGCCTTTTGTGGCGCGATGTTTATGTATATCAAGGTCAAGTTAAGTCCAATGTGCAATTGGGTCCACATGAACTGGTGGGCTATTCTAACATATGTCTAGATAGCCACCTTCAAAGGAGTTCAAGTAGTAAACTAGCATAATCGGTTGTAATATCGTAAGCCGTTTTCCTAGGTGCGACAGGCAGCCACATATTGCTTCCACCTATAGTAGAATAAGTTTGACTTTGAGAAAACATTGAGGATGAAGAACAACATGTGTGCCTGGTGAATGGACGGTGGCAACAACCAGTTATGCTTTGGAATAGGCCCTTGTCAAACCAATTGTCACCCAACGGAATGGTGGTTCACCTTATCCAGCTCACCACATTTGTTGGTGGAATGGGCCCGCTCCATTAGTACTTACACAGTACCTATGCCCAACAAAATCTGTTGTAAGAAAGGTGTTGGAAATTCTCCTATTGCTGCAAATTTATTGAGCTCCATATTTGGCACCCAAGTTTGCCTGTTCTATTCATCCTTCTTTCATGAGCCCCCACACACTTTTATGACCAGTAATTGTCAGACTAAGAGCCCTACAAGTTGCCTGTGACCCCTATTTTGCCTCTTGGGACCACACTGGATCTTACACCGTTAGGGTAAGTTAGGCACCTACCTACTATTCCAACCTCTTTATTTGAATCAGAGAGTGAGATGTTTCCATGTAACATGTCACAACTTTAGACAGCACTCCACTGTCCTCTGATAATTAAAGCACCGGGCATGAGCATGGCTGAGAATGAGCCATGTTCCTTCCACAACCACCTCCAACTATACAGGAGTTGAATTGGCACTTGTTGAGGAGAAGACCTTCAGCACTGAACAAAAATCCTGGACACGTGTGACTTGGTGAGGCCATGTCGCCTCAGTTGTTCCCACACCTACGATAAGGTGCTCGGTGCTTTGAGATTCCTACACGTTCTTACTTTGGTAGGAGGTGCTTTGAGATTCCTACATGTTTTTTTACTTTGGTAGAAGGTGCTTTGAGGTTCCTGCACGTTCTTTACTTTGGTGGGTGGCTTACTGACCTAGTGGGTGCACGCACCAGAATAGTGGGAAAGCATGTAAGAATAACTTGGTTTATATTTACACGTGAACCCCCAACATTGGAATGGCTTCTACTAAAATAGTAAGGGTGTGGCTTCTTACTACCATTCACCTAAGTACAACGGCCTCTAGATAATTACTAGCAAGGTCCATTTAGCACTATGAATTGACCACGGGGATTGACACCCAAATCTCGTGTTCAGGCTATTTCTTGGACAAATTTGTTGATACAAATGGTTGTAAAGCTAACAACACTCAGAAAGTTTAGTTGGATAGAACCACATTAACCCAATTTTCCAAGAATATGAACTTACTCTTGTCCCTTATTTTGCAAACCAGCTACCGAACTTTTGAGGTCCAAAGTTCTGAAAGCCCTCAATGTGGGTCTCCCAAAGGTAACAAACAGACTAATCAAATTATTCAGGTGTCGAATCAATTATCAAGTAGGTACTTGTTAGAAGTCTGAGTCATACAAACGTGGGGCTGACACCACTATTGCATTTTGAATAAATTTTCCGGGAAGTTAGCCTGTAATTCCTGGGTGAACCACTATTGCATTTTGAATAAATTTTCTGGGAAGTTAGCCTGTAATTCCTGGGTGAACTACTTTTTGAACGCATGATTTCTTTCACAAGGATTTCAAAATGAGCATCATTTTTTCTTGCATGTGCTGAAAAAACCACACTTATTTGTAAAAAAAAATGATGAACCTGTGCTGAGGGCTGTCGGGAATTCCCCCATCCTACGACATACCGTACGCTAAAACTGACTTCTATGATTACCTAGTAGAAAAATATGTTACTAACTTCATTTCCTTGCACCAAGAGAGTTGCAAAGTGCAGGGCAGGCCCACCGCTGCAAAATAAATTGCATGCCATAATTTTAAAAATGCTTCACAGGCGGTATGGGTTTTCAAGTTGAAATTCCCAGAGTTTGTGGGCCTGCCATTAGGGCCAGAGTGAACCAGCAGCCGCCAATGCACCAGTTGGCCGTTCTGTCCACTGGATGGTCTGCGTTTTTTCATTCGACGTCAGATGGGGTTCATCACAGTCCATTTTTGTTCCTGCTGGTCACTGTACCTTTTTTTTTTTTGGTTTGTTCTTTGTTGTTTGTCTTGGACCTGACCTCACACATAGCTACCTTGCTCACTTTTTTACCTTCATAAATATTGTACCAACCTTGGTACCTTATTAATTATCCCCTACAAACACAGTTACTTTAATTAGTTATCCTACTCACTTAACTACTATACTAATTACCTATCTTACTAACCTAGCTACCTTGTTAACTACATATCCTATTGACCTAATCATTATACTTACTATTTACCCTACTGACCTAGTTACATTATTATTTAACAAACCCTATATACACAACCTCTCTATTGCCATAAATACTTTATAAACCTAGTCACCTTGATAAGGTAACTTGTTTGTTATGTATTAACTTGCCTATCTACCTAGTTACCTTCTTAGTATAACTTTCTTCCTACCTATTAACTTGCCCACCTACATGCCTATCTATTTTATAACCTATCTACCTTGTTACTTGAACTTCCTTTTTACTTGAACTTCCTTTTTACTTACTAACTTGTCTATTAACCCAACTATCTACTTATATACTTACTTACCTACCTACTCTAGCAACCTATCTACCTTGCTCCTTGAATTTTCTTTCTACTTATTAATTTGCCTACTAACCCAACTACCTATTTATATACCTACTTACCTACCTATGCACCCACATTCTTACCTATGTTTTTTACATAACCAAATACCTAATTAATTAGCTATTCACTTTTCCCACCCCCCACCCCCCCAATTCTACCTATTAATTTATTAAAGTTCGCCTTAGTTCATGGATGATAATTGGTCCGCATATGTAGGTATTACAAACAATTTATAATGGAAACAATGTCATAATTGTAACCATTTTGGTTTAGTTAATTCATATTTTACTAAAAAAAAATTATCTGATTTACTTATGGAATGGACATTATAATACATCTTTTTATGTAATTATTATAAATATGTACTATTGGATTATGGTTTAAGTTTAAAGTTGGAATACATAATTTAATTAGCAAGTTTTCACAAATCTATAGTAATTAACATAAACTAAATTAAATTTAAGGTTTAGACATATGTGAAATAATATAATTTCATTATATATCATTTTCAAAGAGAGTGGAAAAATTAGTTTGGAGAAATCACACAGAGGTAAGAAACATATATTTTCTTTTGGTTTTTTACAAAATTTATTTGATTTTTTTTTAAGATTAAGGTTTTTTTTATCAATAAATCTTTGTAGTTTAAAAGTTTTAAATTTTGGTTTAAATTTTTTTTCCTATGTTTTTTTTTAAAAAAATTATTTTCCATTATATAATTTGTGTACTTTGTATAATTTTTTGGGTTTAAGGCATACATCACTAGGACTTTTTTGGTTAAGGTTTATATAGTTAAGGTTGTAATAAAACTTATGGAAAAATATCATTTGGATTTTTAGGATTATGCCTTATGATTTAATGTTTAGGAATTTGATTCTTATATATCAAGGCTTAAGGTTCATACTCTAGACTTTGTTCATTGAATTGTTTTTATTTTGTCACTTGTTTAAATCTATAACATAATTATGAATCACCTTTGTTTTCATATGTTCCATAATTGTTAAAGTTCAATATTTCCTAACCCACTTCTATTTAAATGCAATTCCCATATCATATTATGATAATTCATTAACCATGAAACATAAAAATATTTTTTAAATATTTGATTCCCCACCAATACATCATGAAATTCATGTTTGCAAAATTATTTATTCACCTTATAGTATGATTTAACATATATAAAAATGAACATAATGCAAAATTGGTCACATTGATAATACAAGGGGGTTAAGGTTTAATGTACAATTTACTACTTAATGTTAAAATTATGGTTTAAGTTTCAAGTTTAGGACATAAAATAATTAACATTTTTTTACAAGTCTATAATAATTCAAATAAATCTAGGGTGCATTTTGGGCGAAATTTTTAAGGTTTAAACATATGTAAAACAATGCAATGTCATTTTATATTTTTGTAAAGAAAGTGAAAAAACTTAATTTGAAAATATTACCATGGTAAGAATTTATTTTTATTTTTTTACATTTCCTTAAATGCAATACCCATATTCAAGTTCGTTTCAATATAACCCTTAAATGATTTAGGTAACCTGAAGTGTAAACCTAACCTTAAATGTAATACCCGCATGTAGGGTCATTTCAAAATAACTAATATGTAGTTTATGTGGCTTTTCAATGAAAACCAAAGTTTATATGTAATATTTGCATGCAAGTTCATTTTGAAATAATCCACATGTGATTAAAATAACCTTATGTGAATAATCAACCCTAAATGCAATACCCACATGTAAGGCCACTTCAATATTAGTGGTTTGGGTACCCAAAATATGTCTATTTATATACCTAAATTAATTTTATGACAATTAATTATCATGAATAATTATCTAAAATAATGATTTGAATAATTTATCAGCATTAAAAATATAATTAAAATAATAAATTAAATATCAAATTATTGATTTGATTCTTATATTTAAAATCTAATTATCTAAATAATTAAGGTTCAACCAAATAATCAGTTAATTAATTTTTTTTTAAATGATTATTTAAAAATGATAATCAATCATTGACATTATCTAATCTTTTTATAATAATTCCTTAATTAAGACATTATTTGTTGATATTTAGATTAAATTATTATGTCATATGAGTCCCATAAATATTATAATGGAAATCTATATGTAAGTATTCCAAAAGATGTTTAAAATCAACAACTATTTATGGACCTATATGCAAGTATTACAATGGATGTAAAAAAAACTAACAACTATTTACAAGAATTATATGTGGGTATTGCAATGGATGTTAAAAAAATCAACAACTATTTATGAGACCTATATGTGGGTATTGCATATTTGAAATGACCTTATGGAAATTATAATAAAAAGGATGTAGGTATTGCACAATGTTCATTTTGATCTTTATAAACTTTAAACAAATTAATGTTACATATTCATATGGGCCTATTTAAGTTTTGATTCTTACATCTAAAGTATTAAGAAGATTATATATATATATATATAATTAACCATATACCCATCAAACAAGTGTGATTAGATGAAAATATTATATTGATAAAAGATGTACAAATCTAGGTGGATAAAAAAATGCTAAAAATACAATAAAAAAAAGGTTCTCTATAATATATCAAAAGACCAAAGGTTGAAAATTGGGTAGTCCAAAAAATGAAAAGGTGAAAAAAACCTAACTAACTATATAAAGTGGAAACCCTAAACCATATCATTGTTTACAATCTTGTGTTTAGCTCAGTAAGAAATTCCTGCATTTACAGCCCTTGCTGCATGACAAACAGTGTATAAATGATAATGTTATATTTCAACCTAAACTGCATTTGTAACAAACTTTTCCTTTATTGTGCCCTGAATCCTATAATCACCCAAAAACCACCAAATTAAACTTGAACACCACCAAAGAATAAGGTAATGGCAATAAATTGTCATTTTTTTTTTCACCAGAACACCACCATAAAAGAAAATGACGGTGCGTAGTCACATCATCATCTTTTTTTCAAACACAGAAAAGAAGGCCATGGCGTCATTTTATTTTTTTTCCAAACACATAAAAAAAAATGACAACTTGTTGTCATCACCTTTTTTGTTCCAAAAGCACCATAAAATAAAACAATGACGCATTGCCGTCGTTTTTTTTTATCTAACACAGAGAAGAAGGCAACGACAACAAGCTAATATTGCCTTCTTTGCTTCAACACTACCATAGAAGAAGGCAATGGTAGCAAGCCACCATCGCCTTTTTCACTATAACAACACCACATGAGAGACAATGACACATTGTCATCATCTTTTTTTTTCTAACATAGAAAACAAGGCAACGACAACAAGTTACCGTTATTATTTTCGCTTCAACACCACCAGAGAAGAGGGCGATGGCAATAAACTATCATCGCATTCTTCGTTGCAACAACACCACAAATGTCGCAACCCTATTTAGAGAGAGTGTGAGGATGAAACTCACACTCTCGAAATTGGGACTTAGGAGTCCTCCGGGACTCCTAAAACTTCAAAGTTCAATTGTAGGGGTCAAAACACCTTGGATTGGGGTGTTTTTTATAACATTGGAAATCTATTGAGGTGTACATGTCAAAAATGCCTCGCATGGGCATTTGGACATTTCTAGCACAAGTTATGGCAAAAAGAAGGTTTGGGAGTCAAACTCACAGTTTGACTCCTGACCACTAAAAGTCAAGAATCAACTCGACCCCGGTGCGTGCAGGTGGAGTGCGACACACCATTGGAAAGCTCTCGAGGAAAGCTACAAGTTTGCTTTGGACCTCATCCCAATTGGAGGTCTGAGCAAATAGTTATGATCATGCAAAGTCTTGGGAGTCCAAATCGGGACAGTTTCAGGACTCCTCTTTGGGAATCTTGGGACAAAAAGTCATTTGGATGTGGGTGCCACGGAGAGGCACCAAGTATACTATATGGGGGAAGGTGGTGGCTTCCCCCGAATCCGAGCCATGGTGAGTCAAATGAGTCCAGAGTTGCCCGTGGCTTATCCTAGCACCAAAGGTGCTCTAGAAAGTGAACTAACCAACTTGTTGGTTGGTTTGATGCAGACTCAAATAAATGAATAGCTTATCATTCTTCCTAGTCCTATCCTGGAGCTTTAGCACGCCCTTCTACCCCTTCTAGTGCTGAGAGCTGGGAGCGTGCCCCAAATTCCTCACAATTCCGTTCTGAAAGTAACATAGACCCAACTTGGGACTAAGGAGGGACTTGGGAGCGCGTCACATGGTATCAGAGCTTTGGTTGAGCTCGATGCTCTTCTTGGGAGTTCAGATGGCACCTAGGAAGAACCATAAGCAAGCACAAGAGACCATGTTGGAAGAACCCATTGAAGACCGAATAGTTTCGTTAGAATCAATTGGGGAGGAGGAACCAAGAACCCAAGAGGACCAAAATGAGCCCGAAAGTGAAGAGGAGCAACGAAATTTGGTCCTATTCACCCAAGAACAATTGGAAGTCCTCTTCAAAATGAATAGGCCCAACTTCAGTGAGTTGGTTGTGACCTTCAAAAGAGGAGCATCCAAAGATGTGAAATTTCAACCGGCCAAACCCGAGAACTTCGACGGTGCCCATGACCGAAAGGTTGTGGACGCTTGGCTTGCCAAAATGGAAGATTACTTGCATGCCGCCAAGGTTGGACAACATTTGGCTGTGGAACTTGCCCAATCTTACTTGAAAGGCTATGTCGCCACATGGTGGAGGACAATGAGACAAAAAGAGGGGAAAAGCCATGGTTACACTTGGGAATTCTTTAAGGAACATGTCAAAGTCGAGTTTGTTCCAAGGAATTCCGATTACATCTCGAGGTGCAAACCTTCTGAATGCCACAAATGATAACTTGTGGCAATATGTGAGGGCTTATTCCGAACTCATGCTTGAGATCTAGCACATGCATGAGCTGGATCGCATGTGCCAATTTGTGATGGGACTTCCAACTTGGGCCAAGCGAAAGCTTGAGGAAAATTGGCCCTCCCCACTATCCGAAGCCATCATGAAAGTGGAAGGCTTCTTGGATGTGGGACGGGGTGAAAAATCTAGGTTCAAGAAGGACAACAAGTTCTTTCACAAGAAGCCACGCCATGAGGGAGAATGGAACCGAAGGCAAGGGAGCCCAAAGAAGGAAAAGCCTAAACAATTCCAAGGCTCATGGTTCAAGCCCAAGGGAAATTTTGTGAAGAAAGGGGTTCCTTTCAAAGGGAGCCAACCCAAGGGAGATGTTGGTGGGAAGCCTAAGGGAGCATGCTTCAACTGCAACAAAGTGGGGCATTACTCCAAAAATTGTCCCAAGTCCAAAGCAGGGAATGGAGGCTCTAAGGTAATCGCCCTTAATGCTAACCTAGCCCAAGCTGAACGTAATCGACTTATCTTCCTCAAGGGGAAGATTGCTAAGCGGGATGTGTTATGTCTGTTGGACACAAGGGGCTTCTCACAACTTCATAACCCGAGAAAGCACTGAAAGGATGGAGCTCCAATTGGAAGAGCTCAAGGCACCCATCAAGGTGCACTTCGCGGATGGGGTTCCCCATCCCATTACGGCACAAGTAAAGGAAATGCTTCTTCAACTAGAAAATTGGGGAAGTTTCCACCTTGGGTGGAATGGACTTTGTTTTGGGAATGGAGTTCATCACCCAAAACAATGTGCTCATAGAAGGGCACAATAGACTAGTTAGAATCCCGTCTAAAAGTGGGATTGTGCGAGTGAAGGCAGGGTGGACCAACTATCCACTTTATGTTAGGAAAAACTTGGGAAAGAAAATGTGTGGGAGGTTACGGCATGTTGTGTGATGCGGGTGTTAGATGAGTATGAGCCTAAGGAAGCCGCCAACTTGGTGACTTCTCTAAGGTGCATTAAATGGGTCTTGGATGAATTCCCGAATGTGATGCCCGAAGAGTTGCTCGAGGACTTGCCCCCGAAAAGACAAGTTGATCATGAAATCGAAGTGATGTCGGGAATGCCACCTCCCGCCAAGGCCCCATATCGAATGAGCCATGAGGAGTTGAAAGAACTTAAAGTTCAATTCGAAGAACTCCTCACAAAGGGGTACATTAAACCTAGTAAATCACCATATGGGGAACCTGTCCTTTTTGTTCACAAGAAAGATGGGACGTTGAGGATGTGTGTGGATTATAGAGTCCTCAACAAGGTAACAGTGAAGAATCGATACCCCTTACCTTGGATTGATGACCTCTTTGATCGAATTTCGGGAACTAAGGTGTTTAGTAAGATTAACCTACGTTCGAAATATTACCAAATTCGGATTACGGAAGGGGATGAAGAAAAGATCTTTTGTTGCACAAGGTTTAGGGTTTATGGCTCATACGAGTTCTTAGTGATGCTTGACGCGCTCTCAAGTCCCTAATTAGTCCCAAGTTGGGCTTAAGTTACTCAAGTTTAGAAATTATGAAGAATTTAGGGCACGCTCCCAGCTTTAAACACTTAAAGGGGTAGAGGGGTGTGTTGAAGCTCTAGGATGGGACTAGGAAGAATGGAAAATATCCATTTACTCGAACCTGCATCAAGCCAACCACAACGTTGGTTAGTTCACTTTCTGGAGCACCTTTGGTGTTAGGACAAGCCTCGGGCAACTCTGAACTCACATGACTCACCACGGCCCAAACTCGGGGAAGCTATCACCTTCCCCCATATTGTATATTTTGTGCCTCTCCCCGGCACCCACATTCGAATGGCATTTTGTCCCGGGACTCCCAAGGAAGAATCCTGAAACTATCCGAGTTTGCACTCCCGGGACTTTGCTAAATTATAACTTTTTGCTCAAACCTCTGATTGGGATGAAATCTAAAGCAAACTTGTAGCTCTCCTCAAGAGATTTCTAACGATGTGTTGCACTCCACGTGCACACACCGGGGTCGGGTCGATTCTCGACTTTTAATGGTCAAGTGTCAAACTGCCTTTCTTTTTGCCATAATTTATGCTACAAATGTCCAAATGGCCCATGCAAAGCCATTTTTGACATGTACACTTTAATAGATATCATGTTTTACCCCTACAATCGAACTTTGAAGTTTCAGGAGTCGTGGAGGACTCCCAAGCCCCCATTTCGGGAGTGTGAGTTTCATCTTCACACTCTCTCAAAGTAGGGTTGTGACACTCTCCCCTGATAAAGAAAAGGTCAGTGTCCCCATTGACATTAAAAATTTCTTTCGACAATTACAATTGCTTTCTTTTGAATCCTTAGCCATCAAGTGTTGACTTTTGCGACAAGACCTTGCCTTAAGCTAAGTTACACGTCTCCAAGTTTCCAACACTTTCTTGGCAAATCCAAGGTTATCTCATAAAAAACCCTTAACCCTTGCTTCGTTAAAGACCTAAACTAGCCTAATCAATAAAGCCCTCATTTGGGAAGGTCATTCTTTCAACCTTCCCCTCATGAGGAACTCAAGCCAAGTCTAATCTTGACCTAAGCTACTTAACATGAGTCCTTTCCACAACTTGTACCTTGATCACAATAATCAAGCCTTAATTAAAAGGTTTGCTTATCAAGGTACGAGAAGCAACATTTGGGTTTTGCCAAAACCCAAATCCGAAATTACATGATTAAAGTATGTGAATGAGGTCATGGTTTCCCACATTGGCCATCACTACCAACCAACCCTTTGGGATGCACTCAAAGCTTATGCATGTCCCCGCAAGCTCACCTTGCTTACCTCTTCTTTTGGGGTTAAGGTTTCCTTTAACCCCAAGGTAGGAGTCCGATTTTGATTTCGGCATACGCAAGAAGTTCCATTTGTCCAATGCCAACTTGATAACCCTATTTGCACTTATACATTATTTGACGTGATACAATCTCTTGGAAGTTTTTAAGCCTTTATTTCACTTGCAACTTGATGTGGTACATTTTTTGTGACGCCCTATCCCACTAAAAGAAAGGCGATGTCTTCATCCCAATCTATGTTTCTTCTTTGCCGGTCTAATGTGGAATTCTTCTATGGCTTCTTGGGCATGTTCCATGTCGGATTCATTCACCCAAGATGCCTCTATTGGATGGTATCCTTTTCACTTAACTAAGTACTCCAGCTTTCATCTTTTTAATTGCCTTGACTTGAGCACAGCCTCCACTTCAAATTTTGGTTCATTATGAACCAAGTCTAGTGGGGGCCTTGAGTTGTGCTCCCGATTAGGCCTTGAGGCACCACGGGTGACTGGCTTCAAAATATAAACATGAAATGTGGGGTGAACTCTAAGATTTTTCGGTAGTTGTAATTTGTGAATGTCAAAAAGTTTCTTTTCAAACATTTTGAATGGGCCCGCATATGGTGTCACAACCCCACTTTGAGGGAAGTGTGAGGTCGCCACTCACACTCTTGAAAATGGGACTTGGAAATTTTCCGGGACTCTCGAAAATTCAGAACGTGATTGCAGGGGTCAAAACATCTCTCATTTAGGTGTTCTTTATACCGTTTGAAAGGTCTTGAAGTGTAAATGTCCAAAATGGCCTCACATGAGCCATTTGGACATCTATAGCACAAGTTATGGTCGAAAGAAGGGTCGGGAGATGCTTTTTGGGCTCACTAACGCACCCGCCACATTTTGCACTCTCATGAATGACATTTTCCGAGAATGGCTTGATGATTTTGTCGTCATCTACATAGACGACATTTTGATCTATAGTGGGTCCTTGGAGGAACATGCGAAGCACCTCCGGAAGGTGTTCCAAAGGCTAAGGGAAAACAAGGTGTATGCCAAGCTCAAGAAGTGTGAATTTGGAGTGACGGAAGTGGACTTCCTTGGACATAGAATCACTCAAGAAGGTTTGAAGATGGACGATCACAAGGTGAAGGCAATTTTGGATTAGGAACCGCCTAAGTACTTCCAGCCTTGAGATCCTTTTTAGGATTGGCCTCCTATTATTGCAAGTTTATCAAGAACTTTGCGAAGTTGGCCGCACCCTTGACAAACCTTTTGAAAAGGTCTATCGGAACTTACGGATGGGATGGAGCATGCGACGAGGCCTTTGAGACCTTGAAGGGCATTTTGGTGAAAGAGTTAGTGTTGAAGTTACCCGGCTTCAACAAGGATTTTGAGATCCATTTCGATGCCTCCGACTTTGTAATTGGAGGATTCCTAGTGCAAGAAGGAAGACCGATGGCATTTGAGAGCAAAAAGTTGAGCGAGACGGAATGAAGGTGGCCAACACATGAGAAGGAAATGTGGGTGGTCATACATTGTCTCAAGACTTAGGGCCATTGCATAGGCTCCAAAGATGTGGTGGTCTGGACTGACAATGTGACCTTGAAGTACTTTGACACTCGACCCAAGTTGTCCTCAAAACAAGTGAGATGGCAAAACACATTAGCCTTGTTCAATGTGGACATTCGACACAAGCTCGAGAAGGAGAACGTGGTGCCCGATGTGCTAAGTCGAAAGCACCAACATAAAGTGGTGTATGTGGGGCAAACAAAACTTCAAAAGGAAATTCAACTAGCGAGCCACCATGACAAATTTGCCAAGGAAGTGAGGTAAAACATTCAAAATGGAACCAAGTCACATTTCCAAGTACGAAATGGACTATTGTGGTACAAACAAAATCAGCTCAATGTTCCGGAAGGGAAAATGCTCTTGAAGGAATATCATGATGGGCCGCTTGCAAGCCATGGTGGTGCAAAATGCACCACAACATTCTTTAAGAAGTCTTATTATTGGCCCAACTTGAAAGATGATGGAGAGGAGTATGTGAAGACTTGCTTGACATGCCAACAAAATCAGACCCTCAACAAAAAGCAAATGAGCTTATTACAACCTTTGCCAATTCCTAAAGGGCCGTAGGAAGGTGTGTCCATGGATTTCATGGTAAACTTGCCCCCATCAAGAGGTTTTGATGCCATCATGATGGTGGTGGATCGATATAGCAAGATGGCACATTACATTCCCACTAAAGATAGTGCCACGGCCCAAGAGATTAGAAGGTTGTTTTTTCACACATGTTTTCAAACATCATGGCCTCCCAAAAAACATAGTCTTAGATTGAGACCCAAAGTTCACAAGTAAGTTTTGGTGAGCCCTATGGAAGCAAATGGGGTCGAAGCTCAAGATGAGCACTTCCTTCCACCTCCAAACCGATGGACAAATCGAAAGGGTGAACTTGGTTATCGAACAATTCCTAAGGAATTATGTGACGACGGATCAACAAGATTGGGTGGACCACTTGGAGTTAGCCGAGTTTTGTTACAACAACTCAAAACATTCTACAATTGGGTCCACCCCCTTCTAAATGGTGACGGGCAAGTCACCAATTGTGCCCATGACTTGGGTAGCACATGGACAATCCTTGAGTGATCCAAGTGATGAAGTGCTAATGGTCACATAACTTGATGAAGAAAGGCAATGCCTTTGGGAGTTAACAAAGGCCAACTTGGAAAGGACGCACAAGCGGTACAAGAATTTTGCGGACAAGTCCCGATGAGAGGTGAAGTTCCAAGAGGGGATGAAATGTGGTTGAACATCAAAGAATTTTTGATTGCCTGAAGGTTTGAATCACAAGTTCTTGCGCCCATATGCGGGCCCATTCAAAGTGTTGGAAAAGAAACTTTCGGACACTTACAAGTTAAAACTACCGAAAAACCTTAAAGTTCACCCCATATTTCATGTTTCCCTTTTGAAGTCGGTTGCCTATGATGCCTTAAGGCATAATTGGGAGCACAATTCAAGGCCCCCACCAAACTTGGTTCATAATGAACCAAAATTTGAAGTGGAGGCCGTGCTCAAGTTAAGGCAGCTAAGAAGATGAGAACGAAAATACTTAGTTAAGTGAAAAGGATACCATCCAATAGAGGCATCTTGGGTGAATGAATCCGACATGGAACATGCCCAAGAAGCCATAGAAAAATTCCACACTAGACCGGCAAAAAAGAAACGTAGAACGAAATGAGGACATCACCTTTCTTTTAGTGGGCATAGAGTCACATAAAATGTATCACATCAAGTTGCAAGTGAAATAAAGGTTTAAAAACTTCCAAGATATTGTATCACGAAAATAATGTATAAGTGCAAAAGAGGGGTGTCAAAATTGGCATGGGACAATTGGAACTTCCTTGCATAGGCCCAAATCAAAATCGGATTCCTACCTTGGGGTTAAGAAAAACCTTAACCCGAAAAGAGGAGGCAAGCAAGGTGAGCTTGCGGGGACATGCATAAGCTTTAAGTGCATCCCAAAAGGATGGTTGGTAGTGGTGGCCAACGCGGGAAGTCATAACCCCGTTCATATACTTTAATCGTGTAATTTGGACTTGGGTTTTGACAAAACCCAAATCTCGCTTCTTGTACCTTGATAAACAAACCTTTTAATCAAGGCTTGATTGTTGTGATCAAGGCACAAGATTGGGAAAGGAGTCATGTCAAGTAGCTTAGGTCAAGATTAGACTTGGCTTGAGTTCCTCATGAGGGGAAGGTTAAAAGAATGGCCTCCCAAATGAAGGCTCCGTCAATTAGGCGAGTTTAGGCCTTTTAACGGAGCAAAAGTTAAAGGTTTTCTATGAGATACCCTTGGACTTGCCAAAAAAGTGTCGAAAACTTGGGGACGCCTAAGTTAGCTTGAGGCAATGTTTTGCCACAAAAGTCGGCATTTGATGGCCAAGGATCCAAAGAAAGCAATTGCAATTGTCGAAAGAAATTATAAGTGTCAATGAGGACACTGACCTTTTTTTCTAGTGGGGGAAAGTGTCGCAACCCTACTTAAAGGGAGTGTGAAGATGAAACTCACACTCCCGAAATTGAGACTTACGAGTCCTCTGGGACTCCTAAAATTTCAGAGTTTGATTATAGGGGTCAAAACACTTCGCATTGGGGTGTTCTTTATATCATTAGAAATGTATTGAAGTGTACATGTCGAAAATGGCCTCACATGGGCCATTTGGACATCTATAGCACAAGTTATGGCAAAAAGAAGGGTCGGGAGTCAAACTGGCAGTTTGACTTCCGACCACTAAAAGTCAAGAATCAACTCGACCTCGGTGCGTGCAAGTGAAGTGCAACACACCATTGGAAAGCTCTTGAGGATAGCTACAAGTTTTCTTTAGACCTCATCCCAATTGAAGGTCTGAGCAAATAGTTATGATCGTGCAAAGCCCTAGGAGTCCAAACCGGGATAGTTTCGGGACTCCTCCTTGGGAGTCCCGAAACAAAAAGTCATTTGGATGTGGGTGCTACGGAGAGGCACAAAGTATATTATATGGGGGAAGGTGGTGGCTTCCCCCGAGTCCAGGCCCTGGTGAATCAAGTGAGTCCAGAATTGCCTGTGGCTTGTCCTAGCACCAAGGGTGCTCCAAAAAGTGAACTAACCAACTTGTTGGTTGGTTTGATGCAGGCTCGAATAAGTGAATAGCTTGTCATTCTTCCTAGTCCTATCCCGGAGCTTCAACACGCCCTTCTACCCCTTCTATTGCTAAAAGCTGGGAGTGTGCACCAAATTCTTCACAATTTCGTTCTGAGACTAACATAGACCCAACTTGGGTCTAACTAGGGACTTGGGAGCGCGTCAACAAAAGAAGACAACGACACACTGGCATCATCATCTTCTTCTCTGCAACACCACCATAGAAGAAGACAATGGCACATTGTCGTTGTCTTCTTTTTTTCAAACATAGAAAGGACAAAACAAACAAGAAAACAACAAAAAAAAAACGAATAGAAAAGAGGGAACTTACCTTCAAGCTCTCGTTCCACCCTCTCATTTTTGGCTTTCGCTTTTGGCCTCCTACTTTTGCATTTCTGTTTCAAATGCTTTCTCCTTGCATTTTTTCCTTCTCAAGTACAAGATAAAAAAACACAAAGAGAAAAAAACCATAAAAAAAAAAACAAAAAAATTCAATTTTTGGGCTTTTTTTTTTTTCTTTTTTTTTTTTTTTTTTTTTTTTTTTAAATT
>Ga0116227_10006186_pt1 | contig 24487 bp, 7 predicted proteins | sample S1TSphgellanicum_FD_89693 | JGI IMG/M metagenome (GOLD analysis project Ga0116227, IMG submission 89693) | Host-associated microbial communities from peat moss isolated from Minnesota, USA - S1T2_Fb - Sphagnum magellanicum MG | ecosystem: Host-associated > Plants > Peat moss > Unclassified... | reverse complement strand
TAGGACGAGCCACGGGCAACACGGACACACAAGACTCACCACGGCCCGGACTTGGGGGAAGCCACCACCTTCCCCCTTATAGTATACTCTACAGCTCTCCACGGAGGCTACATCCAAATGGCTCTTTTTCCCAAGACTCCCGAGTGGGAGTCCCGAAATCTCGCCAGCTGGGACTCTCGCGACTTTGGAGCCCCATAACTTTGCGAACAGACCTCCGATTGAGGTGCGGTCTGAAGCAAAGTTGTAGATATCGTTGAGATATTTCCAACAATATGTGGCACGCCCCCTATAGCTAAGTAAATTGGGTCGATTCCTGACTTTTTGTGGTCGGGAGTCAAACTGACAATTTGACTCTCGGCCCTTCTTTTGGCCATAACTTGTGTTTCAAATGTCCAAATGAGCAATGCGAGCCCATTTTAGACATCTACGTTCCAAGAGCTTTCCAATGATATAAAGAAAGTCACAATCCATTGAGTTTTGACCACTGCAATCGCTCTCTGAAGTTTTGGGAGTCCACCGGGAGTTGCCTTGGGAGTGTGAGTGTTCACTCCCTCACACTCCCTCACACTTTCTTACACTCCCGGGAGTATGTGATGTGACTCCCTGGCTTCCTCTTGGCCTGCACCCCTACAATGCCTTTGCCTTGACTCCCGGGCTTCCTTCCTCTTGGTTCGTAACCTTGTAACCCCTTTGCTTTGGTCGCGAGCCCAAAGTTAGGGTTGCGACAATATAACTCACCCAAAGAAAGCCAACATCACTAGAAAGTTATTCTAGTCCCAATGGTCCATCATTCTAGTCCATAGATGTCCCACATAACTCACCCAAAGAGAGCCAACAATCATTAGAAGTTATTCTAGTCCTTATGGTCCATCATTTTACTCTATAGATGTCCCACATAACTCCCCCAAAGAGAGCCAACAATCATTATAAAGTTATTCTAGTCCCTATGGTCCATCATTCTAGTCTATAGATGTCCCACATAACTCACCCAAAGAGAGCCAATAATCACTAAAACCACATAAGTCCATTAAGTTTAACCAACAATCACTAAAAACTCACTAGGTAATCCTTGACATCTATCGTTCTAGTCCTTAGATGTGCCACGTAAATTACTCCAAAAAATCCATTAGTCACTAAAACCACATACTTATCCACCAAGTTTAGCCATTAATCACTTGGAAGTCATTCCAATCCTTGGTCATGTCGATCATTCCAATCCCTAGATGTCCCACATAAGTCACCCATTTGAAGTAGTTCTAATAGTCACTAAAAACACATAAGTCCCCAAAGTCCAACCACCAATCACTAGAAAGTTGGTCCAGTCCTTGACCTAGACCCATCATTCTAGTCCTTAAATGTCCCACATTAATCACCCAAGTATAACTTTGAATCATGAAAAAACCACTAAAATCCTTAAGTCTCCCCACATATAGATCAAACTTTTAGCCAATATACAGTAATCCACATTATTCCAACGACTAATCCATATGTTTATAGAAATCAAACTTGTAATTTTTAGTCACACCCTTACATCATAAACATAGTCAGTAATTATAATTACACCTATGAATACTATGACCACACTTCCAAATATCATTAGGCCCTAGTCCATTTTTAATCAATGTGGCACAATGGCATGACAAATGTCCATGAGATTTAGCATATGTTAGCAAAGTTCATGAAGAAGAATAAAATTACACACTTGGCATTAGCAAACAAATCTCAAATTAAGCCAGTTCACCATGTGCATTTCAAAGAGCATGCAAAATAACACCTAGATTTTATGATTATAACCCAAGACATAATTAAGCACTAAAGAACCCCATTGACAAATTACCCCATTGAACTTTGTTTATTTGTTCATCTTGCAGCTCACAATAACAAGTTCATAAATGAAAATGTTATGTGAAAATGAACTTATAAACATAACCCATAATAGAATTTCAAACCCTAGATTATTTGTGAACAAAAAAATCAATATGAATAAATTCTACCAAGCCATTACACATGGAAAAAAAAAAGCCACAAGAGCATGTTAAATATTCACAATTCCAAATATAGACCCATAATAGAAACAAACACTAAATAACCACATTATAAATACCTCATTGAGGTATCTATTTTTTTACAATCCTTTAGTTCACCCAATAGAATCCTCACCATGCATGCTAGATTATTGTCAACTTTGCAAATTCAACTCATTGCAAGTTAATTAATACCCAAGAGCCCCATTAAATAGACCTCAAATTGGGCTTATAAATTGTCAGTTCATCATGCAATCCACAACAAACAAACTTGGGAAAGAACATTCATCATGTGTATTTTTTTTAAATGTTTAAAAGTCTTCAAGGTAACATCTAGACTTTATTCATTAATTTGATGACCCAATGTACAACATACACTAAATAACCCCATTGAAAAACCTACATTGAATTTAGAAAATCACAATTTTTTTGGAAAAAAATAATCAAATTTGGAAGATATTGATGGCCCATAGCAAAGGAAAAAGAATCTAAATCTGAAAGAAAATTAAGAAGAAAAAAGAACAATAGTTGTGGTTCAATACTCAAAACACAAACCTAGGTGGGTGTTTTTAGTTTTTGGAAAGCCCCCAAAAGAGTCAAAAGAAAAAAATATGTGGAGTAATGTGACCTCCATCTAAACAATTAAAACATCTAAGCATGTTTGTACAATATAATAAGTTCTTGAATTGGATATTGGGGATACCATAAACTTTATATGTTTTTAAAAATCTATGTCCCTATTAGTAGTTGGGATTTCATTACAAGTTTTCAAGTACAGAGGCCAAAAAGTGGTGTTAAGAAACAACTAGGGTGAACCTAGATTAAGAAAAGAGGTCTATTATTTTTTGGGTAGAAAATAAACATCCACTAATCACTGACAATTTTAATCAAAGTACCAGGGTGCCAATTCTTTAAGGTGTACCAAAATCTTATCACAATGTCACCTTTTTCCATCTTTTTTACCTAGTCCTTTTTTGCCATGTAAAGACACATTTATGGATGATTATGATGGAATCTAGAATTATAATGGTCTAAAATATAGTCCTTTGAAAATTTTGACAACTTTTGACTCATTATTTTTTATGAAGATCAAAATATAGGGTAAAAAAGGACTATAATAAGGACTAGGCCCTTTTCATCATGTGTGGTACACCTTAAAGGATTTTCACCCACTAATGACAATCTAAGCTAATGGAAGATTTGTGCATGTATAAGATACCAAATTGTGTTTTGTGAAGGTAGAATGGTCTGATCATGAATTCAAGAATTTCAAGTACATATTGAATATAGAGTTGGACTATCATTTTGTATTTGCACAAAGTTTCAAATAAATATTGACAAGTTTTAGTTTTGTTGAACTTGAAAGTGTTAATGAGCAAGTTTTGTAATTTGACTCTACGCAAATACAAATCTTCTCACAAACTAATTAAACATCTTAACCCAACAAGACATATCAAATTTGTGGAAAAAAATAAAGAGTCACATGTGTAGAATAAATGGCAGAATAAGGAAGAACGACAATCTTTGTGGATCAGAAGCATCAAATTTGGAAGATCTCGATGGCAAAACAAAGGAAAAATAATTAAAACATGGGAGAAGAATATTAAGAAGAAGAAGTATCTGCAATAGAACTGTGGTTCAATACTTAAAACACAAAGTTGATTATCACTTGATTATTCATGAAAACTTTTAGGTATAAAATGAACAAATAGTTCTACTTCAATCATAACATGTCTTTATAACATAATAAATTAGTGAATTTGATACTAGGGATACCATGAGCTCTATATGTTTTCTTAAATCTATGCCCCTATTGGTAATTGGGATTTCATTACAAGCTCTCAAGTATATAAGCCAGAAAGTGGTTCTCAAAATACAACTCCAATGAACTTGGATTGGGAAAAGACGTCTATTCTTTCTTGGGTAGAGAACAAAGATCTAAAAATCACTAACATCTAGAAGATTAGTGCCAAAACAAGGAAGAAGAAGCATCAAATTTGGAAGATCTCGATGGCAAAGCATAGAAGAAAGGAAAAGAATATGAAAGAAGAAGATTAAGAAGAAAAAGGTACAATAGTTGTGGTTCAATACTTAGAATACAAAGTTGGATTCTCATTCTGTATTTGCATAGAGTTTCAAAAAAATATTGACAAGTTTTAGTTTTGTTGAACTTGAAAATGTTGATAAGGAAGTTCTATAATTTGATTTTATGCAAATATAGATCTTCTCACAAACTAATCAAACACCTTAACCCCACTATGCAGACTCCAATATGTGGAAGAAAAAAAAGAACCACATGTAAAAGATCAATGGTAGAACAAAGAAGAAGAACCATAATCTTTGTGGAGTATAAGCATCAAATTTGGAAGATCTCAATGGCAATGCAAAGGAGAAAGAATTTGAATATGGGAGAAGAAGATTAAGAAAAAGAAGGTGCAATAAAACTGCATGGTTCAATTCTCAAAACACAAAGCTGATTATCACTTAATTATTTAAAACTTTCAAATATAAAATGAACAAATAGTTTTGTTCTTTGGAAGTGTTGATGAGCAAGTTTTGTAACATGACTAAACCCACAACAAAGCTAAGACCTAAAACCCTAAATGTAGGATCACCATATGCATTTCAAAAAAACGTTTGGAACATGCAAAATAACACCCAATTCTTTTCCTACCATAAACCATTCAAACTATGAGAATTGAATCAAATAGTGATAGAATTGAAAGTAATTGTGTTTCCAATAGATATTGGGGAGGTTTGTTGTCATAGAAATGTGGCACCAAATGTTTTTTGACAACTTCCTTATGATTTGGATTCATGTGCGTCTCGAAAGACCACCGCACAAGACCATTGCCTTTGTTGCAATAGACAACATATTTGACCTTTTGTTGTGAATCAACAAAGTCCAAAGAAACTCTCTAGAAAAATTCATCAACTTTCAACACTGAACAACTTTTGTAACATTCCATGGGTGCACATTCAACAAACGAATTGTTTGCCTACAAGAAGACCGGCTCTTGTCTGAGCTCACTACGGCAGTTAAAATGGCATGTTTCACTGCCAACTTTGCTACATTATTGGACTTCTTCACCTTTGACAAGGAATGAACTAGATTTGAAAATAGTTTTTGCTCAATGATAGCTTGCCTAGAAAATTTGAAATGCTTAAGGGTAGAAGAATGAACAAGTGGGAATGTTAGCACCCTTTGCATTACCACTTCCTTATCAAGTTGTGAAGGGAATCAAGATAGTTAATTAGTGATTAGTTTGTAGATACATTGTGTAGCTATTTAGATTTCCCTACTTGATGAAGATTCTAGAATATCATCTACCAACCCTCACATACTTTACAACAATCTATTTCCTACTTTTTTGTTGCGCATGATAGACTCGTTGGGTTTTTGTAGCCCTCATAGCTTCCTCAGCAACCCTTTCCCTTTCCACAAGACCAATTTTCCCCTTTTTGCGACACCTTTCTTATTCTACTTTATTACCCATTGACAAAACAAACTAGCCTAAACACATGTGAATCTAAATTGACAACAACTTAACAAAATGAAAATCTCTAACTCTATGGATTCACATAAACAAACAAATGCAAAAACATCAAGAATAAACAATTAGGGTTTTGGAGCTTCAACTATCTAACCAAACATGATCTCATGACTTCCAACATTGGTCCTTCTGGACTAATAACATCCTACTAGTAGGCTTCCATGATGAACCCCAATCCTAGCCTATGACATCATGAAATTCAATGGCAATAATTGTTAAGGTACCAAAATACAATGGATAAAGTCCATATGAAAATGAGCCAATGTGAACCTTTTTAAAACATTAAAAAAAAATCAATCTAGTAAAAATTGAATATGATATGGAATTATGAAAATATGATTCATTTCAAACCACTTATAAGTCCACAACTTTTTTTTGTTCATGGTGTTTTGAGAAATTGTTTTAGATCTAGATTCTTTGTATTATGATATATTATATACTAAACCACTATAAGATATCTCAACCCTAAACCATACACAAAAATGATCCAATATGAAGGTACAAATTTTAAACCAATCCATATTTTTCAACTTTGAAAGTCCATTTTGACAAGTTTAAAGTGTAGATATTGGAATTTTCATTTACAATTTTTTTCTCCAAGTTGGCAATATGAATCTTTAGAAAAATAAAGTATATAAATGATTTCATATTATGTAAATTGGATGCCAATGCACATCGCTCTGCAAAAAATTGCAATACGATGTAAAAAGTGAGATGCTATACCTTGCATCTACCCAAACACCTAGCAATGTAAGTTCAGAAATGCTTAATGACCGCTAGGCATTTCTCTACAATGTAAGCTGAAATATGCCTAATAGCTACTAAACGTTTCTTGGCAATATAAGTTGAGTAACACATGGTGGCTGCCAGGCATTCCTCAGCAATATCAATTGAGAAATGCCTAATAGCCATCAAACATTTCTAGCAAATTAAAATTGTTAGCACCTAATGACCACCAAACTTTCTGATTCAAATAATATAAGAGATTAGAGGACTTACAATGGTTTGTTAGCCATTGTGAAATTTTTGAAGTTGTCGGTCTTTGTTTTGTTGAATATTTGTTTCACAATAAAATAGTTGATATGTTAGGTTAGAGATGGTTTTTGTCTTTGTGATTCTCCTACATGAGATATAAAAATGATATATTCTAAATATAAATAAAGATGGGTACGAATAATATTCAAATGGATCCAATGAGATCTAAAAAACATGTAAACAACTACATTAATAATCTTATGCACACAATGATATTAAAACCAACACAATTTTTAAGAATTTGACATTGAGTCAAATGTAGACACAAAGAAACTGAGGGGCAATGTCCAATTAGAAACAAACACATATAGATTAGATGAAGAGTTATACACAAAGAAGTACATTCACAAAAAAGGTCAATCATACATATAATGCAAATGATAAAAATAGGGCCAAACATATTGAGACAAATAGAATGAATGATTAGGTGTACACATAATAGGCCGATCATAGACATAAACTATCTTTAGTAATGTTGATACTTCAAGGACAAGCTCACATAGATATGGACAATGGTAATGAAATAGAGTCTGAGAGGAGATAGAGACTAACAAAGACACAAGTAGACACAGACATGGATACATGCACATACACAAGCATAGGGATTTGTTGTTACACACAAACTCATGGTAGAAATACATTTAACATCAATCACCCTTAAAATCAAACCTTCTGACAGTGCTTCATAAATATAAACACACGAGATTGACATTAGCACACAAAAGTACACAAGATGAATATTTAACAAGAAAATGCAAAGATTGGTTGAATGTATAAGGTTTGGACATTTGAAGATTATTGGTTTCTACAGGTCTTAACCTATATTTGGAAAAAAGTTATGGGTACCTTTCTAGAAATGTTGAACTTTGCACAATGATTGTTTTTACATAGTTGCATAGAAGGATTTTGAGTTTAAATTGGCTTGCTAATAGTTGTTCTGTGTAAGGAGACCATGGAGAGTGAAAACGAATGTTTGTGCCCTAGACTTCTAAATTTTTTATTCTACATATCTATCATTTCTCCTACAACGCCCTTGAAATGCATAAGAAAGGAAGGATGAAAACCCATCCTTCAAATCTTTGGTCTCACCTAAACCTTAAAATTTCAAAAAAATAGAAGTAGAAGGATATACCTTATAGTGGGGGTGTTCGTTGGGTTGGCCTTGAGTGGCTTTGGAATGCGTTCACCTTGAGTTGTCACAAAGAGAAATCACTAAGTGCATTTCCTTCTCGAGCATGTTTGCTTTGCTGAGTGCATTTCCCTCTTGAGCATGTTTGCTTCGCCGAATGCCCTTCTTTCACCGAAAGAGTGTGAAAAGGAGAGGAGTGAGATGGCAAGACAAAATTTGGGAGAATGCGAGAAAGTGAAGGAATGCAAGGGCAAAAGAAATAAAAACAATGAAAATGTGAGAGAAAGTATGAGAGCAAGAGAATGGGAACAAGAAAAAGACAGATGGAAATCGAGAAAGTGAAAATGAAAGCTAAAACCTAACTATTTGTTTTTCGAAACGTGACATTTGGATGGATGGATGGAGAGATGGATGGAGGATGGACAGAGGATGGGTTTAATGGAAGATGGAAGGATGGAGGCATGGATGGATGGAGTGTTGAAAAATATTAAAATTGGGGATTATATTTATGCCAAAAACATTATGAAGGTAGAAGGAGGAAAATATATCTCGAAAAAAAATGAAAATAATTTGGGGATTTATGTTTTGGTTAACCTAAAATATATATCTATGTTTTAAGGGAGAAAAGATGAAAATTGAAGGTAGAAAGTCTTGAAGAATAAAATTTAATGTAATGTATGAATAACGATCATTTAAACTAATTTATAACCCATGCCCAAGGATCTTATGGTTTTATGGTAAGATTATTATAGGAATGTTGGAGTGGTTTAGGGTTTGGGTTGAACATGATTAGGGTTTGAAGGATATGAAGATCTCAGGTTTAGGGTGTGAAGGTATTATGGATTTAGGGTTAACAAATGAATTTTCTATTATGTCACATTTTAGTTTGAAGTTTTGGAGGATTAAGGTTTTTGGGGAACTTTAAAGGGAACAAGTTTAGGGTTTAAGGTTTTTAGGGTTAAATAATATGGAACCTTAAAGGTTTGGAGGCAAATTAGGGAACTTTAAGGTATTTAAGGTTTCAAGGTTTCAAGGTGTTTTGAAGTTGGGTAAATTAAGGTATGCAAGTTTGGAGTTAGATTATGATTTAAATTAGGAAATTAATTGAAAAGGAATGTAGGGCAATAATTCATCCTCGATCATTGTCTAACATTATCCAAAAATTTGCCAAAATATAAATAATTTAATGATGAATTATTCATTAAAGAAATGAGGGCAAATTTATCCTACATATTTATTTTCACATTATCCATTATATATCATTTTTTAAATCTAAAAGGATTAACAAAGAATTATTGAAAAGAGATTTATTAAGGAAAATAATCATGACAAACATTAATTGTAGAATTTTTCTCATAAATTCAAACACTTAAATCATTTTAGACATCTTCACATTCAAGAAGGGATTCAACATTATTTCATTTCTAGTATGTTCAATAGTCCAAGAAGTGATAACAATTTAATGTTCTAAACCCTAAACCCTAAAAATTTAATTACTTTGCAAATTGATAGAGAATATAATAATGTCAACACAAATATCATGAATAAATAGGATTTAAATTCTTGAATGAATACTTAATGATTTTTTTTTTACCAAATGTGATGGAATAGGTAATGTGGAAACAAAGACCCAAGATAAAATGGATCAAATAATATCTTTTTAATTAATTTATTGATTAGATAATATAGTTATTTTAACAAATTTGATTATGGTAATGGATATCTTTCCAATGAGTCTTGATTAATTAATTTAGCAAATTTGATTACCATGCATATTAATGTGAAGACAAAGATTTAGGACAAAATGATCTTTGAATGTCAGTTGATAGTTACTTATTTATTATTTTAAAAATGTTGATACAACGGATAGTGCAAAGACAAAGATCCAAGACTAAATGGCATCAACATCTTTTGAATAAATACTTAAAGTTAATAAAATTTATCATTTTGGAAATTTTGAATCAATGGATAAATTTGTGAGGATAAAGATTTAGGACAAAATGACTTATGAATCAATGTCTTTTGAACAATTACTTATTTACTAATTAAAAAATAATTGATACATTGATGGAAAATATTGATACAAATATTTTCATTAATATTAATCAATAATGGCATCCTAATAACAATGTATAATTTATTGATTGCCAAAGGTTTCACATTTAAAGTGTGTTTCCAACTTTTTATAGTTTTTTCATGATAACAATTCTTATAATTATTTTGATATTAACACATGGACAAAATATTCAATTTTTAAAAAATTAATGATGTCAATTGATAATGATGCATTGAATAGAAAAGAAGCTAACTTATAAGGTTACAAATTATTTCATTGTCCAAGGATGCAAATCCATACAACCATGGCATGGATCACATCCTAAACATGGTATGTGAACGATATGACTAGTTCCAATATTTAAGGTCTAATAAAAAATTTAATATGTTTTAGTTAATATGGTCATATCAACATATTAAGCTTTCAAATTCAGATTATGTTAGATTGTTTGTTATCACAACTTTCCCAATTGTTAGTTAATATCCATAAAGTTTGATTACTAGATTTTGCTAGTTGTGATTAATATGTATCCAATTACAACTAGACACATAATCAATAGTTACAATTGGATAAAATACATATTAACTACCCAAGTTTGTGGTTTAGAACATTTACTCCAGATCAATTTCCTTAGCTTCAAACTAGATGTTAGGTTGAAATTTCTTGAGTTTAAAATAAGGTAAATATAATGTACACAATCTGATAAAGAGAGCGAAGATGTGTCTAAATGGGAAGGATGAGATTAATTAGATTTTGGTTGAAATTGGCAATGTACATATAAAGGACTAAAATGTGTATCTATCAATTATTATTGTTCAGTAGATTGGAAGTCTATGTTAAATCAGCCAAAGAAAGTAAATGTAGTTAGTACAAAAAGTATTATTATGACTTTTTCCCCCAATCTACCTTTTGCCCCCTTTGTTTTTACCTTGTGATACTTAAACATGTTTGGGTTCCATGTTATGCATGTTTTGCACATGTTATGGGTATTTTGGATATGTAACATGTCATTGGACATGTTACATGCCCTTTCAAACATTCATAACACATTGGAAGGTTATGGATGGGGCAAAGGGTAGATTGAGGGAAAAATTGCAGTAATACTTTTGTTTTGATTGCATTTACTCTCTTTGGTTGATTTAACATTTTCTAGGAAAGGGCTTAACGGCTTACATGTATCTAATTTTCAAGAAAGTTCCTTAGAATGTTAGGATTTACCTATTTAATCATAAATTTTTTTTTAAACCATTGAGAACTAGAAATTACAATTACAAAATTAAATTATTTTATGTCATTATTTTAAATTAAATTTTCTAATTTTTTTTACTATCATGTAATTATTTTAACATTACAATTATTATAATTGCTAAATTTATTAATCAAGGACAATGTATTATTATTGACAATGATACTTATAATTGGCAAAAGTTTGATAATGTTGTGATTCCAATTCCCTTAAACGTATTTTTCCCATAATATTAATTAATGATAAAATTTTGAAAACTCAATGACTACAAATAACATGGAGTTTCAAACCATTAGGTATTCATTGCATGAATTTGCGTAATTTTTTGTATTGAGAACAACTTTGGATTTGTTTTTGCTTATTCAATGTACCAAATTATACTTCTAGATAATCAATTTAGGTCATCTTTTTCATCATGATATACACATGATTTCTGATGCATATATTATACTCTAAGGATTCATATCATTATCACTCCTTGAAATGATTTTCAATCAAAAAGGCATTGGACCACGTGGTGCCCATTAAATCTATCAATTTCCACTAGCACATCCTAAGATATGGGATGTAAATTCATGATAAAAGTTCCAATTTATATTAACAATAATTTCCTAGCATCATTTTGACCTAAAGTTCCCTAGTACACACAATTTCACAACATATCATGTTAAGGGGTAGAAATCTTTAAACTAATTAGTGCCATAGGCACTAGGAGCTTAGTAACTTAGAATAGTTACTAGTGGTAGCCTTAGTATTGTCCCTTACTAATAATATAAATTTTTAATTTAATATGATATTAACAAGTTTTTAATGTACAAATAAATTATATAAAATTTCCCACCACTTACAATTCTTCAGAATCTATTTTATTTTGAAATTACAATATAAAGATTTATTTATAATATATCATACTAAATTTACTATGAAATTTTATTTCAATGTATAATAATAACAATATCTAATTTATCAAATATGCAAGATAGGTGAATTGGATATGTATTACCAAACTTAATAACATAAACAACATTGGTGAATGGAATCTAATGAACCTTGGAAAAAAATATTCAATTTGAAAAGTTTATAATGATTAATGCTATGTATGTTTGATTACATGGGGCTTGTGGATGGACAATAATAGTAGAAGGTGATGAGCCATGAAAAGGTTGAAGAGAAGCTATCAAAAGTTTTTTGTGTTCTTGGGGCACCTTAATGCACAGTGTTGTTGAGGAATATATAAGTTCATGTTATATGAAGAAATGCTTGGGAGGGGGGGGGAGGTTATGTTGCGTTGCTTTGAATGAGGATAAAATGGCTATGTTGAATTTGTTTTTAGACTCTTTTATAAAACCCAATTGGTGAATAATCCATTTTTTTGCACTTAAGTTGACAATTGCCAATTTGTTTTGTAATATGTTAGATTAGTTGATAGATGGAGAATGAAGGATTTGGAGTTGGATCTTGTTTGCATATCAATGGTGCATGAGTTGATAGAAGAACTAAAATAGTTATATCATGTGTATGCTAACTTATAATCGTGATGGTGCTAGTCACATGCATGCACATAAAATTTTGACACATTGAGTTTTGAGTGTGGTTTGGAAACATTAGAATTCCATAAGATTTCCATATTATATAACATCATGCATATAGTGCCACATGCACCTAGTATATACTAGGTGGTAGTAGCAAAATGTGGTTTGAAAGCACCAACATTCCATCAAATTTTCACACACAACAGCATGTCTAAAGACCACTTGGTAATTGTATAAAAGTTCTTCTTACAAGTCCTATAATTTGCAAGAGCTAATTTTAGAATTAAAAACCAAATTTTTTTAGTCAATTTATAATATAAAACTAGTATCATTTTTAATACCCATTCAAAAATTAAATGGGTGTATTATTTCCTATCATTTTGCGTGACAATAGGTTTTTGCATTATACAATTTGTTAATATTCTCACATTGATACTAGCTTGAAAATGCCACATTGATCTACCCTAAACCATTTTTGATTTTTTGCAGGTCTAGTTGCCCATAAATTCCTAATGAAGCATGGTGGCAAGATTGGCACAAAAGTGACAATGCAAGGAAGACACAAAAAAATCAAGCGCATGAAAGTGTGTGTTACTAAAGGCAAAACAATCAATGGGTCACCCAAAATATTAAGCATTGGGAATGGATGGAAAGAGTTCAAGACAACTAATGAGTTGAAAGTAGGGGACCATCTTGTATTCACTATGATTGCTACTTGTACATTCAAGGTTGAAGTAGTTAACAACGTCCAAAAATACAAAATAATATGTAAGCAACAAGCTTTGAAGGATGTTGTTGATCATTATTTTCCTTCAACAATTCCATGCCTTGGAACTACCCATACATAAAAAAGAAAAAAAATCATAAATGAAATTGAAGCCATTGCCATCTAAATGTTAGTAGACAACATTATCTTCAAGCACAATTAAATTTGTTTTAGCTCAACAAATTTGAACACCAAATTTACTACTACCAAGCTCCTGGATGAATCTTGCAATGGTATTGTTGCCATAAAACTCTTTTCATGGAGGTCCCAATGTGATAGAAAATATAATACCGATGTGAATTATCTTGCTGTCCTTTTTTCAAGTAATGAAATATGTAGATATAATTTACGACTAAATTTCAACTACTTCAAATGACATGGAAAATATTATCATGATGTCATGGCCATTTTTATATTTAATTAAATAATATCATGTGACATTGGAAAATGGGTCCCATTATATGTTTTAAACTTAGGAGATTTATAAAATGACTTTTGTATAACTTAAAAGTAATTACTATTAAATGGACAATGTGACACCTTGTATAACTATATAATTATTAACCTCAGATGAATTTGTGGTACCCTAAGTGTTCATACAATTATTTTACAATGATTCAAAAATGAATATTAGTAAATTTCTAATATGAATACAAATGAACATAATATTAAACAGCATAATGTAAGGAAATTATTTTAATCAATATTATACATATAGGTAATATAAAAACCATTAATATCTCAAATAATGTATTCAAAATATAATCCATTAAAAATATTCAATGCAATTAAATTAAATATTATTCATTCAAATAAATTTTAATGGTAAAAGACTATGATAATATATTATAAATAAATTTATTCTACATGTGTTGAGCTATATTATTACACAATTATATTATATAATTTATATGTGTAAAAATGAATAACTTAGTGGTTAAAATTAAGTTGGTAAGTGGGTGGATAAGTAGGTAGGTGGGTAGGTAAGTAGGTAGGTAGGTGAGAAGGTATAGGTAAATAGGTTGGTATGTGAATAATAAGTAGGCGGGTGGGTGGGTAATACGTAGGCAAATAATTAACTAAATAAATAAGTGGATGAATAAGCGAGAGGTAGATACAGAGGGTAATAGACCATGTCATATTTGACTAAAGATCATTAGCCATGTTAACTAAATGTTCAACTTGATTAAAGACCATTAGTCATTTTTATTAAAGATCATTGGTCATTTTGACTAAGTGTTCAACTTGAGTAAAGACCATTGATCATTTTGATTAAAGATATTTGGCCATCTTGATTAATTATTCAACTTAGTTAATGACCATTGGCCATTTTGACTAAAGTTGTACGATTTGACTATGTGTATATAGTAAAATAAACCACTATAGTCAAATTGATTAATCAACACATACATGTGTCATTCAAGTTCTAGGCCTTTCAAAATGTACATGTCCATTAGTTAAAATGACAAGTTAGTCAATTTGAACCTTTTAAAAAACCATGATTTGTGGTAATGAAATGTCTAGACTCTTCAACATTTGGTGTAATTAAAAATTTGATTGCACTATGTATTGAAAGGAACTTGTTAGAGACTGGGGTTCCTTTCATCTTCCTTATTATGGTCGGTACCTTGATTGTCCTCTAGATTATACTCTTGTCTTAGAGAAGTCAAAGTGAAAGAAATTTGATATGGGATTCTTGGAGAAGCTGGCTTTTTCTCATGGAGATAAAAAGGAGGATATTGATAAGAGGAAGAAAAAGAAAAAGGATGCCCAAGTTTCAGGCACTTTAGGGGTCATTCCAACTTTAACTAACATTAAGAACCTTGAACAAGATGTAAATGTTGAGTTGTTTGAGTTCCAGGATTCTTTTAACCATGTTGCTCACAAGGAAGACTCTCCTAGAACTTTTAAGAGTAGGAGGGGTCATGTTGTTAAACCATCTTCACACACATAAAGGAGGAAAAGACTTGTGTAAAAGTCACTCGAGATTTCAAAAGGGAGATTTCATCTTCAACCACCTTGAAGCCCAGTATTCACTGCCAACCACAAGACCCCAAGGTTGGTTACAAAGGCTCCCAATATCGATTAACCTTCATTGGTGAAGATAAAAGTTTCAATTCATGCGTGGTCCCTTGGCTTTTAAGATATAAAATATTTTTAAATGAAGGTAATATTGGTTCGAAACCTTATTCCTCATTGAATTACCTAGTTCTATCAAATTCAATAATTAAGATTGTCTTAAATTCTCGCAAGACTCCCCAAAAGATAGAGCAGATGTCATCATTATTGAAGTCCCAAGAAATTTGCCTATCTACATGTGTTAGACCCTATGACTATTCCCAAGTGGAATGCAAAAGTTGACAATTATGTTGTTTGGGTCCAACCATTCTATCATGAGCTACGTGTGCCCCCTTAGACCATTACTTTATTCTTAAAATCTTATTGGAATTTTTTTAATATGTATTATTAAATTTTTTTTAATACTATGATGTTAAGGTGTATATTTTTTTAATTAAAAAATATGTCATTAAAAAATAGTTTCAAATTGTGTTTTTAGTGTCAAAATCACTTCAAGCTACTTTTATGCAACTTTTAAGTAGTTGTTATAAGAGGTTAAAAGTCTTTATACATATTTTTCACTCATTAAATTGATTCCAAAATTTTATGACATGTACATAATGTATTCATAATAAAATATTATATATAAATATAATTATTTTTACAATCCAAAATTCACAAAATTGAGTAGTGGTTATGACTACTTTTGGTACATGTTAGTATGATTACACTTGTTTCCATTTTCAAATTTGCGAACAAGTATCTTGCAAGGGATGGTTACATCCTTTTTTTTATGATGACGACTTCTAGGTTTTGAGAGACATTAAGTCCTACTTGGAGAACTATAACTTCAAAATTCACTCAAAATTTGCAATCATCAACAGTATGCACCACACAAATCCCCAATTCCCAAATAAAAAGGTAAACATTTTTTGAATTACACCAAGGCTTCCTACATCTATGTGAGCTCAATACTAACATATCTCCTATATGTCATAGATTCTCATGAACATGGCTTTTCTCCTAGTGCATGAAAATGGAAGTTTGGTTTTTTCAAGGGATATGCAGCAAGGAGACATTCAAGATGATGATGTGTATTTCAATTGAACCACCCAAGATATTATGACAATGTCAAATAGTGGCTTGCCTTTTAGAGTTGGACACAAAATCCACCTTGACATTTTCCAACCGCTTCTCCTTGCCTTGTCATCTCCTAGGAGTCTAGTGGTGGACATCAATTCTTCCTCATGTTTTTTTCAATTCCTTTTGCGTTCAACTTAGCCTGATTTTATCTTTTTTTTCTTCTTTTTTTTGCCTCTCTCATTTTGTTTTATAGATCTCATTAAAAGGTTATCCCTGAAGTAGGTAATTATTTGAGAACATGTCAAAATCTTGGAAAACATGCTTTTCTGCTTGAGCCAAATTGGGATGTTTATCTTGAGCTTTTGCAACTACTATTGGATGTTCTTGAAGAGAAAATTGATGTTGCAAAGAAGAAAAATAACAACCCAGATGCTCCTATGAAGAAGAAGTCCAAATTTGATTTACATTATGAGTAAGTTTAACCTTCACAATTTCAAGTATTTCATGTGGGCTTTTGGTTAAGCCTTGATAATTAACATTAAATTGCTTGACACAGAGATTGGTTGCTTCCAAGGCAGAGGACAATTCCTTTTTTTGCTCGTGAAGAATTCTTCCCCACCCTACCATTGAGTCTTTTGTTGCAAAAATATTCAAAAGCAATGGTTCATCATTTTTCCACCATTCCATTTCCACCTATACAAAAGAAATGTTATAGATATAGTAGTTCTATTTTGCGCTACATTAAGGATGAAGCACTAGAATAGGTTCCTCTAAACTCTGGCTTTTTCTTTAAGCCTTCATCATTTGTTCCAAAATTTTCAACTCATTTGATCAATGCGATGTTCTCACATCTCATCTCAAACCATTTGAATGATTATTTGTTTTTAGTTACAAATCCTAACAAATACAAATTAATTTTGCACATATTATAAATCCAAATGAAATCTTAAACCAACAAAAGGAATTTACTAATTGGGCTTCAAAGAAACTGAATTTTGAATATTTTAATCATTGAAACTTTAATAGAAATCTAAACAAATCTTTAGGGAAATTAAATATATAACCCCAATGGGGCGAAATTCCATCAAACTTTGATGTGAAACACATGGGTTAAACCTATCTTGTGTTGTTGGGTTTCCCATGGAAAAAATCGCCCAAAATGTCTAGATTTCAAAGGAATAAAACTCCCAATTTTCCAAACCTATATGATAAGTCAAATTGGTAGCCAATAATACCCAAAAAATATATATATTTTTCATATTTTTTGTCCTCCTTATCTTTATTTATCTATTTTGAAATGTTATAAAAGAATTTTATTTTTTTGGAGTCTTAGAGTATTAAAATATATTGGGTATCAAAATTGTTATTTTAAAAATTATTATCTTCAAAATTAAATAGAAAAAAAATAATGATTACAAATAAAAAATTTTTAGTTCTTTTGTTGTAAGTGTCCTTTTTTAGGATAACAATGTAAGAATGTTTACAAATTTGAAAACTACTATTGACTCTTCAAGACATCTTGCGTTAGCATGTGCACAAAATCCTTTTACACTTTTACCATATATCCATGATGTGTAACATACAAACATTGTTAAATTATGTAACCATGTTTCATTTCTCATCATTATATTCATAAGTGTTGGCGTTTGGCATGTTTGCATCTGTTGAATATATTTATCACATTATTCTCGACAATGGAGTTCACAACCTTTTTATATATTTGAGATTCGATTAGAGTTCAAAATGTTTATGCTAAAATCAAATCATAAATATCTTATATGAAGAATTGGAGATGAGTTCAAAATTGTTATGTTGGAAACAGGCCACAAATATAATTTATATGACAATCAAAACAAGTTGAATATTTTGCTTCCATTTCCTCCCTATTATGATAAAGTTGAATATGGACACATTCAATACATTGTTCGTGTGTCTTTAGACTGTTAGATGTCCCTTTCTATGACAATTAACATCTCGTCCTCGTCTTCTTACCTTAAAGATGTTGCATCTTTTGCTTCCTTGTCACTTTTTTAAAAAAAAAGTACACCATTTTTAAAGATCTCTTCCTTGTGTGGCGCTTTGCATTTTCAACCTTTTTTCATTTTGGAGGCTAGAAGATTGAAATTGTTTGTAAATTGTTTCGTTAATGCCACGATTACACTCAAATGCTTGTATCCTTACAAAGTTGTTTTGCTATCTTCACTATCTCTGGCCTACCTATTCACATCACTTTTTTGAGGGCTCTCTAGCAAAGTAAAGAACTATTCAGTGTTGGTTTCTTCTAACATCTTTTTTGACTTCGTTTTTTTGGCTATGTTCCTTGCTAATTATATCCACTACACATACTGAGTCAATATTGTGAAACAAGATCTATTGACTTTAACTTCTTCTTTTTAACAATGGCATGTGTTGTTTGTGGGACATTTTTTTTTGTGAAAAATGAAGTACTTATAGTTTTTCTAACAGTCTTCATTTGGATGTGTTCCTATTGTCATAGACATATGATGGTGACTCGTATTCTACTTATCTTGCAATTTAATAATGACATGATTGTTTGACCCACAACACTTTTTATCTGTGCTTTCTACGTCTTTTCCTTCTTTTGATGCCAATCGCAATGGTGTTTTTAGCTCCTTATCTTTCATTGGGGCGAACCTTCTTTCTGTTTGATAAATGCTTCCTAGTTTGCATTGTATTTTAAAATTGGCAACTCATATTCATCATCATCTAGATCATTTTCATTATTTGGCCATTTCTTGTGGGCAGCTTCTACCAATGAACATTGGTTCGCTTTGCTCGTCCCCAACAAATATTCTGCTTGGTGTAATAAATGGGTCTTGTAGTTTTGGTTTATTGGTTCACCTAGCCATAGATTGTCCCTTGGAGCTTGTCATAAGCTGTTCACAAAATCAAGGTCAAACATCTGTATCACTATGGCATACACTTTGTATTCTTGCATGTTATTTTTTTATGCCTAATATCCCTTTCTAACACTATATTATGCATTCACTTTCATCTGTCTTTGATCCATTGTTGGATACAAATGTAAGACTCTTGAAGTTCTAACATTTTCAAACCTACACTTGCAATGGAAAATTTTTATTTCCGCCATGCCTCTTTTTCATTATATACAATTGTTTAGGACATTTGTGTCTATTTTCTAATTATACCAATTCCACATGCATACATAGAACTTTTCATTCATTATTGCCCTCGTTTTGCTTCTCAATTGTAGAACACATCCAGGGTCTTATTTTCTTTTGCTTCAATTATCACAAATGTCCTTCTAGTTTTCATAGAATTGTTGTTAACAAAATTATTAACAAAATCAATTTTTATCTATAATTGTAACTGAATCCATTTTTATTCAATCAAATTTCCATTAATTACATCTTATTTCTACACATAGACATTGTAAATATTATTTGTATTACATAGTGCGATTGAATAAACACTATTTTATCGTCAAGGGTTTTGGTGTCATCTTTTTTGACTATCCCACACTTCTCTTGGTTTTTGGTGGTGATCCAATCATCCGTCGATTCATAGATGGTTGTAGGACTTCATTTTTTTCTTGTTATGGGACCTAGGCTTGCCTCCTTAGAGTTGCATATAATCTTCTTTTGGGTTTTCCAATTTTTGTTGCTAATAATTCACATAGGGCAATTGAATTTTCATTTGATAAATCTTTGAAAAGGTTAGTAAAGTAATGTTTTGGAAGTGATTTTTAAAGGTTTACACGTTGTTTCAAGAATTCCATCGCATATTTGAACATTGCCCAATGATAGTTTTCAATATTGTGTTATTGATCGAAGGCTTTGCCTTGGCTTGTTTATGGCAATAAATGGACCTTGTTATTTTATCTTTTTGTTTGCCATCGCCAGGTATCCCACTCATTTATGCTATCCACTTTGTCTTTGTAGGTTGCCCCATTTCTTGATTTTTAATAATCCACATAAAGGGTTGAATCTACTGTCGTCTTGAGGAACTCGCCATGGTCATTATATTTGCTTGAAAATTGTGTCCAAAATTAAATGCAACAATGCGTTTTCAATCATGCATTGAGTTATTAGTGGTAGTTCGCTAATAATCTGTGATCTATTTGTCATGTTTGGAAGAAATCCAATTGAAATTTTAATATTGAGTAAGGCAATTAAATATGCAAATTAATAATATTAGGTGGGAGGCTACAAATATTTTGTCAAGGTAATAGGATTGTAATATTACATTAGAAGTGTAATCAATGCAAGTGGATAGTGATGATATAAAAAATGCAAACAATAGCGAGTGGGAAAATGTAATTAAAAATTTATTGGAATTGTAATGATAATGTAATCACTATATGAATCTTTTATAGGCCTCGGTTGACTTCTAGGGATTGATTAGGTACTATATATGCATCCTTTGGAGTTCTAAGGACTAAATGGGTACTATAGATGCGTCTTTTGGAGTTACAAGAATCAAGGATTTTTCAACAAGCAACTCCTATGTTCAACTTCAGCCCTCATTCATATTAAAAAGTCTATTAAACCATAAATTACTACCAAGAATGGTATTTTGGTTTCTCCTTCAATTCTTGGGACATCTTTTTTTCCTACCATTGTAAACATCTCGTGGTTTCAGGTTTGGGCCTATCATTTGACAATTCACAGGTTATTTTATCACTTTGTTAATTAAATCTTGTGGCACCCAAGCTCGCTTGCTTAGAGTTGTATAAAGTCATCTATTAGGTTCCATAAATTTTGTTGAAAGGAGGTTCCCAAGGGTTATAAATCTTTCATCAACAAATCCTTTAATAAGTTTGTAAAGAAATGTTTTGGAATCAGCTTTTTCAAACTTGCTTATTCTTGGAAGAAATCCATGGCATGTGTAAACATCGCCCAATAGTAATCTTCCATATCCTCCTTCGGAATGTTTACAATTTGTTTGAGCAATATAAGACTTTCTTTGTTAATCTTCGCATTTACCCATTGCCATGCCGCCCATTCATTTGTTTTGTCAATTTGTTTTTTCCATTTTGATCCCCATGTTCTAATTTCTAGCAACTACTTGAGGGGCTCTAGCAAGGTGGGATCTCTTAGATATTCCAAAGGTGTTTTTATCATTTTGCATATTCTATCTAGTATGCTTGAAATTAAAGTGTATTCAATCATAGTCTCTAAGGTGTTTGGTGTAACCATTGTTGTGAATTTTATTTTTGCCATTGTAAAATAGATGTTTAAAAATTGCAAATGGGTTGTAGCAATAAAAAAGTTGGAGCTAGGTAGTTTTGGTGGAGAGGGGGGGAAAATGCAATTTTATTCTTCAAGTAATAAGAATGCTCCTAAACACAAAAGATTTGAAAGACTGAATTCAAATAAAAAGACATGTTGAAATGGTATAAAGAATGCGCAGTCTCATATAGTCTCAATTCCTTATGGGAACATACCTCTTGGAGATGAACATGTGGTGTTTCAATTGGCACATACTTTTCGGTTATGAAAAGGTAGAATTTGATTAACACATAACTTTTGGTTGTGAACAAGTTTTGTTCATCCTTTTTTTTCATCCATTTTATCTTTCAAGTAGCAAGAATGTTCCTAGACATAAGAGGTTTGAAAGACTAAATTCAAATAAAAATTAGGTTGATGGTATAGAAAATGTGCAGTCTCATACTATCTCATTTTTTAATGGGAAGATACCTCTTGGAGATGAATAGGTGGTGTTTTGGTTGACACATACCTCTTGGTTATGAAAAGGTAATGTTTGGACTAAGACGTAACTTTTGGTTATGAACAAGTTTTGTTCATCTTTTTTTTCATATATTTTTTCATCCATTTTATGCTTTCATTCATTTTAGTTTTCCATCCATTTTTATTTTTCATCATTGAAAACATGGCAAAATATTCTTCCACATCATGCAGTATTCTATGCCATGTTTCAATGGAATATTCCAAAAAAAGTTTGATCATGCTTACATGTTCATGTTCACTAAATAGCAATCCCTAACTAAGGCCGATTTTAGTCGTGACACTAACCTAGAGGTTCACATGTAGGCAAGCTACTAACCTACATGCTTGTTTTGATGTGTAAGGAAGTTCATCTCAAAGTTTTGAATTTTTTCATTCATATCCTTCCATCAACACCTAATTATGTCAATCCAATTAATGCATGCCACATGGGTCTACAAACATTAGTCATTCCTTCCCAAGGACAACAACCTTGGTCATGCTAGTTCTTTATATAATGAATGGACCTTAAACGCAATGATTAGGAACATCAAAATACATAATATTTTTTTTACTATTGAGATTTCAAAATCTATGGAACCTAATAAATGTACTCATTACAAAAAATTATGAAAATATTTATTTAAAAGTTTCCTATGAGTTTTCAAAATTCAATGGGTTTAGGAAAATCAAGACATGACATTCTTAGTGGTACCACCCAAGGATGCTTTCACCCAAAGGTTTGGGGCATGAAAAACACATGTTACATTTGATTAATACATTTGACTAAAGTGACCTTTTTCACCAAGTGTCAAGTCGAAAATCTAGTCAAAATGACAAATGTTCATCAAAATGGCCATGGTTTAATCAAATTAGTGATATTAATGGATAAGGTTTAGTTAAATTGACCATCCTAATTTGACCCTTAGTCAAATGAACCATACTCATTTGGTTACTTAGCTTACTTATTAAATTTAGGCTATCTACCTAACTTAGCATAACCAGTAGGTTAAGCTAGGCCTAGACTACTTGTTAGGTAATAACCTAGTTAGTAGCCTAGTATCTTATACCTACTTAGTAGGTTACCTAATATGTAGCTTAAGACTATTAAATAGCCTATAACTAGGTAGAGTAAGCCTTCTAAATAGATATCTTAAGTGACCTAGGCTTACTAAGTATTTACATATTAGCCATTTAGGTAGCCTACTAGCCTAGGCCTACTATAAGCACATAGCCTAAGCCTACTAGATAAATGACATAGGCCACCTAGGCCTAGTAGGTAGGTAGCCTATCCTACAAACTAAGTAGCCTAATCCACTTAGGCTATCGAAGTCTACTTGGTAGTTACATATGTAACGTAGGCAACCTAGGCCTACAAGGTAGGTAGCTTAACCTGGGCCACTTAGACCTATTAAACCTGTAAGTATGTAACCTAACTTAAGCTACTTAGGCCACCTAGGCCTATATTAGGTAGTTATGTAGCTAACCTAGGCTAGGCCACTTAGGCTACTATGTAGGTAGCCTAGCTTAGTATTAAGTAGGTAGTTTAAACCTAGACCTACTTAATAGGCTAGGGTATTTATTTAGTATGTTTAAGCTAAATCTATTAATAAGCTAGTAGGTGCCTATGTAGCCTACTAAATAACATAGGCATAAATAGCTTATTAGGTAGGTATAAACATAGACCTAATAGGTACCTATAAGGCCTAGTAGATTATAACTTACACATTATCTAAGTACATGCATTTATTAATAGGTACCTCTTACCTACCTAGGCTAACCTACCTATAACCTACTCTTAATAGCTTTGACCAAATGAACATCTATATATGTTATGTTGGAGTTGTCCAAATAAACATAGGACTGATTACCCCTCTCCCATTTCTAGTAATAAATCCCAGCCACTACATAGTCACCCACTTCAAATTCACATTGACCCCAAACACAAGCAAAAGATTCATGAACCATATGTTTTGGTTGTTGACATTGTAAAATGTAGAAATTATCTCCTTTTACATTCCTTTTAAATAATTGGCACTACAAAGTTGTCTCCAGTTTGCAGCATATCAAAAAGTTTTTTAAAATCTCCTCCAAATCCCCACTTTCCTTACTCTTTAAACTCTTGCATTTGCTTTTTCACTAGCTTGGTTTTGTTAACAAATAGGAGATCTATTCAAGTGCAAACATAAATCTTTATTGAAAGGAAACTACAACATAATGCTCACAACACAAAACACAACATCAAGAACTCTCCAAGGTTCTTGTCACATGAAATACACAAACTTGTGCAATGAAG
>Ga0116227_10006185_pt1 | contig 24489 bp, 22 predicted proteins | sample S1TSphgellanicum_FD_89693 | JGI IMG/M metagenome (GOLD analysis project Ga0116227, IMG submission 89693) | Host-associated microbial communities from peat moss isolated from Minnesota, USA - S1T2_Fb - Sphagnum magellanicum MG | ecosystem: Host-associated > Plants > Peat moss > Unclassified... | reverse complement strand
GAAATGGCCTCCAAGTTATGGCCAGTGAAATTTTTTATTTATAAAATAAACCAGGAATGGCCCTCCATCCATGTCCCTATTTAGATACATCATCATCCTCCATGTGCTGCTTGCTTGCTTGCTGGACAGTGCATAAATAATCACCATGTATGATGAATAATATTTACATATGACCACATGTAATGTGTTTTTTTGTTTTTCTTCAGTCAATTTTGTAATGCAGCCAAAGTGATGATCATCCACATGAATAATTAGCCAAATTTGGCTACAAGCTAAAATATGAAAAGTAGAATTTTTGAAACATCCTTTTATGTTTTTGGCTAAAATATTCTTGAACCATGTATAGATAGAAATCTGATGTTTTTCCTTTTTTTTAAAAAAATTTAGCTATTGAAAATATTTATAAATTAATTGATTTCAGCACTTTAAAACTATATAAAAACGTTTTTGAGCTTTTTATAGCTAACAAAAGAAACAGGTCACTTGCCATTTGCCATGTATATGCAAAAGAGTGATCATGATAAGAATAGAATACAATGGCTAGCGAAGCATCAATATGTAACTTATATGGTGATGATCCAATGTGCAAAACATGTAGCTAGCCTATTGGTAGCTAGAGTTGCAGATGGCGCAGGCCTGACGTTGTGATGCATCATTTCATCCATTTGTCACATCATCCATCCATCCCATCATGGTTTATTTACTCCGACAAGGCGAAGAAAAAGTGGAATAACAGATGCGGCACGGCGAAAAAAACAATAGGAAGAGATGGCACACATGCTAAAACCTTGCAATCATAAGCATCCATTAGAAACTAAACCAACTACAAAAGGAACTCACCCCATCTCCTATGGCCTTCTTGCTTTTTTTGCCTTTCTGCTTCTCAACTTCTGCAAGGAGAGCTCTTGTTGTCTCAAGCTCCCTTTCTTCAATCTCCTTTCGAATCCTTTTGCCTTGTTGATTCATTTGCAAGCCTCTTGGAGAAAAAAAAGGTGTCGATTTAGATTGGATCAATATTTAGTCCCATATGAGGTTGCCAACAGAAGATTGTAGCTTAAAAGGATTAATTCGCACCATCTATCTGGATCACCAATGCCACTCTGGAAATGCCAGGTATCTTATGCAACGTAACATTCTAGTCCCTAAAAATACTAACGTTGATGAAATCAACAATGCAATTCTAGAATCGCTATCTAAGAATTGCACACGTACTTGAACGCAAATGCTTTGATTTCGACAGAAGAAAGTGCAAATGCTACTACAAAAGTTTCAATGGATTCATTATATTTTGCGGAATTTATGAACACTTTGCAATTTAGCGATATCACAAATCATAAATTGGAACTCAAAATGGGCATGCCAATCCTTTTGTTGTGCAATCTCAATCAATCAATAGGATTATGCAATGGTACGAGGTTGATTGTCAAGAGAATTGGGTCAACGTGTCATTGAAGCAGAGATCATCACAGGGAACAATGTCAGCAAACGTGTGTTCATACCCTACATCATCATGTCCCCCTTTGGGACTAATTGGCCATTTGTTTTGTGTCATCGTTAATTTCCTGTTCGAGTGGCATTTGCGATCACAATCAACAAAAGTCAAGGTCAGACATTGAACAACGTTGGGGTATATTTGCCATCTGCAATCTATTCCCATGGTTAGTTATATGTTGTTATCTCACAAGTCACAAGCAGTGTAAACATCAAGATTTTTAACGGCTAGGGTCCCGATGGATACATGTGGAGTGTTGTATATAAAGAGGTTTTGGAAATGTAGTTTGTAATTGTAATTTTGTAGTATGCACCATCAAATACACACACACCTATGCATAAGGCATGGGGTTCAAACTAGTATATTACATAGGTACTCTTGGTTTTTAAGAATGGGGAGAGAAACATTGGATTTAAAGTCTTTTTTTCCAATTTTTTGAGATAAAAAATTTTGGCAATTTTTTCTAGAATGTCAGAAAATTAGAAGAATTTACACTAGAAAAAACACAATTTCCCAATTTTTTCTCTTTTTTCTTTTAAAAAAACAAGAAGTTTCATACCTAAGAAAATCACTAATTGGAACATGTTTGTGCTTGCATGTGTTGTTTGGGATTTGACAAATTATTGGTATATTGGTCCTATAGGTTTGTGGTGAATACCTATTCGCTTCAAGTGCTACACCTTTAAAATAAAAGTGGTGGGTATAAGGGTTTAGGGTTTAAGAGTTTTTAAAGAGCTCAACATTTTTCCAGGAAAACTTTCACCAAAAAGTTATATAATTCTTTCTTAATATGGGAAATTACACATTTGATCATAAGCAAATTTTTATCAAACTATGAAATTAAAATGGTGAACGGATCATTTGCTTAAAAAATGTTAAAGATAATAGAGTTATCCGTAAAGTTAGAAAAACACAGCACTAGAACCCTAAGTTTGGTCATACACAAGGTGAGATTCAAAAAAAAGGTGCAAAAAAATACATTAGCATTCAACGGGGGATGAAACTCAGAAAACCATCACTTTTGGTGGTAAACTGAGTTTCATCCTGTCTTTCTTTTCTCCTAAGTGCCTTCACTGTTGCTACATGTATTTTCAATGCTCCTAACTGTACAACTACTATAATTAGTCTTGAACTTTGTGCATTAAATGTTGAGTTTCAGCATTTCATACTGAGACTTAATAAAATATGTTTACTTTGCAGATACCACTGAAAGAGGGGGTAAGGGGTGACACGAAGCCCAAAGACAAACGGAAGACAGGGTTACTTTATGCATAACTTTAATAGCTACTAATGATTAAATAGAAGCAAATATCATGTATTTAATTAATTTCGAATTTTTGAAATTTTTATAATTAACAATTGACCAGCTAAAAGTTATAAAATTAAAGAATTTTTTTCATTTGAGGTCATCAAATACTATAATAATATTTTTTATTTATTTTTTTATCTTATTAGATGATCCAACAAATAGGTGTTAACAATGTTTTAGTTTTAAATTTGATTCCAATCACTAGGATTTTTTTTTTAATCAAAATTGACAATTTAGTTCAAAATTAACAAAACCTAATGGATGAAATTTTGTATAAGAAAGTTACATAATGAATAAAAACTTGAGGTCTAAGGATAAAAAGTTGAGATGAAATGATATAGTTATCCATAAACATTCTAAAATATTAAACTTCGTTGGATGTTGTTCCTTGGGAAGGGTAGCTACCTTTTTGAGGGAAAGCACAACCCCAATTCCCCATTTGGGTTCAACCTATTTTTCTTCCCTTTAACAACTTCATAAGGAAATGTGCCAAATTGTGCAAGGATGGATGTTGTCATTAGGAAAGTGTAACCAAGCTCCCCACAAAAAACATGATCCCATGTGCAATTCTCCTTGGGAATTTGGCTCAACTTTTTTTTCCCATGGTGAATCCAATTAAGGAAGTGGGACCAAGTTGCAAAGTGAAAACATCCCAACCACCATTTTTTTCCCATATTATTTTTTTGGAATGAAAAGATTTCAAGAAATCATCAAGAAAGATTATTGTCAAGAAACGTATTTGAACCCAATAAAGTTATTTGTCAAATAGGTGTACACAAGACGAGAACCCTAGGATTGGGTGAAATTGATGACATAAGAAAAAAGTCATAATGAAATCACAAAGATAGGAAAATAACCCAAGATAAAACTAGTTTCATCCAATATGATGTGTTTTGCATCGTGTAAAAGCTTGTCTTGCAAAAACTTTGCCTATGTGTGGAGGGTGTGTGGGCTCTTTTTATGAGCGGTTCATGTGAGCCCTTGTGAAAGTTTTGACATGTGTGTTTCTGTTAAAAGAATGTTGGGCTCCTTGGATTGTAAATGATCTGGATGACAACTTATTACATGTAGGTGAGAAAGTTACAAACTTTTGAATGTGGTGGTTTAGGTCACAAACCATCGAAAGAAACTAACAATTTCAATTATTGGGAAATGATTCCTATAAACAACTCATAAATCTTCTTTTAAAAACTAGATAGAATTTGAAATGCAATGTTTGGATAGATTTTTGACTATGTTCAACGATCAATTTTTATTGATCAATGGAAATGAGGTTTTGAAAAGCGAACAATAGAAGCTTTAAAGGGTTTAGGGTTTTGATCATTTAAAGACATTAAAAAATTTCAACATTTGCATTTAGAACAAGGATGTATTTTTTGCTTCTAAATTTTTAGAAATGTAATTGTACCTTGTTAGGTGCTTTAACATGTAGGCCTCACTCTTTCATTACTATAACAAAAAGGACCATTTGATTCAGGTTGCATGGAGATTCTCCTTTGACCTAATTTTATAATCACCCATCTTGATGATTTTAATGATCATTTTTATTTTGTTGTTGATTAAATTGGATTTTGATGATTATCGTCATGTTGATCTAGTGGTTCCTACTCATCCAAACCTATTTCAATTTAATTAAAATCACAAATGTAGATTTTATCAATCAATTTAATCCATGGCATATGGTGTTCCTCTTTATCAATTTACATCATCATTTAGGTGTTGGTCTATTAGTCCTTATTCATTCCATCTGAACCTTTATAGTTCAATACCTTGACCCAGATCACCTATGTTGAATCTATTGATCATATTTGATCCAAGATTGTTGTTGCTGATCTTCGTCAATTTTGAGGATTGTTTTCATGTTGGTTTAGTAATTTTTACTCATCCCATCTAAACCTTAATGTTTTGATTTAATTGAAATCACAAATGTACATTCTACTAATTAGTTTTGGTCCCACAACATATGTTATTTCTTTTGATCAATTTATAGGCACAATTGCAGGTTAATATTAATAAGGCAAATGAAATTAATATCAATAACTTGAAAACAACTAAGGATTTTAAAATTATAAGGAAAGATTCAAAGCAAAATGTTAAAGGTAGAAATCTCTAAATTATTTAATACCGTAAGCCTCTTAATAATTAATAGTTACTAGTGGTAGACTTATTGTCCCTTATCAAGGGGTGAAGTTAGTGAGATTAAGTAGTTCATGTTAATGAATGATTGAGGATAATCTACCTAATCATCTAAGAGATTTTTGGAAAGGATTAAAATAAAAGTCTTATTTTTATGGGGTCAATGTGGGCCTTGTGTGGTTTGTGGAGAAAGAGGATTAAAGGAGGTGTTGGAGGATTTCAAATGCATTTGATACCTTTGGAGTTGTGGGTTGGGAATGATAAAATCCTTTGGAAAAGTGTGTGTTATAATATTAAAGAAGAGAAAATAATGAAAAAATGTACTTGTATTTGTGTGTGACCTTAATGGAAAATGGTTGAAGAACTTCTATGTGTTTGGTGTGCATTTATTTTATTACAAGTGTGGGAAGTAAAATAGTTTGAGATTATACAAGGTATGTTGTTCCTTGTCATGATATTTCTATGTTTCTTTTACAACAGAGAGTAAATAGGCATACCAAGAGGTAGCCTTTGGATTATTACATTATTTGTTGCCACAAGAAGGTAACAACCAATACTTGGTAATAATAAGAAGGGGAACACCAACATGTAACTACTTGCGTGAAGTATTGCCATAAATAGTAGACAATAGTTCGGAGGCATTATGAAGTGATGTAAACAATAGGCAAAGTCACTAAAAGGACTGTAAATGTTATTGAAATGGGGTAGTAGTTGTAGGAGGTTTGCAAACCCACTAAGGCAACAACCAGGGGCATTGAAGGTATTACATAACCTTGGAAAATAGCTATTCTTTGGTTATGATCATTTCCCATGTTGCATTTTTATATTTTCTCCCTTTGGCACCTTGGGAATAGATTATAGACAAGACAATAGGTCTATCCTTATACAACAAATCCTCCATTTTATTTTACCCTTTGCATGATTTCTTACTTATTACTTGAATAGTTGTAATAAAATGAACAAGTGAAGGTAGTTACATTTTTTAATAATAAGATGTTGACCTTGTTCCCTTGATCTTATCTTTTGGAATATGGTAACAATTAGGGGCTTCAATTTGACCCCTTCACACAAAGGTTAATAAAAATTTTAAACCTTTAAAATAAAAAATCTTTGTCCCATCCATGGTTAACAGGGTTGGGCAAATGTGAAATGCATTTGGCATCTATCAAAAAAGTTGTCCAAATAGCTACAACTTTGAAAAAATGTGTGTATTTTGGTTTTTAGGAATCAAATATCTTCATCAATTGTCTCCATTTCTTTTTTAAACCACATATACCCCATTCCATTATCACTTTCTATTCAACATGCATTGTGTTGTAAGCCCCAATAACATCTTGGTTGGCATTAAAAACAACCATGCCTCCCAATCCTCTTCATGATACATATCTTTATGCCTAAATAGTTGGGGTTTCCCCAACAAATACTCATGATCATGCACAAAAAGTTGATGCCAATTTTGATGCAACATAGATTGGTGCAATATGGTGACATCGTGGTAAAATCATGGAAATTTAAAATCCAGGTAAATGAATAAACCTTAACCCTAAACCCTAAAATTAAAACTTTAGTCCCAACCATATAATCCAAAACCTTAATTTAATTCCTTAATCCAAACCTTCCAATGAAATGCATAATCCAAAACCCCAAACCTAAACATTTAAAATCAAAATTCTAATTTAAAGTTAGATTATGGCACCATTGTAAACCCAACCAAAATAATTCCTCAGTTAATTTTAAAGTATCCCCTAGGTAGACCCCTCTATGATCCAATAAACATTCACTAGGTATGCCCTTATTTAGGAAGTCCCTAAGGAGTTTCCTTAATACCCCCTAGGTAGATTTCTTTGTAACCCTATAAATATCCCTTAGATAACCCTTAAGTATCCACTAATTTAGAAAGTCCATATGTAGTCTACTTAATAATCTTTTAGTTAGCCCCAAAAACCCCCCAAAATGGTCACAAAAAACCTCCAATATAACCCCCTAAGTAATCCCTAAATAATACCTTAGGTGTAGCCTAAATAGTTCCTATGTAACCCCATAAATAAACCCAAAAGAAATCCCTAGGTCATTTTTAGGTAACACCAAAAGAACCTTTACCTAGCCTCTAGATAGTCCCGTAACTAATCAAGTATCCTTTAAGTCTCCCCTAACTTAAGTTATCCTTAGGTAGGAACTTAAATATCTTCTTAAATAGCCCCAAAATAACTCAAACTAACCCTCTAAATGGCCCCCTAGATGGCCCATAAATAATTAAATAGGTGGGCCTTTCTTATTTCATATCTTGGTCCCTAGTTTGTGGCCATGAAATCAAATTGGCCCATGGTTAAAAAAGTGACCACGGTGGTTAGATTTTGTAAAGTTATCTTGTGTGGGCGAAAGCATGGTAAAGTGTACAATTAAAAGTATTTTTTAGTCTATTTGTCAAGTGAACAAAAAGTAGGACCAAAACCCATCACAAAATTGTTATGCATTCAATCTTTTTAATTGAATGATAAATAATAAGATACTTCTTCGTTATTACACATTAATTTTTGAATTTTGCATTGTAAAAATAGGTTTCAAGTAAACTTTTCTAAATGCAAGTAGCTTTTAAAACCTACTTTTTGTAATGTAAGATTTTATGCAAGTATGTGTCAAGTATATTCTATCAAAGAGTAAATAATTTTTATTTTGGTGATGCCTTTGAATATACAATGATATTTCTGTTATAATTTCATACATGTATGTTTCATTAATCTTTTTGATGAAAAAATAGGTTTGAACACCATATTGATGAGTCAATTTCAAACATACTTATCCCCTACTTTTATTATTCCAAAGTTTTTGAAATTTTGTGGTTGATTTACAATAAACCCAATTGAGGGCTCAATAGTTTCAAAATGAAATTTAAGTAAAATTTGAATATATTTTCTTGCGTTTTTGTGAAAAATTGCCTCTTTTTAAATTTAATATTTTTTCATCAACTTTTTTTATTTACTTTACCATGTTTTCACCCATGTTGGGTGGTTTTCGAACCCTAACTTGGTTTTCAACTTGGTTTTCAAAATGGTTCTCATTATTTAACATGGTTGATTGTGAAAACTAGATGGAAAACTGACCCCTAGTTCTCACATGAATGAGAATTGACCTTTGGTTTTCACATGAATGAGAATTGGTTGTGAAAACTTATTTTTTTATTTTTTTATTTTAGAGAACTAAATAGGTTTTTTTAAAAAAAATTCATCCAATTCTCAATGGTTTAAGGTTTAGGGTTTTTAAAAAGCCACTGTTGCCTAGGGAAAGCAAAGGCATTATTTAAGGTTAGGGATTAAAAAAATGTATAAAATGAAACCCAAGCTTCATCTTTCATCATAATGACTTTTTTTTTGTCTTCTAATGTTCTTGTTGTGTTCATTTCATGCTTGTTGGTTATGTTCCTTGTGATCTTGTTGGTGTTCTTGTTTTGTGTTGTCGTTGCTAGATCCTAGTCTTTTGTTTTTTGTTTCTTATGTTGTTCTTTTCATGTTATTCCTTTTACAATGCTCCTTTCGTGCTGCTTCTCATAGTGTTATTTCTTCCATTGCTCCTTTTGTGTTATTCCTCACGCTACCACTCTTCACACTATTCCTTTCACGTTGTTACTCCTCACACTTTATCACTCTTCATGTTGTCGCTTTTCACACTATTCCTCTTGCGCTACCGCTCTTCTCCCATCATTGTTCCTCTCGCGCTACTACTCCTATCATGTTGCTTCCTTCACCCTATTGCTCCTCTCACAATGTTGTTCCCTTCACGTTGTCTTTTTCACACCATCATTCTCCTTGCATTTCAAATACTTACTAACCTAACCTCTATTGCTCTTCTTGTGCTACCATTGTTGTTCCTCTCGCATTACTACTCCCTCATGTTGCTACTTTGTTTTGCATAGTTAGTATGGTACTTCCCCTACCCTTGCCATGTGCAAGTTGAAGCTCGGAGCTTCGACATCAACTCGAACACTAAAGGTACATTCTTTTGCATATTTTCCATTTTTTTGAATTTTTTTTTGGTTGCTACTTTGTTTTTTGTTGTTTTCGCTCTATTTTTGCTTTTGTTGTTTTTTCGTTGTTGTTACACTCCCGTTTTTGCTTTTGTTGTTTTGTTGTGTTTTTTTTTTGTTACATTCGCGTTTTTGTTACTCTAGTTTTTATGTTCATTTTGTGTGTTGTTTCTTTTCATTATGTAGCAATTATTTAATTTGTGTGCTTTGTTGTTTTGTTGGTAGGATTTCCTAAACTTAAACATAAACTATAAATGTTTTTCACCTAAAAACCCCATACATTTTCCACCTTATAATCCTTGAACTTTTTCTAAAAGTTTTAAAATATACATATCTTATTTTTATAAAATCTTAGAAGATAGATTTTGTAATTGCTTGTAAATGTTAGTTACTAGTCTTTGATGGATTGCATTTTGTAATTGCTTATAAATGTTAGTTTTTAGTCTTTGATAAGATCATAAAATTGTTTAATTTTTTTTGCTACTCGTCAGGGCAATATTTTTTAATTGCAAATTGAAGCAATTTTTAATCACAGATCAAAGCAATAATGGAATAGTCTTCTAAAACAAAAATACATGTGATGTAATTATGAATGAAATAAGAATAGAAGATAAAATTTTGCCAAAATTTGAAGAAATGGGAAGTTTTCAAATAGAAGGAAATAAGAATCTAAAAATGAATATAATTTAAAAAAGTTACATGCACAAAGAACATTTTGGAAAGGAAATAACAGAATTGCATTATGTTGGGCATTTTATTGTGTTAATGATAACAAAAAAGTTAATGTAACAGCTTTTCAACTATGCGTTGTATTCTTTGCCACAATAATCCAATATTGAATGTAAGTCCAAAAATGCAAGCTAGGAAATGACTAATCATTTATAATACAACTAATGGTGTAGTTGCATTGAAAAAACATGTCAATTCATATCATTTTAATATTTTTTAAAAAATTGAAGAAGAAATTAATTGTCCTTTGAAGGAAGATGAAAAACAACCTTCCAAAAAGAAACCAAATGTTTTTCCTAATTCCATATCTAGTTTTTTTGTTGTAAAAAAACCTTTTAAAAAAAATGATGTGCAACAAAAACAATTTCTGGAAGATTTGACTCTTTTAATTGTTTAAAAACATTTTCCTTTACAATTTGTAAAAAGTAGTTGGTTAAAAGGATTTAGTATGCATTTGTGTCCAAAAATTGTCTTTCCTTCTAGAAAATAATTTTCTAGTGAATTATTGCTAAAACTAGTGGAAAAAATTAAACAATTATATGTTTTACTAGTTTTAGTATAATGTCATTTTGCAATTCAAAGCTTTAATATGTGCATGTCAAAAGCTAGACATGATATTTTTGCATTGGTGATTAATTTTTTAATAGATAATTAATAGCCAAAACACATTACCTTTAGTCTTTTTGAGCCACTAGATAGACTTTGGTTAAAAAATTAACAAAATTGTTGGATAGTTATGCATTGAGGAGAAAAATTACTACTTATGTCAAGGATGAGGGATCTAATATGAACATTATGACTACAACCCTAAAATTAATTATAAGTTGTGATCTATTAAGTTTGGAGTAAAGTTTTTAGGGCATTTTTTTGGGCATGCACTTTCCAAGGCTTGCCAATATGTTACAATAGAAGAAATAGTTTGCAAAGACTTATGATATGTGTTGATCAAATTTGTTCAAGTATATTTGCATAAATGCATAACTTGGCCAAAAAAATTTAAAAAGGGTAGGCATGAATGGGAAAAGACAATGTAAAATCAAGTCTTCCCCTTCAGAAATTGAATATTTAAATGAAGAAAAAATAAATTTTTAGTTTTTTAGTCTTTTTATGTGCACATTTTTTTGTCAATGTTTACTTTGCATAAAATTTTCATCATTTTTTTCAACTATTATTGTGCATAATCCAACTTTTTTTTTGTTGTTGTAAAGCCAACAAAGTTATCCTTTTCTAGGAAGCTTTGCAATTTAATGAAACAATTATATTATGTTATAATAGGCAAAATTTTGTGAGAATGAGTGCAAGAATACCACCTCCTTTGACATGGCACATTTGTTGGATCATTGTTGATTTTCTTGGCCCTATTGTGTTTGCTTGTATTTTGAACCAATCTAGGGGTCAATAGTTGTTAAATGATGCATTAAATTTTACCATATCCATGAGTCTAAAATTCAGGGATGAAATCGATTTTACAACCTTTGACAACTTAATGGAAAAATATGGAAATGTTGTTTATGAGTTGTCATGTTTGGCCTCCAACATTAAAAAATGAAATTATTCAGGTTTTGGATTTTTTTATTTCCTTCTTAAAAAAATATGAAGAAAAAAAGGCCCATAATAAAAAAAATTAGTGTTAGACCCTAGGTTAAAAACTCTTCATTTTGTGTTTTCACTTATTGGTTGTGAACAAGGTAAGGCAATTGTTGAAAAATATGACAATTTTTAAAAATTTCCTATGCTTTTTAAATGTTATTATCATTTGCATCCATTGGTTGAATTTGAAAGGGGTGTTGTTGATCAAAGGGTTGAAAAGGACATGAGTTTGGATATCTTTGAAATGATAGCCAACATAAGTGAGCCAATAACAAAATTGGTCAATAGAAAGGTTTTTATTTTTTAACGTTATCAAGTGGATGTTAAAGACATCAAATGTCCATTGTAGTGGTGGGAAAAACATGAGACCATGTTTCCTATAGTTAGTTTTTGTGCAAGACAAATCTTAAGAATAGTTGGATCTCAAAATTGAGACACAATGAATATTTTTATTAGCTAGAATTCTTACTAGTATTAGGAGATGTCGTTTTCAATTAGAAAATTTGGATAAATTGATTTTTGTGAACAAAAAATGTCCTTATGATCTTAAGATAGGTTGTAAATCTTTTTTTAGTTTGGTAGATTTTTTTGAAAGTGATCTTAATTTAGAAGAAGAGTTAAAGGAGTTTGAAGGAGCTTTTGAAAGGGACAAAGTTGTGGAGTTATAAATTTTGAATTTTTTTCCCCCAAATTTCCATGTATTTTAAAGTAAAATTTTAATTTTTTAAAATATTAAATTAATTTTCCAAAAAATGAGAACCGGGTTGTGAAAACCAAACAAGAAAACTAGGTGAATTTGGAAAAAATAAAAATCTTGAGAACTTGGTCAATTCTCACCAATCCAAATATATATATATATATATATATATATATATATGAAAATCAATTGGGTTCTCATAACATAATGTAAAAACCAGAATTGACTAGTTCTCACAAAAAAATGAAAACCGCCCAACATTATTAGTCCAGTTTTTTAATGATTTTATGGATAGGTCAAAAAGGGCGAATGAAAGAAAGATAGGAGGAAAGTAAAACTGAAACTCAATATTACTTTATGGATAACTTTTAATATGTTAAATTCAAATTACTAATTCCAAACCACTAGATGACATTTTTTAAATTTAGAAACATGGGATATGATTGATCATTAAAAATATATATCATAATTTGGGTATAATTAAAAATAAATAAATAATATTTTTCAATAATAAACATTTGTCGTGGAGGAGCATTAAAGACTAGGGGTTTTTTTTTGGTGGCGAATTTTCGCTACTTGGTGACCAAAAAAAGGGCTAGCAAGTCCAATAAATGGATTTTTGAGAATTTTAAAAAATAAAATCACCATATCTCGAAAAAAAAAAGTTAAAAAGTCACCAAATTTAAATAGTGTGTTCCATTAGATCACCAGAGCTAGGCAAGGTTCCAAAAAAGATTTATTAGTCCACCAAGATAGTTGCCATTTGTCGTTAATTAATGTTGAGGATCCTCGCCAATACACCTATTTGGGAAATTTGAAAAAAAAAACCCTAATTGAGACAAATGACATGCTTGATTTGTTAATCCTATATAGTGATTGCTTGCTTAAGACTATCCCCATTAGTGCTCAATATTAGCTGAAAAATATCAAAACATGTTGATTTAATTTAAGATAAATGGTTTTGCTCCTACATATGTGTTTAACAAAGATGTGCACCTGCTAGAAAATAGTGTAATAAATATGATGTGATTCTTGCTCCATGTTTTTGATTGGACAAGCATAATGATTGTTCCAAGTGGTTTGTTATTAGTAGTTCCCACATATCTCCATCCTTAGTTTCAATTTTATGGTTGGGGTTGCAAAAAAAAACAAATAACTAAACTTAGATGTGAAAAATATTTTTGCAAGGTCACATACTAAGCATTGGTGGGGATGTTCTAATAGGGGAGAGGAGCATCCTTTCTTATGTGTGCAAAATTTCTACAACTGTGAAAAATAAAACATTTCTACCACATATTTCCTTTTTTGGGGGAAATTTTTCACCAAATTTCAAAAAATTTGAAAAAAATAAAATTCGCCACATTTCACATTTGTACTAAGATTATGGTTTAATAACATTTTTTCTTAGTAGTATTTTACTGTTTAGTTAAGTTTTAAAAAGCTTAGGTACCATTTATTATTGAATCCCTTTTAGGATGATGTCAAGTAGTTACTGATACCATTTGAAAAATTTGAAAAACAATGAGAGAAGTGTGTCATAATGATGAATTATGCCAAGTTGTTGATAATAAGTGTGCAAAAGTAGATAAATTTGCAACAATTGAATTCAAAATGCCATGTTGCCTACACCCATTTGTCCTCTTTGCAACAAAGCTTTTTCATTCATAAGACTTAATACCACAAAGAAAACATGCACAAAAGATCCATCATTCATCAAATCCAAATACCTCACCTTTAAACTGTGTTTATAATCCAAAAACCTCAACCTTTAGAGTCTAATTTCAAGTTTAGGGATTTCAAAAATAGTAAAAGTAAAGGAATTGCCATTTACTTGTGTTATTTATAGTGTTTAGTGGGATATTCTCTAGTTCATTGGGTTTTTTTTGGTTTAATAAAACAAAAAATAGACAATTGAAAAATTCAATTTCATTCATGGGGATTCATGCACATTCAATTAATGAGATAGGTGATGAAGAAGAATAATTTCGGATTCATATGTTTCCTTCATCTATAGCTTTTGATGATTTCCAACATGCCCACCTAATTCCTTTCATAAACCTTGTAGCCTTCAATAATTGCCATCTTTTGGATGTACCACTACTGTTGAAAAAGTTGTGGAGCAAATGGCATCTACAAGGATGAGGGATGTTCTAAATCATCAACCATGGAGTTTCACAAGCAGTTATAGATATATGTCAAATTTTAGTAGCTTCTATGGTTGCTTTTCCCATCCAAAAAAAGATGAAGGTCAAAAGATTTGGTGATGGTAGCTTCCATGGCTATGGGATTGGATTTAGTGGGATGAAATCCAACTATACAAATATTTGGTTTGAAGCCTTCTATGTCATGGACTTTCCCTTGCTCGACAATTCTTTTTACTACACCACCAAGATTTGGGGTCTAGACAACAATATTGGATTCAAGTAACCACCTACATGACACAAATCTTATACAGAAATTTTGGAACATTTGGAGAATGATGTTAGGTATTCAGTAATCTTGAAGAAAAAAATTGAACAAGAGTGATTGAAAATAGAAAAGGAAGTCCAACACCTTTTTTTTGAGGTTTGTGGGCACATTATTTGAAGATATGTTCCACCTTCAGTATTGCATTTGTTTTCTACATTTCGACTCTTAGCATTAGAGAAGCAATTTGGAGGCATACATCCCATCGCGATCGATGAGGTGACCTATTGTTTAATTGTTTGCACTTTGGTTATTCAATTTATGATACTCTTGCAAAGCATTTTAACCTTCATCAATTTGGTGTAACAACTTGTGGTGGGTGTGAAATAGTGATTCACAACATTCAAACGATGTTTGATTTGCACCTAGATCAAGTGGTGTTATAGGTAGATGTCCATAACGCCTTCAATTCAATGAGTTAACCATTTTTCAAGAGTTAGTGTCTTCGCCCATTTTTTAAAATTAGTCTTTTCCATTTGTTTAACAATTTTATGCATGCTCATCCTCATTGTATTTTTTTAGGTTTCCAAACATGGGGATCTCATAGTCATTTTGTTGGAGTTAGGTACGTAATAGGAGGACTCATTGGGAGAAACATTGTTTGCTTTAGTTCATTTTCACACTTTTCATGTTACAATAGTAGCCCACCTTACCTATGTTTTCCCTTAGTAAATGATACACATATAGTAGGTTTCACATCAAATGTGGTTCTTACATTTTTACGATTGTAGAAAGAATTATTAGCATTAGGGTTTTCAGTGCGACCAACAAAGTGTGTAGTTTGGTCTCTTCAGGGGTTGGACCACTTTATATCATTTCCTGTTGGCTTTTTTAATCATGACTCAAGTTTTTGTATTTTGGGTGCAATGGTGGGATCCATATCATTTGTTGAGTCATTTGTACTTAAGGCCTTCCATGAGGATCTTGGGACAATATCTAGTCTCCTTATATTTATAAATCCTTAGGTGGCTTTTGTGATGTTTTCGTTGTGTTACACCCAGTGTTCGGGCTATTTGCATCATACAATGTTCCCATCTCCAAGTATTTTGCACCATTATGTTAAATTCGATAATCATACCATAGCTACATCGGAGAAATTACTTGGTGTGGGATCTTTCGGTGATTCTATCGATCACTTAGTTCATCGTTAGGCCATTTTTCTTATTTTTTTGGGCATGTTCAACATTCTTTTCGTGGTTTGAATTGTTACCTTCACATTCTCAAGGTGTTGGGCACTAATTGTTCCTGCACTTGTTTCTCATTTCTAATAAGATGATCACCCTATTCTTCTAGATGTAGTAGCACATGTTGAAACTGACACTTCCCCATTTTAGATAGCATTACGAAATGTCTGAGCAATGTTACCCCAAGTTGTTTACTCTTAGGTCCCACCCTTTGAAAGTTTAACAATTTAGTTTTATCCCTCGTTGTAGATTTTTTTAATGGATTGCTTACACAAACAAGAATTTACTTTGCTTTTAGTAGGCGTTTCTTCGGATATTGTGCAAGCATGTCTCCGTTCATGTGCAAGTCCAAGACTTGTCCTACCACACCATAAATCTAATTGATTAATATGGGTTGATCCCCTATTACGATGAATAGTTAAAAATGCATTGCATTTATCATTAGCTTGTTTTCTTATGGCACTACATACCCATCTTGGCTTGCCACATCCTATAGTTGGCCACCTTTCATGGTGTCAATGTGGCCATACCATTGAAGATATAAGTACCCATTTATTTCAATGCCCTTGCAGAGTGAATGTATAGTAACCCATGACACATTTCAAGATACTATTGCAGTTATTGTTTTGGAGAATGGAACACATGTTCAAAGGGAGGTCTCCCACCTTTTCCTTCGCCTCATTTATTGACAAGTGGATATTTTTATCATTAAAGATGGCTTTCACATTTTGATGGATGTTGTTATTGTTAACCCAACTCACACAAATATGGTGCAAAGAACATCAACCACAACAACACATGTAGCAAGGATGGCAACTTAGGAGAAAACACAATCCTACACCAAATGAACACCAAGCAATAACTTCATTCCCTTGATATTGAAATGTAAAAGTGTCTTCATTCTCATTTTGATTCATTTTTTATTGTTTGTGCATAGACCGTTATTGCACATCATCAACAATCTTCTTTAATCCCATTGATGTTTATTTCTCACTATTGACAACATGTGTCCATAGCTTTGCAATGTGTGCAAGCCATAGCGATTTTTCAACATGCTGCTGCACTTGGTCAAGGTTCCTCATCTCTTCCACACATCATAACTAGTGCACCTTCATCAATAGTCAATTTGTGGTAGACAACAACTTTTTTGTCTTAGGTCTTCATTGATTGTCATTTCATAGCCATGGATCCTATTTGCATAGGGTTTTTTCCTTTTTTTTTGTTGATTGTTTGCTTTCATTTTTTCTTTGGCTTGTGTCTACTTGTGCTCTCATTTGCCTTGTACTTTTGGCGGCCGTCCTTGATTTTTTTATACAAGGCTTTTCTTCTTGCAAGCTGAACACCTTTAGATGAGATTTACATCATGTAGAAGTGCTCAAATGTCCTGCACCAGAAAGCTCCAATGAATGTTCACTCTATCATGGCTTTGTTGTTAAATGATTTGAAATCCACAGAGATGCTCTTCAGGACTATTTGACAGCTATGCAGAAGTTGATGCCAGATGGCACAGCTGATGGAAGCTCTGATGATACAAGGTCTGGGTCTGAATCCAGAGTTTGTCAGAGAGTATGCAGAATGCCAATTAGGACTGCGGTTGAACTTCTCCAAGCCCTGTCCTGAGCCAGCAAAGCATGTTGGGGAGCCTAGACACACAAATGACACATTAATGACCATCCTGCACCAAACTGATGTTAGTGGCTTGCAAGTGGAGAAGGATGGTCAATGGATTTCAGTCAAACCTCGTGCTGATGCTTTCTGTGTCAATATGGGTGACTATGGTTAGGCAAGTCTTGCACCCCACAAACTAAGGCTGCATTTCACCTAATGGCTTATGTCAATCTCCAAGTTAGTCCCACAAACTGCATTGGTGTTTCTCTTTGTACAGAGAAGAGTGTACACTTCTCTCTTGAATGAGCTTTGCTGCTAGTTTTCTACTGTCCACATTCATGCTTGGAGAAAGTGAAATGACAGATTGATCCCTGGGATGTCTGATGCCTGCAGATACTGAGCAATGGGCTGTACAAGAGTGCTATGCATTTGGCTGTTGTGAATGAAAGCAAGATGCGGCTCACAGTTGCCACTGGTCTGTTTCCAGCCGGCTCTCTAGTTGTCATGCCTGCACCTGAGCTCATTGATGATGAACATCCACCTCTCTTCAAATCAATTACCACAGATGATTTCAAAATGGTTAAAAACAAGCACCCAGTTGCACCACTGAAGCACCTCTCTTTCGAAAACCGTGGTTGACACTCAGGATCTTCACAGCTTCCCTGCTGCAACAACAATTAAATCCAATGCCCAGATACAAGGAAATATAGAAATGACTGGTGAAATACACAGCTCCATATATCCATAACATAAACGCTTCACATATGCATTTGCCCTGTAATGTGAAAAAAAGTGACTACCATTTGCTCGTGTGGAGATCTCTTCCGCATGGAGGCTAGCAATGTCATCTCAAGTCATTTTGCTGCAAGAGTAGGAGATTAGGTGATTTCTCCTCTTTTGACACCATGAGACTCATAATCAGCACATTCTGTTCTTCCTTGGGTTTTACATAAATTGCTGCAACTAGTCCTGTAGGTTAGAACTCAGGTGACTAACTAATTCATGATATCCTGTACTCCGAAAGTGGCATTGAAGTTGAACCTGAGGAATTTGTACCTGTGCCATGCTCCCTAATGAATCCAGCATCAAGTGAAAACTTCAAGATAACTAACATCAACAAGTTAGACGTTTGCAATATCCAGTTATGATTTTTAAGGCAGTAGTGGAAGGTGCCATCTTATAGTTTTCTATGAGAGCTGTGAAAATGCTTTCTCTTGTGATACCCATTCACAGATGGAAGCATCATGTTGTGAAAGCTCACACCAATGCAGGTCATGGGAGTACACTTCTGACATGAGATTGGTCTGATCAACAGCATTCTTATCTTTTCACAAGCCCGGATGGTCAGGGACTGAATCACTCAGTGCCTGATTTGCATCAGTGTCCAGTAAGAAAATTCAATGGTGTACCACAGGAGCCAATTCACAAGCTCAAACTCACTGAGCCCACAAGAGAGAAAATGACCAAACCTGTCTGCAGACTTCAATTTGGTGGACTTCTGAGGCACTGGGAGGAATATATGAGTACATTGATGTGTTGCAAATGTACAAGGCTTATGTATGGCCACATATGGTAGCTGACTGTATCTGTTGCAGCTTCACATAGTTCACAGCAACAAGGACCTCAGTATATGACTGGTACACGCCCATTAAATGAACCAAATTGTGTGCAAACTGATATAGAAGACCAGCTCCAGGAACAACCAACTACAAATAAAAGGCTTAAGGTGTCCTTATGCATCAAGCAAGTCATCTTAACTGCTTTATTTCCAGTGCAAAAGTTAGTGCCATCGTGAACACATTCTGAGTCAAGACTTGCAAATTAAGATTTGGTTCACCCAGCACTCCTAGAATGCACACACACTGACAGGAGCAAAGACAGTATCTTTAGGGTGCTTTCACTGGACTGTAGTCAAAGACAATAATTTTCTCTGCTGCTGCAAACAACTCTTGGGCATAGGCTTCATGGTTGGGGTGTACCAAATACTCATTACGCCCTTCCTTTGAATCAAAAGTAGATTCAAAGACATGTGTGTATCCATCATGCAGATTTTCCACACTCACATCTGTTCCCCTGCACATACAAGACAAACATTTTTCACCCAGGGCAAAGTTCTCTTGACACAGTCACAAACACAGAGCAGAGCATACAGAACTTTAACAAATATAACTTCCCCTCATTATGATGAACACACCTCCTTAGAGAATGTCATGGGTTTGTTGAAGAGTTCATGTAACAGGAAATACTTCTGCATCTCTATTTTTCAACAAAACCTTCTGTGAAGAAGAAAGGAGACACTACAGACTAGTTGTCAGACCCCCAGTACTGTATGTATTGGAATTCAGGATGGTGGTCTCAACACTACCCTCATTTGTTTTCACATTACATGAAAGACAACCTTGATAAGAATTTCACCCAGAAGCAGTAATGTCTAGGTTTTGAAAAAAGAATAACACTCATCTTACTTTGTGGAAGGATTGCCTCACAAAGCACCTGCAAACATCTCTTGAGGACCCAGTTCCATGGGAATTTAAAGCTAGGGAAAACCAGAGCATATAATTTCCTGCAAGCCAAACCTTGCCTACACACTTTCAAGCACCTCCAACTTCATGTGTTTTACATTGGTCAAGAAATCACTGAATCTTGGACTACTTCAAGAATCTACCTCCATGGGAGAAATGGAACACATCTACAAATTTGTAGAGAAAATCCCACAAAACTACTTTTAAGGTAAGACCAAAATGACTGTGATCATAACACTATGTGTCACACTCACAAAATGTCAGAAATACCCCTGACAGGCTGCCATGACTCCCCTCTGAGTTAATCAGCTTCCAACAATGGGTGCCAATAAGCATGTAAAAATCTGCCAAAAGTTTCACGAAACTAGTATGGAAACATCTGTATTCTTGCTTTCTGTTGCATTATCAGAAGCAACTGTAAGACTCAGTTGTGACATTCACTAGCACTCAAGAGACCATACCCCTAGTCACCCTAGGTCACTCACTCTACACGATATCATATCTATGAAATTGCAGAGAAATCTTCACAACAACAATTCAATTGTCCAAGGTAACATGACAAATGCTTGCAGTCATAACCTTATGAAAGTCTCTCACAAAGTTTCAGACCATCACCTGCAGTCATGAATATATAGCAGTGCCAAGCTGCCATGACTATGTCCCACTGACTTCTTCATCCCCCTGACAGTGGGTGTAGATATATTGTATATAAAAAAGATCTGCCCAAAATATTGGGCAAACATTATACAAAGATCTGCAGCCTGAGTTAATTCTGTGGCATTTCTGGAAAACAATGGAAAGACTCTGTCATGATGTTGGCTACCAGTAAACAAGTATACAGCAACCAAGTGATCTGTGTCCTGAGTTCTAAATAAGTGTCAGCCGTAGAGAACCAGCCAATTCCAGGGATCTGTGTCCTGTTGCATCTGTAATTCTTCTTCTTGCTTCTAATTGAAATGCAACAGAAGCTTGGTGCCAAATGCATGCCAATAATGATGCCCGATGAAGTATCATCATAACTGAAAAATGCAAAGAATCATCATAACCCTAATATCTAGAATCTTTCCACAGGTCTTTAAGGTTTTGGAAGTTCTCTATTGTTTCTTTTGGAGATCAACGGATTTGTTCCAAGTGAACCTGATTTGTAGAAGCTTTTGAGAAACGCATGCATCTAGCATGAAATTGCCGTACATTATTGGAAACCTTTTGAACACCCGTCTGAATCCTATACTGCATCCTGTTTTCAGATGCAATCACGACCGTTCTAGAGACAGACATCAAAGCAATCACCTTCCTTCATCGCCGCTACGCATTATAGTTTCTAACAGAATTTTAGAACAGACACCTACATGATTCAAGGAGGGGACGGAGATCAATAGGCTGGTGGAGAGAGAGAGAGAGAGAGAGAAAGAGGAGGAGGAGGAGGAGGAGGAGGAATACTAGGGAGGAAAAAGAAGCGGAGGCAAAATATAACAGATGATATAGATTCACACACCATTCAAACGTCTTCATTGCCGAAATGGTGGTGGTGAGGGCGGCATACTTTGCGATCAGCTCCCGCTGCTCCTCTTCCGTCACCTCCGCCTTAAACTTAAGCAGCACAATGTGCTTCACGATGCCGGCCATCCCTCCACCACCCTCCTTCCTCCTCCTCACACACACACAGATCTTCAAAAACAGAGAGACAAACACAAACACACACTATCTCTCTCTCTCTCTCTCTCTCTCTCTCACAAGAGGAGAAGAGATAGGGGGCCTTCGTATCGTCCCTTGCACTTTGGGCTTTTTGGGGAGTCCTAAACTCAGACTCTACTAGTGCCAGTGTGTAGTGTGTTTTTTAGGGATTTTGCAATATAGCCAAAATGATAAATCTCCCAGAAAATAATTTAGCCAAATTTGGCTACAAACAAGATACGAGACTCTACTATCAGTGTAGTGATTTTTTTTAAGGATTTTGTGATGTAGAGCAAGGTGATAATCTCCCAGAAAATAATTTTAGCCAAATTTGGCTACAAACTAGATATGAGACCCTACTATCAGTGTAGTGGTTTTTTTTAGAGGATTTTGTGGTGTAGAGAGTAGAGACAAAGTGATAATCTATCAGAAAATCATTTAGCCAAATTTGGCTACAAAACTAAATATGAGACTATACTAACAGTGTAGTGTTTTTATTTCAAGGATTTTGTGATGTAGAGATAAAGTGATAATCTCCCAGAAAATCATTTAGCCAAATTTGGCTACAAACTAGATATGAGTCTGTACTATCAGTGTAGTGGTTTTTTAAAAACTATTTTGTGATGTAGACGAAGTGATAATCTCCCAGAAAATAATTTAGCCAAATTTGGCTACAAACTAGATATGAGTCTGTACTATCAGTGTAGTGGTTTTTTAAAAACTATTTTGTGATGTAGACGAAGTGATAATCTCCCAGAAAATCATTTAGCCAAATTTGGCTACAAACTAGATATGAGTCTGTACTATTAGTGTAGTGGGTTTTTATAAACTATTTTGTGATGTAGACGAAGTGATAATCTCCCAGAAAATAATTTAGCCAAATTTGGCTACAAACTAGATGTGAAAGTCAGAAAAAATAAAATAAAATATTTATAAAAAAATTGGCAAACTAGAATGAGCTTAGGTGGGGATGCAAGAATAACCAACAATATATGTATTAGATGGTAAATTCATGGTTACAAAGCTTTTAGCCTAAAATATTCAGTGAAATATATTTATAAATATCAATTTTATTTTTCAAGGGCCATCAATATTTTATTTTATTTTCTATTTATTAGAACATATTTAACATGTACTTTACAAAAATTAACATTGCAAAAAAAGTTTAAAATCAACTATTTTTATGTGTAAAACATATTGAAAACTTGTACTAAATTGCAATGTAAAATTTGAAAATTAATGTACAATAATGAAAAAATTGTCCTGTCTTTGATCATTCACATAAGAACATTATGTATGTAATAATTTTATGATTAGTTTTGTCATTAAATTTTGCCTAATTTTCAAGCAAACTACCAAAGTAAGAAAAATATTAATTTTGTCTTCTTTTCCCTTCATCAAATTAAAAAATTTCAAGAACAAACTTGAAAAAGAGATAGGCATGAAGATCAACATAATCCATTGGGATTAAAAGGAAACGTATTTGTCATGTGAATTCATGGTTTATTGTGAAGACTTTGGAATTCATAGAAAACTTACACAATTTCAAACCCCACAACAAAATGGAGTTGCAAAGCACATGAATAGATCATTATTAGATAAAACTTGATCCATCATGTTGAAAAACAAGACTCCCAATGTGTTATTGACTAAAGTTTTTTGCAACAACAACATATGTCAGAAATAAAAGCATGGGTCAAACCCACAAATGGTAATAGAGGAAATGTTAACAAGAATGAAGTTCATGTGAGTCACATTAGAATTTTCGGGTGCAAAATATTAGTTCACAGTCAAAAGGTAGAAAGGAGTAAGTTAAACCTTCAAGCATTTGCGAGAACATTTGTAAGATGTGATGAAATTTGAATGACATACAAATGCTATAATCTCAAGAAAAAGAAAGTAATGTTCGACAAAGATGTCAAGTTTAATGAATTCTCTACCATAAAACATGAAGCACAACAAATTGATCTTCCTACATAATTGTTTAAAATGAATCACCTAGAGGAAGTCTTACCCAATGGTGGGGAAGATCATCACTTTAGTGAAGGGGAGTCAATATTTCCTTCAATTGATGTGTTAGATAAAACACTAAAAGAAGAACAATCCAATTGTCAACAAGAGATCAACCCCTAGATTGACAACAAATAATGCATTCAAATGGAGTTGCAAATCCAATACATGTTCTATTAAGTCCAAGGAGGAACATGCAACTAAACTTGAGATTGTTCAACGAAAAAATAATTATCTCATAACTAAACAAAGTTGGATGCAAGACTACATCACTATAGCTAGTGACACCAAAAGATAGGTAAACATATACACTCAATTGAAGATAATGTCATGGCATGACACAATCCTCATAGGAACCAAAGAATTTTCAAGAAGGGTGGAAATAAACAATGCAATAAAAGATGAAATCAATTCACAAGATAGAAACTTGAACACTAAAGGAACTACCACTAGGGAAGAAACCTATTAATGTTAAGTGGGTATACAACATTAAACAAACCCTAGACAAAAAACACAAGAAAGTGAAAGTAAGGTTAGTGACAAGGGGCTTTAAGCAATGATAAGGAGTGAATTTTGAAAAAACCTTCACATTAGTAATGAAATTTCACATTGTTTGATCCATTGAACATTCAAAATAAACAAGACGTATTTTATCTTGATGTCAAAACCACCTTCTTGAGTTCAGGGATCTTCAATAGAAGGTATATATAATCATTCAACCACATGGATTTGAAAAGAAAAGGGAAGAATCGAAAGTATGTAAACTTGTTAAAACATTGTATGACTTACACCAAACTTTTTTAACTTGGTACACTAAAATTGAAATGTTTTTGTAAAATCAATGATTGAAGAGAAATGATGTAGATTTCAACAACTATTATATAGTAGATCGAGAGAAAAAATATCATTCTTTTTTTGTATGTGGATAACCTACTAATGACAAGGTATCACAAATTGGTGATAACTCAAGTAATATCCTAGTTGGAAGCAGGTTTCACATGATCAACATTGGCATAATGAACTATTATCAAGTATGATTAAGTTCCTAAAT
>Ga0116227_10006184_pt1 | contig 24490 bp, 28 predicted proteins | sample S1TSphgellanicum_FD_89693 | JGI IMG/M metagenome (GOLD analysis project Ga0116227, IMG submission 89693) | Host-associated microbial communities from peat moss isolated from Minnesota, USA - S1T2_Fb - Sphagnum magellanicum MG | ecosystem: Host-associated > Plants > Peat moss > Unclassified... | reverse complement strand
TCCCAAGGCCCCGCCCAGCACCGGCAAGACCGGTCCTGGGGGCACCGGCGATGGCGGTGATGCTGGCGGCGATGCGGTCGATCAGGGCGCGCGGTTGAGCGGCACGCTGACCGACGAGCTGGCGACGCAGCGGCGGCAGATCCTTGTCGCCCATCTGGCGAGCGATCCGGCCATGGCGCTCGACCTCACCATCTTCCTGATGGCGCAGAAGGTGGTCTATGAGCGGGTTCCTGTCGCCGCCCATTCGACCGTCCGGGCCGATGAGGCCGCTTTCCCCCTTTATGCGTTCCGCGACGAGGGCTCGCTGGCGACCGGGACGATCGGGGAGCAGCGCCAGGCGCTCGACCAGAGCTGGGCGGGTTACACCACCATGTCGGAGCGCTTCGACGCTTTCCGCCAGCTCGACGAAGAAGCCCGGGCCGCCTGGATCGGCTTTGCCATTGCCCGCACGCTGGAGCCCACCCTCAATGTCACCGAGGGCTACCGCGTCAACGGCTTCCACGATCACCTGGGCCGCCTGCTCGACATCAGGGTCGAGGAATGGTGGCGTCCCACGGCCCTGAACTTCTTCGGCCGGGTGAAGAAGGACGTCATCCTCGATGCTCTGGAGGAGATCGGCGGGACGACGCTCCGCGCCCGCTACAAGGACGCCAAGAAGGGCGATCTGGCCAACACCGCCGGGGCGCTGTGCGAAGGCAAGGGCATCATTGAGGCCGAAATCCGCGACAAGGCGCTGGCATGGCTCCCCGACGCCATGCGCTTTGATGGCATCGAACAGCCCGCCAAGCTGCTGCCCCTCGCCACCGAGGAGGAGTCCGATGAGGATGATGACGGCTTCGAGGATGGTGGCGAAGGCGAAGACGACGGCACCGACACCGGTGCTGGTGCTGGTGGTGACGCTGGCGGCGGTGAGGGCACGGGCGCGGATGAGGCGCCGGAAGACCTCGATCAGGCCGCCTGATCCCTGATCCATGGGTTCGAGGCAACTCGGGCGGCGCTTGTAAGAGTGCCGCCCCTTTTTTTTGCGCGCCTGTCCCTGCCCGCACCCGCGCGGGACCGGCGGCGCCCTTCCACACACCAAGGATATCCGCGATGGCCCGTCCCGCTGCCAAGCTCTCGCCCGCCGAGATCATCACCAATTCCATCATCGCCAAACTCGAAGCCGGCGTCCGGCCCTGGGTCCGCCCATGGCGTTCGGTCGGCGGCGGCCGCCCGCTGCGCATCACCGGCGCGCCCTATCGCGGCATCAACTGCGTCTGGCTCTGGATGGCCGCCGACAGTTGCGGCTACAGTTCGCAGACCTGGATGACCTACAAGCAGGCCAGCGCGCTGGGTGCGCAGGTGTGCGAGGGCGAACGCGCGCAGATTGCCATCTTCTACAAGGCCTATACCAAGACGGTGGCATCGCCCGTCACCGGCGAAAGCGGTGACGAGCTGCGTCGCGTGCTGCGCGCCTACAGCGTGTTCAACGCCGACCAGATCGACGGGCTGCCCGAGCAGTTCCATCCCGCACGCCTCGCCGTGGTGCCGCCCGCCGATGCCCTGCCGCCTCGCGCACAGGAGTTCATCGCGCGCCTGCCCGCCCGCCTGCGGCATCAGGGCAGCCGCGCCTATTACGACCGGATCGACGACAGTATCACCATGCCGCCAGTTGATGTCTTCAACAGCCGGGCGGGATGGGCCGCCACGCTGGCGCATGAGGCAGGCCATTGGACTGGCCACCCTGATCGCCTCAACCGCACCTTTGGCAAGAAGTTTGGTGATCAAGCCTATGCGTTTGAGGAACTGTGCGCGGAAATTTGCTCCTCGCTGCTCGGCGCTGACCTTGGCCTGCCGACCGAGCATCTCGACAATCACGCCGCCTACATCGATTCCTGGCTAACGGTGCTCAAGCGTGATCCCCGCGCCATCCTGACCGCGGCGGCCAAGGCCGAGGCGGCGGCTGCCTATCTGCTCCGCGCGGCGGGGATGGACGCGCAGGAGGAGAGCGCGGGTGACATGGCGGCAGCAGCCTGACCATGTCGTCGGCGCCCGATCTCGCGCGCTATAATCGCTTCGTGGTGGCCTTCAGCGGCGGCAAGGACAGCCTTGCCGCCTTGCTGCATCTGCTCGATTGCGGCGTCGATCCCGCCCGCATCGAGCTGCATCACCACGATGTTGACGGCGGCGGTCCCACTTTCATGGATTGGCCCTGTACGGGCGGCTATGTCCGCGCGCTCGCGGCGCATTTGGGCCTGCCGCTCTTTGTCTCCTGGCGCGAGGGCGGCTTCGCGCGCGAGCTGGATCGCAAGGCCGCGCCCACCGCCCCGGTGTGGTTCGAGACCCCGGGCGGCCTTGATCGCGCCGGTGGTCACGGGCCGCCCGGCACGCGGGGCCTGTTCCCGCAGGTCAGCGCGGATCTGCGGCTGCGCTGGTGCAGCCCCAGCCTCAAGATCGACGTGCTGGCCGCCGCGATCCGCAACCAGGCTCGCTTCCTCGATGGCCCGACGCTGGTGGTGACCGGCGAGCGCGCGCAGGAGAGCCCGACCCGTGCGCGTTATGCCGCTTTCGAGCCGCATCGCAGCGCCAGCAGCAAACGGCACTGCGATCACTGGCGCCCGGTGCTCAACTGGTCCGAGGAGGCGGTCTGGGCGCGCATTCGCGCAGCCGGCATCCGCCCGCATCCCGCCTATGTGCTGGGATGGGGGCGTTTGTCATGCCGATGCTGCATTTTCGGCTCGCCGGACCAATGGGCAACGATCCGGCTCGTCTTCCCCGACGCTTTCGCTGTGCTGGCACAACGGGAGGCCGCCAGCGGCAAGACGATCCATCGCAGCTTCAACGTCATGCAACTGGCCGATCGCGGCCGGGCATTCCCGGCAAGCCTCACCCACTTCGACGAGCTGCTGCAGGCGCAGGACACTGACTGGTATCTGCCGCTCAGCCTCGATCCGTGGATTCTTTCCGCAGGTGCCTTTGGCGCGCGGTCTGGTCCAACCTGAATCCTTTGCGAAGATGCGCCTTTTTCATCACACAAAATTTAACACGTCCCCAACCGTGCTGCGGGGCCGAACTTGTTTGGCCGACGCGCGTATCTCTGGTCAGGCGTTGTAGACTGCATGGCAGCATCATGGGGCGTTGCGTGATGGAACGATCTGATTTTGACGCTCCTGCGCTCCTCATGAAATTAGGGGGGACTGCCAATCTTCCGGGATATTCGAACCTTGGCCAGGCGATCCTTCATGTGATGCAGCAGCACTCAGCCGATCGCTGGCAATTCGGCATTATCACCGGAACCGGTATGCTGAGCCATCAGCGCATCCAGGAATTGGCGGCCACGGCATTGTTCAACCAATGGGCGAGCGACCGGCAGGCGCCGGATGCGCTCGGTCAGAATTCCCGTCTCGACACCACAGATGGCGAAGGCTTGCCGCCGGCCTAGAGCCTGCTCTCGACATCCTGCTTGCCGTGCAGGATGCGGATTACCTCAATGCGGTCATCAGTCTCACGAAAATAGACCCGGTGCGATCCGGCCGTGATCTTAAGATAGCCGGGCCGGACGTCGACCACCCTTCCCCGTTTTTCGCCTGACGCAAGCTCTAAGCACGCATCGCGGATGGTGTCGGTGTAGTGATCGGCCTGATCCGGGCCCCAAGTCTGAGCGCTATAATCCCAGATGGCGGCGAGATCCGCGCGCGCAGCCGGCGAAAACGCAATTGTCTTCACCGGCTGCCATGCTTTGCCCGCTTAGCCGCCTTGAACGCCTCGAAATCGAAGGGTTCGGGCGCGCCGGACTGTTCGCCCGCGATCAGCGCATCGCGCAAGTTCTGCACCTGGGCCTCATGCGCTTCGAGCAGGCGCAGCCCGGCGCGCACCACATCGCTGGCCGAGCCATAACGGCCACCTTCGACCTGGCGGCTGATGAAGCTGGTGAAATGATCGCCGATCGTCACCGATGTGTTGCGGGCCACGGGCTCGTTCCTTTCTGGATGCGACCGCAGCCTATACCAAAAAGTATTACACATCAATGTGGCGCTCCCCTGTGTGCCGGGCAGGCGGCAACAGCGCCTCGCAGGTTCAGAGAGGGGAGGATGCATCCGCCTGATTGAGCGCATTCTCGCGCTCACCAGGAGGACAAGCCATGTTCTACGACACCCATCATCGCCACAATGACGCCCTGAACCCCGAAGCGTTGACCACCATTCCCGCTGCGCTCCAAGCCCTCAACGCTGCGATCGAGGATTGCGGCCATGCCGGGAAATCGCCCGAGCGCGACGCCGCCGTGCTGCTGCTGATCCACAATCTGATGGAGGTGGCACGCAAATCCGGCCTCAACCAGGCGGAGCTGCGCGTGCGCTGCGCGCTTGACCGGCACGATGTGATCGAGCGCCCTGCCCTGCTGGCGATCGCCGGACACCGCATTGTCGAGAACATCGCGGCCAAGCGGACTTTCCATGCCCAGGCTCGCAGCGCGCTCCATCATCTCTCCCAGGCCCTTGGGCTTGGTGATGACGCCTGCCGCATCGCCACCACCATGATCGCCGATCGCGACGAGGGCATGACCACCCTCTCCCATGGCGATCTCGGCATCCGGGTCGTGCCGCGCGGCTTCCTCCCGCACCGCGAAATCAGTTTCTGGCGCTGCAGCAACGGTCGCGTGACCGGCCAGAGCTATGATGCGCCCCTCGCCGAGCTGCTCGATGCGCCAACCTTTTCGCGCCGGCTCAAGGCCACCATCGGCGGGCTGCCGACCACCGCCCTGCCCCGCGCCGCATAAGGAGAACCATCATGGGCTGGCTCTATATGCGTGGTCTTTCCGGCTACGACTCCCCCCGCTCCTATCTCGACAATCAGTTCACCTACAGCCGTGAGGATCATCGCTGCACGGTGTTGGCCTCGGCGCTGGTGCGGATGAAGGTCTATTATGCAGCGGTCGAACGGGTCACTGCCGATGGCGACACCATCGTCTTCGCTGTGGTCTGCCTGGTCAACTATAACCCCCGGGCAACCGACGGCTATACCTTTGGGTTCAAGGATATGGACGAGACGGTGGGGCCTTATGAGGCCGATTGCCCCAAGGACATTCTCGATCTCCTAACGCCCACCGATTATCCCCATGCCATCGACTGGCGTGAGCGCTGCCGCGCGGCGCTTGGCGCGCGTGAGGTCACCAACGCGAAACCGACGCCTCGTCCCGGGCAGACCATCATCTTCGATATTCCGCTAGAGCTGTCTAACGGAATGCTGGTTGATCGCTTCATCGTCGTCGCGGGCCGCGGCCCGCGCGCCGGCGTGCGCTATGCCCTCCCCGGCGGCGGTTTGGTACGGATCCCCAATGTGAAGAGCCGCGCTTACCGGCTCATCAATCCGGCCGTCGCTGCGGTCTGAACCCCTCACCCCCATTTTTGAAGGATTTCCCATGGGCAACCGTGCCTCATGCTTTTTCACCGTGGGCGGCCGGATCTCGGCCGTCCAGTTCGCCAAACTCGCCCGGATCATCGCATTTTACGATCTGCGGACCGATTGGGAGGGGGAACCCTTCGAGCCGGAGGGCTGGAGCAATCTGGCTCCCCTGCATCTCTACGCCAACAAGATCAACAATGGCGGAGTGCCCAGGCTGGAGGATTTCTGCTTCACGAACCGCCTGCCGTTTCGCAGGATTTCAGGGGGCAACCTCGGCGCGTTCCCGCCCGAGCTGGTCGTCTGCCACGGCGATGGTGTGCGCCGGCGCTTTTCCGCCGATGATGAGGGCAGACTGATTTTCACCGCAGACGAGGTCGCGGCCGCCGGGTGCCTGGACGAACTCCACTTCAGTCTCCGCTTCGCCATGCGCGACATTCCCGTTCTTGCCGTCACCGATGGTCCCGCTGGGGAGGCCGCGCCATGCTGAATCCCTTCCAGCTCAGGTGTGCTGCGGCTTACGCCGGCGGCGAATTCGTCCATGTCGAGAGTCTTGAGCAGGTCCGCTCGATCAGCGACACCCTTTTCACCTTCCTTATGGTGGAGCTGAGCACCCACGAGGATTGCACCGATCAGGCCGAAGCCATTCGGCGCGTGGAGATGACGCAGGCCAATCTGCAGGAGGTGCTGGATGCCTTCATCGCCAGCCCCTGCCCGGCGTTACCCTCATGAATCGCGCACCTGCGATCGTCGCCTGGGGTGCGGGCGTCGATTCCACCGCCATGATCATCGAGCTGGCCGCACCTTGTGAGCCATTCGACATGACGCCCTTTGCCGATCCAGGCGCAGAACAGGCAGAGATCCATATCGTCATCGCGGTCTTTCGCCGAATGCCCAGAGGTGGGACTTTGCGGTCATTCCCCGTGTAGTAAAGACTGGCGGGTTACGCCCACTTGCGGACATTGCAGGAACGTGTTGATTGGAGCGATGAGGATCGAACGGCCTTGGTTCAGACGCGCCCTCGTATGGTGCCTTGTTTATCTGTGGAGTGCCGCTGCTGCGCTCGGCATCAATTACGCCGCTGGTTGGCAATATGACAGCGGCCTTGGCTGGTGGTTGGTGGCGGTCTACAGTTTCCCCGCATTGGCGCTCGCAACACCGCTGATTTCGTTGGCCAGTAATCCAGGCCTCGGCGCAATTTATGCCTTGCTTGCTTTAGCGGCGCTTACGGTTGCGTCGGCGGCCGTGGTACGCCGACCAGCGCGGACAGCCAACGACAGCTAACCTCCATATTCCGACGAAAAGCGCCTTTCCGGAGCCGACAAGATTGCAGCCATTCACCTTAACTGCTAACTTGCACGCCAAGGGGGCAGGTTAGTGCAGCCATTCCAGTTGTACGAGCGGGCACTCTTGCCGAAAGGGTTTGAATACCCCGAACTGCTGGCGCAGTTTTCCAGAACTGGTGCGTATCCCACGATTGAGCCTTGGTGGTTTATTGACGCAGGGACTAAAGCGGGCGATCTGTTCTACTCCGTCCGCACACATGATGGCCGCAACTTAGTGCCATTTGCCAAAATGGACGATGACCTTGCATGTTTCGACGGGGATGATGCCAGCAGGAACCCAGCGGTCCATGCTTTGGTTCTGGATGAGAGCGGGCGCTCCTACAGCTTTCGAGACTTCGCAGAATGGTTGCTTGCAGCAGGTAGATAGGTTCGCAATGTCCGCTCGCCCCAACATTTCCGCCGCTGGCCTTGCCAGACAAAGCCCCTGAAAGCTGCCAGTGGGCCAGATTTGTCGCAGAGGGCAGCTTACCGCCTCTCTGGCAAAAATGTTGCCCTTCCGGAGCCGTCAACTTAGCGGTCGTTCGCGACCTCGCCTTCTTCCGCAATGCGACTGGCCACATTATTGAAATGCTCCTCGTTGGCCAAGCCACGCCCTTCATCGTAAAGGAAGAGGGTAACAGGGCAGCGTTGACCACTTGCCCATACAACAGCTTCCTGAACTGATACCGCTTCAAGCGACGCGTAATCGACGGTTAGCATCGGGTCGCTTTCAGGAGCTTGATCGGCATCGGCACAGCTATTGTCATGCTCTACGGCTTCCACAATAGCATTGACCTTCTGCCAGCGGTAAGGCCGCTCTCGCATATCGATGATGTTCCAGATCATGGCTTTTCATACGAGTTGCTCACGGCTTTGCAATGCCCGCTCCCCCCAACTTTTCTGCTGTAACGAACGTTATGCGAGAGGCGCCATAGCCGCCCTTTGTTCATGAGAGCCCTGAAGGGTGGCTAACCCTTACGGACTGTCATCTACCGGTCATTAGCGAGCGTTCCCACCGGGGCACCAGCGATCGAGGGGCGAGGCGCGACAAGCGACCAATATTCCCGTAACCGGACCTTCCCGGCGCTGCCTCCAAACGACGTGATCTGGTCGCATCCGGCCTCGGCAACGTCAGGGATAAGGAAGACGTTGGACGGGATGTGCTCGATTGCTTGTCGTTTGATAATAGGCCACATCTACGAGCTCTAATTCGGAGTTCTACATGTTCGGGGACTTATCGTCGGTCATCCTTGGGTTGAAGCGCAGGCTCGGTGGGCCCGAACGCGATGCTGGCAGTTACCGGGCTTTCACGACGGCATTCGATGAGCTGCTGGGGAAGGACGAGTTATCCGCATTGAACAAAGCTATGTCGTCTGACCAGAAGCGCAGCTTCCAAGAGGCCAATCAGCGGTTTGATACGCTGTTCATGGCCGAGAGGGTCGAGATCAGCGCCGCTGGCGCTGCGCTTGTTCGCGAGCTTCGACAAGGGCTGACCGAAGAGAACCGCCTGGAAACAGTAGTTTCCTTCCTGATCGACCATTCCGGCTCTATGCGGGGACTGCGGATGATGGCCGCCGTGTTGGCGGTCGAAGGGGCTGTAGACGCATTGACGCATGCTGGGGTCTCCACGGAAATTCTCGGCTTTACCACTTCAAGCTGGCTGGGAGGTAAGTCGCGTAAAGCTTGGCGTTGGGCGGGAAGGCCGCGCAACCCTGGTCGCCTTTGTGTCTTGCGGCATATTGTTTATGGCGAGGCCGGGCGGGTTGACAGTCGGCCGTGGCAGCTGCGCATGGCTTTGCGTCAGGATCTGCTGCACGAGAACATCGATGGCGAAGCACTTGCCTGGGCTGCCGGCAGGCTTGATGGGCAGGCTTGGTCTCGCCGGGTCATCTGCCTTGTCTCCGATGGTTGCCCTGTCGATGACTCCACGCTCCATGCGAACGAAGACAGATCCCTATTGGCCCGGCATCTGGAAGAGACGGAGCGGCGTCTCACCGCCGAGGGTTACACTATCGCAACGCTGGCCATCGGGGATGAAGTTACCCCGCCATTGGCACTGTTTGAACGGGCCGTAGAACCTGAAGCCGCAGGTCTGGGGCTGATCCGTCTATTGAATAGGGCGTTGCTAACGACGGGTAATGGCGTAGACTGACGTTCGTCGCAGTGCGCTGGAGCGGCGCATTCTGGTCGGAACCCGCCGCTGCTTGAGGTTGGTACCAAAACCACCTTCATGCGCGAGACCGGGCTCCTTCTTCCCGGCGAGATCGACGAGATCGTGGCCAGCGCGCCCACCGCGCTGAACGGGTTTCAGGAGGCACAGGTCCGTTTCCCCGTCGAGGCGCGTCGGACCATGGGGGCCGTGGCTGGCCGATTTCCACCGGGCGGAGGTGGCGATCGAAGCACACGGGGCAGCGCAAGTCCCCTGAGATCCAAAAAGGGGCGCGTGGTTGGTCAAGTCTGCGGGGATGACCAGAGCGCCGGACATGCCAAACACGGCAGTACCTTTCGCTTGGCCGACAGCCCGCCAGAGGGATGACGCTTATGGGGGGCCGCGCAGTGGCCGCAACCCGCGCGTGTCGGGCCGAGTTGCCGCGATGCGGCTACCCGCACCACCCCGCCACCCGCAGGTTCCCCTCGGCGAAGCCTCGGTGCGCCCACCGCTGGTCCGGCCCCCCAAGAGCAGCGCATCCGGCGGGTCGTCCGCCGGCAAGCTGAAGAAAGGCACCGCCCCATGGCACTCTCACTCGCCGACGCCCTGGCCGCTCTCGAACTTGGCCATCTCGAACCCCGCGCGCAGGATCTGACGGGTCTGGCGCAACCCGACCCGCAAGCACTCGAACACATGACCTCCGCCATCTGGAGCGACCTGTTCACCACCCTCCACCACTCCGCGCTCGAGCGGGACATCGAGGATCTTGGCTGGGGCCTGGTCAACCTCTTCCACCGCGCGGCGAGCAAGAAGCACGCCTTCATCGACACGCTCACCGATGAAATCCGCGTCCTGATCGCGGATCAGGATGGCGGCGAAATCGCCACCAGCAACCTCGAAGACAAGATCGACCTTGCCAAGAAGATCGAGGAAAGCGCCGCATCCTTCGAACTGATGCGCGACACGGCTGCCGCGCTCTATCGCCACGAGACCGGCAAACCCTGGATCCCGGGCGCCGGCAACAAGATCGCCCTGGGCGTTACCGCCGCGATCGTCGACGGTCGGGCGCTCCTGCGCGCGCGGCGCGAGAGGATCCGCGATGCCAACACGCCCATCGGCACCCCCATCGTCTTCACCGGCGGGCGCATCTCTTTCAGCACGACCGAGGATGCCAAGGTCTTCTGCGACAATCTGATCCGCACCCTCAACGCGGTGCGTGAGCGGGTGCCCGATCTCTATCTGGTCCACGGTGGGGACATGAAGGGCATCGACCGGCTCGCTGCCTCCTGGGCCGATCAGCATGGCATCCAGCAGGTCCGCTTCGGCCTAGATGCGAAGCTGGGCGACAAGGCAGGGTTCCGCCGCAACCAGCAGATGCTTTCGCTCAAGCCCCGCTACGTCATCGCATTTCAGGGCAACGGCGTGAGCGAGCGCCTGGTGATCAATGCCAAGGAGGCTGGCATCAAGGTGGTCGATCGCCGCGGCGCGCTGGGCACGCCTCCGGCGGCTGCCGGCAACAGCCAGAACCGCGGCGCCTCATAGGCGCCGCTCTTTGCCGCCCGCTTTGCGGGCGGCTTTGGCGGGTGAGGATGAGAGAGAGGGCGCTGCCTGACGGGCGGCGGACCGCCCCGGCCCGCACCCGTCCCCAAGGAGATCCGCTCATGATCCTCTCCGATTCCCGCGCCCTCGTCGCTGCGCTCAATGGTCGATGGCATGGCCATTACGGTATGGCGCGCTGCCCGGCCCATGATGACCGGACCCCGTCACTCTCCATCGCGCAGGGGCGATCCGGCCCGATCTTCAAATGCCATGCCGGTTGCAGCTTTGCCGATGTCATGCGCGCGCTGCGCCGGGGCGACATCGCCATCGCGCGGTCGCCACGCGACCTTCCCGTCGAACCCGCCCGCCCGTCCTACAGCCTCTCAATCGTCGAACGGATCTGGGACCGGGCCAATGCGGTCGGGGGCACGCTGGGCGAGCGCTATCTACATGCACGGGGGCTGCGCGAGGACCATCGCTGTCTGCGGTTTCTGCCACGTTGCACCTATGGCCCAGTGCGGCGGCCCATTCTGGCAGGCCCTGCCCTGCTGGTCCCGATGCATCATGAGCAACGCCTTGTCGGGCTGCAGCGGATCTTCCTTGATCCTCACGATGTGGAGCATTTCGGGCGGTTCAAGCCAGTGCTGTGCTGCGATGCCCGCGCATCCATGCAGCTGGAACCTTGCGGATCGGTGCTGGCGCTGACGGAAAGCGCCGAGGATGCGCTCGCCTATACCCAGCTTCACGGCATCCCTGCCTGGGGCGTTCCGGGCATCGAATGGCTGGCGCATACCGCGGTTCCCTCTGCGGTCGATGATCTCATCATCGCCTTCGATCGCGGGCGCGCGGCGCGCGCTGCCTTCGATCGACATGCCGAGCGCCTCGCGCAGGGGCGGCACTCGCTGGTGTTCCATCCCCCTGCCCCGCCCGCCAAGGACTGGAACGAGCAGCTCTTGCGCGGCGCGGCGCGCATGGCGGCATAGGGCTCGAACACAAAGGCCTGCTGGCTTTTGCTGGCCTTCCTCCCTTTTCGGAAGGGGGTATCATCGTCTCTTGGTGTGTGCCGCGCGGCCTGATGTGCCCGGCATGTCGGGGACTAGGCCAGGACAACGGAACCTGATGCCGCGCCTTCTCTCCTCCCCGTGGCTTCATATCGCCGTGGCCCATGGCTGGGAGCGTGGGTCCGGGCCTGCGCCGTCACCTCCCAGCATCTCGACTGGCCAGAACGGCGGGCTCGCCTGCCAAGGTTGTTGGCGCCATACGGTGTTTCAGGGGCCGGGCGTGGTCGTGGACGATCAACCATTTTGCTGTCGCGCTAGGCGCGAGGGCGGATGGCAGAGGTAAGATGATGGTTGGCCCAGGGTGTGAGCAAGGGAGCAGCCTGACGATGGCCGCGGAGCCCGGAAGTTTGCACGGTTCCAATGGATGTCCTGCCCTGCGGGTACATCCCCTCTTGCGACTTGAACGACCTAAGCCGTCCGTTCGGCCCTTCCAACCCACTCTCCTTCGGGCCGAGTTGCCGCGATGCGGCTGCCCGCTCCACCCCTTGTTTCGGGGTTCCCACCGGCGCTGCGCGCCAGCGTGGAAGCACCGCCCTTGGCCGGCTTTGCCGGTGTTCAGTCGAGGGGACGATCCCCCGGCAGAACAAAAGGAACCTCGAAAATGCAAAATCTCGTCATCCTCGCCGGCAACGTCGGCGCCGACCCCGAAAGCCGCACCACCCAGGGCGGCACCAACATCACCCACTTCTCGCTGGCCACCTCTCGCCCCAAGCGCGACAGCGACGGCAAGACAGTCAAGGACCGCGATGGCCGCCGGGTGGAAGACACCGAATGGCACCGCATCACCTGCTTCAACGGCGTGGCCAAGACCGTGGCCGAATATGTCGAGAAGGGTCAGAAGGTGATGGTGCGCGGCCGGATCCACTACACCCGCTGGACCGATAGCGACAATGTCGAACGCTTCGGGGTGGAGATCATCGCGGACGAGGTCACCTTCCTCTCCTACGGCAAGTCCCGCCAGAACGCCGGGGGCAACACCGGCGCCGCAGCACCCCAGGACATCGACGATGATGACATCCCCTTCTGAAAAGGAAGGAAGGGCCCGGCGGCGAAAGCCGCCGGGCCTTTTCCTTGTCTGGCCGTGCCGCCGAAACGGCAGAGCGTTTTTCTAGAGCGCATGCGCGCAAGCCATTGCCTTCCCCGGCCATTTGGCCATGATGCCAACGGAGGTGCCCCATGTCCGATCTGAACATTGTTACGCACGCCCAGGCCCAGGCCGCCATCGACCGCCTTTTCAAGGTGGCGCTGGGGGACACCGGGCAATCGCGCGTCGTCGCCAACTTCCTGCTGGCCTGGTGGAACGCGCAGGACCACGGCGGTTTCGATGTGGCCGAACTTTTCAGCGTCGATACCGCGATCTCGGATGACATGGCGCTGGTTTTTCTGTTCATCTCCCAGCGCGGCACCGCGATCTATCTGGACGCCTTCGATCGTCGCACGCAGACCATCGAGCTGATCCGCCGCTGGCGTCGCCCCGATGCGGAAGAGGCAGCATAGCGCCTGCTGCCCGCTTCCCCGTTACTGCCAGATCGCTTCATTCTCCCAGGTCGGGAAGAAACCTGCATGGTCGATCCCGACATGCGGCACCACGGGGAACGCCTGCCAATGGGCTTTCATCCGCGCGACCCATGATGTGGTCGGGTGCAGGCGCCGGACGAGATAGGCGGCGATGACTGCCGCGCCATAGACGCGCGTGCGTCGGTGCATGTCCGCGCCGATATGTCCCACCGGCACCGCTTCATTGACTTTGGGTGCCAACGGCTGACTGACCATGGCCTTGTTCCAGAGCCTACCATGGTGCGCGCACAGGTTGCGGATGAAGTTGAGGGTCTTGGTCCAGCTCACCAGCGTGTTGGGCAGCAGGCCATAGCGCCGCGCGATCTCGGCGCGGTCATTGGGATGGGCCATTTCGAGGAGCTGGGACAGCGTACCATAGTCCCAGGCCTCGACTGCCATCCAGATCGGCAGCGGCGAGCTGTAGGTCGCGCGAAACTCGACCATCCGGCCCTCCTTCGAGCGCGCGACCGCCTTTTCGGCCCGGGCGCGCCATTCCTGATGCTGCGTGCCCTGTAATGGTGGCCGGGCGGGTTTGCCCGCGCGGTTGGGATCGAGATGGGCAGCGTTCAAGTGTGCCCATGGATCGCGGCGGCCCAGCGTGTGGGCGATGTCGACGCGCAGCGCGACCTCGAAGCGCTCGACCGCATCAAGGAACAGCAGGCGCAGCTGCTTGTCGAACAGATAGAGATCCACCACATGACGAAACTCGGCGCCGGGCTTGAACGGATCGAGGTGGATCAGTTTTGTCGGATCGTTGGGGTGGGGTGCGGTTTGGCGGAGCGGTTCCCAATAGGGTGCCAGGCGCCCATAGCCGATGCGCTCAAGGTGCAGCAGGGCTTTGGGCTGCTCCGATATGGCCATGCCGCGTGCCAGCAGAAGCTGGATCTGGTCGTGGAAACTGAGATGGGGTTTGGTATAGGGCGGCAACATCCGCCCCATATGAAGAAGGCCGCCCCTTGATGCCAGAGGCAACAGCGGGGACGGCCATGTTGTCTTAGCATATATGCTAATTTGGCGAGAGTTTCAACCCTGAGTTGAACGGCGGAGCTTGCAAGGGTGGAAGCAGGGCAGTCGGGCGGGCGCGAACCTGCGGTACGGCTCTATCTGCCTCAGGGCAGACCGAACCCGCAAACGGTTTCGGCCCTGTCGGGTGACGATCCTCGCGCGAAGGGAGAGGCGCCATGGCGCGCGCGGGGCGGGAGGCACGGCGCTCAAACAGGAAGGGCCGCCCTTTTGCACGCCTCGTATAACGACGTGTGGCGGCCCATGACCCTCTCGCGGTAGGATTCCAGCAGAGGCTTGGCAAGGTCTTTTGCCCCGGACGCCTGGGACCATCACGCAAGCGAAAGGCTGAACGGCAGCACTTGGCGGAAACGGTGTGGGCATCGTGGCTTCTGCCCGAACGGCTGACCCTCTCCTTTGGCGCAATCCTTGGTCCGGCCCGCGGCCTCATGCGCTCAACCCGCAAGGGGTCCGGTCGCTGCGCTACGGTTTTTGCCTGCGCCAAAAATGATCGCGGCCACAGCCCGAACACATCGGGCGCCTGTCGAGCGGGGATCAGCCCCGTCGGTCAACAGGAGCCTCGAAAATGTTCACCGATCTCATTCTCGCACGCCGCAACGCCCTCAACCTCTCGAAAACCTTGATGGTCGCAACCTTCGTCATCACCGCCGGAACACAATATAGCGTCATCACCGCCGAGGATCACGACGCATCGCTGTCCGTGATCGCGGAGTTCGATCCTTACGCCTGAGACGATGGGGCCCGTAAGGGCCCCATTTCTTTGTTCACGGCGGGCATGCCCGCGCCCCATGCGCGGCATGGGGTGGGAAGGGCACCAGCAAGACCGGCCTGGCGGCCGGAAGAACAAACGCGGTGGCAGCGGTGGCGAGGGGAATTCCTTCTCTACGACACTGGGTAGTGTGACATGGGTGCTAGTCCCGTCCGTCAAGGATCAGCGGCGCCTCCGAAATCCTGACGGATTTCGGTTCCTCCCCTTCCCGCTGGCGCGGCCGCTGCGCGGTCCCTGACCACCGGTCCCGGAGCCCATGTCAACGAGGTCCTGTTCGTCAACCCATCAGGAGAACAGGATGCACATCACACTCTTCAAGGCTTTGAAATCCATCAACCTCAATGACGACCTGGCAACGGCGGTGGTAGAGCAGCTGGACAAGTATCTGGCAAGCGAGATCAAAGAGGCCACGACAGGTCTGGAAGCGCAGAACAAGGCGCTCGAAAGCAAGATCGACGGCATGAAAACACAGCTTACCATCCTCAGCTTCATGCTGGGCATTGTGAGCCTCGCCGCCCTGTTTGGCCCGGTCATTGCCAAGCTCGCACAATGACCTTCAGGAGGGCTTTAAGCCCTCCTTTTTGTTTGCTCCGCTCACCCGACCCACCAAGAGCTCAAGTCCCCGGCATGTTGGCCTGCCGGTTGGCGGGCGTCCCGCAGTTGCGCCGGGGCGAGCTCTGCTGCGCTATCGCTTCGCCAAGCCCCTGGCGGGTCTTGCCCCTGCGGGCGACGATCCCTGACGCCAGAAAACCGGCCAACCCACGAGGCCAAAGTTCCCTAGATGCAGGTGGGCGCGATGGGTCGCTTAAGAACGCCTGACACAGCAGCCAGCATATCCGTCATCAGGTAAGGCTTGTCCAAAACGAAGGTAAACTGATCGCCGCGCTCTCGCCCGATCGCGCCCTGGGCGCCGCTGGCGAGGATCATCGGCAGATCCGCCAAAGCATGCTCGCTGTGAACGGCTTGTGCCAGTTCAAGCCCGGTCATGTGCGGCATCATAAAATCGGTGATGACCAAATCAGGCCGGTCGCGGCGGATCAGCTCAAGTGCCTCCCTCCCATGCGATGCCGTGACGACCTCATGACCTTCCTCCTCCAGCGCGTCGGCCAGAATGATCGTCAAGACCACCTCGTCATCAACAACCACAATCAGGGCCACGAGCTACCACCTTTTGCTCGGCGGACGATGGAGATCGCCGCCTCATCAAACGTGTTGGCTGGCTTGCCAAAAGCTGTGGCGCGTTCGCCTCGCGGCGAGCGCGCCAGCCTTCATGAGCTCAGGTCGCGGCGCTCAGCGCGTCCGCACCCGATCCTCATGATCATCACGCTGGCGCCCGCCATAGGCGGCCGCAACGCTGGCGATAAAGGCACCGATGACCATCGAGAGCGCGGTGAAGAAACTGATCGCTGCCGAGACCTTGCGCGCCTTGTCCGCCGCTTCACGCAAGGACTGCACGGCGATGTCCAGGCGCTTCTGCGCTTCCTGCGGCGACAATCCGGTTTGGGCCGCGACCTGGTTGGCGACATAGGCCTTGTCGTCACCGTTCATGTCGTCGCCGCGTGCCAGAATGCGTGCGACTTCGGCGCGTACATTGCCCGCTGCAGCATCCGTCGCGGGATGCGACGAGCGCAGCAAGGTGTCGGTGGCATAGCTCGCCGAGGTGGCCGCAGCGGTCGCGGCCGAATTGGTCGCTGCCGCCGTGGCGTTGAGCGCCACGCCCGCGATCACCGCCGCCGACACCGCCCACGCCAGAAGACCGTGCGCGGTGTCGCGGAAGAAAACCTCGTCCGTATGCACATTGGTCCAGCGGGTGCGCAGCCGTCCAGCGATGTAGCCGCCCATGAACGAGGACAGCCATTGCGTCACGATCAGCCAAATGCCCGCGCCAATCGCAAAGCTGGTGGCCGCGACACCGGCGCCCGGCCAGGGCGATGCCATGGCGAAGCCGAGGCCGGAGCCCAGAGCCAGAAGGATCAGTGTCGTTGAGAGCGCCACGACCGCGCCTGCAAGCACGGGGCCCCAGTTCACAGCTGAACGGCTCGATTCAAGCGCGGCGGGCTGGGCAGCAAGGTGCCCTTGCTCGGGAAGCATTGCCATATCCCTCTCCCTTAGTGCCAGAGCAGCAGCAGAATGATGATCACCGGGATCGGGACGCCGAGCAGCCAGAGAAGAATGGGCATTGTCCTGCCTCCATGTTGGTACGGCGTCTCCCGCCGCATTCATGTTGCAGAAAGATTCCAGAACGGTTTTTGATCCGCCAGCGCCGTGCCTGTCGCTGTTGCCCTTGCCATGACCCGCGAGCGGCGCCGCATCATTGTTCCATTTATGTTCTCTTCGTGCTAGATGCCTGCGCATGAGCCAGCAGCCGACTCGCAAGATCATCCACGTCGACATGGATGCGTTCTTCGCTTCCGTCGAGCAGCGCGATGACCCCTCTCTCCGGGGCCGCCCGGTGGCAGTGGGACATGGAGCCGCGCGCGGCGTGGTCGCCGCCGCCAGCTATGAGGCGCGGGTCTTTGGGGTCAAATCGGCGTTGCCGTCCGTGACCGCGCTCCGGCGCTGCCCGGATCTGATTTTCGTGCCGCCGCGCTTTGACGTCTACAAATCGGTGTCACGCCAGATCCACGCCATCTTTGCAGAATTCACTGACCTCATTCAGCCGCTCTCGCTTGATGAAGCCTATCTCGACGTCACCGCCAACCGTGCCGGTCTGCCCACCGCCTGGCTCACCGCCAAAGCCATTCGCGCGCGTATTCTCGAAGAGACCGGACTCACGGCCTCAGCCGGTATCTCCTACAACAAATTTCTCGCCAAGCTGGCCTCCGACCACCGCAAGCCCAACGGGCAATTTGCGGTGACGCCCGATATGGGCCAGTCCTGGGTCGAGACCTTGCCTGTTTCCCGTTTCCACGGTGTCGGCCCCAAGACCGCCGAGAAGATGCAGCACCTCGGCATCGAGACGGGCGCCGATCTGCGCGCCAAATCGCTCGCCTTTCTCGAGCAGCACTTTGGCAGCAGCGCCGACTGGTATTTCGCCATTGCCCGCGGGCGGGACGATCGCCCAGTCAACCCCAACCGCATCCGCAAATCCTCCGGTTCTGAAACCACCTTCGATCGCGATCTCATCGAGCCCGCCGCCATCGAGGCAGGCGTGCTGCAGATGGCTGACGACGTGTGGGACTGGTGTGAGCGGGCCGGGGCTTATGGTCGCACCGCCACGGTCAAGATCAAGTTCAAGGATTTTCGCCAGATCACGCGCAGTCGCAGCCTCTCAGGCGCGATCAGCGCGCGGGCAGTGCTGCGCCAGACCAGCCTCGATCTCGTGCGTTCGATCTATCCGCCCCAGCAAGGCATCCGCCTTGTTGGCGTCACGGTCTCGAATTTCGAAGGGAGGGCCGGTCAAAGTGCGCCGACACTTCCCCTCTTCGCCATGGAACCGGATACCGCTGCCCCAGCATCCCGGGTCGCGGGAGCGCGGCGGTAGCCGGTTGCTGCAACCCGCTTCGCGGCGTGTTCAAAGGCGCGTGGCGACGATCCTCTCCCGATCTGGCGCGGGTTCTCCCGCGTCCAGCCTGGCTTTGGCCTTTTGCCAGATCCCAGGGATCTCGTCGAAAGCCTCATCGCCCGCAGACCAACAATATTCTAAGAAGAGCTGTTCAAGGTCGACCGCGATGTCATGAACATCATCGGCGGCAAAACCAATGGCCGCCACGACCTTGGCCCCATAGGGCGCTTCGAGGTTTTTCGGGACCATGGCGGGGTTGGCATAGCAATTGGACTTCTCGATCGTCTTTTGACGGAAGACCTTATAAAGCGGCTCCACCATCTCGGACCATTCGCCCTCATAGACCGCATCGAGGGCTGCCATCAAAACCGCGCGGTGAGCCTCCTTGGCGCGATCGGCAAAGTCAGCCCAATCATCGTCGATGTCTTCATCGGACCCGGGACGCGTGTCCTTGCGTCTGAAATATTCGTCCAGAGCCTCGCGCGTCACGTCGGATCTATTGATCCCGCGCTCGCGCGCCTCCCTGTCCAGACGGTCTTTCTGCTCGGGCGTCAGTCGAAGATTGAACAAGGCCACGGCGCCTGCTCCCTGTAAGACAGATGCAATTGTCGTATGACACGCACGACTTGCCTGCAACGTCGGTGCGATGGTTTGCCTGCTTTGAACGCCCGGTCGTCATCCTGACGCGCCATGCGGGTTAAGTGCAAAGCATGCAATCTCTCACCAGATTTTGCATTTGCGAAATCGATACCGCAATGCAACAGAGATGACGCCTTTCAGGCATCCTCTCCCAAACTGTTAAAGCCCGGCCTTGGTCGGGTTTTTCTTTGCCTGCCGCGCAGCGCCGTCGCCAGAGGCGCTTATCCGCCGCGATGAACAATCGGTGCGTCCAGCGTTCTATGCCCCCGCAGACAGGCTGCGGAAGGTGATCGACCAGCGCGTCTCCTCCATCTCGGCAATGCTGTGCTCCCAGCCATGGCGCGCCTCGCCGCTCAGATGATAGATCGAGCGCGGCGCCAGCAGCGCCGACACGCGGGCAAAGCCCTTCTCGAAGCGCTTGCGAAACCGCATCACCGCCGGGACGCCCAGCGAAACTCCGATGACATGCTCGAAGAGCGGGCGGTCGCGGTGCCACCCAATCCCTGCGCCGGGATCGTAGCGGATCAGCAGGGCCTGGACGAGATCGGTATCCTTAAGCCGGGCAAAACCGGCAGCGCGGGCTCGCAATGCGAGCAGCCAGTCGGGCATCGGCGGCGCGACCGCCGCCTCCCCCTTCTCGAAATCATAGTGCCAGCCAAAGGAGGTGGTGAGCCGCTTGCCCTCCCAGCCCTGGAACTGGAACGGGCTCAGCGCCTGCGCGTCGATATGAGCAATCAGCGCCCGCTCCTCTTCCTCACTGACAAGTCGCTCGGCAACATCGAGCCCGGGCAGGAGCGGCGTGCCAAACAGATCGGTGGAAAAGCCCGTCATTTTACCCTTCGCGTGGCCTGCATCGTCAGCCCCTTGCTCGAGGCGGAAATCAACGAGATAGGCCAAGATTGCGTCCAGACCTTGCCCCGCTGCATGTGCGCGCTATCTAGCATCGGAACATAAAGGGTACGAAAGTCACTTTCTTGACTCTACTCCTTACCATGCGCCAGTCCGCCGTCCTTGACCAATTGCGCGAACAGATCGCCACGATCGAAGGCAGCGCCGCGCCCAAGGCCGTGCTGCCCTTCGGGGTGGAGAGCATCGACACGCACCTGCCGGGCGGCGGGCTATCTTGCGGCGCGCTGCATGAAGTGGCGGGCAGCAATGCTCTGGCCGATGATGCAGCCGCCACCGTTTTCCTGGCCGGTATCCTCGCGCGCACCGAGGGCCCTGTGTTCTGGTGCCTGCGCTGGCGCGACCTCTTCGCCCCGGCCCTCGATCTTGCCGGCCTCTCCCCGGACCGGGTGATCTATGTCGAGGCAGGCAGCGATGTGAACGTGCTCACCGCCATGGAGGAATGCCTGCGTCATTCAGGCCTGGGCGGCGTGGTGGGTGAGGTCAAAGCCCTTTCGACCACCGCCTCCAAACGCCTGCAGCTTGCCGCCGAGAAATCCGGCGTGCCCGCCTTCGTCTTCCGCCGCGTCCTGCCGCTCGATGCTCCGGCTTCGGGCACTGCGGCTGTCACGCGCTGGCGCCTGCGCGCCCATCCCAGCGAAGCGCTCGGCGTTCCCAGCCTCGCCCGTCCGCGCTGGGCGCTGGCGCTCGAACGCGTGCGCGGCGGCGAGCCGCAACTCTGGATCGTGGAGGGCTGTGATGCGACGGGTCGTATCGCTCTTCCTGCCGAGCTGGTCGACCGACCGGATCGTCAGGAAGCTCAGGCAGCAGCCTGACCGCTCTGCTGGGATCGCGACACCGGGTACTCCTGCACCGGCCCTTGCCCCGCTTGTCACCGCGCTCCCCGACCATGGCCGCCGCGTGGTGGCATCGGTCGATGCGGCGGCGCGGGCGCTGGGCATCCGCCCCGGCATGACGCTTACCCAGGCGCGCGGCTTCGCGCCCGACCTGTTGGTAGTGGACGATGATCCCGAAGAGAATTTCGAGGGGCTTAAGCGCCTCGCGCTCTGGGCAACGCGCCATTATTCGCCCGTCGCCGCGCCCCATCCGCCCGACGGCATCTGGATCGACATCACCGGCTGCGCGGAGCGCTTCGGGGGCGAGGCGGCGCTGATCAAGCACCTCTATCGCCGCGTCCTGGCCTCTGGCCTCAGCGCGCAAATCGCTGTTGCCAACACCGCGGGTTGCGCGCATGCCGTGGCGCGGCAGGTACCTTCCGGGCGCCCGACCATCATCGAGCCGGGTAAGGCGCGCACCGCGCTTCCCATTCTCCCCGTCCATGCGCTGCGCCTTGGGCCGGGCGTGGCCGACGAGCTGCGCCGCATGGGTTTCGAGCGGATCGAACAGCTGATGGCCGCCGCCCGCGCACCGCTGGCCAAACGCTTCGGCTTGCAGATCCATAAGCGGCTCGACCAAGCCTTGGGCCATCTGCCCGAACCGATCGAGCCGATCTTCGAACCCAGCGTGCTGCGCGCGCGGCGCTCACTGCTCGCGAACAAGATAAGTATTGATGGCCCCTCCCCGCGACGGTTTATGCAGGCAGCTTTCTCATCGTCATCCCGGTGCGCACCGCAGACATTCAAGAACGCGACGGTGCGGTTGACGTCCTCAAGGCCATACGTCGCCCATTTCCCTGGCTGCGCCATGTCCGTGCCGATGGCGGCTCTCCTGGTGACAAACTCCGCGTTTCCAACGACAGTGCGGAAAACCGGACGATCAAGATCGTTAAGCGGTCGAACAAGGCCAAGGGCTACCTGGTCCTTCCGCGTCGGTGGGCCATCGAACGAACCTTCGCAAGGCTGGGGCCGGTGCTGCGGTCTCGCCAAAGAGTGGGAAACCACCATAGCCTCGTCTACGACATGGGCTTCGATTGCGTTCATCCGCATGTTCACACGCAGGACCGCAAGGTATTGCTATGTCATACAAAATTTCGAGTCATCGTGTAATTGCGGCTGCTTCCCTCGGACCTTGGTTGAGGTGCACACTTCTGGTTGTCGAATCCTGAAGGAAGGAAGCAGCCGTGAAGCACTATGCCGGTTTGGACCTGTCGATGGAAAGCAAGCAGGTGTGTGTCGTTGATGAAAACGGACGGAAACTCGTTTCGGAGAAAGTGGACAGTACACCAGAGGCGCTTGCCGGAATGCTTGAGCGCTATGGTCCGGTGGAACGGACGGTGATCGAATCGGGGCGGATGTCTCCCGCGATCTGCCTTGGCCTTCGCGAACTTGGCGTGCCGATCGTGTGCATCGATGCCCGGCAGGCGCATCAGAGCCTGAAGGCGATGAAGGCCAATAAGACCGATCCGCACGATGCGGCAGGGCTTGCGCAGTTGGCACGGACCGGCTTCTATAAAGAGGTCCATGTCAAATCGCAGGCGGCACATGGGGTACGCAGTGTGATCACCGCGCGCGGCCACCTTGTCAAAGCCCGTGTCGGGCTCGACAACACCATCCGGGGCATCTGCGCCACGTTCGGCTTCCGGCCCGGTCCTGGGCAAGGGAAGGCCTTCCTCGCTCGGATCATGGAAGCCGCGCACATACCGGGGCTTGGTGAGGCCATCACCTCCCTGCTGTCGGTGCGGGTGGCCCTGGTTGAGCAGATCAAGAAAATGGACGGCCGCCTGCGCATCATTGCCAGCCAGTCGCAGGCCTGTGAAATTCTGATGAGCATCCCGGGTGTCGGCGTGCAGACATCGGCGGCTTTTGCAGCTGCGGTCGATGATGCCGGGCGCTTCCGCCAGTCTCGCAATGCTGGTGCCTACTTCGGGCTGGTCCCTCGCCGCCATCAATCGGGCGAGATCGATTGGACCGGTCGCATCACCAAGCAGGGCGACGCGACAGTGCGCAAACTGCTTTATGAAGCGGCGAACTCGATCCTGTCCCGATGCCAGGAAAGCTTCGCGCTGAAAACATGGGCCATGAAGCTTGTGAAACGCCGTGGCTTCAAAAAAGCCCGCGTCGCGCTCGCCCGTCGGTTGGCGGTCATCATGCACGCCATGCTGCGCGATGGGACTTTGTTCCAGGCGTGAAATGAGGTAGAACCTGTTGGCCAGCGGTGAAGCCCCAAAGCTGATCCGAGGGCGGTGTCCCGCGAGGGAACGCAGGCGCGAACGATTTGCGAAGTAGCCCGACGGGCACCATAGCCCGCTCTGAATCAATGCAACGTTCGCACTTGTGAGACCCGATACAGCACGACCAAGCTTCGGACTGGCCAGTGCGGACAGATCCATGAAACCCTCAAGGGATCAACACCGCCTAGCTTCTGCAATTACAGATCTGGCACTAAAGTCCAGACAATTGCCCCAAGGCTGCTGCCAGAAGCATTCGAACCACTTGTTCGTCACTGAGTTCATGCCCGATCGGAGCTGTATCTTCAAAAATGACTCGCTGCTGCAACACCGCTATTGTGATCTGCAGAATGGCAATGGAAGTATTCCGTGCAGCTTCATGAGAAAGAGACGGCATACGAGCCTGAAGCAAAATCGCCATTTGGTCGCTATAGGGCCGAAACGACAATGAAATACCCTCATAAATGTCCGCATCATCGAGAATGAGCGATGTCTTGATGATACCAAGATGGCGACGATGCCACGCGAACATTCCGCGGATGACGCGTTCAATGGCTGCCTCCAGGCTCTCGGCAGCGTCCGTCGCAGGATTAAACAGGGCCCTGAAATATCTGCGCACACGATCACGCAGCCGGGCATGTACCGCGAGCAGAATCGAACGCTTGCCATCGAAGCGGGCGTAAATCGTGCCGGCGCCCGTCGATGATTCCTTCGCAATATCTGCAATTGTGATCATGGCGTAAGGCCGCTGTCGAAGCAGTTTTTCGAACGCATTCAAGATGCGTATCATCGATTCCTGACTTCGCTCCTGTAATGGTTTGCGGATGCGCCCATTCATGCCGGAAATGTCCTGAATTGAATCAACCTTGCGATATGGCGGTAGCGACTGACGCTTTCTTCGGCAAGCCAGCAGCTACTCCCGCGCTCCTTAGACCGGATAATGGGGCGGCATATTATGACCCAGCAGGCGCAGCATATCGGCGGCGCATTCCACCACATTGCTGCCCGGCCCATAGATGCCCTGCACCCCGGCATCGCGCAGCATATCGTAATCCTGCGGAGGGATGACCCCTCCCGCCACCACCTTGATATCCGGGCGCCCGGCATCGCGCAGCAGGCGGATCAGTTCGGGGATCAGCGTCTTGTGCCCGGCGGCCAGAGAGCTGGCGCCCACGGCGTCCACCTCATAGGCTAGCGCCAGATCGCAGGCTTCCTGAGGGGTCTGGAACAGTGGCCCGCTGGTCACGTCAAAGCCCATGTCGCTGAAAGCGCTGGCGATCACATTGGCGCCGCGATCATGCCCGTCCTGCCCCATCTTGGCGACCAGCAGACGCGGCTTGCGCCCAAGGCGGCGACCGACAGCCTCCACGCCATCCAGCACCTGCTGGTAGCGATTGTCCTGCGCATAGGCCGCGCCATAGACGCCCTTCACCGGCGTGGGCGTGGTGCCATAGCGGTCGAACACCTCCTCCATCGCCGCGCTGATCTCGCCCAGCGTGGCGCGGTGACGGGCAGCCTCCACGGCCAGTTCC
>Ga0116227_10006183_pt1 | contig 24492 bp, 9 predicted proteins | sample S1TSphgellanicum_FD_89693 | JGI IMG/M metagenome (GOLD analysis project Ga0116227, IMG submission 89693) | Host-associated microbial communities from peat moss isolated from Minnesota, USA - S1T2_Fb - Sphagnum magellanicum MG | ecosystem: Host-associated > Plants > Peat moss > Unclassified... | reverse complement strand
TTCCACAAATATAATTTACATGTAGTTTAATGTTTAATGAATTTTTATTGCAATTTAAAGAAAATATTGAGATATCATGTCTAAAAAGATTAATAAACATTAAAGTTCCACAATAAATATTAATTATGTATCATTGATATGTTGTAAACTAAAATCTAATTTACACATAAATAATAATTAGGTGTATTGAACATGCACATTATTATAAATTTATATTTTAGAATTTCCTTAAATTTCCTTCAATCAAATCTTATTATTTGTGTGCACAAAAAATATTTGCATCATACATAACCATTCATTTTATACAAAGATAATTTACACATAATTTAATGTATTAATGAAGATAAATAATTAATTTTAACTTTTTTTAATCATGTTGAAATTTCCCAAACCAAATTACTTCATATAATGCTATTGATATCTTTGAAAACCTAACAATGAATAGGGGTGCACTGTCTTGGGTTGAAATGTTTTGGAATTACAATTCAAAGGTTATTGATTATTAAACCATTTTCTTAATAAAATTAACAAAATCATGAATTGAAATTTACTTGAATCCAAAGGTGTACTTGGTGTTGTTGGAAAATAATCGTTAAATTAGATTTAATGAAATTTATTTCATAATTTTCATATTTAAGTTGTGGAAGATATTGAATTTTGAATGAATTTTGTTGTTAAAAATTCAAACAAATTACAACAAATTGGATTTAGAAGGGAAAATGAGTTGAGTGTGTTCACATTTTGGGCCAACACATGTTACCTTATTTATCCATGAAGGAAGGTAGTTTGCTTTGTTTTCTCATAATGATATCTCCAAAACCATTGTGTCTTAGGTTATGCTATGGAACTTGTCATCAAAAATTTCTCAATGAATAAGGGTGCAATGACTTGGTTTAGAATGTTTGGAGCTGTTGTGTGGAATCTTTTGATTATTGAACCATTTTTTCATTGAATTTTTTGAAAAACCAAGATTGAAAACTATATTGGAACTTGGGGGCATTCTTGGTATTCTTGGAAAGCCCTCATCAAGTTTGGTTTAATAAAGTTGATTTCGTAATTTTGAGACCTAAAATGTGAACAATATTATTGAATTTTTGGTGGGTACGTATTATTGTTGGAAATTCAAACAAATTGCAAAAAGGGTTTTGGAAGGAAAATTCCATTGAATGCATTCAAACTTGGGCCAATGACATAGGGTACATTAATGTTTAATGAGTTTTTATCATAATTTTAAACAAATATTAAGATATCATGTGTATAAAAATGAATAAACAGTATAGTTGCACAATATTATTAATTATGTATCATTATTTCATATGTTGTAATGATTTACATAGAATTTATAAATTACATGTGTATTGAACATAAACATTAGTACTAACATATTTTTAAAAAATTCTTAAACTTTATTTTGAAATTAAAGTTTAATACTTATATGCACAAAAAAAACCAATCGTTTATACACTACTAGAAATTTTGTCTTTTGCAACTTGTCTTATGCAACTAAAAAATCTCACATGCAACTATTTTGGAGTTGCATGCAACATGTGTAGTTACATGCGACATTTTTTAGTTGCATAAGATAAGTTGCAAAAGACAAAATTTCTAGTAGTGATACAAATAAAAATTACATGTAATTTAATGATATCATAATTTTAAATAAATATTACAATATTATATGTATAAAATAAAAGTTGCCTATTAGTTGTTTAACCTAGTTGAAAGAGATAGTTGTAAACAAGAATATATTTTATCCATCCTTTAGTATGTTTTATCATCCATCTTTTAATACTTTTTATCATCCAAAATAGTTGAACACTAGTCAATGTTTTGATTATGTGCCAACTAAAGAACCTTAGATGCCAAGATATTTCAAAAATGACCCCTCAATTGAAACATGTTTCACATTGTTTACCAACATAGTTCGAAGTTCAACTTGGAGACATTGTTGCTGTTGGGAATATTCAGCAAATGACCACATAGTTGAAAAATGCTTTCAACTATATACCAATATAGTAAACGAATCAACTTAATTGGTTATTGCCGTAATTTTATTTAAAAATTAAAAAAAACTAGTTGAAACATAGTTGCAAATGTCATGTAGTTGATAACTTTTGGTTTAAAAAGGGGGGTTTTCTACTAGTGCAACTAAATAGTGAATTGTTGATACATAACTAACCACCAAGAATACAATGATGAAGTGTTTCTTGTGTCAACACAACATCATCCTAGACAGTTGTTGTGTTGGTGCAATCTTGTGGGGATTAGGGATCTTTGTGTAGCCCCCAGGCTTCAGGCTTTACCATAATAATGCTCCATGAGAAGGGGAACCAAACATGAGCTCGATTCATATGAAGCCCATGGTTAAGGGCTTTATCAAGTGCAAAGACATGTGCCAATTTTTTCTTTTTATATTATACCAAAAAAGTTGGGTATCATAGGAGCAAAAAGGCTGGGGGAGTTGGGGGAGGGGGAGGGAATCCAAAAAATGGAACGTCTAGAAGAATGGGTGCTTTATATTTTGTAATGTGACCCAAACATTGGAGTAAAAAATATTGTGGGTAACATATATGCCCTCCAATTACTCTAAAAAGTTGGGAGCACATCTTTATAATGTTGTGGAAAACACTCTAAATGTCTGTCAAAGGGAGTTGAAATAAAGGGATTTGTTTTTACTTCTAGCCCATCATAAATTGTCAAGACTTATGACCTAATATTGCTAAGGTAGAAAACTACAACAAAAGACTAGTCAAAAGATTGTATTAACCAGTGTCGGGTGGGTTTCATTTTTTTTTTGGGACCATTAGTTTTTGTTATTGTGGGTGCTATATGAAAATTGCCTTGGTTATTGTTATTATTAATAAAAAGTTTATTAAGAGAGGTGATTCGGGTATCAAGAATTTTTCCAAAAAAATAATAATCAATTTTCAGAGGCAACAATTCTTATAAACACATTAGCAGTTGGTTTTCTTAATCAATTATAAGTGAAATAATGTATTACCTTGTCTTCAATAGAGTATTCAATTTTCTTTTTGGAAGGTTTGATATAACACAATTTGTTCCACTCTCGTCTAACTTTCCTTGATTTTTTAAGCCATGTTATGTATTTTTGCAAATCAAATTGTGTAATTTTGATAGATACATATTTCAATCCCTTATAAACTTTTTCATTTGTAGTTGCATACTAATAGGCTTTAGAAAATGCATGACCAAAACAAGACCTTTGAAAACTTTCCCGCAAACCTAGAATATTACAATTTACAACATACTTTAAAGTTTAGTCATAAATGTGTTTAGGTTGGAGCCTTCATCTTTTACATAGGCAATAATTTTCTTTTTCAAATTATATTTTCCTAACAACTCAATCAAATCCTTGGCCAAAGCTTGGCCAGAAGTGTCCATGGTCTCAAATAATCCAATTGTGATATATTTTGGTTGCTAATTCCTCCCCAAAAAGTTAATCACAAGCGCAAAAATGTCATAAGTTCCTTTGACATCCAAAAATCAAAATTTACTTTTACAAAAAAACATTTGGCTAAACATGGTAAAACATATAATTGCTTAGGCTTTTCCACCACCTTGGGCAAAATCTCTTTTGAAAATTGTTTTCTAGAAGGCTATTGAAGATAGAATTTACCAAAAACTCCTTACTAGATTTTCCTTACTAAAATGAGGTGTCAAATTTCTTTACCAAAACCAGTTTTTTAATTTTCCTTAGTGAAAAACATGTTACCGATTTTTATTTACCAAAACCAATTTTACTACCAAATTCAACTTGGTTATTTTAGGACCAATTTTTTTGGGATAGGGCCAACTGCGTGTTCCACCATTTTCTTGTTTTCTTTCTTGAAGGTACTTAAGGCTTAATACCTTTGAGGATCGTACATAGGGAATATTTTTTGGAAAAAAATTAACTTTTTTTTGTCATATTTTTGTACATAGAAATTTTATGAGTTTTTTTTTTCTTCATATGTTGTGAATATTCTATTGTTTATATGCAAGGTCTTCTTCCTTGTATTTGCTTCAAGTTTGTTTTTGTAGAAAGTTTATGAAATTTCCCTATTAAGTTTTGATAATCCCTTTTGTGTTTAAGCTTTTTGCTTATCTAAAGATAGTAAAAGGGTTTTATTTTCTACTCCCTTATTTTATTCCTTTCAAAACTTGGTAGTTCTCGAGGTGGCTTTAACATTTGGTGATCATATCGCAAATATTGAATCCATAATTTTTGGTTCATTGTTGTTCCTATTTGGACAAATATTGGTTAGAGCTATTTGACTCTACCAAAACAAATCAAGGATTTACTATTATTGTTGTTTGACAAATAAAAATAAAAAACCAAAATAACTTGTAGATTACAACTTTTTTGTACATAGTCATTTAAAGTATGCCAATAGTGTTGACAAGAACTATGAAGAAAATAATGGAGTAGGTTTTGTAAAAAAATGCTGAAGTAGGGCATGCAAGTAATTCGAAGTAACTAGAGTGGCCAAAGGTCGACATAGAAGAGGCTACGACTTCTCAAAGTGGGGAGTAGAATGAATTGGAGGACGTTATTGAATATACTGAACTGAAAATTGTACGACATATCAAAAACCATCCACCATAATAACAATGCATCAATATCGAGCTGGAAACTTCATGAAAATACATTTGGGACATACCAAAATAAAGTTTTTTGGTACCATGAAATTGTGGTGACAAGTCCACATGCCAAAAAGAGTGAAATTGATTGATTCTATAAGCAAATTAATGAATTGCACTAGTTTCAAAGGAAGGAGAACTTTTTTATGAAGTATGAAGTGTGCAATCTTCAAGGATGAATATTTTAGATGAAGAGGAGTTCCATTAGAAAATTTTGGTAACCCTTATTTTTAACATTCATGTTTTTCCTCATGCATTTCGAGTTTGTAAATTTTTGTCAAAGTTCAGGTCATTAATTAATTAATTTTTTTATTGGTTTAATCAAATCTTGCTTACACAAAAAATACCATTTGATTATAGACTTTGTCTGATATCAACACATGTTCAAAATTTAGGGCTAAATGTTCTGAATTCGGTTTATCCTACAACACTACCAAATGTATTTTGTAAAGGGCCAATGTTTCCACTTGTTTCTATTCCCCATATCGAAAATGTCATGGAAAAAATTTTGGTAAGTTTTCCAAATCCAATGTTTTTTCATCTTGGACCATGTACACCATATTTTGGTCCCTGTTAAGGTGGCAAAGGGAGTGTTCCTACAATGGGGCCTCCAATATTCGATCCTTTAGTTAACATTACAGCACCACCAAAGCTGATTTTGGGAGTTGCACAAGCTTTGATTATAATAGATCATAAGGAGCTTTTGGATGAGGACGATGATTCTTCCCAAAAAAACACAACCCTAAGATGCCACGAATTATACCTATCATTAAACCATACAATGAACGAAGGGGCAAACCATCCCTGATTGGAGATGGTGTTGGGTTTCCTCCTAGTGGATGGAATGTACCTACAAGCAATGGTGTTGGTGGATCTTTCAACATTGGTGGTAGTGGTCCTTTAGGAGGTGGCAATATCGGTCTTTTAGGAAGTAATGGTATTGAACCCCCAAGAGACCAAAATCTAAGATCATATGTTGTAGGATCAATAGGACTATGGATAAGACCTACTTGGAATCCACGGTACCCTCTATGGTTAAAGTGTCCAACCACATGTAACACTAAATCTTCCACCAAGTAAGAAATCCTTACCCTACCCCATCTACATTGTGGGAATGAATCTCAATGCCCATGTATGAGTTTTTTGCAAGGCCATTTAGACCAATGGGGAGATAAATGATGCAAATATCGTCAATATGTTTTGTTTTACTTTTCACGATGTTCTATCCGAATGGGGAGAAAATTTATAAGAGCCCATCCAGTTTGTAGATTTGATGAGTTGAAGGTTATAGTTTGTAAGTGTTACCGAAAAATACAAACAAATGAATAAATGTACATGGTATTATGAATGATATAGCAAGGCATAAACAAGAAGGTGGAAGTTTACTATGAATGTATATTGAAACTAGCAAATTGCCTTCAACATCAAACAAACAACATTTTGTTGACCATTTTCTTTTGAGTAGAATTGCAGCCATACCTTTGGATAGCCACGGTGGGGATGAAATGGGACACCTTGTTTGAACACAAGGAAACTATAATTACTTGTGAAGAAAGTATGGGAGACGTTAATGAATGTCGGAAATTGTTGGAACCACCAACCAAGTAGGAGAAGGCTAGTAAAGGAAGGTTGATTAATTTGATCTATAGTTAATGCAATAAATTAGGACATTCCAAGGAGAGTTGCCGTTGGAATTTAAACAATCAAACAACAAACTTAAAGATAAAAAGGAGGTAGTAGTGAATGGAGTTGTGGGCCGAACTAGTGGTGGTACAAGAAATAAATTTGATAACAAATGAGGTCATGGAGAAGCGAATAAATCCGGTTCCATCATCTATCATGTTTCATTTACAATTTTGTTGAACATAAAATTTACAACTATCCTCATAAGCATTACTAGAAAAACCCCATTTTGCAACTTTAATCTACGACTAAAAATTAGTTGTAGATGACTCCCACAACTAAATTTTTCATTAGTTGCATAGCTCTAGTTGCACACAACGTGTAGTCGTAAATATGATCTAAGCATGGCATCATCACAAGTCCCATGGATGAAATATATACTCAAATGTATACTTCATTTTATGACTATATAATTAAATGTAATTAATCACCATTATTTGCAACTACAATACCACCAATTACACATTGTCACTTGTAAGGCATATGTAAATAAAAATAAAAATAATTAAATAGCCCTTTTCAACTCATTTATCCAAATTGGATGGTTTAAGATTGTTCCATGTACACTAATCATATGCTGCCATGTGGCCTAAGGTGATGATCTTTTAAAAATAATTTAAATTTTCATTTAGGTAGGTAGGTAGGTAGGTCGGTAGATAAGTAGGTAGGTAGATATATAGGTGGGTAGGTATGTGGATAGGTAGGAAAGTAGGTAGTTAAGGAGGTAGAAACTTAGGTGCATAAAAAAATGTAGGTAAATGAATTTCTTAAAACAATTTTACATTCATCCCATAGGGTTGAACCTTTTTAAATGGCTCATCCCAAATAATGTTTTTATTTTGGATGTTGTTTGTGTCTTTTGGACACTTTAAGTACACCTAGTTATATAGTCTACAAGATTTAAATGGAGGACAAAACATATGGGATAGATTTTTTTGTTGCAAATTAGTTGCATACTAAATTAGTTTGTTACTAGAAAATTTATCACATATTTTTTGTTCTTCTTTCAATGTTGTAAACTATATAACTAGATGTGCATAATTTTTTTAAAATCCCAAATTAAAATAAAATATGCATAATAAGACTACCTATTGACTTAGGCTTTATTTGTATATTTACCTACCTACTTACCTTCTTGACCTAGCAACCTAATTAACATATATAAATAAAATGTACATATATATAACACAATTAACTTAAAGTACTACCTACCAACTAATACCTAGCCTAACTTACTACCTATTAACTAAAATAACCTACATTGCACATTTTCTAAGCTCATATGACATTTATGTTTAAACCAAATATGTTACATAAGGTTTAAAACCATGGCTAAACCTTAACTATACTAAAACTTGACCAAACTAAAATTTGACTAAACTTACGAGACACATTGGCTAAACTTTGGTTAAACTAAAATTTGATTAAACCTACAAAACACCTTGGTTAAACTTTGGCTAAACTTTGGTTAAATTAAAATTTGACTAAACCTACAAGACATTTTGACTAAATTTTGGCTAAATTAAAATTTAACTAAACTTACAAAACATTTTGGCTTAGCTTTGATTAAACAAAAATTTGGTTAAACCTACAAAACACTTTGGCTTAATTTTGATTAAACAAAAATTTGGTTAAACCTACAAAACACATTGGCTTAATGTTTTTTGGCTAAACCTATAATGCATTAAATGATTAAACTAAAATTTGATTAAACCTACAAGACACTTTGGCTAAAATTTGGCTAAACCTACAAAACACATTGGCTGAATATTGGTTTAATTTTTTTGGCTAAACCTATAATGCACCAAGTGGCTAAACTAGAATTTGGCTAAACCTACCATACACCTTGGCTAAACTTTGGCTAAACAAAAATTTGGTTAAACCTACCATATATCTTGGCTAAATTAAAATTTGGTTAAACCTATAAAACACATTAGTTAAAAATTGGCTAAATTAAAAATTGGTTAAACCTAACATACATCTTGACTAAATTTTGGCTAAAACTAAAATTTGACTAAACCTACCATACACCTTGGTTAAACTTTGGTTAAACCTACCATACACTTTGGCTAAACCATGGAAAAATTAAAACTTGTCTAAACATGAACGAAAAAACTTTTTGAAAATTTGGTTAAAATTTGGCAAAAATTAAACCTTACATAAAATTTATGATTTAATATTTAATATTTAATTTTGGGAACTTTTATTGTTTATTGTTTATTATTTGATTAATATATATTAGTTAGATTTTAATGAAGTAATTAATTAACATTAATTATTTCGTAGTTTATATTAACTAATCAATTAGTTGATAGTAATAATTCATCAATAATTAATACTCAATTAATATGATCATTATATCATATTACTACATTGATGTCGCCACTATAGTTTAATTATACCTTAAACTAAACATAATATGTTTTTAAACAAACCATATAAAACCAAAATGAAGTTTTAAAATCCTAATATGCCCATAATGTGAGCAAATATATGTTTAATATACCTTGAATACAAATTAAATACCTTAATATGACATGAATACAAGTTAATATATGCTTAATTTATTTTGAAGTAACCAAATTGCAACTAATTTTGCTACTAAATGAATATAGGGGCTTGTTTTTGAATGAAAAATCCAATAATTTGGTCAATAAGGATGGATGTGTAATTTTGTAGTTGCGTCATAGTCACAAAAATAATAGTTAATTTAAAAGGATAGTGACTAGTTGTAAAAATGATAAAACATAATTGCAAATGATATATAATCACATGTAGTCACAAATTCAATGGTTGCATAATACAAGATTTCTAGTAATGAAGGACACAACTTATGCAATGTTTAGAGAAAAGGCAGTGGCGATTACACCCAAGAAGGAAGATATCATTGTAAACATGGTTTTGGTAGTTACCACCTATATTCAGATACCCAAGAATGTGGTATTTAAAGATAATGAACCCCACAAGAATAAGAGTTTGGTTAATTTGGCAGGAGGAGGAAAAACTTCAACATTTTTTTGAAGAAGCTATCAAAACCCTACAACAAAAGGAACCTCCAAGGGAATCATTTAAAGCCAATACACAAACTTTTAGTAGAATTAATTTCCTTGGAAATTTCAGCTTAAATATCGAAAACCAAGCTACTAAGGTTATAGGAACAATTGGTGCTACCAAAAATATTAGTGCAATTGGTACTACCAGACCTACTAGAGCTTTTGGTGTTACTTAACAAGTTGGTGTTACTAGAATTATCGGTGCTATTGAATCTATCAAAATTACTAAAACACTTTTAGTTATGGAAGAAATAAGCCATTAAATGTTGAAGAATAAATATACCTTCACGTTGGGTCAACTTTTCAAATTCGCCTCAAATTTGAAACAATATGTTAATGTTAAACTTGTACATGGGAGAAAAATTATAACTGTAGTCAGACCTAATTTGGTTATCACCTTGGTGGCAATCGATCTTCACATGGCTGTGATACAACTTTAGGTGGGCAAAAACATCGTTGAAAATGTCCTACTAGATGGAGGATTAGATGTGAACATGACGAAGGAACTCCATCAATAGTTAGGACTTCCTAGTCCTAAACCAACACCATATACACTTTGGATAGCAGATCAAACCATTAACAAACCAATTAGACTAATCAAGGATCTCAAAATCCAAATCCATGGGATTTCGTACATAATTGTGACCTTCATAGTAATGAAGAACAATGTTTTGGATTCCAGTTATTCAATGTTGTTAGGCCAACCTTGGTTACATAATGCATGTGTCACCCATGATTGGGGGAACAATCTAATGACCATTGAACGCAATGGAATGATGCAAACCATCGTTGTGACAAAACATTTGGATAGTAATACCAAATGTCCCAAGGTTTTGATGTGTTATGATCGGATGGAAGGAATCATAGACAAAGAAGAAGAAATATTTTTTGTAGCAGAACTTGATTTGTTTATAATTGAAACCATTACTTTATGGGAATTGAAAATTTTCAATGCTATAATTTTTGACGTAGAAGTTAATATAAAAGATTTTACATTGAACTTTTTACATTTTGAGGTATAGATCTAGGTGGATATTACACCAGCACGCATGTAAGACATTACATGAGGATCACTAGCTAAGACTTGTCAAGGAAATTACCCACAACACTTAGACAATAAAGTTAAATGCAACATTGGATGAACTAGTTGCTACAAGCATTGAAACATTACTTCAAGAGTGTAAGGACATTTTTGCATGGAATTATATCGATTTGAAGGGAATTCCACCAGTTGCATATTGCTCAACATCGCATTGAGCTGGACATAACCATTCCACCTGCCCATCAAGCAAGATATCGCATGAACCCAAATTATGTTGCAATAATCAAGTTAGATTTGGACAAACTCTTAAGTACATGTTTCATTGCCCTGGTGGAGGAAATTAGTTGGCTATTACTAATTGTTGTTATACCAAAAAGGAACGACAAACTTAAATTCTATGTGGATTTTTGATGACTCAATGTTGCAACCAAGAAAAAAGATCCATATCCTTTACCTTTTATAGAAGAGGTTCTAGATGAAGTAGCAAGTCACGAAGTCTATTCATTCTTGGATGGCTTTTTTGGTTATCACCAAATCATGATCGTCCCTAAAGACATGTACAAGATTGCATTCATCATTGATTGGGGAACATTCGTTTGGGTAATCCTGCCATTTGGGTTCAAGGATGTTCCACCAACCTATCAATGGGCAATGAATATGGCTTTTAAGGACTATCTTGGAATGTTCATGAAATTATTCCTGGATGATTTCAATGTGTTCAATAATCTGGACACCATTTATAAAGCTACAATTATGTTTTGAAAAATGTAGAAAATTTAGTATTAACTTGAACCTTGAAAAATGCATGTTCCTTGTGCATTCAGGAGTTATCTTGGGTTATGTGGTATCCAAGGAAGGCATGTTACTAGATCCAAGAATTCTTTTGGCTATTGTCCATATGCCTACTCCAAAAACAACTAAGGACATTCAAGTTTACAATGGCATGGCACAATACTATTGGTTTTCATTAAGGAGTTTGCTTTTATCATGGCTCCCATTACCAAGCTACTAGAGAAAACAAAGACTTTTGAGTGGATAGTAGAGTGTCAATAGGCTTGGGAAGATATCAAGTAGCGTTACATGGATGCACTAATCTTGATTTCACCCCATTGGAACTGAAAATTTCATGTTTACATCAACACTTTTAATTCGGCAGTTGGGGTTATGTTGGTGTAGAACCTTATTAAAAAATATGACCAACTAATTGCCTATGCATCTCAGTTATTCAACCATGCTAAATGTAGTTATGCAACAACTAAAAGGGAAACACTCACAATGGTGTATGCTTTCCACAAATTTTGTCATTATTTGTTGGGTAGCACATTCATTTTCTATGTGGACCATATCATGTTGTTATATTTGGTTCAAAAACCTCAAGTTTTAGGTCGAATAGCCCAATGGCTACTTTTATTCTTGGAGTATGATTTTTTGATAATATAAAAACCAAGAAGATCTCACTTGGTGGCAGATGCATTATCTCAATTGCTACACATCACAAAACAGAAAGGACTATAAGATAAACCATAGGTTTGCTACTCTCTTCCTCTTATAATTGATATGGTTATAATAAATTTTTGAAAATCTATCTACTAGAATTTTTTTGGTTCACTACAATCAAGAGCTTTATGTTTTAATTTGGTATAGGGAAAATTATACTATCAAGGTCAAGACCAGGTTTTAAGGTGTTGCTTTGAAGATTTCGAAATACCCATGGTATTACAAGAAATGCATGAAGGAGTCAAAGGTGGTCACTTCTCATTCAAAATCATGGTTTGCAAGATCTTGGATGCCAAATGTTGGTCATCCATGATGCATAAGGATGTTTTCCAATATTGCCAAGTTTGTGATAATTGTCAATGAACCAAAAATTTAATACAAAATAACACAGCAAAATTTGTAATTTCACTATTGGTAGAACCTTTCATGAAATGGGGTTTGGATTTTGTCGACCTAATCAAACCAATCAACAAATCTACTAGAAATAAGTATATTTTGGTAGTAACCAACTATGCCATTAAGTGGGTGAAAGCAAAGGCATTGTGCATCAATATAATGACGATGATTGTGAAATTTATATATGAGTTCATTTTCACCAGGTTTGGTTGTTTTAATTCGGAAAGTGATCAAGGCACTCATTTCATCAATTACACCATTGAAATTTTTACAAACCATTTTTTATTACACCACATGACCTTGACCACTTACTACTTGCAAGGTAATGGCCAAGTTTAATCAACCAGTAAAGTCATTAGTTTGCTTCTTACTAAGTTGGTGAATGAAAAACATACCAATTGGGATGAGCACCTACACATGATTATGTATGCTTATCAAACACCATTTAAGGTGACCATTGGCCATACACCATTTTAGCTGGTTTATGGTCTTTGCCCCTTAATGCCAACATAATATTTGCTACCCACAAGCAATTCACATTCTGATCGAATTTTTTCCCCCACTCGTGTTCTCATTAATCACATGGCGAAGTTGGAGCACTTGGATGAAACTTGCCAAGAAGCAGCAAATTAGATAGGTACAAGGCAATTGAACACAACATTATGGGCTCAACAACACCACAAAATTAATACTTTCTCTACATGAGACACAGTTCTTTAGTTTCCTAAGGGCAAAAAAAGATACATCAAAAAGTTCAAAAACGATGGTTTGGTTTGTACAAAATACAATAGTGCCTTCCCAATAATAATTTTTTGCTGGTCAACATTGACAAGTTTGAACCAAACCCCATTTTGGTGAACATCAAAAAATAAAAACTTACCAATGTTTGGATCAAGCTTCCAAAGGACTAGAAGCCATAATAGAAAAGGGAGGAGAGCAAAAGGAGGATTTACAAGAAGATTTTTAGGATCCTTCTATTGAAAACCAAATACAATTGAAAATCTAATTTCGATAATGATAAATTGAAATTCATAATCCGTATTGAAAGGGAAATGATTTCTAGTTAATTTGATTTCGACCAATCCCAAGTTGGAAATTTTGGTTCAACCATTATGAAGAAAAATTCCAACTCAAAATTAACCCACAACAATTTTGGTATGGAATTTCCAAGAGTAGATTCCACCGCAAAATTGTTTACCATTGGTTTTTGTAGAAATTAAAGAGAATTTCGGCTTGAATTTTGTTCATTGCAATTTCGGTATGGAATCCATAGAGGGAAATTTCACTATAGAATTGCTCCTAATAGATTTTATAGAGGACAATAGTGTAGCTATTCATGGATGTTATTTCATCTAGCTTGTTGAATCGATGTTGAAAGAAGGACAAAAGGGGTTCATCCACAAATTGGTTTTATTAACTGGTGCCAAGTTTATTGTACCTCATGAAGACTTGTTCAGTATAAAAGGAGGATTTGTTCGTTCAGTCTCCTTTTTCTCTTTTGCACATTGTTATTCTGTTAAAATTTGCACTAATTTTTTATAATCATGAGAGGAAACATCAACAAGGGGATGGTAAAAATGATGGAAAGGAAGGAGAATTTAGATTCAAAACGAGGAAGCAATTAACTTGCACCAAAATTAGAATGAAAAGAAAAGAAGAAAGAAAAAATGGTAGTAATTTTTTCTGATGAAGGAAAGATTATTTTTTTAGAGATGGACAAGTTTTAGTAGTGGATTAATGAAAAGGATGTGGAATGGGCGAAACATGTTGGAGTTTTCAATTTGCTTAACATTCAGCTAAGTTTGACCTAACCGTTAGTGAAGGAGTTCTTGCAGGCCATCACCCACTTCAACTTGAACATCATTGAATTGGTTGTCTAAGGCATCTTAATGTTCATCATCGAAAAGACTAATGGTAGAGATGCTTTGTTTACCCCAATCTGGTATTACCAAAATGTTGGCCAAGTTGGCCAAGGAAAGGAGAAGGAAAGGAAAAGGAGAAGGAGGTTGCCATCTATCAAAAAATCGTTCCACAAGACACCTTGGTCAATTAAGAGGGATGGAAAGTTTCTCTTCTCAAGGGGACCTATGTAGCTAGGTTACCAGTTTTAATTCAAGTAATTTAACTGAAAGGTAAAAGACTTATTTATGTAGCCAAGACATTATTGAGTTTGGTGATAGATTGGTTAAATAAGGAGTTCAAGTGAATTGGGTTGCTCTGGTGTTCAACAACTTATACAACAAGTTGCAAGATTTTTTTGCATCGAAAAAATTCAGGGCAAGTAGAAACAACACTGAATTTAACACTATTCAAGTAGTAAACATCTTATTTCAGAATTAGTGTTCATAGTATTGGATTTTGAGGAAGAGGATGAAAGTGTTTCCAAGTTTACATTGAAAACTTAGACTGTAAGAGCCATAAAGTTCCGAGAGCACATTTTTGGTGCGCATTGATTGATTTGGATGAAGAGATGGATGACATTGAAAAACACAGTGGGACGAATAGCCACTTGGAAATTTCACAATGATTGAAACCGAAAATGCCATTGACTATTTTCTTAGCTTTGTGATTGTGGAACTTGGGGCGATTGCGTTGCAGGAATTAAATATTAGTGTCGAGAAAGCGAACTTCAATGGGTAGATGCAAGTCATGGTGGCTCACTTTTGTGACAAAATGGTGTTTTTTCCTTGGGTACCCCTTATTCAAATACATGTGGTGATTAATATATATTTAGATCTACTAATTGGGACTTGGATCTAAACTAATAATTTCATTATGAACATAACTATGTGGTTATTTATTGATTAAAAATTAATTTGCTAGTAGTAATGGATTTTTGAAGTTGAAAAATATGGATTAATCATCTGACTGGAACATCACAAAATGGGAAAATTTATATTGATTCACATTCCAAATTTGTTATTGGGACTCAATATATAATGTAATGTAAGATAATAAACTCATATGAGGAATCTTTTTTTTGAAAACCTTAATTATTTAATAGTTAGGTACTTTTGAATTAGTTAAAATTTGACCATGTTTTCATAAGTCCATATGAGTTGCAATTGTTGTTTGTTTTTCAACTTCTTTGTCCCAAAATCATATGTTTTTGAAAGTTTTAAATGAGGCATTATTCCTACGAAGTTTGTGTGTTTTCCTTTCAGGACTTCCAAATTAACAAATGATATTAATTACATTACATACAAGTTTTCACAAAGATTTCAAAAGGTTTATAGGCGATTAAACATGTATTATTAAAATATTAAAATAATAACATATTTACAAGTAACAACAATGTCCATTTGAATCGTTTTAAAGAATCTTGTAAGGATTTATAGGGAGTGTAATTTTTGCTGATATTGAGCCACCATAGTTTGCATCTACCCTAATAGACTGATCTTCAGAAGTGTTAAACTCAAAAAAGAAAGGGAGAATGTGGAGTCCAAGTTTAGTTCGGCCTACATAAACATTCGATGCAAGGCCTCCCTTGAAGTCAAATTCCATGCCAAAAGGTACCAAAGCCCCTATAACTCTCTTTTGTAAATTTCATCATCATATAAAGAGAGAGGAAATTTTTAATAGCAAAAATACCGAAGGATAAAAACACATTATGCTCCCCAAAAATTGTAGTCACAAATATTGCATTTCTACATTTGGTTTTTTAATGTAAATATAGATATCACATTTTTTATTTTTTTATTTGTTTGAAGTATATTGGATTGGATTTAAATTTAAAACAATCATTTAAAAAAATAATTCCAACAAACATTGGTGAATTTCAACATATGAAGTATATTTGTGAGGAAATAATACTCGTCACATGGTATGAAAATTTTTGTATGAGTGAAAATCCTTTAAGGTGTATCACATAGGACAAAAAGGGCCTAGTCTTTAATGTAGTCCTTTTTTACCCTATATTTTGATTCCCATAAAAAATAATGAGTCAAAAATTAATTTCAAAAGGATTATATTTTAAACCATCACAATTCTAGATTCCATCATAATCATCCACAAATGTGTCTTTACATGGTAAAAAAAGATTAAGTAAAAAAGACAGAAAAGGGTGACATTCTGACAAGATTTTGGTACACCTTAAAGAATTTGAACCCATACATATTTCAAAACTAGGGTTGTGGGTGGAATTTTTTCATGAATTTTTTTGTGGTTTCTATTATTGATATACATTAAATGGAATTAGGGCCATTTGGAAGTTAAAATTTTTTGGTTGAAAATTCATTAAAAAATGTATTTTTTCATTTTTTTCAATAACAAAATATTTTATGTATTTAAAGAAAAAACCAATACAAAATGAAAGAGAAAGAGATTTTATAGTTGGGCATTGCATTATTTTTCATATTTCTTTTGTTTAACAATGTATTATGAACCACGAACATGAAGCCCTATGGCTGACAAAAACCTGCACATTATATATGTTGTGTACCTTGATTTTATTCAATCCTCTTCATCTAATCATTGGATCAAAATCAATTTTCATTTAAAGTGAAAATTGAATTCCAAAAAGTTATGCACATTCTAAGGCTTTTTACTTATGTATAGGATTGTTAAATGATGCCATCAAAATTTAAACTTACTGTGTACTATGATACTAGTTATACATCACCTTTTTTGGTGAAAATGGGCCCACTCGTAATGTGTTATCACCTCGGAAATGGATACTCCATTGGATTATTTTTTTGGTGGAATTCTTCCACACAATTCAAGAAAGGCAGCCAAAATTTCTAGTCCTTTTGATACTTTGTTTTGGGTATGTAACGAGCTTTTTCTTCCACCTACCAAAACTGAAGCAACAATGGTCCTTTTGGTTATTTCTTCATTAAAATCCTTGGATAATCATTTGTTATGTTCTAGGGATTTTTCCCAAACAATGGGCAACATTTCAAAGGCTTTTTAGTTGGCCACGACTAAAAAGGAAGTAGTGGAGGAGGTATTATAAAAAACCCTATAGGAGGTGGTTGATTTGAAAGGCCGATGTAGCAGTTGTAGACTACAAACTAGTAGGATGCTCTTACCATCCAACATATGTAGTCATGGTTGTAGACCTTGGAAGGTGCACAAAAGAGGGTGTAGGAGTTGGAAACCAAAAACTTTAACTACTGAAATGAATTATTGAAATTGGTAAAACATTGGGTTCAATCAACTCACAATGGGCTGTTCTTTTGAAAACCTTAGAGTAGGAACATGTGAACTGGAAGACCATGGTGTTGTTTTTAGGCATGACCAATAAATAGTTTTTAGTCGTAAAGGTCGGGTTGGAAAGGTTTAAAAGTTAGAATGAAGTGCTTACCAAAAAAACACAAAAGCACTAGGTGGAGATGTAATAAGTAACCACAAAAATCTGGTTTTTACAATAGGAGCTAAAGGATGTGAAGCAAAACTCGGGCATGGTTCTAAAGGACTTGGAGGCCTTACAAAGGGAGAAAACCATGTTGAGATAGAGGGCCAAACTTGCCAATCTTTACCACAACCGAATGGAGGAGTTTAATAATCTAAAGATGGAATATGCTTTATGAAGGCATAACTCTTGATTTACCAACAAAAGAGGAAAAATAGCCAAGCAGAGTAGTGGGAATTGCACAAGGAGCAAATTGGCGAGATCATCTAGGAAACATTTGAGATTTACCATAAAGAAGAAGAACTATACTAGCTATGCTTAGAGGCTTACCGAAAGGTAATGCCTCACTTATTGATGCCTCCTTTTGATTTTAGCAAGGCACAAACACACTCTAGATTTGCAACCGAATCCGACACACATGGAAATGATAAGTAGAATGAAAATGGATAGATGGAGGTGGATTTGGTTGTTGGACCAGAATCACACCCTGCTAAATTGGAAGTGACTTTTGGTATTGGAAACATTTCTGGTATTGTAAACCTTTTCGGTATTAAAGGGGATCCAAAATTGTTCAAGACCTTGTCTATGCAAGAGGTAGTGCACCTCTCAATGATTCGATTGCCCCAATGATTTTCGATGCAACAGTCAAAGATGATAGTAAAGTTCTTATGGTTGGAACAATATGGATACATGGGATTTGACTTTGATATGATCGAAAACAACTATCAACCTTATTATTATTGCACCAAGTACTTCCACTACACTAAAAAACGTAGGATTGGATGTTAGGATAGAAGCTATAGATGTAACAAAGGTTATTGTCATGGAAAAATAACATAATTTCTTGGATAGTTATAGATTGTAATTACACGGACATAATCCCAATTAGAAAGGGGGATAATGTTGAAGGTAGAATTTTACCAAAAATTCCTTACCATTTTCTTTATCGAAACTAAGTATTAGATTTTCTTTACCAAAACTAGTTACCAGATTTTCCTTACCAAAAAACATGTTACCAATTTTTATTTATCAAAATTAGTTTTACTTCCAAATTATACTTAGTTATTTATGGACCGATTTGGGATAAGGCTAGCTATTTGTTCCATCATTTTTTTGTTTTCCTTCTTGAAGGTACTTAAGCCTTTGTACCTTTGAAGACTATACATGGGGAATATTTTTGGGAGTGAATTAACTTTTTTCTGTCATACTTTTATATGTAGAACTTCTATGAGTTATTCTTTTTTTAATATGTTGTGAGTATTTTGTTGTTTGTATATTACAAGGTCTTCTTCCTTGTATTTGCTTTAGGTTTGTTTCTGTAAAAAGTTTATGTGACTGCCTTATTAAGTTTTGCTAGTCCCTTTTGTGTTTAAACCTTTTGCTTATCTAAGGAGAGTAAAAAGATTTTATTTTCTATTCTTTTATTTTATTCTTTTCGAAACCTGGTAGTTCACCGGGTGGTCTGAACGAAGGAAAAATTCAACTCTTGGGTATAAATGTAAACTAAAATGTTTCAACCATGGACTTTCATCAAAATGCATAGACAAATGATTTTTGACAATTAAAAAAACTAAATCTTCCACAAACTATTTCTATTGCACATCATCCTTTTTGAAAGGATCTTTTGTAGCAAAAAGATTAAAAATTGCAACACTAGATAGAATAAATCTCTATTTAGTAGGTTGTCTTTCTAATTTTTTTTTATTATTGGATTGTTCACCTTCTCTTCAAAAGTTTTGTAATTTTTAATTGATCTAAAAACACATGTTTTTTTTTAAAAATTATTCCATTTGCTCTATTGTATAGAATTAAACCTTTCCTTGCTTGAATTTTTAGATTGGACATCAACACTAGACTAGTATAGCAAATAATACATCTCATAGTTTGAAGGAATTTTACATCCATTTTTTTGTTATCATTTACATAATAAAATGCCCAACATGTTGCATTTCTATTATGACCTTTCCATTTATTTCTTTGAAGATGCAAATTTTTCAGATTTTATTTCATTAATTCATTTTTTCTTTTTGAATTTATACTTACTTCTATTTGTGAACTATCATGGTATTTAAATGGATCTATTATTCTTTTTTTTTTTCCATTACAACATCCATGATTCTTTCACATCTTTGGACATAAACATGGTAAAGTGTGCCAATTGGAGACACTTGCTATTTTTTTTGGAAAGTATCCATAAAATATATTTTAATGTATTGAATCCATGAATATTATTTAAGTGAAAAATCAACAATTATAAATGTTTTGACTTCATTGCATAATATTGAAGAAACACATGTTTTAATATGCATTAAAATACATTTTTTTGAAATGCAAGTACAGAAAGTACATGTCATGGTTTTGCAAAATTGAGTGACAAGTACATGAAAGTGAATCATCAATTAGAATTATCATACTTTCAAGTTGATGAAGGCCTAGTGTGTATGGATATAGTTTCAACTTTTCATATTCTAGTCATAATCTATCAAAGTTTCAATGTAAACGTATTTTGGAAAATTTGAACAACCAACTAATTTAGAACATATTTTTCATCCATTTTTCTTATATAGAAAATGTCAAAATTTATGTACAACTTACAATGAACTCAATGAATGTTCTATCGTTTAAAAATGTAATTCAAATAGGTTTTTAATATCTTTAAAAATTTTAATGTTGAAAAGAGACTATTTTTGAAATAAAAATTTTTGACTACTTTTTTGGCATGCTTTATCGTGCTTGGACCCCTTTCAAATTATTATTTTAATTTTGAGATGATTGCTCCATGTTTAGTTTCACAACACAATTTTGTTGAACGTGGATGAAAATAACCAAATAATTGATATTCTACCTCTATGGAAGGTAGTAAGGGTAGTAAAAATTAATCACAAACTATGCCCTATGTTCAATGCAAAACATACAAGCAAAGAAATGAATGTGAAAAATATACAATAAAAAAATATATTTTAATTTTTTTTAATGAAAAAATTATTAAAAAAACCTTGCATCTAAAAAACAAAAACGTATTCAATTTCCAAAAGCAAAAGGAAATACCAAAAGCAAAAAGACACATTCAAGAACCAAAAAAAAACACAAAGAATAAATCAACATTGAACAAAAACTTACTTAAGTGAATGTGGTTGAAGCTAAGGCCACTTCATGCTCCACATTTGACACCCCACACCTGCACAAAATAGGATAGGGAAAAGTACCTTGCCTCAACAAAAGAAGTAGTAGCAATGATGGCAGCAAGCGACCACGACCATGAAACAATAACAATGATGGTGACCATGACCAAGAAGTAATAGCAATGATGGTGACCATGACCAGGAAGTAACAGTAATGATGGTGACCATGATTAAGAAGTAATAGTATCGATGGCGACCATGACCATGAAGTAACAACAATGATGGCAACCATGACCATGAAATAGTACTGATGGTAATCACAACCACAAAATAACAACAATAATGATGATCACAACCATGAAGCAATATTGATGGTGACCATGACCATGAAGCAGTAGTAATGATATCAACCATGACTTGAAACAAACAACAAACAACTAGTCTTAAAGCAACACTCTAAACACATTCAATCTACAATCAACCACTAATTTTTCAAATAAAAAAAATGTAAATTGTGAGGCACTAATGAGCTCTGAAACTTTTCATATTTTTTTTACAAGAGGTGCATTTATCTTTCGGGAGGTGCCACACCCATTTAAGTTAGTGATTAGGTTAATGGCATTAACCTAATCACTAACTTAAATCTAACGGCCTGAACTAATATTAAATTAATGGTTACATTATTAAGAGCATGAGAACTAGATTTTGGTTTTATGAAAAAATCCAGCCGATTTTTAAATTTTTTTATTTTAGTGAATAAATATTAGTTCTCAATATCATTTTTCACATTGGTGAGAATTGGAGGATCAATTTTCAAACTGAATATTATTAAATTTGATATTTGTCAGTTCTAAGTTTGAAAATCAGACTAAGAATTGATTCGAAAATTGGGCCCACCCAACATTAGTATTAACACATACTTTAATATATTCAATAATAATGGGTAATAATGTAAATATTATCTATGTGATTGTTAACTTTTAAATTTGGACTACCACTTGGTTATTCATGGGTCAAGGAGCTTATGTATCACCATTGGGTTTTTTTTATTTTTTTATTTTTTCAATTTTGTGATGTAGTTGAAGTGGTGATCATCCATAAGATGATTTAGCCAAGTTTAACTACAAACTAGATATGAAAGTAAAGAAAAATCATAATCCTTCTATATTTTTGGATACCTATTGGAACAATAAAAATTTGGGGATTTGAAAACTTTTTTTTTTGAAATCTGATTAAGTTGGGCCATTTTTTCCATGGAAAATCCTTTGCATAGGTTGTAATCATATTTTTCAAGTCAAAATTTGACAAAATTTCATAAAAAAAAACATTGCTCATCACTTGCCATGAATCAAAATAACTTAAGGGATTTTCCTTCTTGTTTTTACACTTAGAAAAACATACATGACAACTAGAATCCATTACACAAAGAAAAACACCTTTTGGGCTAACTAGGAGGTAGAATGCAGCTTAGGGTGCACAAGCTTTAATTTTGAAGCCTTCAATGCCCTTCAATGGCATTTAGTCCTTCTATTGAAAGGCAAAAAGTTATGGGACCTTTTGCATGTGGAGGACAACTTTTTCCTAATCTAAGTTAAAATGGAGGGAACTTGTGGAATTACTAAGAAATAAGATTCACAAAATTATTTTCACAATCTATTTTTTGATCTTCTAGTTTTCGACTCAACAAAATTATTCAATTCAACCCTTTTTAAAGGATAAGATACACAAGGAAAGACATACTCAATAGTGGTTGGAGGAGTGTTCAAACTATAAAATTAAGAGAATTTTGTGAAGGGCTTGGTCAAATTTTTTTAAAGTGTAAGTGGAGGGCATGTTACATAAGAATTAGGTTCTAAATTTTGAGATATATTCTATGGTTGAAGCATAGTGGTTAGTTTATAATCATCCTAAATGCTCCAAAAGGGATGATAGGTTTTTACTAATCTTGATTTGTTAGATAAGCCTGAGCATGGTATAAGATTGGTCCAAAGACCTTACCATATTGGTATGACTTGAGGCAATACCAATCTTGTATGGATATCACCTTGGTAGCAAATGAGGTAATACTAGCCTTATACCACTTTAATATCAAACTCAATACTTGGTATATATTTGCCTCACACCAATCAAGAAAATGGTCTTGGACCTAATATATCAAGGGGTTAATATGAGAGTGTCAAAACGAACTCATACTAGGACCATGTTGGTCTGAAGATTTTGAAAATCTACCTAAAGGTGTTTTTTTGATGAATTACTGTTTGCAACCAAAGTGGTGATCATCCCTTTGTCAATGTCAAAAGGAAGAGGTAGAAAAAAATGACAATCATCCCTTTGTAACAAGATTGGGCTAGTCTATTCAAAAGTTGATACTAGACTAGTGCTGGGCAGGTATCAATTTTTTTTAATACCCAGTAGATTTGGTTTTCACAATAATATTACAAAAGGTTTCAATTTTCTCTCTTTAATTTTTAAAAAAAAAAACTATGCACATGGTCAAAGTATCCATATTTTTACAAAACAATTTTAATTGATTCTCAAAATGTTGAGTCTCATAAATTTGAGAACAACTAATCATCATTTGGTAGTTTTCATTAATCGGTCATTATTATCTCGTAAATTTGTCAAACTTTTAGCCAAGGTTTACCCTTTAATTTTTATAGCTTTGAACAAGTTAATAATCATATGCTTTCGTTGCCAATCCTTCTCCAAAAAGTTAATAACTAAGGCAAACACTTCATAAGCTCCTTTGGACATCCACAAATCAAAGCTAGCTATTGCAAAATGACATTCTACCAATGTAGGAAGAACATGTAATTGTTTTGTTTTCTCCATTAGCCTTGGTAATATTTCTATGAAAACTTTCTTTTGGAAGGGAAATTTAGTTCTAGACATGAACGTATTAACTATTTTAGTCACATACTTTCCACAAATTGAATTAGTAATTTATTTTTTACAATCAAAAGACCACTTGATCCTCAAGAAATTTTTTCTATGTCACATTTTTTTTGGGAAAAAATCCTTCATAGTATTTGTTTTTGAAATTGACCCTCCAATGATATTTACTCCTTTTTTTTTGAAGGATGTCTTTCTCCAAGGATATAATTAAAGTTAATGGAGAAAAAAAAACTTTTTTGTTCCAAAATTAGTAGTTGGGAAATTACAAACTAGATGATTAAAGCAAAACATTTACAAACAAAGGGTTAAAGGTTTAAGATACGAAGTTTAAGGTTAAAAAAATTAGTCAAAAAAACTAAACATTTACAAACAAAGGGAATTTTTCACTATTTTCTCTCATCATGATTAACAAAAAAATGAACGGAAATTTATTGTTTAATTAAAATTAGTCTTGTAAAAATTAAAACATTACACATAAACAAACAAAACGAAATATTTAAAACACATAGGAGAAAAGTTTTTTAAAAATTAAGAAAAGACAAAAGAAAAAGAAGAAGAAGAAAATAAATAAATAATAGAAATGAAAAAAAATAGAAGATTTTTTTTTTTATAAAATAAAAATAACAAACTAAAAAATAAAGAAAAAGGTAGGACTTACCAAGTTGAAAGGTTTAGGGATGTTCCAAGTTCCTTCACCTATAATCAAGAAAATTTGGGGGGGGGGGGGGGGGGGGTAGGTTCCAATTGGACAAAAATCAAGAAATAGGTTCAGGCAAGAAGCAAAACAATAAAGTAAAAAAAAAAGGGGGG